>LNFM01006643.1_pt1 | contig 46013 bp, 52 predicted proteins | sample 596031 | NCBI WGS metagenome assembly LNFM01 (sample SAMN04254537, study PRJNA301005) | activated carbon metagenome | isolation source: dual media filters at the Ann Arbor, Michigan drinking water treatment plant | place: USA: Ann Arbor
TGCCGACTTTGACCGTGAGATAGCAAAAGCCCTTTCTGGTCGTGACGAAGGCACTGCTTTGCTTGCGGCTCATGGTTGCTCGCTCCCGCCTTGCAGCGCGGCGTATAGGGCCGTCTTGCTCACCTTGAGCCGTGTAGCAGCCTCCCGGACGTTCAGCCCGTTGGCAATATGCTCCTGCGCCCGCTGCAACTTGTCGGCAGTGACAACCGGCTTGCGCCCGCCCTTGCGCCCGCGAGCGGCGGCAGCGGTCAGCCCGGCCTTGGTGCGCTCACGGATCAAGTCGCGCTCGAACTGGCCCAGCGCGCCGAACACGTGGAAGATGAGCCGCCCGCCCGGTGTGGTGGTGTCAATGCTTTCTGTCAGCGACCGGAAGCCGACGCCACGCGCTTCCAGCGCGCCGATTGTCTCGATGAGGTGTGGCATCGAGCGCCCGAGCCGATCCAGCCGCCAGACGGCCAGCACGTCGCCGTCGCGCAGATAGGCCAGCGCGGCGGCCAAGCCGGGCCTGTCGGCCTTGGCCCCGGAAGCCGTGTCCTCAAAGACGCGCTCGCAGCCCGCCTTGCGCAGTGCATCCGTCTGCAAGGCGGTGTCCTGTTCAGCCGTCGATACCCGCGCATAGCCGATGAGTGCCATTACCGCCCCTTTTGTCCGTTTTTCCGTCCGCCTATCATAATGTCCGACAACCCGTTATTCAAGCGCATTGCCGGACAGTGACCGGCTTGGCCGACTAATGATCGTTTGACGGACAAGGCGGCGCATGTGCCGCCATCCCGGCGCAATGGAACAGCGAACCGACTTAAGCCGGAACCGCCGAAAATTCCGGCGCGATACCGAGTAAGCCGGAATCCCAGATTTTTCCGGCACCGGGTCAAATAACGCCAACGACCAACAGGAGCGCCCTATCTATTGCTTTCATTCGCTCATCGTCGAGGCGGCCAAACGGTTCACTGATTTTGGTGCGCGGTAGCGTCGAGAGCTTGTCCACCATAACTTGCGATAGTGCGCGCAGCCCGTTAGCTGGATTCGGTTCCACGGTGACGCGAAACGCGGCATTGCGCAGGTCGCTTGTCACTGGGCACAGCACAACGCTTTCCAAGTCGGTTAGTAGGTCTGATTGAACGATCAGGGCTGGTCGTGGTTTGCCGTAGTCACCCTGCAATGAAACCGTCACGAGGTCGCCTCGCTGCATCACTCCCAGCCCTCAACGTGCGATGCCGCCTCTTCGGTGAAGCGCAAAACCTCTGCTTCTGCTGGGTCGCCCTTCAGGCTTTGGCATTGCTTGCGCACTTGCGCCGTGAACTCAGGCGAACGGGTGTCCGGCACCCAAAACTGCACAGGCCGCAGCCCCGCCGCGCGCATCCGTTCGCGGTGTCGGGCTACCTTTGATTCGTGAATTGATGGCATGGTGCTCTCCATTGGTTGCATGTATGGTTACATGATACTGCGCATGAAACCATAGCGCAAGCCAAGCCGTTCCGCAACGTCGTGCAGGGAAGTTCTGCGCAATTTCCGCCCTTCTTGGAGTTTCGTGCATAGGACTGCTGACACGACCCGGTCAGAAGTCGGCTGCACACGGGGCGGCCAGCCTCATGAACTGGTGCAGTCGTCTTCTGAAAATGACAAAATTGGCCGGGTCGGTTTTGGCTACCCAAATTGGCCGGCGTGGATCTCGTTCGGGATCTGCTGCAGTAGATCTCGACCAGGTTGGCCAGCCTGGCCAACTCGGTGTTGGCCACGGCCGCCGCGTGCATGCTCGATGCGCGGAAGGGGCAAAAAAAAGCCGCCTCGGGGTGCGAGGCGGCAAGGGAGGCTGCGGAGCGGTAGGGAGGGAGGAACCCGCTCACACAGTGCAGCCATTATGCGGCCGGTTCGTTAAATCCGTTGTCAGATTTTTGCAGCGCGGCGCGGCTGCAACGGTTGGTCTTGTCGTTGCACGCGCTGTTGCTGCTGCTCGATGCGCGCCTGGTGCTTCTCGATCACGTCATGGACGGCGGCCCGCACCTGGCGGTCGATCCCTTCCTTGCCCAGCACGCTTTTGTTCGCCAGGTCGTTGAAGTCGGTCTTGCCCTTCATGTGATCGAGCGCGGCAAGCTGCTGGTCGGTGAGTGCCGTCCCGGTGCGCTGATGCTCCCTGAACTTCTCCGGGGTGACGGGTGGAAGGCCAGCGGGATAGCTGTTCTCGCCCGGCGCAAAGATCGGCAGCATTGCCTTGCCTCCGGTGATCTTCGCGGCCTCCTGGGCCTTCGCCTTGCCTGGGTTGACGCCCTGCGTCAGCTCCAGGTGGCGGTCATCGTCGCCCGCGATGATGACGGGCTTGTCCGGGAATTTCTCGTGCAGAGCCTTCGCAACGGCCGGCAGGTTCCCCGAGTCGAACGCGGCCACGGTGGCGAAGCCCAGCGATTGCGACAAGCTGCCGGCAGTCGCATAGCCTTCACCGATCACAAGGGCGGGGGCCTGGGCCAGCGCATCCATGCCGCCGACGACATGGAAGCAACCTTCCTTGCGGCTGTCCTTCGCAAACCGCTTTGTGCCGTCCTCCTGGATGTATTGCATCGTCCACTGCTTGCCGTCCACGTCCGTTGCGGGGATGTAGGTCTTCTGGCCTGCGCGGTCGGTGAAGACGCCGGCCTGCGGCTCGATGCCCTTGGCCTGCATGTAGGGCGTCGGCTGCTCGACCGGCACCAGGTCGGCCTTCTGGCGGCCGACACGTTGCGCGGTCGCTTCGTGGGCCTGAGCCTGCTCGGCTTCGCGGGCCTGCAGCTTGGTGGCGGCCTCGGCCGCCATGCGTGCCTTCTCTTCGGGATCGAGGGTGTAGCCCTTGGACTTCCATTTCATGTCGATGCCGGTCTTGTTGTTCTTCATGTAGCCGGCAGGGTGTCCGTCAAGATGGCCGACATAGAAACCCGAGCCGGCTTTCTCGCTGGGCTTCTCGCCTTCCACGCTGATGCGGTGTTTCTTGCCGTCCATGATGGGATGCTCGCCGCTGACCACGCAGCCGATGGAGCGCAGCGCATCGGCAAACTCTTCCTGCGGCGTCATGGCCGGCCCCTGCTGGTCGGGCACGTTCTCGGGCTTCCAGCGGGCCAGCTTCTCCATGTCGGCCTTCGGGCCGGCATACCAGGACTTCGCTACCTTGTCCCACTCGGCGCCGGCCGCCTTGGCCGCGATGCGCTCGCCGTAGGGAACAGCCAGGTATTCCCGCTCCTGGGCCGCTTTGCGGCCCACGGTGGGGCCTTCGGTCGTCTGCACTGCCTGCGGCGCGTCTACGGCGGCCGTAGCGGCCCCCTGCGCCCATTTTGCGAAGGGGCCTGCAGCCACACCGGCCGGAACGTACCAGGACTGTTCCTGCCGGTCCCACTTCGCACCCAGCGCCTTCGCCTCGTCTTTCTCGCGGTAGGGCACCTGGATGAAGGTCTTTTGCGCCTGGGCTTCGGCCTTGATCTGGCTCGGGGACTGCGCTGCCGGCGCTGCGGCCTGCTGCTGGCCCCGTTCCCGCTCGAACTCGGCGATTCGGCGCTGCATGTCGGCATCGTTGAGCATGGCCGCGCCCTCGGCATCCTTGCGGGCCTCTTTAGCGGCTGAAATTTGCTCGTCCGTGCTGTTCGGGTCGCGGCGCACGGCGTTTTCGAGCACGCGGGCCAGCTTGGCCGCCTGCTCGTGCGGGTTCTGCTCGGTAATGGCATCGACCATGCGCAGCTGGTCGGCCAGCTCGTCGGCCTCGGTGACGGATGGGAAGTCGGCCAGCCACTGATGCGTGCCGTCCTCGTGCTGCGCGTAGACCCCGAAGAACTCCGGTTCAACGCCAAGGGAATGTGCTGCGGCGACGTGAGGCTTGCCGTCGATCTGTTGCGTCACGTTGCCCTGCACCTGGATTCGACCGTTCCAATCGGCCGGCATGTCCACGCCGAAGCCTTCCTTCGCGCTCTGCTGGAACGATGCCGGGCTGATGGTGCGTGCGTCGGCCGTCAAGATGATGGCATTTCGCCGCTCGGCCAGCTCGAATTTCTCGCTCGTCTGCAGGGCGGCCGGGTCGGACACCCGCGTGACGGCTTCTAGTACGCGCTCGATGTAGGCCGCCTCGGCCCGCTTGGCTTGTTGTGCTTGCATGTTCGCCTCCTGCTGCTTCCCTTCGTCCAACATGGCGGCAACGCGGACGCCGTAGGAATCCTGAATCGACTTATCGGCCCGTGCGGCGGCGGCTGTCGCAATTCGGGCGGCCTGCTCGGCCGTCGCACCTACTGGAATGAGCGCGCCATCTGCCGCCGCCACGTTGCGACCTTCGCTGAGGTACTGGAATTGCAAAGTGCGGTTGATGCCATCGCCGGCCGTGATGAACGCATGTGCATCGTTTTTACCGTTCACTGTATCGAACGACTTGGACGCGATGGCAGCGCCATCGCTGCGCACCCAGCCGGCCGACTCCAGCGCGGCTACGACACTTTCAGCTTGTGTCTCCGGCAGCGCCTGGCGCTGCTGCTGGTCCTGCTCCTGCACCTGTTGCTGCTCCAGGCCCAGCACGTAGTCTTGAATCTTCTCGGCATCTGCAGCGGCCCGGAAAATCTCCAGCGGATCGTCCTGCAGCGCCTTGATCCACGAACCCACATAGGCGACGTGCTGGCCGGGATCGTGGCCGATGCCCAGCTCGTCGCCCAAGATCATGCTGGCGATTTCCGCCCGCAGCTCTTCCTTAGCGTACCCCTCGGACCCGAATGGATTGGACAAGTCTCGATCAAGGCGCGACTCGTGGCCGGTCCAGTGGCCCAGCTCGTGGAGCGCGGTCGCGTAGTAGTTGTCGGCCGTGGGGAACTGCCCCTTGTCGGGCATGTGGATGCTGTCTGTCGCCGGGCGGTAGAACGCCCGGTTCTGCTCGCCGTGGCGGATCACGGCACCGGACGCCTGCAGGATGTGTTCGGCGCGCTCCACGGCCGTCCAATCCTGTTGCTTGCGCGGTTGCAGCGGTGGAAGCCCGTCGATCTGCTCGGCGTTGAACACCGTCGCAAAGAACACCCTCGGCCGCTCCAGCTTGACCGACTGCTTGACCGGCTCGCCCTGTGCATCAAGGACGGGCTTGCCGTCCGCTTCGGTCTTGATCTGCTCGTCGCTGAACTTCCAGTATTGGATCGGCGTTCCCTTCTCGCCCTTGCGCACCTGGGCACCAACGGCAGCCGCCTGCTTGTAGGTCATCCAGCGCTGATCGCTGTGGCCCTGGCTCATGAGCTGGATAGCGTTGATGCCCCGGTAGCGCTTGCCGGTGGTCGGGTTCGTCGGAATGAAAGCACCAGGTTGACCAGGCTCCCACGGCTTTTGCCATGGAGCGGTGCCCTCTTTCAGTTGCTCGATCAGCTTCTCGGCCACTGTCTCGTGAAATGGCTTTTTCGGCTCCATCTTGTCGTCCCTTCTGAATAGCTCGTTGATCTGCGGAAAGGTCTGCTGCGTTCTGGATCGGTCGTGCAGGCCCTGAGCGACGACGCACACGATGTTGTGCAAGTCGTCCGCCTGCATGGGCCGCACGCGGGCGATGCAGGTTTCCGCGAATGACTGCTGGCCCTTCTGCCGCACCTGGTCTGTGCCCTGGGCGAAGAGGTCCGCGCCCTGGTGATGGCTTGGCTCGATGCCCTCGCAGTACAGGGCAAAGACTTCCTCGGCGCGCACGTCCACGGGATAGCCGGCGTAACGCCGGTCTATGTCGTCCCATAGCGGTTTGAGGCTTGGTTCCTCGCGGGCGGCCACCAGGCCGTCCAGCAAGGCACGCTTCTCTGCCGGCGCGAAGGTGTTGGCTCCGTAGTGGCCCAACACCTCGTGCCGCAGCGTCAGCAGCAGGTCGCCGGCGTCCTCCACGTTCGCCAGGGGCACGTCCACGCGGCCACGGTAGGCACGGCCGGCGTGCTGCGTCTCCTTCGGGACGTAGCCGCCTTTCATGTCCTGGGGCACTTCGGCGGCTCGCGGCCCGTACAGCTCGGCGGCGTCCTCGCGGAATTTGTAGGCCAGCTCAAGCGCGCCGGGGTAGTCGCGGACAAAGGCCCGCGTCACCTCCTGCGCCTCGGCTTTCGTGATGGGCATGGATCAGCCCTCCTTGGCCTTGCGTGCGGCGGCCTGGGCGACCGACTCGCCAGGGCGCAGCTCGTACAGCTTGCGGGCGTTGGTGGTCGAGACGATGCGCGGGAGGTCTGCGCTCGGGCCGTCATCGTCAAGGAATGCCGGCTCCAGCGACCCATCGCCGGCCAGGTCGGCCAGGTCGTCGGTGCTGGCGAGGGCATCGCCTTCGCTCAAGGCGTCTTCTGCGAACGCGCCGGCACGGTCGGCCTCGTCGGGATCGAATTCGGCCTGGTAGCCGGGCGTCTGTGCGTCGGTCAGCTTCTCGCGCAAGGCTTCCGCGCTGGCTGCGGCGTCGTCAATGGCCGGGATCACTTCGGCGGCCTGGTCGTTGGTTTGCTGGGTCATGTCATCACTCCTTCGGTTTGCTGTAATCGGGCTTGCCCTTGATGTCGGGATAGGTCTGTGTGCATGTCGGGTAGTTGCTGCAACCCCACCAGAACATGCCTTTCTTCTTGGTGCTGGCCCGCCTAGACAAGCCGCTGCCGCAAGCCATGCACTTGTGCAGCTCCGACACCTTTGGCGTCTCTCGCGGCACTGGCTTGCCGGCCTTGTCTTCGCAGGCGAACTTGCAGCCATCGGCGAAGCCGGTGCATCCCCAAAAGAACTCGTTCTTTTCCTTCTTCTTGATGCGGCGCAACGGCTTGGCGCAGAGCGGGCAAGGGTGCGTGTCAACCTTGATTGCCAGCCCGTTTTCCTTCACGCCGGCCACCTCGCCAGCGATGTAGTCCATCAGCTCGCGCACGAATGATTCGGTGTCGCGCTGGCCGGCCTGGATGGCCTTCTGCTGCTCATGCCAGAGCGCGGTCATGTCGGGGAATTTGGCCTGGTCGGGCAGGGCGTCGTAGAACTCTTCGGCCGTGGGTGTGGGCACGATGTTCTTGCCTTGCTCGACTAGGTAGGCACGCTCGAAGAGCGTGGCGATGATGCTGTCTCGCGTGGCCGGCGTCCCGATGCCGCCATGCTCGCCTTCCTTGCCCTTGTCCTTCTCCAGCAGCAGCTTGCGCAGGCGGTCGTCGCGGATGTACTTGGCAACGCGGGTCAAGTCCCCTAGCAGGGTCGCCATCGTGTAGAGCGGCTGCGGCTTCGTTTCCTGCTTGGCGGCCTCGGCATCGACGCAGACGCCGGCCTGGCCGCCGCGCAGCGTGCGTATGTCGATGGACAGGTCGTTCTCGTCGCTTTCCAGGTCTTCATTGCCCGCGTCGTTCTTGTAGAGCAAAAGCCAGCCTTGGCGCGTGGTGACGTTGGAGCGCACGGCGAAGCGGTGCCCCTCGGACTCCACCAGCACATCGGTCTGGTCGTATTGGTGCTTGGGCCAGAACTGCGCGATGTAGGCACGGGCGATCAGCAAATAGATCTTCTGTTCCCCCTCGCTCAACGCCGCCAGGTTCGCCGTCGCCTCTGTCGGAATGATCCCGTGGTGGGCGGAAACCTTGGACGAATTGAAGGCCCGGCTCTTAATCGAGGGATCGGCCCGCTGCGCAACGGCGGCCAACATGGGCGCGGTCTGCGTGATCGCCGCCAGCACGCCCGGCGCGTCCCCGTGCTGCTCGTCGCTGAGGTATTCGCAGTCGCTGCGGTTGTACGTGATGAGCTTGTGCTTTTCGCGCAGCGACTGCGTTATGTCCTTGGTCTGGTCGGGCTTGAAACCGAACTTGCGGGAGGCATCGGTTTGCAGCTTCAACAGGTTGTAAGGCAAGGGCGGATGCTGCTCTTTCTGCTTGGTGTCGGCGCTGACGATTCGCGCAGGCTTGCCCTTGACGGCATCCGCGATGGCCTGGGCATGCTGCTCTTCGATCAGCCGGCCCTTCTCGTCCACTGGATCGGCTTCAACGATCTGATACCGCGCAGGGAAGGCAACGCCTTCGACCTCAAACAGTCCGGTGACGTTGTAGTAGTACGCCTTCTTGTGGGCCTTGAATGCCCGCGTGCGGCGCACGACAAGGCCGACGATGGGGGTCTGCACCCGGCCTACGCTCATGACGCCCTGGTAGCCCTTCTGGCGGGCCGCCAGGGTGTAGGCTCGGGTCATGTTGTAGCCGTAGAGCTGGTCGCCCACGCTGCGGGCCTCGGCGGCGGCCGACAGGCCGGCGAACTCGCGGTTGTCGCGCATGCTCTCCAGCGCCTTGCGCACAACCTTGGTGTTGTTGTCGTTGATGAGAACCCGCTTCACCGGCAGAGTGCAGCCGGCGTACTCCAGGATTTCATCGACAAGAAGCTGCCCTTCTTCGTCGGGGTCGCCAGCGTTGACGACGCTGCTGGCCTTCTTCAACAGGCCGAGAATGACCTTGAGCTGGTCCTTCGCGCCCTTGTCACCGCTGGGCTTCTTCTTCCAAGGAATATGGGACATGGGCAGGTCGTCCATGTTCCATTTGCTGTATCGCTCGTCGTAGTCCTCGGGGTCCAGCAGTTGCAGCATGTGGCCGTAGCACCAGGCCACATAGTCGCCGCCGCAGTCGTAGTACCCGTCCTTGCGGCTTCCGCCTCCCAAACCTTCGACAATGGCTTTCGCCAGGTCGGGCTTTTCTGCAATGAACAAACGCATGGTGCCTCCTACCAGGTGATGACCGGGACGATCACGGTCTTGATTTGCGAAACGTTGACCGGCCCGAAGTAGCGGCCGTCGAACGATGTGCCGCTCACGTCCGACATAAGCAGCACCTCGGAATTGCCCAGCTCGTAGCTGTTGGTCTGGTAGCGCGGCAAGGGCCGGCCGGCCTTGTCGGTCTTGAGCGGTGCGCTCAGTGGCAGCAGTGCGCCATTCACTCGCACGCCGTCATCGGCCACGGTGACGGCATCGGCTTTAGCGGCTAAAACCTTTTTCATGAGGTAGCCGTAGCCGCCAGGGCAGAACCCGCCCCCGATGTAGCCCCGTTCCTTGGCGTCACCGAACACGCCGACTTGCGGCGGGCAAAACATGACGTAAGCGCCCTTCTCTACCGGCGCGCTGCTTGCCCAATAGAGGCCGACGGGAATGCTCTTCGTGGTGTTGACGCGGGCACCGGCTGCATAGCAGGCAACGCCCAAGGCGAGCACGGCAGCGCCGCCGATGGCGGTGCCGATGGTGATCCGTTTCAGCAAGCGGCTCATATCGTGATCCCCTCCCCTGCGGGCGCGACAAAGCTGTTACGCAGCTTGTCGCTGTTCTTCGGTGCGGGAATCGCCGCCCGCGCCTGAAAGGTCGGGTCTTGGAAATACAGCGGCTGCTTGCCGTAGATCGCGGGATAGCCCGCGACGTACACCACCATGTCGCCGGCCTTCGCAATGTCGCCGCCCTCGGTCTTGACCGGGCCGGGCATGCGCAGGCACTCATCGGGCGTGAGCAAGGGGCGCTGAACCTCCTGGATCGTCCGCGACACCTGGCCCAGCAAAGCGCTCGTGCGCCGGCCGCTGGTGGTGATCTGCTCCTTCGCTACGGTAGTCTGGCCGGTGAGCTTGGAAAGATGCTCGGCCGTCTCAACGCGGTTCGGTGGGTAGGCGTTCTGGACGTGGCAGTTCGACGTGATGCTCTCGTCGTGGCCGTAGCCGGTTTCGCGGCTCTTGAGCTGGTTAATGTCCTGGCAAATCAGGTAGCACTTGATGCCGTAGCCGGCCACGAATGCCAGCGACTCCTGCATGATTTCGAGCTTCCCCAGACTGGGGAACTCGTCAAGCATCATCAGCATGCGGTGCTTGTAGTGCGCCACCGGCCGGCCGTTCTCGAAGTCCATCTTGTCGGCCAGCAGGCGAACGATCATGTTCACCATGACCCGCACCAACGGCCGCAGGCGGGCCTTGTCGTTTGGCTGCGTGACGATGTAGAGACTCACCGCGTTGTCGTGGTGCATCAAGTCCTTGATCTTGAATTCGGACTTGCTCACGTTGCGGGCCACGATGGGATCGCGGTACAGGGCCAAGTAGGACTTGGCGGTGGACAGCACCGATCCTGCTTCCTCGTCGGGCCGGTCCATCATGTCGCGGGCGGCAGAGCCGACAACCGGGTGGACCTGGCCGTCTACGTGGCTGTAGGTGGTCATTTCCATCCACAGCTCGCCAATGTCGCGGTTGGGGTCGGCCAGCATGGCATCGACGCCGGGCAGCGTGGCCGGCGTGCCTTCGGCCGTGGCCTTGTAGAGCGCATGCAGGATCACGCCGACAAGCAGCGCCTGGCTGGTCTTTTGCCAGTGCGATTCGAGGCCCTTGCCGTCCGGGTCAACGATCAGTGTTGCGAGGTTCTGCACGTCGCCCACTTCGTTTTCCGTGCCAAGGCGGATTTCATCGAGTGGGTTCCAGCAAACGCTACCGCTGGCCGTCGCCGGCTCGAAACGCAGAACCTTGTTCTTCGCATGCTTCTGCCGCCATCCGGCCGTCAGCGCCCACAGCTCGCCTTTCAGGTCGGTGATGACTGCGCTATGGCCCCAGGACAGCAGCGTAGGAACCACCAGACCGACGCCCTTGCCGGAACGGGTCGGCGCATAGCAAAGCACATGCTCCGGGCCGTTGTGGCGCAAGTAGTGCTGCTTGCCCTTCTTGTCGATCCACGCGCCCACGTAGACGCCTGAGCTGGCCGCCGCATCCTTGCCGGTGATGGTCTGCCAGAACGACCGCGCACGCGGGATGAGGCCGGCCGCCTGAATGTCCCTGACGTTCGCCCAGCGGGCCGAGCCGTGTAGGTACTCGTTCACCTTCGATGAATTCGCCAGCACCATCTTGGCGACAACCAGGCTGATGAGGCCCACGCCGGTAATCGTGACGCCGATGCTTCCGGCGCGCATGAAGGCGTCGGGGTACTGGCCGTACCACTTGCCGGCCCACTGGACGATTCCCCACGGCGGGTAAATGTGGTTGATGTGCGCGCCAAGCGCGGCCTGGTACTTGAAGTCATGGGCGAAGAACTGCGTAGCAGCCTGCAATCCGCCGCCAAGGGACAGCACGGCCAGCGCCGGGATGACCTTGCCAGGCCCCTCCTTCTCGGCGCGTACCTGCGGCCCTACCGCGTTGTTGAACCTGTCTTTTGTCATCTGCTACGTCCTTTCGTCGTTTTGATGGAACCCTGGGGGGTCACGGTGATGGCATCACCAACGGCAAGGCGCTTGAGGCGTCGTGCGGTCGGCTCGTCAACTGGCAGCACCATGACTTCCTCGCCGCGTTTCAGAAGGGCCAGTGATTGCCCCTCGACCTGGCGGATGCCGGCGAAAGTCGCGGCCCCGTCCTGCCCGTCAGTATAGCGGGAGTGCTTCGGTATATCGAATCCTTTAAGGCGCTCGCCTTCCCGCTCCGCTATGTATTTGTCGGCGGCAGCGGCAACCTGCGGGCTTAGTCTTCCTGGCCCAAAAATATCCCGTCGCAGGCCGTCAACTGGTTTGGCTCCTTGTTGCTCCACGTCACCAGGAACATGACGCGGCAATAGCACTTCACTTCCGCTGGCGAGCTGAACCACACCGAGTTGGGACAGTCTTCGCAGACGGTTTTGGCTTTGGGGCGGCGGCTTTCGTCCAACGCGGCCAACGTTGGGCTTGCTGGCCCGTCCGGCTGCGGCGGCGTCGGCTCGTGGCTGTCCGGCTCGGGCGGCTCCGGGGATTGCGGCAGTGGCTGGTCCACTGCCGCTAATGCCGCCTCCAGCAGCTCGTCCTCGGTCGGTTCGGTCATGGTCGTTCTCCTTCGTGGTTGCTTGGGTCAGTAGTTCTTGACGGCGGCGCTCCAGGGCGTCGTCGTCAAAGGTGATGGGTAATTTCGAGGCCGCCGCCGCTTGGGCGATCTGCTCTTTGAATGCCGGCGTGCCGCCGACGCTGATGCGGTCGCCGTAGCGATCCACTGCCATGCGCAACGCGGCTTGCATGCCGTCCTGGTCGGCCCCGCGCGAGACTTTCAGGCGGTCGCCATCGTCGCGGACGGCGGCAGGGCCGACGCGATAGATGATCGTGCCCTTCTTCGTCACGCTGTCCTGCTCTGCAGCGGCCGCCTGGGGCCGCTGCGGCCCCGTGCCGGCCACGGTGTTGCCCTTGAGGCCCTGGGCAGCATCGCGGGCGCGCAGCGCCCCTAGCGCCTCCTGGTCGCCCTCTGCGGCCTTGGCGCGCAGCCAATCGGCCCACGCACGGCGCTGGTACTTCTCATGTATCTCTTGCCGTTCCTTGAGGTACTGCTTGTTGATCTTCTCGATCTCGGCTTTCATGGTCTTGCTGGTGGCCGAATACATCAGCTTCTTGCCCACGCCGGCCCCTGAAATCAGCTTGATGGTCGAACGCTTGAGCCGCCCGCTACGCTTCGCGGCTTCAATGAGGCGGTCTTTCTTCGCCCTCGCCTTCTCCCATTCGGCCGTGCGCGATCCGCTGATGTTGAGTTGATCGGCCTTGTACTTCGCGTGCAGCTCTACCGTGTTGACACGGGACCGCACCGGCTTCTTGTCGTACTGTTTGCGCGGCTTCTGCGCTGCGCGCTCCAAGTGCTCGGCCGATGGCTCGAAGGTGCCCAGCCTTTCTTCCAGCTTGGCCTTGGAGAATTCGCGGCCGATGGAACTGGCCTTGACGGCAAGGCCGTCAGCGGCTTGGATCACGAACCCATTGCCGCGCTCGCGCAGCTCCAGGCCGTTGTCCCGCATGACCTGGTGCAGAGCCTCCCACGACTGCGCGGCCTGCATGTCTGCGGCGCATTCGCGCTTGACCCAGCCCTGCAGGCTTTCAACGCCTGCATGCCGCTCCATGTCTTGGGCACGGCCCTCCGATACCAGCTTGTTCCCCTGGTGGTTGTCGCGCTCCAGGCCGTATTCGCGTTCGAGCTTTTCGCAGAGCTGCCCGAGCGTGTGATAAGCGTTGAATGGCTCCAGGATCGTGTAGCGCGTTGGGTGAATCTTGTTGATGGCGATGTGAATGTGCAGGTTGTCGGTGTCGTGGTGAACGGCACTGACGCGCTGATGCTCGCCAAACCCCAGCCCTTCGCATATCCGCGCCTCGATGGCCTTCAAGGTCGCGTCGTCGGGTTGCTCGCCTGGCCGGAAACTGACGATCAGGTGATAAGTCTTGTCGGCCCCCGACCGGGTGTTTTGCGCCTGGGTGTTGAGGACTTCGGTGATCGCCACTTCGGGCCGGTCTGTGTGGCAGTTCGTGACAGCCACGTAGCCCACGCGCTCGTTCTTCGCCTGTTCGTCGGTGATGTACTTCACCAGACCGGCGAAGTCACTCTTCTGCACCGTCTTCATGGAAACGTGCTTTGCGATCACGGCCGCCCCCCGCAATTTTTAGCGGCTAAAGGGCTCATCGCTTCACCCTTGGAGTGACAACCTCCTGCATGACCTCGTGCATGCGGTCCTGCGTGGATTCGATCCTCGACAACAGGGCGAGGATGGTCGTCTCTCCAAACTGGAGCGTCCTCACGTCATCGGTGAGCCACAGCTTCAGCAGACCACCCAGCCGCCCAAGGTCGCCATTGATGCGAGCGAGTTCTTCAACTCGCTTGTTGTCCAGGATGCCGGGCACCTGGTAGCCAAGACCCACATTCCGCAGGTACGCCGCCACGGGAAGCCCGACCGAAGCCGCCAGTCGTTTGATTTCGGCTTCCTCGTCGGGAAGCACGGGGACGCGCAAATGCCGGCCCGCTTTGCGGGTCGGCTTTCGCGGATCGTCGCTGTTTCTTGTCTTTGCCATTGGCCTCTCTTTAGCGGCTAAAGCCGCGCACCTCAGACGGCGGTAGCCGTCAGCCTCGCAGAGCAGGATTCCCCGTTGAGCACGAAGTGCGAATAAGGGGATAGTGAAGATAGATAACCGGCTCGCCGGTTAGCTAACTTCACCTATCCTGCCCGCCTTTCGGCGGTATTAACACCAAGGAAAGCATACACCACCGCGCCGCATTTAACCGCTGTTATTGCGCTGAAAGCTAACCGATATAGCGAAAAAGCGCGTAGGATGCCTATAATCAGCCTCAATCGCCTTGTTTCAGCGCACTGTCAGCACTTTGGCAGCGCTTTAACAGCGATCTTTTTGCGATCTAACGCAGTGCTAGAGTTGCACGCAATAGGAACGACATGGAAAACAAACGATGCCGAAGAGCTACCCCGAAGAGCTGGCCGAATGGGTGAAAAAACGCGAGGCAACTAGGCCGAGACAGGACAAGAACGTGGTGGCGTTCTTGGCCCTCAAGAGCGACGTGCAGGACGCAATCGCGGCCGGCTATTCGCTTCTAACGATCTGGGAGCATCTGCACGAGAAGGGGAAGATCCCGTATCGCTACGAAACCTTCTTGAAGCATGTACGCCGACACATCAAGGGCCGGCCTCCTGCGGTGGTAGACGGCCAGCCATCGACGCCACCAGACCCGCCACGTCCACCCGCTGCAGGCAAGACCGCTGCACCACGGCCGCAACAACCAACGAAGTCAGCGCCACCAGCTCCGGCCGGCTTCAAATTTGACTCTCAACCGAAAAAAGAGGATTTACTGTAATGGCGAAAATTCACATGGTTCTGCAAGGCAAGGGCGGGGTGGGCAAGTCGTTCATCGCGGCCACCTTGGCACAGTACAAGGCAAGCAAGGGTCAGAAGCCACTCTGCATCGACACGGACCCGGTGAACGCCACGTTCGCCGGCTACAAAGCCCTCGGGGTGAAGCGCCTCCAGATCATGGAAGGCGACGAAATCAACCCGCGCAACTTCGATACCTTGGTCGAATTGGTTGCGCCGTCGAAGGATGACGTAATCATCGACAACGGGGCCAGCTCGTTCGTGCCGCTTTCGCACTACCTCATCAGCAACCAGGTGCCGGCACTCCTGGCAGACATGGGGCATGAACTGGTCGTGCATACGGTCATCACGGGCGGCCAGGCTCTTCTTGACACCGTGAGCGGCTTTTCGCAGCTCGTGAGCCAGTTCCCCACGGAAGCAATTTTCGTGGTGTGGCTGAATCCGTATTGGGGGCCGATTGAGCACGAAGGTAAGGGCTTTGAACAGTTGAAGGCATACACGGCCAACAAGGCCCGCGTTTCGGCCATCGTGTCGATTCCAGCCCTCAAGGAAGAAACCTACGGCCGCGATCTGAGCGACATGCTGCAGGAACGTTTGACGTTTGATGAAGCCCTGGCGATGGACTCCCTCACGATCATGACCAGGCAGCGGCTCAAGATCGTGAAGGGCCAGCTCTTCGGCCAGCTCGATAGCGCAGCGGTGCTGTGATGGCCGACCAGGTAGAGGAACTCATCAAGGAGATTGCCGCGAAGCACGGCATAGCCGTCTCGCGTGATGATCCGATCCTGGTCCTGCAGACGATCAACAACCGGCTGATGCAGGACAGCTCCAAGGCGCAACAGGCCCAGCTCGATCAGTACAAGGAAGAGCTGGAGGCCCTGGCGCTCCGCTGGGGGACGGACGCCAAAGACAAGGCCGAGCGCATCCTGAATGCGGCACTGACCGCAAGCAAAGGGGCGATGGACAAGGCCATGCAGGAGAACGCCAAGAGCACGGCCGCCACGGTGCGCGCCGAGGTCGATGCAGCCTTGGGCCGTGTCGCTGGCCAGGTCAAGGATGCGCGGCGGATCGGCCTGCTGAACGTGCTTGCATCGTGCATCACGCTCGCGGCGGCGGCGGTTGCGTTGTGGGTAGCGCTGCGATAGCGCAGCGCCTGCAGGCGCGCATAAAAAAGCCCGGCATCGCCGGGCTTCTTTTTTTGGGGATGCGGCGCAGCTAGCGCGCCTGCGAAAGCCCTAGCCGCACGCCTCGGCCGGTTCGTTCGATCTGCTCTCGACGCTCGCGGTCCTGAGCCTGCTTTTTCTCCTGCTCTTCCTTGCGCTGGAGGGCTTCGTGCCGGCGCTGCGCTTCGCGCATGTCGGCCCATTCGCTGGCAAGCTCTGGCTCTTGAGCACGCAGCTTTCGAGCGGCAAGCTCTTCGATACGGGGGGAATGGATGCCCATGCCCTCCTTGATTTCACGGACGGTTTCTAGCCGTCCGTGCAGGCGCTGCAAGGTGGCTTGCTGCTGCTGCATCTGCTGTTGCCACTTGGCACGGGTCGAGGGCAAAGCAAGCATGCCCGGCTGCTTGGCCTGCGCCTGCTGCATCCGGGATTCTTGCCGCTCGATCAGGTCTTCAAGCCGGTCCTCGATCCTTTCCGCCTGGTCGTGCTTCGCCTCGACCTGCGCCGCGAAAGCGGCGCTGTATTGAGACTCCAAGGGGGAGGCTTCAAGCAAGGCCGCTTGCTCGGCCTGGGCCTCCAGGGCGCGATCCTGCAGGGCGTCGGCTTGAACCTCTGCGTCTGCGCCGGCCTGGCGGGCACCGGCAAGCGTGGCGCGGGCGGTTTGCTGCGTCTGCTGCTGCAGTCGTTCCCTGGGAATGCTCATGGCCTTGGCTCCTTTTTAGCGGCTAAAGTTTCATCGGGACAACCCTCGCCCCAGCTTGATGGATGACGGGGCGACTTGCGCCTTGTCACCATCGTATTTGATGCTGGAATTGCTCCCGATTTCAGGTACTTTATCGAAATTCGCCCGGTCATGCTGGACGAACTGTTTGCCGACCTGTTGATACACATGATCCTTGTCGGCATGGACGATCACTCCATCGTGGCTCTGGCTCTTGTCGGCCTTGGTGGATAGGTGGATGTTGTATATCCCCGGCTTGATCGTGCCGGCTTTTTCGACCTTATCCGTGGCCCACTGTCCTCCCTGCTCGCTCTGAACGAGCCTCTGCCCGTTCATCACAAGAAGGCGCTGTTTCATTCCAATACTCCTAGACTCATGGGTTAAAAAAAAAGCTGGTCTGGCATGCCAGCGCGAATAAGGCCAGCCATACCGCTTGAGTCGCCGTTGTAGGCTTCGATTGACGCCTGGGTCATGCGGGCCTGACTGACCCCGCTCCAGTCGATCCTGTGGCCCGCCTGCTGGGCCAGTTGCCCGATGAACTCACGCTGCGTCCTGCCGTTCCCTTCACGGAAGGGATGAAGCACGTTGATTTCCCCGAGATAGTGGCCGGCCCGCTTGCTGAACTCGTCGGCATCGAGGCCGCGCAAGAGCTGTTCCTTGGCAAGCTGCCCAAAGAGCTGCTGCGCCGCGCTCTGGATCGCAACCTGCCGGGCAAACATGGTGCTGCCTTTCGAGATTTCGACCTGGCGGATTTGGCCCGCCCAGTCGTACACGTCGCCAAAAAGGCGCTTGTGAATTCGCTGCAGGTGCGCTAAATCGAATTTGCCTTTAACGGGCTGCTCGCGCAATTCGCTGGCCCGCAAAAAGGAAAGGGTGGATTCGGCTTTATCGAGTCCACCCTGTTCCTTGATTCCAAGGAGATTGCGGAGAACACCCGTTTCGCTGTCCAGGTAAGGATCGCCACGATCCCCGGCGTATTTCATGCCATTTCTAGCCGCATGCGCGCCTTGTACTGGTCCACGGCGGCACCGATGGTCATCTCGCCACGCGCCCAGCGCTCGGCGTCGGCCACGGCCTGCGCATCAGGCTCTAAGCCCTCGATGCGCTGGCTCGCAAGGGCGCTTTGCACCACGGCGCGGCGCTCGGTCTGTTCCTGCTCTGCGATCATGATTTTTGCCCCTCGGATGTAGCTGCCAAACAACATGCCATTTTAGCGCAAAACCCCCGAAATATCAGTCCTTTTTGGTACGTGAAACGGCCTTATCGGCTTTTTCCGAGTTTCGGAATGCGGCCATCAATTGCGTGTGCTGCTCCTTGAAGGCTTCGAGCTGGCCGCGCAGCCCTGCCGCCTCTTCCCGCGCCGCAGCCGCGTCCCGCTGCGCCTGGTCGCGCTCGGCCTGGGCACCAGTGAAGCGCTCGACCATGCGCGCCGCTTCCTGGGCGGCCGTCTTGCGCTGCTCCTGGTGCGCCTCTGCCTGGGACTCCGCACGGGCCTTGACGCCGGCCAGCTCGCTCCGCAACGCCTCGACCTGGACCTGAGCCTGGCGCAGTTGGTCGGCCAGCTTGACGCCTTCGGCCTCGGCCAGCTCCTGGCGCTGCTGCACCTTGTCGCGTTCGGTGCGCAGGCTATCGGCCGTGGCCTTGGCCTGGGCGGCGGCAGTCTCGGCCTCGGCGTGCGCGTGATCGAGTTCGGCGCGCAGTTCACCCGCCCGACGCTCAATTTCTTCGGCCCGGCCCTCGGCCACGGCGGCCCGCTGCTGCATGCCTAGCAGGGCGGTATGCCCTTCCTCGATCTGCTGCCGGCTCGCCTCGGCCAGCTCGGCCGCCTGGCGAGCCGCCGCCTCCAGCTCGGCAATGCGGCCCTGCGCCGCCTCCAGCTCGGCCGCCTGCGACTCGTAGGCATCGGCCATCTGCTTGTTCAGCGTCTCGGCCTCGATGCGCTCCGCGTCCCAGCCCGCTTGCGCAGCCCGAAGGGACTCGTTTGCCAGCTCCTGAGCCTCCTTCCACAAGGACGCCAGCGCGGCGCTGCTGGCCTGCTGAACGGCCTCGGGCACCTGGACGGCCACCGGGGCCGCCTGGGCGGTCTGCGCACGCCGCCACTCCTTCATGCCGGCGCTGGCGTCGTTCATGTTGACGCGGGCGACCTTCCGCACGGCATCGACCGTGGGAAAGGCGGCCCGGCCGGCCTGCTCGTAGAGCGAATCAGCGGCGGCAAAGATGCGGTCGCGGGTGTCTTTGGCGAGTTCCATGGTGCGCGGCTCCGGGTTGAATAATACGATAAGAAGAATAATATTCTTATTATTCTTACCTGTCAATCGTTTAGCTAAACTTTTTTTAGCGGCTAAAACTGTGGGACGAAAAGGGGTCTCCTCGTTTTCAGTGCAATAAGTGACGGTACGAAAAGCTAGCACTGGCGCGGAGGTGGTGTTGGTAGATCGTTGATTTCATTGACTGGCTTCAAACTCCTGGCCGTCATCCTCGTACTTCAACCAGGCGAAGCCCTCGGCCGGTGGGCGACGGTTGAGGATCAGCCGGGCAGGGCGTTCGTTGTGCTGCACCTGGACAATGGCCTTTTTCAGCTTGTCGGGGTCGGGCTCCTTCTCTTCCTTCTTGGAGTCAGAACCTGAACCCTGCTCGCCGTCGCCAGCTTCGGCGTCCGTCTTTCCGGTGAGTACGTCTACCGTATTCGGATCGCGGTCGTCGTCCTCGTGCTTGCGCTTGTCGTCCAGGAACTCGCGCAGCAGCTTGACCGAACCCCGCGTGATTTCCTGGTTCTCGTCTTCCAGCCAGTCCGTGACCTCCTGCGGCTTCTTCTTGAACGCCGTCACCAGCTCGTTGACCACGGTAACGTCCTTGACGCGGCCCGAGTTGAACGCCTCGGCAATGGGATCGGGCAAGTCCAGCAGCGCGGCATGCTGCGTCACGAAAGCGGGCGACTTGCTGATGGCCTTGGCAATCTCGCCCTTCTTGACTCCCTTCGCCAGCTCGCGGCCGATGTAGTCGGCAATCTCGCGGGCCGTCAGTTCATTGCGCTGCAGGTTCTCCACCACCTGGTCGGCCTCGTTGTAGTCGTTGTCGATAAAGCCGGGGATCGTGGCCTTGTCGGCTCGCTTCGAGCCACGGAAGCGGCGTGCGCCGTGGTTGATGAGGTAGCGACCAGGCGCATCCGGGTTGTCGCGCACCGAAATAGGGGTCTTGACGCCACGGAGGCGGATCGAGGCGGCCAGCTCGTCCAGGCTCTCGTCCGAGAAACCGGGGTTGTCCTCGGTGCGCGGCTGGTGCGGGTCTTCATCAATCAGGCCCATATCCAGGTCCAGCGGACCGCCACCGTTCGCGGCGGCCGTAGGGCCGGCCAGGAGCGCCGACAGGTCGCCCATGCCCTCCAGGCCCAGGCCCCCGGCTTGCGGCTTCGCCTCGGCCTCGGGAGCGGCCTTCGCAGGCGTCTTCGACTTGGGGGCGGTCTTCTTGTTTGCGGCGGTGCTCATTGCGCGATCTCCATCTTTTCAAAAACATAGGCGGCCAAAGCGCGAACTTCGTGCGTGGCCTTGCGGGCGGCGGTCTTCCTGATCTTCCAGACGGGCACCCCGGACGCCAGGGCGTCGGCAATGCTGCTGCGCAGGCCGATGCTGGCCGGCGCCATCAGCTTCGGATAGGCCGCCTGTAGCTCGACCTGGTGGCGCACATGGCGCGGGTTCCTCGCGTCTACCTTGGACGGCACCATGCCCAGGAACTGCAGGCCGGCGTTCTCCTTGCGGACGTTCATGATCGTGGTCAGCATCATCTTGATGCCCTGAATGCTGTACGCCTCCAGCTCGATAGGGGACAGCACGCAATCGGCTGCGTAGAGCGCGGCCACCAGGGCAACGCCAAGGCCGGGTGCCGTGTCGATCAGGCACACGTCGAACCCTTGGCCGGCCAGCGCCTTGAGGTTGGCTTTCAGGTTCTGCTTGGCCTTGTCCAGCGGCAGAAAAACGGCATTGGCCAGCTCGGGATCTGCTTCGATCAGGGCCAGACGTGCGCCGTCGCCATCGGCCGCGGCTGCACCTCGCCAGCCATCGGCCGGCACCGGGCCAAAGAAGCCGCTCGCCCGAGCCTCGATCTTGTACTGCGCCAGGGTGAAGGAGGCATTGGCTTGCGTGTCCAGGTCGATCACGGCAACGCGAAGGCCACGCTCCAGGAAGTCGAACGCCAGGTGAACAACACTCGAAGTCTTCCCGACTCCGCCTTTCTGTTGAGCGACGACCAGGGTTTTCATTTCTTGGGTTCCTTCTTCTTTGTCGCCGCGTCCTCGGCCCACTTCTTGACGATGAACGCCTGATGCTCCGGCAGCACTGCCGAAACCCGCTCGTACCCCTGGGGTACGTTCTTGGACGAAAACGCCGCCCACACCCTGCTCACGGCCTGCGAGACTGCCCCTTTGGTCAGTCCCAGCGACGTGATGAAAGCCGCTTGCGGCTGGCCCAAGACCAGCACGCCCCGCGCTATTTCGATGGTCTGCTGGCCCACGTCCAAGCCCTTTATGCACGCCTGGAACTGGGCTTCGGTTAGCCGTTTCTTCATGGATTGCACCCATATCATTGACTCCGCGCCTAGTTAAAAAAAGCTGGTGACAGCCAGCACCCATAAGACAAAGTTTAGCTAAACTTCGTCCACGAGTCAAGCGTTTTAGCCGCTAAAATTTTCTTTGGCACGAAAAAAGGCCCGATAAAACGGGCCACCTGTCAATGCGCTTTTGCCTGGCGGATTGCGCGTACTGCCGCACCCTTGGCAAGCGCTTCCCGCCAGCACTCGGAATCGAGACTGCACGCGCTGCGCGTAGTGCCGTCCGGCATGTCGTAGAACACAGCCGGGCGGCTCTCGATGAGGCTTTCGATGCGCAAGGCCGATGCATCAAGCCCAAGGTCGCCCGCAATCACGGCCAGCGCCTCACGTCGCTCGTCTTCCTCCTTGGCGTTCAACCGGGCCGCGTTCTTCGTCATGTCAAATTCCTTTGGGCTTGTAGATGGATACGAAATAGGTCAAGGCCACCAGCACCGCGAAGTGCGCGAGGAACGTCCAGCCGGCGAAAACGCCCGGCGTGTTCCAGTGGTAGACCATGCGGATGAACTGAAAAAACACGTCAATCGAGACGATCCATTTCAGCAGCGGCCACACCAGGACGACGACAACCCAAACGGCCTTGACCACGGGCGCGAACAGGCCCCGGCGCGGCGCGGCAGGCGCTGGCTTCTCCTGCGCTGCCGGCTCCGGTGCGACCTCGGCGGGTGCCTCGGCCTTGCCTGGAAACTTGATGATGTTCGTCATCGCTTGACCCCTTTTCGCATTGCCTATCCAATGCAGGGTGCAACCGCGCCTATGGTTGGGCCTTTGGTGTGACAGCACCAGGGCCGAATGCCCCGGATCACTCCGGGGCGTTCCTCCTACCAATCAGCTCGGCGCTTCGCCTGCTCTACTTCCTCATAACCCCATTTCCCCTTGGCGTCGCCCTCCAGGCTCAACGCTGCGTAGTACGCCTTGGCGCGCAGCTCGGCCGCCTTGTTCAGCAACCCCGTTGCTTGCTCTGTCAACGCCGCTGCTTCGTCCATCACTACAGCGATTTGATCGCGTCGAGCGGGAAAGTCGGTAGCGGGCGCGCCTGCAAGTTGATCGACCCACGGCATGATCGGTGCCTTGTTCATCGGATGGTTCTCCGGTTATTGACCTGAGCGGTATGCCCGGCCTTCTAAGTAACATGATAGGGCAAAATGCCCTAGCTGTCAACTGATTTAACGAAAATAGTTTAGCTAAATTGCCGTGAAAATCTTCTTCCTTGGCGTAAAAATCCGGCGCAGCCGGGGTATTCATGGCTTTAGCCGCTAAAGCGGCTAGCTAGTCCTTCTTCCAGATTTGGCCCAAATTGCCGAAGTCGCACAGCAAGGCCCATGCGGCATAGGGGATGGCCGAATCCCCGCCGATCCAGCGGCGCACGGTTCTATCGCCCTTCGCCCCCAGCCCGAGGGCTTTCGCGGCTTGGCCTCCCGTGAAGCCCGCCGCTTTCAGCGCCTCGCGCACCTCTTCGCCGGTCGGCTGCTCCCAGCCGTCGTTTGCGGGCCGCAGGCATTCAAGCCTGATATTTGCCTCTGACATTGCATTGCTCCTGGTCATAGGACGCGCAAGGCATCCATGCTGTAAATCGACTCGATACAGCGCGGGTCTGAATCCACCACGCGCCGCCCATTCCGGTTGATTTTGTACGTTACGGGTCGATCCTCATGCGCGAACACCTGGCGGGTGTCTGCGGCAACTTTGGTCACGACCACTTTTTTGCCTATGTCCTTGGCGAAAACAGGATGGTGGACGCTCTTGATCTGGCACCGAACGCCCTTGAAAAACGCCTCTGTCGCCGGGGGTTCCTCGTAGTAGTCGTCGCTCTCGGCAGCAGGGGAGGGCGCTACGTCTTCTTCCTTGGCGTCAATCCGAGCCGGCACGGCCTTGGCGGCCCTCCTGGCCGCCTTGACTTTCAGGCGCGCAGCTTCGGCCCACTTCTTGACGATGAATGCCTGGTGCTTGGTCAGGACGGCATCCACCAGCACGAACCCGGACGGCAGTGGTTCGGCCATGTCATCGGCTCCCACCGGCTCGATGGCCCGCGCCCGCCTGGGCGGTTGCGTCATGCCAGCCAGCCAGGCGCGCACCGGTTCGGCGGCATGCCTGTTTTGCGCTTCGGCTGTCAGGTAGCGACGATGCGCTTTGAGATAGCCGGCGAACACGGCGGCGGCCACCTGGTCAACGGTCATCCCGCCCTGTGCTGTCTCGAAATGCGAACGGTAGCCCGTCTCGGAGATAAATGGCCTGTCCAGGTCAACGACATGGAACGCGAAATGCCGATCCAGCAGCGAACCAAAGCCATCACCGACCTCCACCAGGCAGCGCACGCCGCCCGACTCCATCAGGAATTCCCCGGACTGGCCCCACATCGGCACTAGGCCAGGCGCGGCGCTGCAATGCAACTCGATCAGCGTGCCGGCCGCCTCGGGGTTCGCGCCATCCTTGCAGCCTTGGTACGTGCCGCCGTTGAGCTTCCAAATGCTCGCGTCGTATCGACTCGCTGCCGCTTCCGCCGCAGCGCCGTCGCTGGCCAGCACGGCCGCATGACAGGCGGCCACGGCCTCGGCCGCGACCGCCAGCAGGCCGGCCCGCTCTTCGGGCAGCTCGGCCGCCAGGTCCGCCGCCGCCTCGTCGCGCTCGCGTAGTCGCTCCTCGACGCCCCCAGCCTTGGCGCGCTTCTTGGTCTTCACGACGGCCGGCGCTGCCGGCGTCGGATGCTTGACCAGGTGCGAGTCGATGCACTCCGGTTTGCTGTTGTCGTCGCAGAAACGCAGGCCGTCCACCACGCAGCAGCCCGGTAAGGGGTATTGCATCCAGTATTCGGGCTCGGGGTAGGGGTGCAGCAGCTCGCCGCACGCATGGCAGCGCTCGGCTGCGCCCACGTCCCCATCCGCGAGAAGGCGGCCGGCCTCGATGGCCGCATTCCGCCGGTCGGTTCTGTCTTCATGATCCATGATCGCGCTCCAGGTGGCCCCAGCCTTTCGGCTGGAGCCGGCCCCCTTAGTCGATCGCTCGGAAGATTTCTGCGGCCTCGGCTTGGTCGCGTGCGAAGTCGCGCAGGAAGTGGTAGCGGTCGATCAGCGCATCCGCCACGTCAGTGCCCTGGTTGTCAGCGGCAAGCTGGCCCAAGGTGAACAGGGTTGCGACGATGCCGGCCGCATCGGCCGACAGCTCGCCGCTGTACCCGTTCCCGTCGACCTCCAGGCACAGCCGGCCGGTCAGCTCGGGAGCGAGATAGAACCCGCCGTTGCTCAGTTCGTAGTAGTTCCAGAACCCGCCGTTGTAGTCTTCACTGAGCCGGCGCAGCCAGGCATACACCAGCGATTCGCCGCGCATCATCAGGCGCGGTCCGAAGTAAGTAGGTAGGAAGGTAAGCCGGCGATTGCTGGCGACCAGGGACGCAGTGACGGGTTGGTTTGCTTGGGTGTCGTTCATCGGAGTTCTCCGGTTGTTGACCTGGGCGAAATGCCCGGCCTTCAAAATGAATTATAGGGCAAAATGCCCTAACCTACAAGAAATTTAGCTAAACTTTTAGCCGCTAAAGCGGGAATCGTTGGCCGCTTTGGCTTGGCCGCGCTCGACGGCCTGGGTGATGCGTTCCTTCACGGACTCGACGGCCTTGCGGAACTGCTCCAGGTCGTAGGGAGTGGCGCGCTTGCATTCGCAGTGCTCGACCTCGACCAGCACGCGGCCGGCGACGGCTCGCCAGTTGTCCAGCTCGTGGGCACCGACGCAGGCGTGGTAATCGACGTTCGCCAGTCGAAACAGGTGATCGGCTTCGGCACGAAAGGCGGCCACTTTCAAAGTTTTGCTCATCGGAAATGCTCCGGTCGTTGACCTGGGCGAAGCGCCCGGCCTTCCCCTTAAGTATAGGGCAAAATGCCCTAGGTTGTCAACCCGTACCATCGTTTCTTTGACACTTGAGGGGCCACTTCTCCCAGCAATCCGGCTAACGCTCGGTGACCTTTCTCCCTTGGAGTAAAACCTCGCAGTCGTTGCGCCGCGCAGTCTTTCAATGGTGGCCGCGATGGTCGTGCGACGTGAACAGTTGCAGGAGTCCAGAGGGGCGCAGCCCCTTTGGGCATAGCGCAGCGACCCGGAGACGAAATTAGGGCTGTTTCAGGCGCTTGCGCCTGTTTGGTAGCCCTCTGCGCCGTCAGGCACAGCTCGAATGCAGGTGAGGCCGAAGGCCGAGGGGCGCAGCCCCTGGGGGGGATGGGAGGCCGCTTGCGGCCGGGTGGGATCGAGAAGGGGGGTCTCCCCCCTTCGGCGCGTGCTTTTTAAGCACGCAGGTTAATAACTACGGTTTATTAAATTCGGTTTAGAAAGCGGTTATAAAGCGGTTAGCGCGTCGGAAAACATGCCGTAAGTCGTTGATACGCCAAGAAAAAAGCAAAACCGCTGCCCCTCAAGTGTCTAGGGTGCGCCCCTCAAATGTCTGTAGTTGGCCCCCCAAGTGTCAAGGAAGCCGCCCCCCAAGTGTCTAGGGTTGCGCCCCTCAAGTGTCTATAGAAATCGAGCTTTCCCACAGGCTTATGCACAGTTCCTGTGCATAACTTGACCGCGGCGAGCGCCTGCAGGCACTTGGCCAAGCCTGGCCAGGCTGAAAACTGACGTTTGCCCCTCAAGTGTCTGCAGTGCGCCGGGGTACTCTGCCCCCCAAGTGTCAATGAACGCCCCCAAAGTGTCACGGTGGGCCGATTTGTCCACAAGCCGCCCACAGGGCGCGGGTGGATCTTCGGCAGACCTGGCCCCCGGGCAGGGATCGGCCGGCCTTGGATGGCCGCTTGCGGCGGCCGTATGGCCCACTGGCGGGCCTGCAGCCCAGCGGCGAGGGGCATGGACCCGGTGAGCGTCGGAAAGGCGCTGGAAGCCCGCAGGGGTCGAGACGCGGAACGTGGCTCGATGCGCAGCACGACATAGCCGGTTTTCGCGCCCGCGAAAATTCCCCGTCCCTGACTTGGCCCCTCAAAGGTCTGCATGCCGCCGCTGCGCCCCTCATCTGTCAATGAAAAACGGGAGCCTAGGCCCCCGTTCTCTGTCGCATGTCCACCTGGTCTACCGCTGGCAGTAGATCGAGTCACCCTGCACCCATGACAGCTTGATAAGCCCGCTCTGGCTCAACTCTTCGCACGCCTGGCCGGTCTGCTCGCGCCACTTCTTGAGCCTGGCCGAATCGGACCCGCACATCAGCCTGAACGTCTCCAGTTTCAAGGGGAAGGGTTCCTTGTGAGAGACGAAGTAATCGAACATGCGCCGGGCAGTAGGGGACAGCTCGCGGTACTTTTCCCACACGAATTTCGAGTAGTGATCGCCGGCAAAAAGCACTACCATTTCCTCGTCGATTTCGACCTGGCAGCGCGACGTTTTCTTGCCGCGATCCAGCACGCGGAAGCGATGGATCAGGGACACCGATTCAAGCCGGCCGATCCGGCCCGAACTGAACTGCATGGCGGTCGCCTGCAGGCGCGTCAGGCACTCTTCGGCCTTGTCGTAGTACCGGCCGTTGATCGGCCAGCCCAGGTCCGTGCAAAGCTCGTAGAACGTGAAGGAAACGGGCGTACCGACCGGCGAGCGCTTCGCGTATTCAAGAACCTGCTGCCAAACCAGCTCGTCGTCATCGGCCCGCAGCTCGATCCCGGTATAGGTGATGAGCACGTCCTTATTGACGTGAAAAATTACGTGTTGCTGCCGCACCTCACGCGGGGTCTTCTTGTTCCTGGTCGTGAAGAGCGCAGCACGCGCCAGGTCGTTCGGCATCGCCCGCATGTCGTCGCCCCAGGGCGCGAGATCGAACAGCGAAAGCTGCATTGCCTTGATCTGCTCTTTCGTGTGCTTGAGCAAAGCGGCCTGCTTGACTTCGCTCACCTTGTCGGCGGTCTTCTCGACGGCGGTTTTTCGTTTCGGCGCTGGGGCGGGTGCGGACATTGAGGTTCCTCCGAATGGAAATTACGCCACGGCAAATGCCAACGGCGGGTGATTCGGCGGCGTAACTCCTGCCGTCGCTCGACGCATCGGTATCAAAACAGCCGATTGGACGCCAGGGGAGGGGATCGCATCTGCTCTGCAGCTTGATGTATCGCTCGCCCCTTCATCGCGGGTAAGATTACCGATAAATTGGAACCTGTTTAGGCTCATGCATTGATTTTCTTGCGCTAGAGAACTCGAAGTTTAGCTAAACACGGTCTCCCCGTCAAGAACTTTAGCGGCTAAAATTTAGAGCTGCGGATCGCAAGGCATAGCCGACCGTGTACAACCAGATATTCTTTACGAACGTCTTACGCCTGCTCGAAGAGCAAGGGATGACGAAGCATGACCTCGCCGAGAAGGCAGGAATGTCCATATCATTCCTGTCCGACTTGACCAACGGGAAGGCCAATCCTTCCCTCAAGATCATGGGGTCCATTGCGGACGCCTTGAGCGTCCCATTGCCGACCCTTTTGGAAATGACTGACTTGGACAAGGCAACGCTGGACGCCTTGTCCGGGGGCAAGGCCCCAAAGAGTCTCCCGGACGGGTTCGCACGCATAGCGGCGATCCTCAACGAGTACCAGGCATTCACAGTGCGGCAATGGGATGAGGCGAACAGGAAGCAAATAGCCAAAAGTAAAGGCAAAAAGCCCTGACGCCAGAGGGAAATTTTTAGCGGCTAAAGCCCCCCATTCACGGGGATTGCCGCTTCGCTGGGTAGCAACCCAGCCGCCAGCCAGCCGCGCAACTCGCCAGCCAGCGCCTCCTTTCACTCTGCAGCCTTCAACCGAGCGCCCCATTTGTCAACAGGGGTAACAGTTCGTTGAAGGCTTTGGCTTGCCTTGCTTTCCTGTTCGGTATATCGTTTGTCCGTGTAGAATACGACGAAACGAAATGGAACAGGACGGACATGGCAGACACAGAAGACTTCTCAACGCTCAAAGAGCGGGCCAAGAAGAAATTGGAACGCGACATGGGGCCGCTGCTCTTGGGTGCATTGAATGACCCACGCGGACGGCAAGATATGGCTCGAACGCCAAGGAGAGCGGTCGCACTGCATCGGCACTCTGCGACACGCGCAAGCGCAGGCCATTCTTGAAACCGTTGCCGGCTACCACGGCAAGGAAGTCAAAAGAAGCAGTCCCTTGCTTGAAGGTGAGTTCCCTCTCGATGGCTCCAGATTTGCAGGCCAACTCGGCCCCGTCGTAGCAGGGCCTGTTTTTGCCATTCGGAAGAAGGCAATCGCGGTTTTCACGTTAGCTCAATACGTTGAAGCCGGGATCATGACGAAGACCCAACAGGAAGCGATTGAACGGGCTGTTTCGGCGCACAAAAACATTCTCGTCATTGGTGGCACTGGCTCTGGCAAAACAACCCTTGTCAACGCCATCATTCAACAGATGGTGAGTCACGATCCGATGGAGCGGTTCGTAATCATCGAGGACACCGGCGAGATTCAGTGCAAGGCTGAAAACTACGTCCAGTACCACACCAGCATCGAAGTCAGCATGACGATGCTGTTGAAAACCACATTGCGCATGCGCCCCGACCGCATCTTGGTCGGAGAAGTCCGAGGCGAAGAAGCACTTGATCTGCTTGACGCCTGGAACACCGGGCACCCCGGCGGCGCTGCCACCCTCCACGCCAACAGTGCGCAAGAGGGCCTGACTCGCTTGAAGTCGCTTGTTTCTAGGAACAAGTCGGCTCCATCCGAGATTGAACCGCTAATCGGCGAGGCGGTTCATGTCGTTGTTCATATCGCCCGCACCCCTGAAGGCAGTCGCCGCATCCAGGAAATCCTTGAGGTTTCCGGGTACGTGGACGGCCGCTACATCACCAAAACCCTCTAGGAGTATTTCCAATGCAAGCGTCTCTTTTCCGTCCCTTCGCCATTAACCGCACGACGATGTTCTACATCGGCGCGGCGCTGCTGATGGTGCTGTTCCTGCTGTCTCCGCAGCATGCTTTTGCCTCGGAAGGCACGGGCGGCTCGCTGCCCTATGAAAGCTGGTTGACGAACCTGCGCAATTCCGTCACCGGCCCCGTGGCCTTCGCGCTGTCGGGCGGCGTGCTGATCTTCGGCGGCGATCTGAATGGCTTCTTCCGCACGCTGATTTTCCTCGTCCTGGTGATGGCCCTCCTGGTCGGCGCGCAGAACGTGATGAGCACCTTCTTCGGCCGTGGCGCTGAGATTGCCGCGCTGGGCGATGCCGTGATGCACCAGCTCAAAGCCGCATCGGTTCTGACCAACAGCGTCCGCACGGTCTAACGATGGCCCTCCGCACGATCCCCATTCGTCGCGCCGGGAACCGAGACAACCTGTTCATGGGTGGGGATCGTGAACTGGTGATGTTTTCGGGTCTTCTGGCCTTCGCGCTGATTTTCAGCGCCCAAGAACTGAGGGCAACGGTGATCGGGCTTCTGCTGTGGTTCGGTGCGCTCTTCGCGTGCCGGCTCATGGCGAAGTCCGATCCCAAGCTGCGCTTCGTGTACCTGCGTCACCGTAAGTACAAGGGGTACTACCCAGCGCGCAGCACGCCTTTCCGACTGAACCCGAATAGCCAAGGGAAGCAATACAAATGATCGAAGCAATCGCAATTGGCATCGCGGCGCTCGGTGCCTTGCTGCTGCTCATCCTGTTCGCTCGCATCCGAGCCGTCGATGCGGAATTGAAGCTCAAAAAGCATCGTTCCAAGGACGCCGGCCTGGCCGATCTACTCAACTACGCCGCCATGGTCGATGACGGCGTGATCGTGGGTAAGAACGGGTCGTTCATCGCCTCTTGGCTCTACAAGGGCGACGACAACGCAAGCAGCACCGATGAACAGCGGGAAATGGTGTCGTTCCGCATCAATCAGGCGCTCGCGGGCCTGGGTAACGGCTGGATGCTCCACGTCGATGCCGTGCGCCGGCCGGCACCCAACTACACCGAAACGGGCCTGTCGCATTTCCCTGATCCGGTGTCGGCCGCCATGGACGAAGAGCGCCGCCGACTCTTCGAGGGCCTGGGCACGATGTACGAGGGCTATTTCATCGTCACGATGACCTACTTTCCGCCGCTTCTGGCGCAAAGCAAGTTCGTTGAACTGATGTTCGATGACGAAGCGAAGACCCCCGGCAACAAGGCCCGCACGCAAGGCTTGATCGACTACTTCAAGCGCGAATGCACCAGCATCGAATCGCGCCTGTCGTCGGCCGTCAAGCTGCAGCGCCTGCGTGGGAACAAGGTGGTGAACGAAGACGGCTCCACGGTCACGCATGACGATCTGCTGCGGTGGCTGCAGTTCTGCATCACGGGCATGGATCACCCTGTGCTGCTGCCCAGCAACCCGATGTACCTGGATGCCGTGATCGGCGGCCAGGAGCTGTTCGGCGGCGTGGTGCCCAAGATCGGCCGCAAGTTCGTCCAGGTCGTCGCCATCGAGGGCTTTCCTCTGGAGTCAACACCGGGAGTCTTGACCGCCCTGGGCGAGCTGCCCGTCGAATACCGCTGGTCGAGCCGCTTCATCTTCATGGACTCGCACGAGGCCGTGAAGCACCTGGACAAGTTCCGCAAGAAGTGGAAGCAAAAAATCCGTGGATTCTTCGACCAGGTGTTCAACACCAATACCGGCTCGGTGGACCAGGACGCCATGTCCATGGTGAACGATGCCGAGTCTGCGATTGCCGAGGTCAATAGCGGCCTGGTCGCGGTGGGTTACTACACCAGCGTCGTCGTCCTGATGGACGAAGACCGCGAAAAGCTGGAAACCTCTGCACGCCAGGTAGAGAAGGCCATCAACCGCCTGGGCTTCGCTGCGCGGATCGAGACAATCAACACACTGGACGCCTACCTGGGAAGCCTTCCGGGCCACGGCGTGGAGAACGTTCGCCGCCCGCTCATCAACACGATGAACCTGGCCGATCTGCTGCCGACAAGCACGATCTGGACGGGCCTCAACAAAGCGCCTTGCCCGATGTATCCGCCGCTGTCGCCGGCACTCATGCATTGCGTGACGCACGGTGCCACGCCGTTCCGTCTCAACCTGCATGTGCGCGACCTGGGCCACACCTTCATGTTCGGTCCCACGGGTGCCGGCAAGTCAACGCACCTTGCGTTGATCGCGGCGCAGCTCCGTCGCTATCAAGGCATGTCGATCTACGCCTTCGACAAAGGCATGTCCATGTACCCCTTGGCCAAGGCCACGGGCGGCAAGCACTTCACCGTGGCGGCCGATGACGACAAGCTGGCCTTCTGCCCTCTGCAGTTCCTGGAGTCGAAGAGTGATCGGGCTTGGGCGATGGAGTGGATCGACACGATCCTTGCGCTGAACAACGTGGAAACCACCCCGGCGCAACGCAATGAGATCGGGAACGCGATCATGAGCATGCACGCCAGCGGAGCGCGCACGCTGTCCGAATTCAGCGTGACGATCCAGGATGAAGCGATCCGCGAGGCGATCCGGCAGTACACGGTGGACGGCAACATGGGCCATCTGCTCGATGCCGAAGAAGATGGTTTGTCGCTCACCGACTTCACCGTTTTTGAAATCGAAGAGCTGATGAACCTGGGCGAGAAATACGCCCTGCCGACGCTGCTCTACCTGTTCCGCCGCATCGAGCGCAGCCTGAAAGGCCAGCCGGCCGTCATCATCCTGGACGAAGCCTGGCTGATGCTGGGACACCCGGCGTTCCGCGCCAAGATTCGGGAATGGCTCAAGGTGCTGCGCAAGGCGAACTGCCTGGTGCTCATGGCAACGCAGAGCCTTTCCGACGCGGCGAACTCGGGCATCTTGGACGTGATCGTGGAATCGACCGCAACCAAGATCTTCCTGCCCAACGTGTACGCCCGCGATGAGGACACGGCGGCGCTCTATCGCCGCATGGGCCTCAACGCTCGCCAGATTGAGATTCTGGCTACGGCCATTCCGAAGCGGCAGTACTACTACGTTTCCGAGAACGGCCGGCGACTCTACGACCTGGCTCTAGGCCCGCTGGCCCTGGCGTTCGTCGGCGCGTCCGACAAGGAATCCGTGGCGGCTATCAAGAGCCTCGAAGCCAAGTTCGGCGATGCCTGGGTGCATGAATGGCTCGCCGGCCGCAATTTGAAACTTTCTGACTATGGGGTGGCAGCATGAGCTTTGCAGACACGATCAAGGGCTTGATTTTCAAGAAGCCCGCACAGCCGGCTGATCCCCGGCGCGCACCGGATTCGGTGATGGAAGGTGGCCGACGCAGGGGCGAGGTCGAAAACCCGTACCTGGCGGCACGCCGCACCTGGAATGAACACGTTGGCGCGGTCGTCTCGTCGCGCCAGACCTGGCAGGTTGTCGGCATTCTGTCGTTGTTGATCGTCCTGGCCGCCGTGGGCGGGTTGATCCACATCGGCAGTCAATCGAAGTTCGTGCCCTACGTGGTCGAGGTAGACAAGCTCGGCCAGGCGGTGGCCGTCGCGCCGGCACAGCGAGCCGCTGCAGTCGATCAGCGCGTGGTGCACGCCTCGGTGGCCTCGTTCGTCAGCGATGCCCGCTTGGTGACGCCTGACGTGGCCTTGCAGCGCAAGGCCGTGTTCCGGCTCTACTCGATGCTTTCGGCCAACGATCCGGCCACGGCCAAGACCAATGAATGGTTGAACGGCAGCGAGGACAGCAGCCCGTTCAAGCGCGCCGCGAAGGAAACGGTCAGCACCGAAATTCTCTCGGTGATCCCGCAGACACCCGACACCTGGCAAGTGGACTGGATGGAGACGACACGCGACCGGCAGGGCGTCGTGAAGGGCCTGCCGGTCCGCATGCGGGCCTTGGTCACGGTCTACACCGTCGCCACCACTCCAAACACCACGGAAGAGCAAGTGCGCAACAACCCGCTTGGCATCTACGTCCGTGACTTCTCTTGGTCGAAACAGCTTTAAGGGGCAACACTCATGAACAAGTATCTTCTCGCTTTGGTCCTGGGCGCTGCGCCCGCATTCGCACTCGCTGCAGGACCGGCCGGCCCGGCTGACAAGAACCTGGCCGACCTCTATTTCTCCAAAGACAACCCGACGCTGACGCCGCAGGAAAAAGCGGCCGTCGCCATCGCTCAGAAGTGGCGCGACAACAGCGCGACGGGCATCAAGCCGGTGGCCGGCGCCGATGGCTCGATCCGCTTCCTGTTCGGTGCGCAGCAGCCCAGCATCGTGTGCGCAGTGCTGCAGGTCTGCGATGTGGAGCTGCAGCCCGGTGAACAGGTCAACTCGATCCACCTGGGCGACACCGCCCGGTGGACGGTCGAGCCGGCCATCACGGGCAGCGGCCCGGCCGAAGTGCAGCACCTCATCATCAAGCCGATGGACGTGGGCCTGGAAACGTCGCTGATCGTCACCACGAACCGGCGCACGTATCACCTGCGGCTGCGCTCGCATCGCACGGAGTTCATGCCCCGTGTGGCGTTCACCTACACGGAAGACGCAATGGCGAAGTGGGACGCCATCAAGACCCGCGAAGTGAAGGAAAAGCAGTCGCGCACGATCCCGCAAACCGGCGAGTACCTGGGCGATCTGAACTTTGCCTATGACGTGTCGGGATCGGCCGCCTGGAAGCCCGTGCGCGTCTACAACGATGGGACCAAAACCATCATCCAGATGCCCAGCACGATGCAGCAGACGGAAGCGCCGACGCTCCTGGTCGTTCGCAAGGATGGCGGCGTTTTCACGGATGAAGAAACCGTGATGGTCAATTACCGCGTGCAGGGTGACCGCTACATCGTGGACACGGTTTTCGACAAGGCCGTGCTGATTGCCGGCGTCGGCAGCAGCCAAGACCGCGTGACCATCACCAGGGGGAAATAACCATGCGCAAGACCGCTTTCCTCGCGCTGCTCGTGGTCGGCTTGGCCGGCTGCGCCACCACTGCGCCATCCACCTACGGCAACTTCACGCAAAGCGCGCCTGCAGCCTTCAATCAAACGATGGTTGATGACGCCGCGAAGCAGCTCGTTGCCGTGTACCCGCCCGCAAGCACGCGGTTCGATCTGCAGCACGCCACGCCGGATGCCTTCGGCTCTTCGCTGGTCGAGTCGCTGCGCGCCAAGGGTTATGCCCTCTTGGAGTTCAAACCGGCCGCGCCGGCCTCGGCCGCATCGGCGGCCACGGACGCCACGGCGACCGCTGGCAAACCGCTGCGGTACATCCTCGATCAAGCTGAATCGAACCTGTACCGCGTGACCCTGCTGGTGGGCAACCAGTCATTGACCCGCGCTTACTCGGCTGCACAGAACGGCACTCTGTACCCGGCCGGCGCGTGGGTTCGGAAGGAGTAACGCACATGAGCGAAGACCAAATGTCGCCTGACGCTTCCCCTGGGGAAGTGACAAAGAAGACCGGCGTTCGCCGCGTCAACAATCTGCCGGTCTACATCATCGGCGGCCTGATGGGCGTGTTCCTGCTGGTCATGGTGTTGGTGGCTGCGGATCGCGCAGCCCAGCAGAACCGGCCGGCCGGTGCGAAGGACGAAAAGGCTGGCAACACCAGCATGTTCGCCAACGAGATTGCCGGCAACCAGAAGGACGGGATCATTCAGGCCGAGCGGCCAGCACCGCCCACGGTGCCCGACCTCTCGCAGCCGCAAGGCCAGGCCATCGACGTTGCCCGCCCGGACAACCTGGACGCGCCGCCGACGCCACCGACCAGCGCAAGCCTGGATGACCGTGTCAACAACGACGAAATGCAGCGCGTCCGCATGGCGAAGATGCAGCAGCTCGAAGAGGCCATCAAGGCAAAGACGGGCGTGCGGGGTATCGCTCCGCGCAGCTCGGGATCGACGCCTGGCGGCCTGACGGATGGCGCAGCGCCGGCCACCCGCGAGGAAGCGTTAGCCCGACTGGCGGCCGTGCGCCAGCAGATCGACGCGCAGACCCGCGACGACCCCACGGCGGCCTACAGAGCGCGCATGCAGCAGCTTCAAGCCGGTGGGGTAGGGGGCATGGCCGGGGGAGGCGTTTCGGCGGCTCCTAGGCTCCTGCAAACGGCCGGCTCCAGCTCGTCGGGGAGCAAGGACTATTCGCAGTTCGCCAACTCCGGGCAGGAAGACCGCTGGAAGCTCGATTCCAAGCCCGAAGCACCACGCTCGCCGTATGAGCTGCGCGCCGGTTTCGTCGTGCCCGCCACGCTGATTTCAGGCATCAACTCCGATTTGCCCGGTCAGATCATGGCCCAGGTGAGCCAGGACGTGTTCGACACGCCCACCGGCAAATGGAAGCTGATTCCTCAAGGCTCGCGCCTTGTGGGTCGGTACTCCAGTGATGTGGCATACGGCCAATCCCGCGTGCTGATTGCCTGGCAACGCATCGTCTTCCCGGATGGCAAGGCAATGGATATTGGTTCGATGCCTGGTGCGGACAGCGCCGGTTATGCGGGCTTCAATGACCAGGTGAACAACCACTATTTCCGGCTGTTCGCATCGGCATTCCTCATGTCTGGCGTGACGGCGGGTATCACCATGAGCCAGAACCAGGACCAGCAGAACAACGGCAATCGGCAGACGGCCAGCGGCGCACTTAGCGAAGCGTTGGGCCAGCAGCTCGGCCTTGTCACCGCTCAGTTGATTTCCAAAAACATGAACATTGCCCCGACCCTCGAAATTCGTCCGGGCTACCGTTTTAACGTCATCGTCACCAAGGACATGACGTTTTCCAAGCCGTACCAGGCGTTCGACTATTAACCCAAAGGAGAAAGCGAAATGAAGATGCTCACTAAGAAAGTTTTAGCGGCTAAAGTCGCTTTGGTTTTTGCACTTACTGCCCCTGGCGTGATGACCCCGGCGCAGGCCGGCATCCCGGTTATCGACGGTGCGAATCTGACGCAAACCGTCATGTCGGCGGTGGAGAACGTTGCGCAGACGCTCAAGCAAATTGAGCAGTACCGCACCCAGCTCCAGCAGTACGAAAACATGATCCAGAACACGGTCGCACCGGCCGCGTATATCTGGGATCAGGCCACGTCCACGATGAACCAGCTTCGCGGGGCCATCGACACGTTGAACTACTACAAGAACCAGGCGGGCAGCCTCGACGGCTACCTGTCGAAGTTCCAGGACGTGTCCTATTACCGCTCGTCCCCATGCTTCAACATCGGTTGCACGAAGGCTGAATTCGACGCCATGAAACAGGCTTCCAACAAGCTGAATTCTGAAGCTCAGAAGAAGGCCAACGATGCGCTGTTCAAAGGCTTGGACAAGCAGCAGGACGCAATGGAATCCGATGCGCGCCAATTGCAACGCCTGCAAACCTCCGCGCAGGGAGCCACCGGCCAGATGCAGGCCATCGGCTTTGCAAACCAGCTCGCCAGCAACCAGGCAAACCAGCTCCTGCAGATTCGCGGCCTGTTGATCGCGCAACAGAACGCGGTCGCCACGCGCAACCAGGTGATTGCAGACAAAGAGGCGCAAGAGGCCGCTGCTGCCGAGAACTTGCGCAAGGGCGAGTACCGCGCTAGCCCTGCGCGCACTTGGTAAGGGCTGCTCGATGAAGACCAACAAGGTTCTTACCTTGGCCCTGGCCGCCCTCGTGGCGGCCTTGGTCGCCGGCTGCGGCGAGAAGCCTGCAGAACAACCGGCCAAGCAAGCCATGCCCGAAGTCAACGATGAGAACTGCAAGCCCGCGAGCGTTGCCAAGATCGAAGACAAGGGCGCGCAGCAAGCGTTTTCGTCGCTGTGCCTGCGCCGTGGCGGCGGTTTCAAACCCAGCGAAAAGAAAGAATGGTGAGGTTGTGACTATGAGAATGCCAGCCGTATTCAAGAACGCCGGCCTGCTGTTTGTTTTGCTGTGGCTGGCGTTCTTTTCCATTGAGGCGCAAGCGGCTATCGACAATGCCGGCGTCTTAGATAACGTCCTCAACCGCTATTCGGCTGCCGCCAGTGGTTGGGCCGGCTTCATCACGGCCCGGGCCACCTGGTTGTTTTGGACGCTCGCAGTGATTTCGATGGTGTGGACGTTTGGCTTCATGGCCTTGCGCAAGGCCGATATTGGCGAGTTCTATGCGGAGTTCATCCGCTTCACCATCTTCACCGGCTTCTTCTGGTGGCTGCTCACGAACGGGCCGAATTTCGCCACCGACATCATGAGTTCGCTGCGCACCATCGCAGGCAGTGCAAGCGGCACCGGCTCGACGCTGACGCCTTCCGGGATCGTTGATATTGGTTTCGACATTTTCTTTAAGGTGCTCGATCAGTCTTCCGTGTGGTCGCCTGTCGATAGCGCGGCCGGCATCCTCATTAGCGCGGCGATTCTCATCATCCTGGCGTTGATCGGCGTGAATATGTTGCTGCTCCTGGTGAGCGGCTGGATATTGGCCTATGCCGGTGTTTTCTTTCTCGGCTTCGGTGGATCGCGTTGGACTTCGGACATGGCGATCAACTACTACAAGACCGTCCTGAACATCGCCGCGCAGCTCTTCACGATGGTTCTGCTCGTCGGCATCGGCAAGTCGTTTGTCGATCAGTATTACAACGCCATGAGCGCCGGTATCAGCCTCAAGGAATTGGGCGTGATGATGATCGTCGCGGTCGTGCTGCTGGCCCTGGTCAACAAGCTGCCGGCGATGGTTGGCGGCTTGGCGATGGGCGGCGGAACGCACGCCCTCGGCGGTGGCTTTGGTGCCGGCGCAGCGATGGGCGCGGCGGCGGTGGCCGGCGCGGCCATCGCCACGGGCGGCGCGGCGATTGCAGCCGGCGCGGCCAGCGCGGCCGGTGGCGCGCAGGCCCTCATGGCGGCCTACAGCAAAGCCTCTGCGGCATCCAGCGAAGGCGGCGGCGGTGGTGGCATGGGCGACACGATGGGCGGCGTCGCTATGGCCGCTGCAGGCCCTGGCGGCGGCAGCTCTGGCGGTGGCAGCGTCTTCGCGGGCATGGACACCGGCAGCAGCTCGGGCAGCAGCTCGGGCGGCGGCTCCAGTGGCTCCAGTGGCTCGGGCGGTGGCTTCGGTGGTGGTGCCTCCGAAGGCGGCAGCTCGGGCGGCAAGAGCAGCGCGCCGGCAGGCGAGGGCAAGGACTCGGGCGGTGGCGCGGCACCTGGTGCCGAAGGGAAGGCCGACGCAGGCGGCAAGGCCGCAGGTTCTGACGCCAAGGGAGGGGGGCAGGGCACTGGCCTGGCACCTGGCGAACAACGCTCCACCGGCAGCATGTTGGGCCGTGCGGCGGCCATTGCTGCGGGCACTGCGGGCAACCTGGCGCAAGGCTCCTGGGACGTGGCGAAAGCCAAGGCCGCGAGCATGCGCGAGTCGGCTCTTGATCGCATCAGCGAAACCACGGGCGGAAAGATCGCAGCCGCGATCAGGGCGCAGGACGCGGCAGCGCCGGCAGACCTGTCCACTCCCGCACCGGCACCCAGCAGCGCCGCGCAGGCCTCGACGGCCGCGACGGCCTTCAACGACAACGAACTGTCTGCAGGCAAGGGCCAGGCAGAAACCCCCGTCGCGCCCGAAGTGGCCGACTTCATGAATCGCAATTCCAAAACCTCGTAACTGCAAAGGAGCATCAACCATGCAACGCAAAAACCTCATCGCCTCGGCCGCTCTTGCGGTGGCCGCCTTCGGTGCGATTCCAGCCACTGCCAGCGCGCAGGAAATCCTCACGGGCGATACCCGCCTGGCCTGCGAAGCGATCTTGTGCCTTGCCACTGGCACCCAGCCCAACGAATGCACGCCTTCGCTGCGCCGCTATTTCAGCATTTCGTACCGCAAGCTGTCGGACACGATCCGGGGCCGCGTCAACTTCCTGAACCTCTGCCCCGTCGCCAATCAGACGCCGCAAATGTCGGCCCTGGTCAATGCGCAGGCCAATGGTGCCGGCCGGTGTGATGCCGCTTCGCTGAATGCCGTGCTGCGTTCGTGGACGGGTTCCGACGATGGCATGGTGTACGTCAGCAACCAGATGCCCAGCTACTGCACGGCCTACACGACGCACGCCTACACGGACTTCTCGGGCACGGTGCCGCGCTATGTGGGGATTCCTGAGCGGGGAGGGTATTGGGTCGAGGCGCGGGACTATGACCGCGCCCTGGCCGAATACAACGCCCGCATCAAGGCCGAAGACGAAGAGCGCCGCCGCGCCAGTTGGGGCGGCGGTGGCAACTAAGGGAGCCTGAACCATGCCTTTCATCGATCTCCCGCCCCAGCTTCAAGAGCGCGTCATCTGCTCGATTTCGGCCGCCGTCAAATACGAAGTGCCGGCGAACATCGTTCTTGCGGTCGCGGAGAAAGAAGGCGGCAAGCCGGGCCAGTGGGTGAAGAACACGAACGGCACGCATGACGTGGGCCCGATGCAGTTCAACACCCTGTACCTGGGCGACCTGGCGAAGTACGGCATTACGGCAAACGACGTGGCAGCGGCTGGCTGCTACTCGTTTGACCTGGCGGCCTGGCGGCTGCGGCAACACATCCGCAAGGACAAGGGCGACTTGTGGACGCGGGCGGCTAACTACCACTCGCGCACACCCCAATTCAACGTGGTCTATCGCGCCGACTTGATGCGCAGGGCTGTCAAGTGGGCCGACTGGCTCGATGCGCGGTTCGTCACCCGCGACGTGACAAAGCCCGGCGCAATCCCTTCGACTCCGGTAGCCGTTCAAGCGGTCGCTCCGACCGCGCCCGTGGTATCGAAGCCGGCCCCTGCAGCGGTCCCGCAGGCAGCGCCTGCAGGGCCTTGGAGCACTGCCAGCTACGTGCCTCGAAAGCTCATCATCAACGGCCAGTGAGGCCGTTTTTTTAGCGGATAAAAACATGGACTTTCACGCCTTCATGAAGCGGTACACCCTCGGCCTTTTCGGTGTCATCAAGAGCTATTGCGATTGGGCCGAGTCGCAGGCCAAGAGCCAGGGCGATTTACTGCTGCTTGCCTTCGGACCGCTGCTCCTGCTCGGCCTGGTGCTCTGGTCGCTGCCGGCATGGATCGGCAAGACCATTGCGCTGATCCTGCTCGCGCCCGTGCTGTATCTCGCCTTCGTCGCCCTCCAGCACTACAGCCGGCGAGGTGGCCGCAAGTGAGGTTGCCGCGCCTGGTCGTCGCTGATGGATCGGTCGAAGCGTTGAAGTGGCTCGCGCTGCTGCTCATGACCGGCGATCACGTCAACAAGTACCTGTTCAATGGCACGGTGCCGCTGCTATTCAACGCGGGTCGCCTGGCGCTGCCGATCTTCTGCTTTGTCCTGGCGTACAACCTGGCTCGGCCGGATACGCTGCAGCGCGGCGTCTATCGCCGCACCTTGAAGCGCCTGGCCCTCTTCGGCCTTGCCGCCACCCCTGCATTCCTCACCTTGGGCGGCCTGTGGGCCGGCTGGTGGCCGCTGAACGTGATGTTCACGCTGCTGGCCGCAACGGCCGTGCTCTTCCTCATCGACCAGGGAGGCCGTCCGCGCCTGGTTGCCGCTGCCGCCGTGTTCCTCGTCGCCGGCAGCTCGGTCGAATACTGGTGGCCGGCGCTCTCGATCTGCCTGGCTGTCTGGTGGTACTGCAGGAAGCCATCGGTGCCGGCGCTCGCGCTGCTGCTGGCGTCCTGCGCCGCGCTGTGGTTCATCAACGGCAATTTTTGGGCGCTGGCGGCGCTCCCCGTGGTCGCCGCGGCTGCGCACGTCGATGTGCACCTGCCCCGGCTGCGGTGGGCGTTTTACGCCTACTACCCCCTGCACCTGGTCGCGCTTTGGCTCATCCGAATCCCGATGAGCAAGGCCGGCTACCTCTTTTTCTGATTGGAGCGTGTTCATGTTCAAACCGTGCCTGCTGGCCCTCTCTGCTGCCTTCCTGGTGGCCGCGCAAAGCGCATCGGCCCAGCCGATGACCGAATACGGCAGGCCGGTCCTGTCGGGTGTCTTCGTGTCCTTCCCCCATGGCGGCACGGCCTTCCGGCCCACGGCACGGCAGGAAGCGGAATTGCTCAACGCGAAGGATGCCGACCTGGTGACGATCAAGGGACGCACCAGCACACTCAAGCCGAGCGCGCAGGATGAATCGCTGGCCCTTGCTCGGGCACTGTCGGCGCGCTCCTATCTCATCGCACGCGGCGTTTCGCCGTTGAAGATCGTCGTCAACTTCGCATCTGCTGCAGACTTCATCGCGGACAACTCGACTCCAGAAGGCCGGCTTGAGAACCAGCGCGTGGAAGTTGAACTTGTCTTCGTGGGCAACTGACATGGCGCGCTTGGCTCGCCTGGTCGCGCTGGTCCTGTGCATCGCTGCAGGACAGGCACACGCCGATTTCGCGGGCCGCGTCGTCGGCGTTCTCGATGGTGATACGGTGGATGTGTTGGTGGATCGCACGCCGATCCGCACGCGCCTGGCTGAGATTGACGCCCCCGAGAAGGCGCAAGCCTTCGGCACCAGGTCAAGGCAGGCGCTTGCTGCGGCGGTGTTCCAGAAGTCGGTCTACGTGCGATCGGCGTCCGTCGATCGCTACGGCCGCGCGATCGGCACGCTGTTGGTGGACGGCCGCAGTGTCAACCGCATGATGGTGGAGCAGGGCATGGCCTGGGTGTATCGGGCCTACCTGGTGGATCGGTCGCTGCTCGACGTCGAAGCAGCGGCACGCGCTGGGCGGGTCGGCCTGTGGGCCGATCCGCACGCGGTCGCGCCCTGGGAGTGGCGCGCAGAAAAAAGAAAGGGATGGGACGCCAAGTGAAATTCACCGACGAACAGAAGCACAAGGAAACGCTGGCCGTGCTCGAGAACGTTCTCGACTACCTGCAGCGTCTTCCCTCGGTGCCAGCCACCACGGCCATGTGCGAGAAGATCAAGGCCCACATGGACAAGCCCGCGCAGCGCCTGGTCGCCGACTCCAAGCGCGAGCTGATAGGCATGTGGATCACGCCAGCCGGCAAGCGCATGTTTGAAGCCTCATTGATCGGGGATCAACTCACCGTGAGCGTTCCAGATTCATCGGATGACCTCCCACGCAAAAGCGTCGAAGAAAAAGCGCAGTCCCGCAATGAGGTGTCGGCCGCCGTGGTTAAGGCTCTCATGCGGCCGGCCGGCGTCACGGTCAAGCTGGTGAGGCCGTCGCCCGCATTGACCAAACGCGCTTGACCTGGCTTTCGCTGCAGCCGGCCAGCCTGGCCGTATCGGGGATGCTGTGCCCCGCAGTGCGCAGCGCAATGATCCTCTCGTGAGTTGCTGTGTCGGGTCCCGCTTCCTTCGCAAGCGCCACGCCCTGGCGCTGCCGCTCGCGCCGGTCTTCGTAGTCGTCGCGGGCCATCTGCAGGGCAAGGCGCAATAGCAGCTCCTGCAGCGACTCCAGCACGATCTTCAGTGAACTAAGCCCGCGCATCCGTGGGCCTTGAAGGGTTCAAGCCATCCGAGGCCGGAGAGCAGCGGGCCGCCCGGTTTGTTGCTGGTGAAATCGACCTTGCCGAGTTCGTGAACCCGGCACGCTGAAACTGTCTTGGCGACAGGGTCGCGACCTGGCCAACTCCCCACTGTCACCAAAGCCCACCGCGTGCAGGCTTCCGGCCCGCGACCACCTGAAAGGGATTGATAGTTAGGCAGCTTCTGGCAGATTTTTTTGAGCAACGTCCGGCGGAGTGTTTGACGCAACCCATGACCAGCCTTCTTTTTCCGCAATATTCTCTGACTTCAGCGCCGCCCAAGCCAACTTCAGTGCTTGGAACCTGTTGGGCGCTGTGAATTTCCCGACAGGTCTTTGAACGGTTGCGCCGCCACTTTTGAAGCGAAGCCGAGCGCTGTACGTGGTGTCATCCCTTGATGCCGTTACATCGAGGGAGACAGTGACCGATTCCCCTGATCGTGTCAGCATTCGTCTTTGCTCTGCACCGCCTGCTGCGCGGTTCTGCTCCAGGGCTGCTGTGCCATTCCTAGAGTTGGCGGAATCAGTGTTGATAGATGCCATGCTGTTAAGACCGTCTGATGGCGGTGGGGCCAGATTGCCGTTGGACAATCCCGTTTCTGCGGATCGTCGTAGTGCGCACGGTATCTGCGCCATCGTGCGACACGGTGAATGAGATTGAGTTGACCTCGTGTGCATGAACTTGAAAGCAGTCACTGAATGCCTGCAAGAGTGTCACATCTTGAAGTTGTTGAGGTGCCGGGTTGGGGTTGTTGCGAGGCGATGGAATCGTGGCCGGCATCATGTAGATGCAAGGGGGCGGCAATCGATAGTGGCCCAACTCCGTAATGCGCGGTTCAGCTTCGTCTGCAATCTTGGGACAAGGCCTGCCAAGCGTCCCACAAACCATGTCCCAGATCAACAGGCCATCGACACGTTGCGACCGAGAAATAATTTCGGCGCTTAGACGGGTATGGATGCCTGACCATGCGTTGTGTTGTGGGTCTGCACCGGGGTTGGTGCAAACACTCCAAATGATGAATTCGTGCGCGTGTGGTGGCCGCTCAAAAATGTTGGTGTTGTTCCCATCCAGGCAGCCTTTCAATTCGATAACTGCCGTCCGTCCAGTTGGCATCGTCACGGCATAGTCATGTCTGTTATCTGCGCCGGAAGAGTTCCAGTCTTGAATGAAACCGCCATCCTGCATGTGGTTCAAGATGTGCCGAACGAAGTCGCGTTTTTCGCTCATCGTGGCCGAAAACTGACCACGGATACGTTCCACCGCACCACGAAATAGACCGCTGTTGTAGAACTCATTCTCAGTCAAGCCGTGCTCGCCTAGCTGATGGGATTGAGTTTTGAGGACTTCCGCAAATTCGAGGATTTTGGTTTTTAGTTCAGCGTTCTGCTCGCATGGAATGACACTCATGCGGCTACCTTTGTGGCCGCTGCTTGTGCGGCCAGCAGGGGTTCAAAAATGTGTTTCGCCAAGTGCCTGACAACTGGAACAGCAACCCCGTCTCCAGTGAGGTGATACGCCTCGTTGTAGTTCTTTGGTAGCTCGTAACTGTCGGGCAGGCCCATCAGTCGCGCGGTCTCCCGAGGAGAAATTAGGCGCGATCTCACATTCTCGCCTTCAACAATCAGAATCACTTGCCGACTAGAACCGCCAGCCGGGGTGCGCAAACACCCAGCAATATCGTCAAACCGCACTTCAGCGCGTTGAACCTTACGGCCCAACTCGTCGCATCGTGTGCGCTTGTAGATCGCACCCACCATTAGGGTGCCTGCCTTCTTGGCGTCATTCACCTTTTTCAGGTTCTTTTCGCTCATCATCTCCAGCAGCTTTGCGGTTTCGCTGGGTGAGTTCCATTCGACCCCATGCGGTTGCTCTTCAATCAAGTCGGCGAAGGTGGTTTTCCGCTTCGACGGCACAGGTGGACTCCACCACAACCACTTGCTGCGTACCTTGGCCGATAGCTTCTCGTAGGCGTTCAGCAGGCCCTTTGTGTGCCAAATTGCCGAGGGCGTTTCGCTGGTGATGTTCGGAGCCGTAAGGGCTAGTTCATCGCGCACACCAATGACGAACAGGCGAGGCCGCGAGTGAGGCACGAACTGGACGGCATCGGCGACAACGGCCCCAAAAAAGTAGCCCGCTTTTACGAAAGTCGAACAGATGGCGGCGAAGTCTTTGCCGTCATGTGAAGTGAGCGTGCCGCACACGTTTTCCAGAACGATCAGTTTGGGGGCGCGATCCTCTTCAATCAGGCCTTCCATGAGGTGCCAGAACGGCCAGAAAGTCCCTGACCGGTTGCCCTTCAGGCCCGCGCCTGCGCCAGCTAGTGACAGGTCTTGGCATGGGAAAGATGCCCATACCAGGTCAGCTACATCAGGCACGTCCTGCGTCGTGAGCGTGCCAACGTCTGCCACTTTCAAGACGTTCTGTGTTTTCCAGTTCTTTTGATAGACGACACTCTTTTTGAGATCGAATTCATTGGCAAAGACGCATCGCCATTTGTTGCCAAGACCTGCGCGGGCCATTCCGGCACCCGCGAAGAATTCGTAAAAATTTGGGGCGTTTGCCATCATGCTCTCTCTTGTTGAAGCAGCGGCCACTGTTCGCCGACGTACTTTTCTGCGGCATCCCGGATCACCCAGGCCACGGAAACTTTTTTCTCCTTGGCCATGCGCTCCAGCGTGCCATGCAGCTCAGGCGACAAGCTGACAGACGTTCTGACGCTCTTGTGCGTCTCCTGCTGTATTTGTGATGGTTTGCTGGGCTTGGGCATGATTAGGCCGCCTCGATTGATCTAATGCACCACATTACACCATGCTGGTGCATAACGCCATATTTGTATGCCATCCGAGCTGTACCGCTGAAATTGTCTTGGCGACAGGTTCACGACCTGGTCAGCTCCTTTTTGTCGCCAACCGCTGGCCGGGCCATCGCGCATACGCGCTTCACTTGGCTTTGACTGCACCCGGCCAGCCTTGCCGTTTCCGCGATGCTCTTGCCGCCTTCGCGCAGGGCCACGATGCGGGCATGTGTGGCGGTATCGGGCGTGCGGCCGGCATACCGGCCCGCAGCCTTCGCCAGCTCAATGCCTTGGCGCTGGCGTTCGCGCCTGTCCTCGTAGTCGTCGTGGGCCATTTGCAGGGCCAGTTTCAAAAGCATGTCCTGCACGGACTCCAAGACGATGCGGGGCACGCCCTGCGCTGCGGCCGCCAGTTCGTCCAAGTCGATGATGCCGGGCACCGATAGCCGGGCGCCCTTGGCGCGTATCGAGGCCACAAGCCTTTCGGCTTCGGCCAAGGGTAGGCGGCTGATGCGGTCGATTTTCTCAGCCACCACGATTTCACCGGGTTGCAGATCGTCAATCATGCGCAGCAGCTCGGGACGGTCAGCACGTGCCCCTGACGCCTTTTCCCGGTAGATGCCGGCGACGTAGTACCCGGCCGCCCTTGCGGCCTGCGCAATGCCTTCCTGCCGCTCCAAATCCTGCGCTTCGGTGCTTACTCGCATGTAGATGCGGGCAACCTTGACCGGCGCGGCCGAGCTGGCCGTTTTTCTCTTTGTCGTCATGGCATGGCCTTTTTGGGTATACGCAAATGAGCTGGTCATGCTACAGGGGGCCAAGAACTCGCGCCACGGGTCAAATTGGCCGGGTCGGTTGTCACTTTCAGAAGGCGACAGCACGAAATATCAAAAGTCGACCGCACGGTCTTTTCTGACGTTGGAGTCGCCTCAGAAAACGGAAAATAAAGC
>LNFM01003851.1_pt1 | contig 45989 bp, 46 predicted proteins | sample 596031 | NCBI WGS metagenome assembly LNFM01 (sample SAMN04254537, study PRJNA301005) | activated carbon metagenome | isolation source: dual media filters at the Ann Arbor, Michigan drinking water treatment plant | place: USA: Ann Arbor
GCTGTCCGACCGGGCCGGCGATCCGGTGGATCGCCTGTCGGGCGGGATGCGCCGCCGGCTGCAGATCGGCCGCGCGCTGATCAACGAGCCCGAGATGGTACTGCTCGACGAGCCCACCACCGGGCTCGATCCCCAGGCGCGCCACGCGGTCTGGGAGCGGCTGCGCCTGCTGCGCAGCGGCGGTGCGACGCTGGTGCTGACAACCCATTACATGGACGAGGCCGCCCAGCTCTGCGACCGGCTCGTGGTGATGGACCACGGCCGGACCGTGCGCGAGGGGCGTCCCGCCGAGCTGGTGGCGACCGAGGTGGGGCGCGAGGTGCTCGAGCTCCGGGTGGCCGCCGAAGACGTCGCGGTGCTGCTCGACGCGATCGCCGCGGGGGCCCGGGGACACGAGGTCGACGGCGACCTGGTGCTCCTGTTCACCGACGACTCCGAGGCCCTCTGGTCGGCCGCACGCGCCTCCGGGGTGCCGGTGCGCCTGCAGGCGGCCCGCCCCGCGGGCCTGGAGGACGTCTTCCTCCGGCTCACCGGGCGGCGCCTCCGGGACGACAGCTAGGCGCTGCCCGGGGTCGGGGCGGGCGGGTCCTCGTCGTCCTCGGCGTCCGCCCATGCCTCGCGGGCCCAGAGGGGGGGTCCCCCGAAGCGCCGGGCGAGGACGACGCCGAGCGCGTACAGCACGATCTGCGGGATCATCAGGAGCACCATCGAGAACGGGTCGCCGCCCGGCAGGATCGCCGCGAGGGCGGCGATCACGACCACCGCGACCCGCCACTGACGGATGTAGAACTCGGCGCTCGTGACGCCGATCCGGGCCAGTGCCAGCATGGCGACCGGGATCTCGAACATCAGCCCCCCGCCGAGCATGAGGCTGGTGACGAACGCGAAGTACTCGCCGGCCCGGACCTCGGTCTGGAACGTGTCGCCGCCGAAGTTGAGGAGGAAGCGCAGGGCGACCGGCAGGACCACGTAGAAGGCGAAGGCCACGCCTGCGACGAAGAGGCTCGACGCGCCGGCGACCACGGCGAGCATCCGGCGGCGCGACTGGTCCTGCACCGCGGGGATGACGAAGGCGTAGACCTGGTACAGCCAGACCGGGAGGGCGGCGAGGATGGCCGTCCAGAAGCAGACCTTGAGCACCGTGAAGAAGGGCTCGGTCGGCGAGAGGGTGATCAGCCCCTCCTCCTTGTACCGGTCGGGCAGCGGCTGCTGGAGGAGCGAGAGGAGCTGCTCGTGGAACCCGTAGGCCACGCCGAACGCGACGGCGAGGGCCAGCACGGAGACGATGATCCGGTTGCGGAGCTCGTCGAGGTGGTCGACGACGCTCAGGTGCTCGTCGCGCCCGGCCCTGCTCAGGCGGCGCACCCCGAGAAGGGCCATGACCGGCGGCGCCGCTCCCCGACCGGTCTAGGAGTCGGGGTTCTTGGGCGGGGTGTCCCCGGAGAGGACGACGCCCTCGAGGACCTCGTCGTCGGCCTCGGCCGGTGCGGCGTCGGCGTCGGCGGCCGGCCCGGGCGCCGCCGGAACGGCGGCCGGGGGTGCGGGCGTGGTGGGAGCATCGGCCGGGCGGCGGGGCTCGTCGTCGAGGATGGCGCCCTTGAACTCGCGGATGCCGCGGCCGATCGACTTGCCCATCTCGGGCAGGCGCTTGGGGCCGAAGACGAGGAGCGCGATGACCAGCACGATGAGGATCTGCACGGGGGAGATGTCGAGCATGGGGCCTCTGCCGTCGGTTTCGGTGCGCCGGGACAGGTTAGCCCGCCGCCGTGAACGGAGCCAGGAGGGCGGTGGCCAGGGTCCGGCTTGCTAGCGTGGGCCCGATGGCCGATCCCAACGCCGATGCCGTGGTCCGTCAGATGCGCGACGCGATCATCGACACCGACCTCAAGCTGGTGCAGGCCATCAACAGCCGCCTCACCATGGTCTCCCGGCTGCGCGCGTACAAGCGCGCCCAGGGGATGGAGTTCGTCGACCAGGCCCGGGAGGACTGGATGCACTCCTACCTCCAGGCGGCCAACCAGGGCCCGCTGAGCGCGGAGGGCCTCCACGAGATCTACGGCCACCTGCTGGACCTCACCAAGCGCGAGACCCGCGAGGACCCGCCGGCCTGAGCCGGCGGGCGGCCGGTCAGCTGTCGGCCAGGAAGTCCTCGGGGCTGACCTGGTCGAGGAACTCCTTGAACTTCTCGACGACCTCGTCGGTGTCCTCGACCTCGTGCTCGAACTCGATGCCGCTCTCCTCGATCACCTTGTCGGCGGCGAAGATCGGGGCGTTGCTGCGCACCGCGAGCGCCAGCGCATCGCTGGGGCGGGAGTCGATCTCGATCTCCGAGGTGGCGGCGCGCAGGGTGATCAGTGCGTAGAACGTGTTCTCGCGGAGCTCGGTGACGGTGATCTTGGCGATCTCCGCGCTGAGCTCGCCCACCACGTCGGTGAGCAGGTCGTGCGTCATCGGGCGCGGCGTCTCGGCCCCCTGCAGCTTCATCAGGATCGCGGCCGCCTCGGCGTGGCCGATCCAGATCGGCAGGAACTTGTTGCCCGAGATCGTCTTGAGGAGCACGATCGGCTGCTTCCCGACCATGTCGAAGCTGACGCCGTAGATGACCATCTCCTGCACGATGCCCCGCCTTTCGTCGGGCCCCGCGGGGCCAGGCAACGCTCTTTTGAGTATAGGCGCAGACCCGTCGCAGGCCCCGGGAGGCGTCAACCCGCTCCACCCCTCGCACGACCCGCGTGGTCATGGCCCGGCCGGGTTGATACCCTGCCGCGACCCGCACGGGCCGGGGCGATTAGCTCAGGTGGTTAGAGCGCATCTCTGATAAGGATGAGGTCCCTGGTTCGAGTCCAGGATCGCCCACTACGCCGTGAGCCACCGGGGCGCCACGGTGTGAGACCACCGGGAGTCTCGTGAGCACAGGGCTCTCCACGCGTCCGCCAGAAGACACCAGGAGGATCAGCTGCCTCCTCGCGGATGACCACGCGATCGTCCGCGAGGGTCTGCGGCGTGTCCTCTCGCCCCTCGAGGACATGCTGGTGGTCGGCGAGGCGTCCTCCGGCGAGGCGGCTCTCGAGCTCGTGGCGCGCCGGCGACCCGAGGTGGTGCTGATGGACGCCCGGATGCCGGGCATCGGCGGCGTCGCTGCGGCCCAGCGGATCGCCGCCGAGCACCCCGAGGTGCGTGTGGTGATGTTCACCGCCCACGCCGAGCAGGACCTGCTCTGGGAGGCCCTCAACGCCGGCGCGCAGGGCTTCGTGCTCAAGGACTCCGAGAGCGCGGCCCTGGTCGGCGCCATCCGCCAGGTCGTCACGGGCGATCCGTACGTCGACCCCCGGCTGGCACCCGACTTCCTCCGCCAGCTGGCGCGCCCGCGCCCCGGGGGCATCCTCAGCGCCCGTGAGCGCGAGATCCTCCAGATGCTCGCCGACGGCCACTCCAACCGCGAGGTCTCGGAGCGCCTGGTGGTCTCGGTCGAGACCGTCAAGACCCACGTGAAGCACATCCTGGCCAAGCTGGAGGCCGAGCACCGCACCCAGGCGGTCGCGATCGGCATCCGCCAGGCCCTGATCCGCTAGGCCGCGGCTCCGTGCCCGGTGGCGCCCTGCAGGGGCCCGCGGTCATCCGCCGCGCCCTCACGCTCGTCGCCGAGGGTGCCGGCATCGCGTCGGTGCTCGAGTCGGTGCTCGACGACCTCATCGCCGCGCTCGGGGCGACGGCCGCCGCGTTCTACGTGGAGGAGGCGTCCGCCGGCGGGCTCGTGACCCGCTGCCGCAGGCCGGAGGGCGACGGGCCCGAGCCCGCCGACGCGCTGGTGCCGGCGCGGATCGCCGGCCAGGCGGCGGGCGCGCTCGGCGTGGCGCTGCCCGCGGGAGAGCGGCTCTCGGACGACGACCGCGCCACCGTCGAGGCGGTGGCGGCCGCCCTGGCCCTGGCCGTGCGGAACGACGACCTCATGCGCGGACTGGGCGACCGCGTGCGCGAGCTCGACCGCCAGGGGCTGCAGCTGAGCGCCCTCACCCGGGTCGCCCGGAGGGTGGCCTCCGCCGTCGACGAGGGCGACGCCCACCGGATCGTCGTCGGCGAGGCGCGCGCCCTGCTGCAGGCCGACACCGGCGTGCTGCTGCTCCACGACGGGGCGGGGGGGCTGCGCCCGGTGGCGCACGAGGGACCGGAGGCCGGGTGGCCGCGGTCCGACGACGTCCTGCGGATCTTGGCCGAGGGCCCGCGGCGCGGCGTGCGGGAGATCGTGGTCGGGGTGCCCAACGGCGGGTCGTCCGACGACGGCTCGGTCGCCTATCTCGCCGTCCGCCGGGTGCGGGGCGCCCCGTTCGGCGACGCCGACGTGGAGCGCCTGGAGGGCCTCGCCGACCACGCATCCGTCGCCCTGGCGAACGGGAGGCTGCTCTCCGGACTGCGGCGGGAGGAGGCGCAGCGCCGTTCGCTCGCCGCCTCGATCGTGCTCGCGCAGGAGAGCGAGCGCAGACGGGTGGCCGAGGACATCCACGACGGCCCGGTGCAGGAGCTGGTCGGCGTGGGCCTGATGCTGGACGCGCTCGCCATCGACCTCCGCGACGGTGCGCCGGCCGTCGTCGCCGACGTCAACCGCGCCGCCGCCGCCGCCCGTGAGGCGGTGCGGGCGCTGCGGAGGGCGATCTCCGACCTCCACCCGATGTCGCTCGAGGAGCTGGGCTTCACCGCCGCCGTGCGGTCGGTGGTCGAGCGGGTCGAGTGGCGCGGCGCGCGGGTCGATCTCGAGCTCACCGCGGCGGACCGGCTCTCGGAGACCCACCGCACGCTCGCCTTCCGGATCGTTCAGGAGGCCGTCGCGAACATCGTCCGCCACGCCGACCCCCGCGTGGTGACGATCACGGCGACCGAGCGCGACGGAGAGGTGGCCCTGGTGGTGCGCGATGACGGGCAGGGCTTCGACACGGGCGCACGGCGGGCGGGCGTCGCCGAGGGGCATCTCGGGCTGGCCGCGGCCGAGGAGCGCGCGGCTCTGGGCGGCGGCCGCCTGGTGGTCGAATCCGCCCCCGGGGCCGGGACGACGCTCACGCTGACCCTCCCGGCGGAGCGGGAGGACACCGGTCAGCCGGCGGAGAGCCTCTCCAGCGCCGACGACAGTGCCTCGGCGTCGGCGAACCGGAGCTCCACGACCACCTGACCCCGGCTGCTGGTGCGCACGCGCACGGGGGTGTCGAAGGCCGACCCGAATGCCTCGAGAGCGCGGTCGCCGAGCGGGGTCGGCTCGCCGGCGCGACGGACGGCCGGTCGCGGCTCGCCCGACTCGCGGCGGGCGAGCTCCTCGGTCGCGCGCACCGACAGCCCCTGGTCGACGACGCGCTCGGCCACGCGCATCCGGCGTGCGGGGCCGTCGGCCATCAGGATCGCCCGGCCGTGCCCCTCGGTGAGCACGCCCGCCGAGATCATCTCCTGGACCGCCTCCGGCAGCTCCAGGAGGCGCACCAGGTTCGAGATCGCGGGCCGCGAGCGGCCCAGCCGGCCCGCCAGTGCGCCGTGGCTCTGGCCGAAGTCCTCGATCAGGCAGGCGCAGGCCTGGGCGACGTCGATCGGGCTGAGGTCCTCGCGGACGATGTTCTCGACGAGGGCCAGCTCGAGGCGCTCGCGGGCGTCGACCGCCCGGATGACGGCCGGAACCCGCTCCAGGCCGGCGATCCGGGCCGCCCGCCACCGGCGCTCACCCGCGATCAGCTCGTGACGGCCCTCCGCGTCGGCGGGCGCGACGACCACGGGCTGGAGCACCCCGCTCGCCCGGATCGATGCGGCCAGGGCCTCCAGGGCCTCCTGCTCGATCACGGCGCGAGGCTGGTCCGGATTCGGCGCGATGGCGTCGAGGGGGATCTCGACCAGCGAGCCGGCGGGGGCCGCGCCGGGACCGACGGGCTCGGCGTCGCCGAGCAGCGCGCTCAGCCCGCGTCCGAGGCCGCGCCGGTCGCGAGCCGACGGGTCAGCCACGGGCGGCGACCTCCTTGGCGGCCTCGAAGTAGGCGTCGGCGCCGGCGCAGTGCGGGTCGTAGCGGATGACCGGCTCTCCGTACGACGGAGCCTCCGCCAGGCGGACGTTGCGCGGGACGACGGTGCGGAAGGCGAGCTGGGGGAAGTGGCGCCGGACCTCGCCGATGACGTCGCCGCTGACCCGGGTGCGGGCGTCGTGCATCGTCATCAGCATCCCGGTCACCCGCAGACGGGGGTTGAGGCGGGCCTGGACCGCGGCCACGGTCTCCATCAGCCGCGAGAGGCCCTCCAGGGCGTAGTACTCGCACTGGACCGGCACGATCAGGCGGTCGGCGGCCGCGAGCGCGTTGACGGTGAGCAGGTCGAGCGACGGCGGGCAGTCCATGAAGATGTACGGGTACTCCGCGCGGGCCGGCTCGAGCGCCCGCGCGAGGATGCCCTCGCGTCCCTCGCGCCCGGGCAGCTCGACGGCCGCGCCGGCCAGGTCCGACGAGGAGGGGAGCAGGTCGAGATTGGGCACGCTGGTGGGGACGACGGCGTCCTGCAGCGGCACGCCGTCGAGCAGCACATCCGCGATGGTGAGCCGGTCGCGGCCCGAGATGCCGAGGCCTCCCGAGGCGTTCGCCTGGGGGTCGACGTCCACCAGCAGCACCCGCGATCCCGCCTCGGCGAGGCACGCGGCGAGGTTGACCGCGGTGGTGGTCTTGCCCACCCCGCCCTTCTGGTTGGCAACGGCGTAGATCATCAGCGCTCGCCTCCGATGGGCCGTTTCGCGGCGCGTCCGGCGCGGCGGGGATAGCGGGACGGTGCCGGCGCGACCTTGGCGAAGACCTGCAGGCGCCGGCGTGACCCCGGGAAGGCCGCGGAGGGGACCGGCGGGCGCGGTTCGAGGCCCAGCTCCCGGGCCGCGCGCATGCCGGCGGCCTCGGTGGCGGGGTCGGCGTCGTCCCCGCGCCAGGCGACCACGGCGCCGCCGAGGCTCACGAGCGGCGCGGCGAGCTCCAGCGCGACCGGGAGGGGCCCGAGCGCCCGCATCGTCGCCAGTGGGAAGGTCTCCCGTTCGGCCTTCGCGAGGTGTTCGGAGCGATCGGCCACGACCCGCACATTAGGGATGCCGGCGGACGCTCTGCGCAGCCAGTCGGCCTTACGGCGCTCGCTCTCGACGAGTGTGACCGCCAGATCGGGTCGCGCGATCGCGAGGACGAGGCCCGGGAAGCCCCCACCGCTGCCGATGTCGACCGACGAGGAGGCGCCGGCGACCTCCGGGAGCATCAATCCGGCCAGGCTGTCGGCGAGATGGCGGTCGATGCCCTCCTCCAGACCCTCGATCGTGGTGAGGTTCTGCGGCTCCAGGCCGATGCGGTCGAGCAGCGCGACGAGCGCGGCGGCGGCCGGGGCGGAGAGAGAGAGCCCCATGGCGGCGGCGCGGGCCACCAGCCGCGCCGCGGGGCCGGATGTTTCACGTGAAACCGCGGAATCGTGGGTCACGGGTGTTTCACGTGAAACCGGCGCAGCCCCGCGCCGGGCGGCCGCGCGACCTACTCGGCAGGCTCGACGATGATGCGGCGGCGGGGCTCCTCGCCCTCGCTCCGGGTGACCACCTCGGGGCGGTCCTTCAGCGCCATGTGGACGATCCGCCGGTCGTGCGGCGTCATCGCGTCGAGCTCGATCTCCTCGCCGTGCTCGACGGCCTCGCGGGCCGCCTGGTCGGCGAGGGCCTCCAGCGCCGCGGCCCTCCGCGCCCGGTAGCCGTCGGCGTCGAGGCTCACCCGGCGGCGGGAGCCGCCCTCGGCGCGGCTCGCGATCTGGCCGAGGAGGTACTGGAGGGCGTCGATGGTCTCGCCGCCCCGGCCGATCAGGGGGCTCAGGCCCTCGCCCTCGACCGTCGCGTCGATGTCGGTGTCGTCGGGGCCCGGCGAAACGACGACGGTCGCCTCCAGCCCCATGCCCTCGACGACGGCGTCGAGCGTCCGCGCCACCGCGGCGGCTCCGGGTCCCTCGGCCGTGACCTCACTCGCTCCCACGATCCACCTCCGGTCAGCGCTTCTTCTTGGAGCGGGTGCCGCTCGCCGGGCGCGAGCCCTTGGCGGTGCCCTTGGGGCGGGGCTGGCGCCGGTTCGCCGGGCGGCCGCCGTTGCCGCCGTTGCCGCCCTTGCCGGGCCCACCCGACGGGGCGTCCGTCTCGGGCGCGCTCGCCGGCTCCGGTGCGGTCTCCGGCTCGGGCGCGGTGGTGGCCTCCCCCTCGACCGGCGCCTCGGCGTCGGCGCCGTTGCGCCCCCGCCCGCGCCGCTTCGGCCGGGCCTCGGCGGCGGGCTCCTCCTCCTCGGCGAGCGCGAGGGCGCCCTCCGTCTTCGGGGGGGTCCGCGAGCCCTTCTTGGCCGTCTGGGCGGCGATCTTCTCCACCTCGGCGGGGTCGGCCAGGTGAAGGCCGATCCGGTGGCGCATCACGAGCTGCTGGCCGCAGGTCCAGAGGTTGGTGGTCATCCAGTAGAGGACCAGGCCCGCCGGAACGACGAACTGGAAGACGAAGATCACGACGACGATCGGGATGAACCGCATGATCCGGCGCTGAGACTCGGGCATGTTCGGCGTGGCCGAGAGCTCGGTCGAGAGCAGTTGCGTCAAGCCGTAGATGACCACCAGCACGAAGCTGGCCGCGCTGGGGGTGAAGTCGTCGGCCACGTCCGGGATCAGCCACATGAACGAGAGGTCGCTGCCGACGGCCTCGTTCGAGAAGTCCCGCAGCACGTAGTACAGGGCGATGAAGATCGGCAGCTGCGCCACGAGCGGCAGGCACGAGGCGAACGGGTTGATCTGGTTCTCTTTGTAGAACGCCATCAGCTCTTCGTTGAGCTTCTGGCGGTTGCCCTTGTACTTGGCCTGCAGCTCCTTCAGCTGCGGCGCCACCATCTGCATGCTGCGCATCGAGGAGTACTGCTTGATGACCAGCGGCAGCAGGGCCGACCGGACGATCAGCGTCAGGACGACGATCGACCACCCGTAGGTGAGGTTCGCGTTCTCGTGGAGGAAGTCGAGGAGCCAGCGGAGCGGGTCCTCGAGGAGTGCGAGCGGGTTCACCTGTGGAACACCGTCTGGTCGCGCGCGTAGTCCACGCCCCCATGGCTCCAGGGGTTGCAGCGCAGCAGGCGCCATCCCGCGAGCACGAAGCCCCGCATCACGCCGAACTCACGGACGGCGTCGACGGCGTAGGCGGAGCAGGTGGGGTGGTACTTGCAGCGCCGCGGGATGAGCGGCGAGACGAAGCGCTGGTACGCGCGGATCGGAGCGATCGCGAGCGCCTTCACGACGCCTCCTCGCGCGGGCGCGTGACCTTCTCGGCCAGCTCGGCGAGCCGCGCGCCGATGGCAGCGGAGCCCTTCTCCTCCACGTACTCGGCACAGCCCGGCCGCGCGATCACGACCACGTCCAGCCCACCCGGAAGCGAGGGGGCGATCTCCGCGAAGCGCTCGCGCAGCACCCGCTTGACCCTGTTGCGCTCGACGGCGCCGCCGACCTTCTTCGACACCGACAGGCCGAGCCGTGCCGGAGACGGACCGGGACGGTCCTCGCGCGGGAACGCGTAGACCACCAGGTGCCTGTTGGCTGCCGAGCGCCCCCGCCGGTACACGGCGTCGAAGTCGCCCGACCGCGTGATCCGGGCTCGGCGCCGCGGAGCGGTGCCGGCATCGGTCATGAACTAGGCGGAAAGGCGTGCACGGCCCTTGGCACGACGGCGCTTGAGCACCGCCCGGCCGGCCTTGGTGCTCATCCGCACCCGGAAGCCGTGGGTCTTCTTGCGCTTCCGCTTGTTGGGCTGGTAAGTCCGCTTCACGCGCGCCGCACTCCTCGTCCGCGTCGATGCAACTGCATCCGGAATCCGGGCGGGGGCCCGCCGCGGGGTGGCCGAGCATAGCAAAGGCCGCCTCGCGCAAGGGGCCCGCGAGGGTGCGCCGCACCGCCTCCGCCGAGGGGGCGGCATCCGCCGAAAATAGGGGTCCACGCCGTTTCCACAGATGTGGAGACGTCTGTGGAGAGATCGTGAGATCCCTTTTCCCATCGATGATCTCGTCGCGACAAGCGATGACGTCCGACGGAGCTGTCATACGATTTCGCCGCTCAGTCGTGGGATTGTTCTCCACAGGGGGATCAGGGGGCTTTCGTCGCCGGGGGTCACGGGGTTAGAGTGCCCGCCCCTCGACCCCCCGGAAGATGCCCTCAGCCCTCACCCTGTCCACACCGATCGCCGCCGCCCGGGCCCCCCGTCCCGAGCCCTTCCGCGCGCGTCTGGCCGTCTACGCGGGGCCCGCCGAGCCCCCCCTCGTGGACGAGCTGCAGGACGACGACGCGGTCGCCCTGGTCGAGGCGCTCTGCGATGCCGTGGGCGAGCGCTCGCCCCTGCCGGCGCCCGCCGTGCGGGAGGTCGTGGAGAACCTGGTGCACGCGTCCTTCCGGGACGCGGTCGTCAGCGTCCTCGACGGCGGTCACACCGTCAGGGTCAGCGACCACGGCCCCGGAATCGCCGACCCGGCGCGTGCCCTGATGCCCGGCTTCACCGCGGCGGGGGCCGAGGCGCGGGCCATCGTTCGCGGGGTGGGCGGAGGGCTCCCGCTCGCCCACGAGATGATGGCCGCCGCCGAGGGCCGCCTGGACATCGCCGACAACATCGGCGGCGGGACGGCCGTGACCCTCTCCATCCCCGCCCCGGGCGGGCCGGCCGCCGAGCCGGTCTGCTCCGAGACCGCGCGCGAGATCCTCGCGTTGCTGCTCGAGATCGCCAACGCGACGCCGGCGCAGCTCGCCGAGGAGCTCGGCCGCTCGCGCTCGGAATGCGGGCGCGAGCTCGCCCTCCTCCAGCACCGCGGTCTCGTCGCCCGCGAGCCCTCCGGGCCGCGCCGCCTCACCGAGGCCGGCGCCGCCCTCGTCGCCACCCTCTTCTGATCGACCCGGACCGACCCGCCGGCGACGCCGGCGCACCACCACCGCACGATCCGCAGGACACGCCCGCCTCCACCCCCCCGCCCACCGATGGAGCCCCGGCAATGCCCACCACGATCGCCCCCGACCACGAGCGCGACGCCGTCTGGTCCGAGGTGCGCGAGCGCCTGCGCGCGACCCTCAACGGCCAGACCTTCAAGTTCGCCTTCTCGGGCGCGCGGCCGGTGCTGCTGGCCGACGACCGCATCGTCCTCGCGGTCGACACCGAGTTGCTGCGCCAGTGGATCCGCCAGCGATACCTGCCCCTGCTGCGCGACGCCCTCTTCGAGATCCGCGGCTCCGACCTCGAGGTCGAGATCACCGTCGAGACCCGGCCGGACGCCGCGGCCGCCGAGACCCGGGAGCAGCCCGCCGCGCCCGAGGAGGTCCTCCCTCCCCAGCCGATGGCCTCGCTCCAGCCCCGGCGCGCCAGCGGCCTGCAGCCCCGCTTCACCTTCGAGGCGTTCGTGACCGGTCCGTCGAACCGGTTCGCCCAGGCGGCCGCGCTCGCCGTCGCCGAGGCCCCCGCCAAGGCCTACAACCCGTTCTTCATCTACGGCGGCGTCGGCCTCGGCAAGACGCACCTCCTCCACGCGATCGGTCACTTCGTGGAGGCCAACCACCCGGAGCTCTCACTCACCTACGTCTCGGTGGAGACCTTCACCAACGAGTTCATCAACGCCCTCCGCGACGGGGGCATCCGCTCCTTCAAGGACCGCTACCGCAACACGGACATCCTGCTGATCGACGACATCCAGTCGCTCCAGGGGCGCGAGCAGACCCAGGAGGAGTTCTTCCACACCTTCAACGCGCTCCACGACAGCGGCAAGCAGATCGTCATCTCGTCCGACCGCCCGCCCAAGGCGATCGCCACGCTCGAGGACCGCCTGCGCAGCCGCTTCGAGATGGGCCTGATCACCGACGTCCAGCCCCCGGACATCGAGACGCGCATCGCCATCCTCCAGAAGCGCGTTCGCGCCGACCGGTACGAGATCCACGACCCCGAGGTGCTGCCCTTCATCGCCGGCCGCGTCTCGACGAACGTGCGCGCGCTCGAGGGCGCCCTCACCCGGGTCGTCGCCCACGGCTCCATCTCGGGCCGCCGCATCACGGTCGAGCTCGCCAACGAGGTGCTCGAGGACCTGTTCCCGGCCGGCGAGGGCGTGCTCAGCATCTCCGTCATCCAGAGCGAGGTGTGCCGCTACTACGGCGTCACCCTCGACGAGATGAACGGCGACAAGCGCACGCGCCGCATCGTGCGCCCCCGCCAGGTCGCCATGTACCTGGCCCGGGAGCTGACCGACGCGTCCCTGCCCGCGATCGGGCGCGCGTTCGGAGGCCGCGACCACACGACGGTGATGTACGCGGTCCAGAAGGTCGCCGCGCAGATGGGCGGCGAGGGCGAGGTGCTCACCGCGGTGCAGGCGCTCACAGGCCGGCTCACCGGGCGGCGGTCGCGCCCGTGACGGTGGACATCCCTCGGGACGGACGGTGCGCCCCCTCCCCATCGTGCACCGCCCGGCGGGCCCACCCGGGCCGCCCTGGGGACGGGTGGGGAGGGGGACCCCCCCGCGGTGTCGGCGGCCCACCGCTCCGCCCCCACCTGGAAACCGCGCCTTTGCAGCCCGTTCGATCGATCTCCACCGAGTGCACAGGACCTACTGCTGTTACGGGTTTGAAACCCTTATTTCTCTTTACGTCAAAGAGGTCCGCGGTCCATCGGTGGAGAGCCGCGCAGCCGGCCTCTGCGGACGCCCGCGGCAGGCGGTAGGGTCACCGCCGTGCGTTTCTCATCGCCCAAGGAGGAGCTGGCCGCCAAGCTGGCCATCGCCGGCCGGGCGGCCTCCGCCAAGAGCACCATCCAGATCCTGTCCCACGTCCTGCTGAGGGCGGAGGAGGGGCGCTGCGAGCTCGCGGCGACCGACATGGAGATCTCACTGCGGGTGCCGCTGGGGATGTCGGTCGAGGAGCCGGGCGCTGTCGTCCTGCCGCGTCTGGCCGCCGACATCGTCCGCTCGATGGCCGACGGCCCGATCACCCTCGAGCACCGCGCCAACGAGGGGGTCGTCAGCCTCTCCGGCGGCGGCTCGTCCTTCTCGCTCAACTGCCTCCAGGCGCACGACTTCCCGGAGCTCCCGGCCGACGAGGGCTCCGGCCTGTCGATCCCCTCCGAGCCGCTGGTCGAGGCGATCGACCGCGTGGCCCGCGCCGCCTCCCGCGACGAGACCCGCCCGGTGCTCACCGGCGTCCTGGTCAGGATCGGCCCCGACGGCCTCACGATGGTCGCGACCGACTCCTACCGCCTGGCCGTCCGGCAGACCCCGCTCGACGCACCCCCCGCCGACGTCCGCGAGGCGATCGTCCCGGCGCGGGCGCTCAGCGAGGTGTCGCGGCTGGTCGGCCTGATGAAGCCCGATGCCGTCGAGGTCGTCCTCACCGAGACGCAGGCGCTCTTCCGCGTCGGCGACCTGCGGCTCACCAGCCGGCTGATCGAGGGTCAGTTCCCCGACCACCGCCAACTCGTGCCCGACACGTTCGAGCACGACGTGGCCTTCGAGCGCGCCGAGCTGCTGGGCGTGCTGACCCGCATCGGCGTGCTGGCGCAGCGGAACACCCCGGTGCGGCTCGCCTTCGAGCCTGGCGCCGTCACGATCTCCGCGATCAGCGACCAGATCGGCGAGGGGCACGAGTCGATCCCCGTGGCGTTCACGGGGGAGCCGCTCGAGATGGGCTTCAACGTCGAGTTCCTGCGCGCCGGCGTGGAGAGCATCGGCGGGGACGAGGTGCGCCTCGGCCTGATCAGCCCGCTCCGGCCCGGGCTGCTGCGCGGGGCGAACGATGACTACCGCTACCTCCTCATGCCGATCAGGCTCAACGCCTAGTGCCCTGATTCAGAAGTTGGCGAGCAGTTCCCGAGCGAATCTCCCGCGAGGCAAGGACGCAGAGCAGTCCCGATATCGGGTATATCTGGGCTGCCGAGGACGCCGCCTCGCGATGAGATGCAGCCGGGAAGTGCCGCTGAACTTTTGAATCAGGGCACTGGCCTCGATCCGGTGCCGCCCGCCCCGGACTGGGTGGCGCGGCGTCTCGCGGTGGCCGACGTCCGCTGCTGGGACCGGGCCGAGCTGGACCTGCCGGCGGGGCTGGTGCTGATCGTCGGGCCGAACGGGGCCGGCAAGACGTCGCTCGTCGAGGCCCTGGTGCTGGGGTGCGTGGGCGTCTCCCCCCGTACCGCCCGCGAGGCGGAGATCGTCCGGCGCGGCGCCGAGGCGCTGCACGTCACCCTCGACCTCGACGGCCCGCCCGGTGCGCATCGTCGCGAGATCGGCTTCGCTCCGGGCCGGGGGCGGCGGTTGCGCCTCGACGGCGACCCGGTGAGGACCCTCGCCTCCTGGCGCGCCCGCGCCGTCCTCGTCTTCCTCCCCGACGAACTGCGGGCGGTGAAGGGCCCTCCCGCCGCCCGCCGCCGCGCGCTCGACCGCGTTCTGGAGGCCGCCGCGCCCGGGTTCGCCGAGGACCTCTCCGGCTACCAGCACGCGCTGGCCCAGCGCAACGCGCTGCTGCGCCGGGTGCGGGCCGGGCTCGCCTCGGAGGCGAGCCTCCCGGCCTGGGAGGCCCCGATGGCCGAGCTCGGGGCGCGGGTGGCCCGGGCCCGGCGCGAGGGTGTCGCGGCTCTCGCCGGGCCTTTCGCCTCGTGGCTCGCCGACCTCGGTGGCGGCCGGGGTGGCGCCCTGCGCCTCGAGACGTCGCCGCAGGGCCTCCCGGAGATCGCGGGCGACGCCCTGGAGGAGGCGCTCGCGGAGATGCTCGCCGAGCGGAGGCCGCGCGAGATCCAGGCCGCGCAGACCCTCTCGGGGCCCCACCGGGACGACCTCTGGATCGGGGCCGGCGACGCCGACCTGCGCCGTGAGGGCAGCCAGGGGGAGCAGCGCACCGCCGCGCTGGCGCTGCTGCTGGCGGCCCGCGACCACCTCCGCGCTCGCGCCGCCCGCCCGATCCTCCTGCTCGACGACGTGCTCAGCGAGCTCGATCCGGTGCGACGCCGCCTGCTGCTGGAGGCGGTGCGTGACGGCGGCCAGACGCTGGTGACCAGCGCCGACCCGGGCGCCGCGGACGCGCTGGCGGCGCCCCCTGACGCCGTCGTCAGGGTGGAGGACGGGCGCCTGCATGCCTGACCACCCCCGCAGGCACCGGCATCGCAAGGACCCGATGCCGGCCGCCGACGCGCTCAAGCGCTTCCGCAGGAAGTCCGGCGGGCCGTCGCCCAAGGGGCCGGCGGGCGCGGCCGCGGTGGCCTGGCCCGCCGTGGTGGGTGCCGACGGGGCGCGCCACAGCGTGCCCGTGCGCTGCACCCGCGCCGGCGTGGTCACCGTCGCCTGCTCCGACGCGGCATGGGCCCACGAGCTGTCGGCGCGGCGCGAGGAGCTGACCGCCCGTCTGGTCGCCGAGTGCCCGGACGCCGGCATCGTCGGCCTCCGCTTCTCCGTCGCGGACCACGTGCTGCCGAGCGCCCCGGAGGCCCCGCCCGCGCCCCCTCCGCCACCCCCTCCCACCCCCGCCCAGCGCGCCGCCGCCGCCTCTGCCGCCGCCTCGGTGGGCGACCCCGTGCTCCGCGGCCTGATCGAACGGGCGGCGGCGGCCTCCGCCGCGCGTCGCGAGCGCGGTGGTGACAGGTGAAATACCTGCAAATAGGGCACAAAACAGGCGATTCCGGGGGAGGGGGGTGCTAAACTGCCGGGACCGTCCTGAGGAGGCATCAGATCCAGCCAACGCCCGACGTTCCGTCGGTGACCACGACCTATGACTCGGGGGACATCACCGTCCTCGAGGGACTCGAAGCGGTCCGCCGACGTCCGGGTATGTACATCGGATCGACGGGCCCGCGCGGACTCCACCACCTCGTCTACGAGTTGGTCGACAACAGCGTGGACGAGGCCCTCGCCGGGTACTGCGACCGCGTCGAGATCACCCTCCACCCCGATGGCTCGTGCACCGTGTCCGACAACGGGCGCGGCATCCCCGTCTCGGCGATGGCCGACCAGGGGGGCAAGAGCGCCCTCGAGGTGGTCCTGACCGTCCTCCACGCCGGCGGCAAGTTCGGCGGCGAGGGGTACAAGGTGTCCGGTGGCCTGCACGGCGTCGGCAGCAGCGTCGTGAACGCCCTCTCCGAGTCCCTGCACGCCCAGGTGCGCCGCGACGGCGGGGCCTTCGAGCAGCGGTACGAGATCGGCGTGCCGCTGGGCCCGATCGAGCGCGTCGGCGACGCCTCCGACACCGGCACCACGATCTCGTTCCTCCCCGACCCGAGCATCTTCGAGGAGCCCGACTTCGACTTCGACACGCTGGCCCAGCGCCTGCGCGAGACGGCGTTCCTCACCAAGGGCCTGCTCGTGCGGCTGGTCGACCGCCGCGGCGAGGGCCGCGAGGTGGAGTTCCACTACGAGGGCGGGATCCAGGACTTCGTGCGGCATCTCAACGAGTCGCGCGATCCCGTGCACCGCGACGTGGTCTACCTCGAGCAGGAGAGCGAGGCCTCGCTCGAGGTCGCGCTGCAGTGGACCGCCGCCTACAGCGAGTCGGTCTACACCTTCGCGAACAACATCAACACGCACGAGGGCGGCAGCCACCTCACCGGCTTCCGGACGGCGCTCACCCGCACGCTGAACGACTACGCGCGCGCCAAGGGGCTGCTCAAGGAGAAGGACGAGAACCTGGAGGGCCCCGACACCCGAGAGGGGCTCACCGCGATCATCTCGGTCAAGCTCCGCGAGCCCCAGTTCGAGGGCCAGACCAAGACCAAGCTGGGCAACTCGGAGATCACGGGCTTCGTCAACGCCGCGGTCACGCAGCGCCTGGCCGAGTACCTCGAGGAGCACCCCGCCGAGGCCCGGGCGATCTGCGGCAAGGCGATCAACGCCTCCCAGGCCCGCATGGCGGCCCGCAAGGCACGCGACCTGGCGCGCCGCAAGGGCGCGATGGACTCGACGAGCCTGCCGGGCAAGCTCCACGATTGTTCCGACCGCGACCCGGCCAACACCGAGATCTTCGTGGTGGAGGGCGACTCGGCCGGCGGCTCGGCCGTGATGGCCCGCCAGTCGAGCTTCCAGGCGATCCTGCCGCTGCGCGGCAAGATCATCAACGTGGAGAAGGCCCGGATCGACAAGGTCCTCTCCAACACCGAGATCCAGGCGATGATCACCGCGATGGGCACGGGCATCGACGAGGACTTCGACATCGCGAAGGCCCGGTACCACAAGCTGATCATCATGACCGACGCCGACGTGGACGGCGCCCACATCCGCACGCTGATCCTGACCTTCCTCTTCCGGCACATGAGGCCGCTGATCGAGGAGGGCTTCGTCTACATCGCGTGCCCGCCGCTCTACAAGGTCAAGCAGGGCAACCAGGAGCAGTACATCGAGAAGGAGAGCGAGCTCGAGGACTGGCTGCTGGAGCGCAGTCGAACGGCCTGACGAAGGCGCGATACCAGCGTTTCCAGCGGGTCCTCAAGGAGCACGAGGCCTGGGCGGGCAACCTGCGCGGGACCTTCGGCTCGGAGACGATGGACTTCCTGCAGATCCACGGCCTCGTCGAGGCCGAGCCGGCCGACCTGGACGCCCTGACGGCGATCGTCAACGGCGCCTCGGACGAGCGTGCCACCCTGTCGGTGGAGGGGACCGACGCCGCCGGTCAGAGCATCCTGGCGCGCTCGGTCCAGGCCAGCACGGGTGAGGCGCGGACCGTCACGATCCCGCTCGAGATCTTCCGCACCCGCGAGCTGGCGGGCCTCCGCGGCGCGCGAACCAAGCTCCGCGAGCAGGTCGGCACGGCGCCGTTCCGGATCGCGCGCGGCAACCGCACCCGCACGGCGGCGAGCTACGAGGCGCTGCGCGCCGCGGTGCTCGACCTCTGCCGCGAGGGCGTGCAGCTGAGCCGGTTCAAGGGCCTCGGCGAGATGAACGCCGAGCAGCTCTGGGAGACCACGATGGACACCGACCGGCGTCTCCTCCAGCGCGTGATGATGGAGGACGAGGCGGCCGTGGGCGAGCTCTTCTCCAAGCTGATGGGCGACAAGGTGGAGCCGCGCCGCGCCTTCATCGAGGACAACGCCCGCAGCGTCCGCTTCCTCGATGTCTAGGGCCCGGCTGGAGAAGTCGGCCGGCCATCTGCCGGCTTTGGCCGCCGCCGGCGGTCCGGGGAACCGGCGCGCTTCGGCGCCCGTGCCCACGCCCATGCATGGAGCATGGGCGTGGATCCCGACCACCGAATCACTTGGTTTTCGCTCGGCATATGGACCGACCTTGGTTCTCCGCCGGGCCCTAGACATCGGATGTCCTGGGGGTCTTGAGTAATGGCGATCGACCGTCACGGCCGCATCGAGCCCCGCGAGCTCGATCGGGAGATGAGCTCGTCCTACCTCGACTACGCGATGAGCGTGATCGTGGGCCGGGCCCTCCCCGACGTGCGCGACGGGCTGAAGCCCGTGCACCGCCGGGTGCTCTTCGCGATGCACGACATGGGCCTCCAGCCCGAGCGCGCCTACGTCAAGAGCGCGAACATCGTCGGGCGTGTGATGGGTGAGTTCCACCCTCACGGCGACCAGTCGATCTACGACACCCTCGTGCGCCTGGCGCAGGACTTCGCCTCCCGCTACCCCCTCGTGGACGGCCAGGGGAACTTCGGATCGAGCGAGTTCGCGGCCGCCGCCATGCGCTACACCGAGGCCAAGCTGTCGCGGCTGGCCACCGAGATGCTCCGCGACATCGACGAGGACACCGTCGACGATGCGCCGACCTACGACGACCGCCGCAGCGAGCCGCTGGTGCTGCCGTCGCGCATCCCCAACCTCCTGGTCAACGGCTCGTCGGGCATCGCCGTGGGCATGGCCACCAACATCCCGCCGCACAACCTCGGCGAGGTGATCGACGCCGTGGTGGCGCAGATCGACGACCCCACCATCGAGGTCGAGGGCCTGATGCGCCACATCAAGGCGCCCGACTTCCCCACGGGGGGCATCATCGTCGGCCGCGCCGGCGTCGTCGACGCGTACCGCACCGGCCGCGGCCGCATCGTCGTGCGTGGGCGAGCGCACAACGAGCCCCTCAAGCACGGGCGCAACGCGATCGTCTTCACCGAGCTGCCGTACCAGGTCAACAAGGCCGAGCTGATCCGAAAGATGGCCGACCTGGCCAACGACAAGGTCATCCCCGAGATCTCCGACCTCCGGGACGAGAGCGGCCGCGACGGCGTGCGCGTGGTGATCGAGCTGCGCCGCGACGCGGTGCCGATGGTGGTGCTGAACAAGCTCTACAAGCACACCGCCACGCAGACCACCTTCGGTGTGAACGCCATCGCGCTGGTGGACGGCGTGCCGCGCACGCTCGGCCTCAAGGACCTGATCCGCCACTACGTCGCGCATCAGAAGGAGGTGGTGACCCGGCGCTCGCGTTTCCGCCTGGCGCGCGCCGAGGCCCGGGCCCACATCCTCGAGGGGCTCCTGAAAGCCCTCGAGCACCTCGACGAGGTGATCGCCCTGATCCGGGGCGCGGCCGATCCCGAGACGGCCCGCAACGGCCTGATGACGCGGTTCGACCTCACCGAGATCCAGGCGCGCGCGATCCTCGACCTGCGCCTCCAGCGCCTCACCCAGCTCGAGGCCGGCAAGATCCAGGCCGAGTACCAGGAGCTCCAGGGCCGCATCGCCGAGCTGCGGGCGATCCTCGGCGACGAGCGCCGGGTGTACGCGCTCATCCGCGAGGAGCTGCTCGAGATCCGCGGCCGCTACGCCGACGAGCGCCGTACCGAGATCGTCCCCGGCGAGGGCGACATCGATCTCGAGGACCTGATCGCGGAGGAGGAGATGGTCATCTCCATCTCCAACGCGGGCTACGTGAAGCGCCTGCCGGTGACCACCTACCGTGCCCAGGGGCGCGGCGGGAAGGGGCTTCGCGGCGTCCGCCTCAAGGACGACGACTACATCCAGCACCTGTTCATCGCCTCGACCCACCACTACCTGCTCTTCTTCACGAACTTCGGCAAGGTCTACCGGCAGAAGGTCCACGAGCTGCCCCAGGGCTCGCGCGACTCCCGCGGCCGGCACATCGCCAACGTGCTCGCCCTCCGGGAGGGCGAGGAGGTGCGCGCCGTCTTCGCCACCCGCGACTACAGCGAGGGCAGGTACCTGGCCCTCGCCACGCGCGACGGCATGGTGAAGAAGACCGAGATGCGGGCCTACGACACGGTTCTCCGCGAGCTCGGCCTGATCGCGATCCAGCTGACCGAAGGTGACGAGCTGGTGGGCGTGCAGCTCACCGACGGCGACGAGGACCTGCTGTTCGTCTCGGCCCGCGGCCAGGCGGCGCGCTTCCACGAGAGCAACGCGCGGCCGATGGGCCGCGACACCCGCGGCGTGCGGGCGATGAACCTGGATCCGGGCGACCGCGTGCTCGCGATGTGCGTCGCCCGCGACGACGAGGACCTGCTGGTGGTCACGGGCAACGGCTACGGCAAGCGGACGCCGATGGGCGACTACCCGACCAAGGGCCGCCCGACCAAGGGCGTCCGCACCATCAAGGTCTCCGACCGCAAGGGCGAGCTGGTGACGGCCCGCCCGGTGCGCGAGGGCGACGAGCTGCTGCTGATCTCCCTCGGCGGGCAGGTGATCCGGATCAAGGCCGATTCGGTCCGCCGTACCGGTCGCTCCACCGAGGGCGTGCGGATCATGAACATGTCCGACGACGACCTGGTCTGCGGCGTCGCGTCTGTCGTGGAGGGCACCGAGGACGAGAACGGTCTCGACGACGACGCGACGACGGAGGCCCCGGCCGCGGACGGCGCCGACGGAGCCGCCGAGGCGGGCGCCGAGGAGTGATGGCAGGGCGGGGCGGGCCCGGAGGGGCCCGCCCCGCTCAGTCGCGCCGCTGGATCACGGACTGCAACTCCTCCACCTCGCCGGTGGAGGGGTCGCGCACCGCGCGCACGACGCGGCTGACCGCCACCAGCGCCCCCGAGCCGTCGCGGATGCCGTGGTCGATGCCGACGCTGTCGCGCGATTCCAGCGCGTGCAGGTGCACGTCGCGCACGGTCTGGCGATCCTCCTCATCGACCCAGTCGGTGCAGCGGCTGCCCACCAGCTCGTCGGGCGTGCGCCCCAGCAACTGCGCCACCGGCCCGGAGGCGTGGATGACGGTGAGGTCGGGACGACAGCGCAGCAGGATGGTCTCCGAGACGGCCTGCATCAGGCGTCCCGCCTCCTCGCAGGCGCGCGCCCGTGCCGTCACGCGCCGCAGCGTCCCGAGGTCGGTGACCGTCACCGCGACCCCGAACGGGGCGCCGCCGCCCGTCTCCACCGGCTCGGTGCTGACCGATATCCAGGTCGTGCGCCCGTCGGAGCGCGTGAACCCGAGCTCCCGCTCGCGGATGGGCTGGCCCGTCACCCGGGTGAGGGCGGCGGGGAGCTCGGTGGGATCGACGGGCGATCCGTCCGTGGACGTGGGCCGCCACCGGGGGTCGAGGGGGCTGAGCCCCACCAGCCGCCCGCTCGGGATGCCGAGGATGCGGTGCGCGGCCGGGTTGGCGACCGCGATCACCCCGTTCGGCTCCATGATGAACACCCCGACCTGGGAGCACTCCAGGTAGGCGGCCTGTCGCGCCTGCAGCTGGGCGGCCGCGCGCTCGGCCGCGCGCGCGGTGCCCTGGTCCTCGAAGCTCATCAGGATGCGGTCGCCGTGCGCCAGCCGCCGCACCCGGAACAGGCGCGTGCGACCCTCCGATTCGTAGAGCCGGGGACCGCCCAGGGCGCCCTGGGTCTCGATCAGCTCGATCCAGCGGGCGTAGGTGCCGTCCGTCGGCGAGTTGGGGAACACGTCGCGCACCGACGCTCCGGGCAGGTCATCGGGCGCCCGCCCGATGATGCCGGCGGCCGCGGGGTTGACGTACTCCATGACGAAGTCGGCGATCGTCCCGTCCGGCCCGCGTTGGGCGCGCAGGACGGTGAGTCCCGCGTGTGCGACGCCGAAGAGCGCCTCGGCCAGATCGCTGCCGATCGTCGTCCGGGGGGCGGGAACGCCGCCGAGCTGCCTCACGAACCGCTGGGTGCTGGCGAGCGACGCGTGGCCGAGCGCGTCGCGCAGATCCTCGACGGTGGCCCCTGCGGCGAGCCGCGCCGCCGCGTAGCTCTCCCGCAGGGTGCGGGCGTTGACCACGCCCTCGATGCCAGCCTCGCGGCCGAGCCGGGCGATCAGCCGCCGCACGTAGGAGGCCTCCAGCGGCAAGCCGTCGCGGGTGCAGAACAGCGGGCCCGTCTCGTCGGCGAGGCCGAGGCCGCGTCGCGCCTCGACCCATGTCCCCAGCGCCGCCATCACCGCGGCATCGACCGCCACCGACCGACCCCGGTCCCCGCCGATGCGGATACACCCGGCCGTCTCGTCGATGTCAGCCACCGTGATCGACAGCGCTTCCGACACCCCGAGACCGGCGGCCACGAAGGCCGACACCAGAGCGCGGTTCCGGCTGCCCGTATGGCCCCTGCCGGATGCGCGGCGTACGAGGCCCGTGATGTCGTCGGCGCTGAGGGGAGGCACGTCGGCGTGTTCGACACCCCCGCCGGACCCCCTTTCTGCCGTGTTGGGTCGCGTTTCCGCGCCGGTACCGAGCCCGCGGGCCTGCAACGCCCCAAAGCTCATGTACGCAGGGGGTTCTCCCGAAAGGCCGAGTGAGGAGACGGGTCTCGAACCCCGATCCACGGACGGCGGACGCACGGGGAGGACCCCCGGGCCCCGCCCACACACCTCATGGAGGAGGAGAACGATGATCAACCAGTGGACGCGCCGGATCGGCGCGCTCGGCGTGGCCGGGGTCCTCGCGATGGGGGCGTACGCCTACACCGCGGCGAACACCGTCCCCGCGTCGAACGCCGGCACCGGTTCAGGCACGATCAGCGGCTATACGGTGACCGACGTCTCGTATACCCAGAACGGCACGGATCCCCGGGATCTGGACGCCGTGACGTTCACCATCAGCCCCGCGGACGCCGACGAGGTCAACGCCCAGCTGGTGGACGGCGGCGCCTGGTACTCGTGCGTGAACACCGCGGGCAGCGTGAGCTGCGACACCACCTCCCCGCAGGCGACCGCTGCAGCCGCGGACCAGCTCACCGTCGTCGCGTCCGACTGACATGGGTCGCATAGGAGCACGGATCCTCTTCGGGTGCATCGCGCTCCTCGTCGGCGCCATGGCGTGGATGGGCCTCGCGCCCGCCGCGCTGGGCGGTGGGATCACCTATGCGACCATCACCGGATCGAGCATGGAGCCGGAGCTGCACCAGGGCGACCTGGTGATGCTCCGCCCGGCCCCCGCGTACCGCGTGGGCGACGTCGTGGGCTACCACGACCCGAACGTCGGCCGCCTCGTCCTCCACCGCATCATCGCGGAGGACGAGGCGGGCTTCACCCTGCAGGGAGACAACAACGACTTCGTCGACCCGGTCCAGCCGCGCGGCACACAGATCGTCGGCCGCCTCTGGACGTCCGTCCCGGAGGCCGGCGCGGTGGTCGGGCGGTTCCGCGAGCCCGGCTCGGCGGCGATCCTGGTGGGTGCCCTGGCGCTGCTGCCGACCGGTTCCCGGCGCCGCCGGCGCCCGGACGACGGCACCGGCTCCGCGCCCCGCACGGGCGCGCCCTCGCGCGACATGGAGGGCCGGAGGGGGATGGTGGCCGCGCTCACCGTGCTCGCCGTGGCCCTGGCCGCGCTCGCGGGGTACGCCTACTCGCGCCCGTCCACCGAGACCCTGACCATCCCGGATGCGTACGAGCAGACCGGCGCGTTCGGCTACCGCGCCGAGGCACGGGCGGGCGCGGCCTATCCGGACGGCGTCGTCCGCACCGGCGAGGCCGTGTTCCCCCGCCTCTCGCGGCAGGTCCAGATGAGCTTCGACTACCGCGTGGTCTCGGACGAGCGCACCGATCTGAGCGGCCGCGGCTCCCTGACCGCCGTCGTCTCGGACGGCCTCGGCTGGAGCCGCGCGGTCCCGCTCGGACCCGAGCGCACCTTCCGCGGCGACGCGACCACCCTCACCGGCACCCTCCGCCTCGACCGCTTGAGGTCGGTGGTGCGCTCCTTCGAGCGCGAGACCGGCACCAAGGCGACCGGATACTCCGTCGACATCACCCCCCGGGTGAGCATCGAGGGCGAGGTGGGGGGATCGGCGGTCGCGAGCGTCCTCGCGCCCTCCTTCTCGATGCGGCTCGACGGGGCGCGGCTGGCGCTCTTGTCCTCCCCCACCGGGGAGCCGGTCGACCTCGTGGCCCGGCGCAACGGCCGCATCAGCCGCGAGGCCAACGCCTCCCTGTCGCTCATGGGCATCGCGCTGCCGGTCTACCAGGCGCGGGCCATCGGCCTGCTCGGCTTCGAGATCGCCTTCGGCGCGGCCCTCCTGCTCGCCCTTCCGATGATCATGGCCGCCCGCCGCTCGGAGGCCGGCGCGATCCGCATGCGCATGGGCGGCCGCCTCCTGGACGTGGCCGAGCTACCCGCCTCGGCGCCCGGCGGGTGCATCGACCTCGAGCGGATGGCCGACCTGGCGCGCGTGGCCGACCGGGCCGACGTCCCGATCATGGTGGCCGAGACCGCCACCCGCGCCCGATACGCGGTCGTCTGGGGCAACGTGCTCTACCGCTACAGCACCCGGCCGGTCGTCGCGCCGCCGCATCGGGCACCGGCGCCGGTGGCCGCCCGGGCATGAGGGGCCCCGGCGTGCCCGGCGGCCTGCTGATCCGTGTGTCGCGCGCGCTGGCCGCCTTCGCCCTCATCGCGGTGGTCGGTGCCGTTCTCACGTCCACCAATGCCCTCCCGCCGACGGCGATCGGGCAGGACGCCCACCCCGTGACGGCCGAGTCCCTGAAGCCCGCGGCCTGCGCCGGGTTGTCGCTGGCGGGGGTGGTCCCGGGCAGCGGAGCGGTCGCCGGCGGAGGCGGCGGCGAGCTGATCGTCGCCGGCCCCGGAGCCGACACCATCACCGCGGGCGGCGGCGGTGACTGCGTCATGGGCGGCGCGGGCGACGACGACATCGACGGCGGGCCCGGCGCCGACATCTGCATCGGCGGGCCCGGCACCGACGTCTTCACCGACTGCGAGACCGTGATCCAGTAGCCCCGCCCGGGCCCCGGGGCGTCGTCAGGACGCCTTGCGGCGCGAGGGCCGGGCCCCCTCCTCGTCCTGCTGCTCGCCGGCCTCCGCCTCGGCCGGCCCCGCCGCCGCGAGGCTCGCCTTCAGGGCGGCCATGAGGTCGATCACCGGCGCGGGTGCCGCGGTCTCCTCGGGTGCGGCGATCTCCTCGCCGGAGGCCTTCGCCTCCAGGAACTCGAGCAGCGCCTTCCGCGTCTCGTTGGGGTACGCCTCGGGCGCGAAGGGCTTGGCGAGGCCGGCCACGAGCTGCTTGGCCATGCCGAGCTCGTCGTCGGAGACCTCCACGCCCTCCAGCCGTGACACGATGTCAGCCTTGTCCCTGACCCGGATGTCCTCGGGGTAGTAGAGCGTCTCGAGCGCGAGCATCCCCTCGACGGGACGGAGCAGGACGAGGTGCTCCTTGGTGGAGAGCACGAAGCGCCCGAGCGCCGCCCGCCCCTCGTCCTCCATCACCTGGGCGAGCAGCTTGTACGGCCGCTCCGCGCGCTCCTGGGGCTCCAGCCAGTACGCCTTCTCGAAGTAGACCGGGTCGACCTCGGAGAGCTCCACGAACTGCAGGATCTGGATCGTCTTCTCCTGGCGCGCCGCGAAGCGCTCCAGCTCGGCGTCCTCGACGGGCAGGTACCGGCCCTTGGAGACCTCCCAGCCCTTCACCGTGTCGTCGGAGGTCACCTCGACGTCGCGCGCCGGGTCCCAGCGCTTCTGCTTCACGGGCTGCATGTTCGCCCGCGAGAGGGTGCGGAAGCTGACGTCGCTGCGCTGCTGCGCCAGCCCCACCGACACGGGGATGGTCACCAGGCCGAAGCTGATGAAGCCGTTCCAGATCGCCCGCATCCCCGCCTCCTACTTCGGCCCGACCCCGTTGCCGTCTCCGCCGCCCATCGCCTTGGTGAGGCTGCCCAGCGCCTCCAGCATCTCCACCGGGAAGGGCAGGATCAACGTCGTGGTGCGCTCGTTGGTGCCGATCTCGTTCATGGTCTGCAGGTAGCGCAGCTGGAGGGCGCCGGGGGCGGCGCTGATGACCGCGGCGGCCTGGCCGAGCTTCTCGGAGGCCTGGTACTCACCGTCGGCGGCGATGACCTTGGCGCGCCGCTCGCGCTCGGCCTCGGCCTGCCGTGCGATCGCCCGCTGCATCGACTGGGGCAGCTCCACGTCCTTGACCTCGACGACGGAGACCTTGACCCCCCAGGGGTGGGTCTGCTCGTCGATGATCGCCTGCAGGCGCTCGTTGATCTGGTCGCGCTCGGAAAGGAGCTGGTCGAGGTCGACCTGGCCGAGGACGCTGCGCAGCGTCGTCTGGGAGATCTGGGAGGTCGCCACCAGGTAGTTCTCGACCTGGACGATCGCCTTCGACGGATCGACGACCCGGAAGTAGGCGACGGCGTTGACCTTCACGGTCACGTTGTCCTTGGTGATCACCTCCTGCGGGGGCACGTTCAGCGTGATCGTCCGCAGGTCGACCTTCACGGCCTTGTCGATGAAGGGGATGAGGATGAAGAGGCCGGGGCCCTTGATCCCGATCAGGCGGCCGAGCCGGAACACCACCCCGCGCTCGTACTCCCGCGCCACCTTGACGGCGGAGAACAGGAACAGCAGCACGATGATGAGAACAACGATTACCGCGTAGGCAGCGGCCATGGGCGGCGTCACCCCTCTCTGGGTTCGACAGTCAGTGTGAGGTCGTCCGGATGGACTCTAACGACGCGTATCGCCGTCCCCGGGGGGAGTGTTACCCCGTCGGCGGACTTCGCGCTCCAGATCTCGCCGTTCACCGACACCTGCCCTCCCAGGGCGGAGACGCCCTCGCGGGTGGTGCCGATCTCGCCGATCATCTCGGCGCCCCCCGTGGTGACCGGCCGGCGCCGGGCGCGGAGCACCAGGCGCGCGGACGCGACGAAGGCCGCCGCGGCGAGCACCGCGATGACGACCGCGATCCAGGGGGAGGTCGTGAGCCCCGGGTCGCTCGAGTCGAAGAGGAAGGCGCCGCCGAGGGCGAGCGCGACCACGCCGCCCACCGTGAACACCCCGAGGCCGCCCACCTGGGTCTCCCCGATGAAGAGCCCGATCCCCAGCAGGATCAGGATGATGCCGATCCAGGTGAACGGCATCACCGCGAGGCCCGCGAGGGCCAGCAGCAGGCTGATCGCCCCGATCACGCCCGGCACGATCGCGCCCGGGTTGAACACCTCGAAGGCGATGCCCGCGATGCCGAGGATCAGCAGAAGGAAGACCAGGTTCGGGTCGGTCACCACCTCCAGCACGCGCAGGTACCAGGGCAGGTCGTCCACCTGGATCGGGACGCCCGCCGTGGAGACCTCGCCGCCGTCGAGGGTGCGCCCGTCGAGCCAGGCGACGAAGTCCTCGATGGTCGGCTGCACCGTGTCGATGACGTCCTGCGCGAGGGCCTCGTTGGCGGTCAGGTTCAGCGACTCGGTGACCATCGCGCGGTAGGGGGCCGGGTCGTGGCCGTTCTTCTCGGCGAGCGCCGCGATCGAGGCCGCGAAGTCGTTGGTCACCTTCGCGTCGAGGTCCTCGCCCCCGCTGCTGATCGGCGTCGCCGAGCCGATGTTGGTGCCGGGGGCCATGCCGAGGGCGTCGGCGGCGGCGGAGATGAAGGCGCCCGCCGATCCGGCCCGCGAGCCGGGCGGACCGACCCAGACGGTCACCGGCACCGAGGCCTCCTCCATGGCCGCCACGATCTCCCGCGCCGACGACACCAGCCCGCCGGGGGTGTCCACGCGTATGACCACGACGGGCGCGCCCTCGTCCTCGGCCTGCTGGATGCGGTTCTCGATGAAGAGGGCCGTCGCGGGGCCGACGCTGCCGTCGAGCTCGATCACGCGGACCGGGGCGGGCGCGCCGTCCTGACCGCCCGCCGCCGCCGCGGCGAGCAGGGCGAGGGCGATGGCCACCAAGAGGAGTCGTAAGGGGCGCATCGGGGTCCTTCCGACGATACCAGCGCCCGGGCGGTCCGCCCCCGGTGGGGGATGGGTTACGATCCGGACGGCCGTGCCCGAACGCCCCCACCGCCTCCCGGCTCCGACGGATCTCCTTCCGCACCGCGCGCCCTTCCTGTTCGTCGACGAGATCCTCGAGCTCGTCCCCGGGGAGCGGGCGCGGGCGCGGTGGCGCGTCGACCCCGAGGCCGCGTTCTTCGCCGGCCACTTCCCGGGCAACCCGATCCTCCCCGGCGTGATCATCATCGAGGCGCTCGCCCAGACCGGTGCCCTCGCGGCCCTGGCCGAGCCCGAGACCGCCGGCAAGCTGGCCCTCTTCGCCGGCATCGGCCGGGCGCGCTTCCGTCGTGTGGTCCGGCCGGGCGAGGAGCTCGAGCTGGAGACCGTGCTGACGCGCCGCCGCGGGCCGCTCGGCAGCGGGGAGGGGATCGCGCGCGTGGGCGGCACGGTCGCCTGCGAGACCGAGCTGAAGTTCGCCCTGGTCGATCCCGCGGAGGCCGGATGATCTCGGTCCGCAACGGCCGCCCCGGGCGTGCCCGGCTGGCCGCTCTCGGCGCCTACGTCCCAGAGCGGGTCGTGACGAACGCCGAGATGCAGGAGCGGGTCGACACCTCCGACGCGTGGATCGTCGCCCGCACGGGGATCCGCGAGCGGCGCTTCGCGGCCCCCGACCAGGCCTCCAGCGACCTCGGCGTGATCGCCGCCGAGCGCGCGATGGCCGCCGCCGGGATCTCCGCCGAGTCGATCGACATGGTGATCGTGGCCACCGCGACGCCGGACCACCTGTTCCCCTCGACCGCGGTGCTGCTGGCCCACCGCATCGGAGCGCGCAACGCCGGGGCGTACGACCTGCTGGCCGCCTGCTCGGGCTTCGTGTACGGCCTGGCCCAGGCCTCGGCCCTCGTGGAATCGGGCATCGCCCGGACCGTCCTGGTCGTGGGGGCCGAGGCGCTGTCGCGGCTCACCGACCAGACCGACCGGGCCACCTGCGTGATCTTCGCCGACGCCGCGGGCGCCGCGGTCGTCACCTCCGCCGACCCGCGTGAGGTGACCGGCTTCCTCGGCTTCGAGCTGGGCGCCGACGGCGCGGGCGCCGACGATCTCCTCATCCCGGCCGGCGGCAGCCGGATGCCGGTGGCGATGGCCGAGCGCCCCTCGGACGGCTACATCCGGATGAACGGCACGGAGGTCTTCCGCTTCGCCACGCGCATCATGGTCGAGTCGACCGAGCGCCTCCTCGCCGCCGCCGGCCTCGGCATCGACGACATCGACCTCGTGGTGGCGCATCAGGCCAACAGCCGGATCCTGGACCACGCCGCCGAGCGGCTCGGCCTGGCGTCGGAACGCGTTTACAGCAACATCGAGCGCTACGGCAACACGTCGTCGGCCTCGATCCCCCTGGCCCTTACCGAGGCGCGCGACGAGGGCCGCCTGACCCCGGGCGACCTCCTCCTGCTGGTGGGCTTCGGCGGGGGCCTCACCTGGGGCTCGACGATCGTCCGATACGAACCCGTGAGCGGAGAGCCGTCATGATCGTCGCCATGTTCCCGGGCCAGGGCGCCCAGGTGGTCGGGATGGGCGAGGCCCTCTCGTCCGCCCACGAGGTGGCCCGGCGCACCTTCGAGGAGGCCGACGAGGTCCTCGGCTACGCGCTCTCGGAGATCTGCTTCGGCGGTCCCGTGGAGCGGCTCACGGCCACCGACGTCTGCCAGCCGGCCCTGGTCGCGACCTCGGTCGCGGCCTTCCGCGTGGCGCGCGAGGCGGGCCTGGAGCCCGGCCTCGTGATCGGTCACTCGCTGGGCGAGTACTCGGCCCTGGTCGCCGCGGGCGCCCTCGGCTACGCCGACGCGCTGCGGATGGTCGCCGAGCGGGGCGCCGCGATGCGCGCGGCCGCCGCGGCGGCTCCGGGCTCGATGGCCGCGCTGCTCGGCCCGGACGACGACGAGGCCCGGGCGCTGGCGGAGGAGGCCGGCGACGTCTGGCCGGCCAACTACAACTGCCCCGGCCAGGTCGTGCTGTCGGGCACGCTCGACGGCATCGACCGCCTGGTCGGCCTGGCCACCGAGCGCGGCGTGCGTGTCGCCCGCCTCGCGGTGGACGGGCCGTTCCACTCGCCGCTGATCGCCTCCGCCGCCGAGCGCCTGCGCCCGGCGCTCGAGGCGTGGGACCCGGCTCCGGCCGATCCGCCCTTCCTGTCCACCACCACGTGCGCGGTCGAGCCCCCGGAGCGGATGCGCGCCGTGCTGCTCGACCAGCTCACCTCGCCGGTCCGCTTCGGCGACGGCGTCGAGGCGGCGGTCGCCCTCGGCGCCGACCGCTTCGTCGAGCTCGGCCCCGGGCGCGTGCTGTCGGGCCTCGTGCGCCGTGTACGCCGCGAGCTCCCGGTGTCGCAGGTGGGCCTGCCCGAGGATCTCGTGGCGCTCGAGGAGATGCTCTCCGTGACCCAGGGCGCCGACTGATGCCGGTCGCACTCGTCACCGGTGCGAGCAAGGGCATCGGCGCGGCGTGCGCGCGGGCGCTGGCCGCCGACGGGTTCGACGTGGCCGTCGGATACGCGTCGGACGCCGAGGGCGCCGCCGCCACGGCCGCCGCCGTGGAGGCCCTGGGCCGCCGGGCCTCGGTCCACGCCGCCGACGTGGCCGACGAGGAGCAGGCCGGGGCGATGGTCGCCGCGGCCGAGGAGGCGCTCGGCCCGCTCGACGCGGTGGTGCTCAACGCCGGGATCACGCGCGACGGCCTCGCCGTCCGCATGAGCGCCGACGATTGGACCGCCGTGATCGACACCAACCTCTCCGGCGCCTTCTACACCGCCCGCCCGGCCCTGCGCGGCATGCTGCGCCGCCGCGCCGGCTCGATCGTGGCGGTCTCGTCGGTGGTCGGCATCACCGGCAACGCGGGCCAGGTGAACTACGCCGCCGCCAAGGCCGGGATGATCGGGATGGTCCGTGCACTGGCCCGCGAGGCCGGCCCGCGCGGCGTGCGGGTCAACGCCGTCGCGCCCGGGTACATCACGACCGACATGACCGCGGGCCTCTCCGACGAGCAGCGCACCGGTCTGCTGGCGCAGACCCCGCTCGGACGCCTCGGCGAGCCGGACGACGTGGCCGCCGCGGTCGCCTTCCTCTGCTCCGGGGACGCGGCGTTCGTGACCGGCGCGGTGCTGTCGGTCGACGGCGGGCTGGCGATGTCGTGAGCGCCTTCTCGACCACCACCGAACGCCGCCGCGTCGTCGTCACCGGGATCGGCCTGGTCACCTCCCTGGGCATCGGCCGCGAGGACAACTGGGCCGCGGCGGTGGCCGGGCGCAGCGGGGCCTCGGCGATCACCGGATTCGACCCGCTCGACACCTCGACGACGATCGCCTGCCAGATCCGCGGCTTCGACCCGACCGAGTTCATGGAGCGCCGCGCCGCGCGGCGCATGGACCGCTTCGCGCAGCTGGGCGTCGCCGCCGGCCGCATGGCGCTCGACGACGCCGCCCTCGCGGTGACCGACGCCAACCGCTCCCGCATCGGAGTTCTCGTGGGAAGCGGCATCGGCGGCCTCGCCACCTTCGTCGAGCAGACGCTCCTCATCGACGAGCGCGGGCCCGACCGCGCCTCCCCCCTGTTCATCCCGATGGTGATCGGCAACATGGCCGCCGCGCAGGTCTCGATGGAGCTGGGCCTGAAGGGGCCCCTCTCGTGCATCGCGACCGCGTGCGCGTCGGGCAACCACGCCCTCGGCGACGCCACCGACGTCATCCGCCGCGGCCAGGCCGACGTGATGCTGGCCGGCGGCACCGAGGCCACCATCACGCGCACGGGCATCGCCGCCTTCAACGCCATGCGCGCCCTCTCCACCCGCAACGACGACCCGGAAGGAGCCAGCCGCCCGTTCGACGCGGCGCGCGACGGCTTCGTCATGGGCGAGGCCGGGGCGATACTCGTGCTCGAGAGCCTGGAGCACGCCATCTCACGCGGCGCCGAGCCGATCTGCGAGGTGCTCGGCTACGGCCTCACCGGCGACGCCCACCACCTCACCGAGCCCGACCCGACGGGTGAGGCCCCGGCCGCCGCGATCGCCATGGCGCTGGCCGACGCGGGCGTGGCCCCCGACGAGATCGACTACGTCAACGCGCACGCCACCTCCACCCCGGTCGGCGACAAGAGCGAGATCCGCACGCTGCGGCGCGCCCTCGGCGACGAGGTGGCCGCGCGCACCATGGTGTCCTCCACCAAGTCGATGCACGGCCACTGCCTCGGTGCCGCCGGAGGCGTGGAGGGCGCGCTGACCGCGCTGGCCATCCGCGAGGGGGTGGTGCCGCCCACCATCAACCTGCACGAGGTCGACCCGGACTGCGTCGGGGTGGACCACGTCGCCAACACCGCGCGCACCGCCGACGTCCGCATCGCGGTCTCCACCGCGTTCGGCTTCGGCGGCCACAACGCGATCCTCGTGCTCGGCCGATCGGAGGAGCGGTAGCCCCCGCGCTGGAGGACCGCCTCGGCGGCTGGCGCGCCACGGCGAACCGGGCGCTGACGCGGATCTACGGTCCCCGCAAGGGCCTGGAGGGCTTCTCGTGGGTCGAGGGCGAGCGCGTGGCCATCGGTAGCCTGCCGGTCGGCGACGCCGTCGGGCGCCTGCCGTCGCTCGGCATCACCCACGTGGTGAACTGCCGGGCCGAGCTGCAGACGCGCCTCTCCAACGACCTCTGGGCCGAGCGGCAGGTGTTCGGTGCCGACCGCGTCGCCCACGCGCCCATGTGGGACCGCGGCCGGCCGCAGCCGCCGCGCCTGTGGGCGCCCGCGGCCCGCTTCGCCGCGAAGGCCCTCGACGACGATCCCCACGCGGGCGTCCTGGTGCACTGCCAGCAGGGCAGGCGGCGCTCGGCGATGGTCGCCTACGCGGTGCTGCGGCTCCGCGGGCACGAGCCCGCCGACGCCGCGCGGCTCGTGCTCGACAGCCGCGCCCCGGCCACGCTCGTGCCCGCCTACCGGGCGAGCGTCGAGGATTGGCTCGACCACATCGACGACCCCCTGCCATAATCGCCGCCCACGTGTCCAAACGCCCCATCACGGTCTCGGTCGACCGCCTCCTCCGCAAGCGCGACACCCCGGCGCCGCGAAAGCTGCCGGCCGACGAGCGCTCGTGCCCCAAGTGCCAGACGCACTGGACCTCCGACGAGATGCGCCGGAACATGCGGGTCTGCGCCGCCTGCGGCCACCATTTCCCCGCCGGGGCGCGCGAGCGTCTCGACCAGTTGTCGGGCGGCGCGCCGTGGGTGGAACTGTGGCCGGAGCTGCGCGCAAGCGACCCGCTGCAGTTCGTCGACCTCGAGCCCTACCCCGACCGGGTCGAGAAGGCCGAGGCCGCCGGCAGCAACGAGGCCCTCGTCGTCGCGGAGATCCCGATCGGCGGCCACGACTGCGTGGCCGCGATCATGGACTTCTCCTTCCTGGGCGGCAGCATGGGCTCGGTGGTGGGCGAGAAGCTGGCGCGCGCCTGCGACCGCTGCGTCGAGCGCAACCTGCCGCTGGTCGTGATCACGGCCTCCGGCGGCGCCCGCATGCAGGAGGGCGTCATCGCCCTGATGCAGATGGCCAAGACCGTGGTCGCCTTCGACCTGATGCACGACGCCGAGCTGCCCGTGATCGTCGTGCTGGTGCACCCGACCACGGGGGGCGTCTGGGCGTCGTTCGCCTCGCTCGGCGACGTCACCTACGCCGAGCCCGGCGCCCTGATCGCCTTCTCCGGGCCCCGCGTCATCGAGCAGACCACGCGCGAGAAGCTGCCGCCCGAGTTCGGCCGCGCCGAGACCCAGCTGTCCAACGGGCAGGTGGACGACGTCGTCGACCGCCGCGAGCTGCCGGCGCGCATCGGCAAGGTGCTGGGCATCCTGGAGCGCCCGAGCGGCATGGCCCCGGCTCCCGCCGTGACGATGGCGCGCGCCGGCGCCGAGCGCGCCGCCAACGCCGCGCGCACGCTGCCCGACCTCTCGCGGCGCGTCGTCTCGAAGGTGCTGCGCTCCGACGACAAGGGCGGCCGATGAGCGTCGCCGCACGCCGGGGCGGGCAGTTCGTCCGCCGCCTCGCGCATCGCCTGGGCGGAAGCCCCGAGACCGGCTCGGCGATCTGGGAGACCATCCAGCTCGCCCGCCACCAGGACCGGCCGTACCCGCTCGACTACATCGAGCGCCTCTTCCCCGACTTCGAGGAGCTCCACGGCGACCGGCTGTACGGGGACGACCCCGCGATCGTGGCCGGCATCGGGCGTGGGGCGGACGGTCCGATGGTCGTGATCGGCCATCAGAAGGGCCGCGACACCACCGAGCGCACCTACCGCAACTTCGGCATGCCCGGGCCCGAGGGCTACCGCAAGGCGATGCGCGTCATGGCGCTCGCCGAGAAGATGGACCTCCCGGTGATCACGCTGATCGACACGCCGGGTGCCTTCCCCGGATCGGGCGCCGAGGAGCGCGGGCAGGGTGGCGCCATCGCGCGCAGCATGCAGACGATGCTGCGCCTGCGGGTCCCGTCGATCGCCGTCGTGATCGGCGAGGGCTCATCCGGGGGCGCTCTGGCCCTCGGCGTCACCGACCGGGTGATGATGCTCGAGAACTCGACCTACTCGGTGATCTCGCCCGAGGGGGGCGCCGCCATCCTGTGGCGCGACGCCGCCAAGGCCAAGGAGGCGGCGACGGCCTTCCAGCCCACCGCGGCCAACTGCTACCGATGGGGCATCGCCGACGTCGTGGTGCCCGAGCCCGCCGGCGGCGCGCACCGCGACCACGACGAGGCCGCCCGCCTCCTCGGCGGCTACGTCTCCCGGGCCATGCGCGAGCTGCAGGCGCTCTCGCCCGCCGACCGGCGGCGCCAGCGGCGCGACCGCTACCGGCGCATCGGCGCCTATCGCGAGGTGGCCGTGGCCGACCCGACGGCCATGGCGTCCGGCGTGGACCCGGCGTCCGCCTCGAACGGCGGCGGCTCCGCCGCATAGGGGACCCCGCCGGCGAGCACCAGCCGGCGGATCTGCTCCTCGCCCGTGACGACCCGCGCCTCGGCGCGCCGTCCGGCGCCGTCCTCGCGCGCCACCAGGCGCTGGCAGACCACCGCACGCACGCACGAGGCGAGCGCCGTACGCACGGCCCGCCGGCGCGGGGAGGCCGCGGCCGCGACCAGGCGCTCGATCGCCTCCGAGGGGTCGGCGGTGCTCACGGCCGCGATCACCAGGACGCCATCGGCGGCCGCATCGAGTGCCACGTCGATCGCGCGCGGGTCGTCGAGGGAGCCCACCATCACGACGTCGGGGTCGTGGCGCAGCACCCGCCCGAGGCCGTCGGCGACCGAGGCGGTGTCGAGGCCGACCTCACGCTGGTTGATCGCGCAGGTGCGGTCGGCGTGGAGCACCTCGATCGGGTCCTCGATCGTGATCACGCTGCGCGGAGGCCCGTCGTTCATGCGGTCGATGAGCGCCGCGATCGTGGTGGTGACGCCCGAGCCCGCGGGCCCACCGACCAGCACCAGGCCGTGCGGCGCGCCGGCCAGCGCTCCGACCTCGGCGGGAAGCCCGAGGTCGTCGAGCCGCGGCACCGCGAAGGGCACCGGGCGCAGGATGAGGGTGACCGACCCGCGCTGCCGGTAGGCGTTGACCCGGAAGCGCCCGACGCCGGGCAGCGCGGCGGTGAAGTCGACCTCGCCGCGCGACTCGAACTCGAACTGGCGGGCCGAGTGGGGCAGTCCGGCGAGCATGCTCGCGAGGTGGCCCTCGGCCTGGACGGGCGTGAGGCGGCCGAGCCCGGGGATCCGCTCCAGCACGCCGTGGACGCGCATCAGGGGCTCCGACGGCACCTTGAGGTGCACGTCGCTCGCCCCGCGCTCGACGGCCTGGCGCAGGAGGACCTCGAGGATCTCGGCGGGTGAGTCCACACCGCCCACCTCGGCAGGCGCGGGGGTGTTCCTGAGCGCCGGTCAGTTGAGGCCGCCGCGATGCCGATGAAGGGGGTGGATGACGACCGCCGCCGAGAGGCCCACCGTCCTGGTGGCCGACGACTCCGTGTTCGCGCGCCGGTGGGCCGAGCGCCTGCTCACCGACGCCGGCCACGTGGTGGCGAGCGTCTCCGGGGGCCACGAGGCCTACGCCCTCGCGCGCGCCTCCTCCCCCGACGTGCTGATCGCCGAGGAGGCGATCCCCGGCCTGTCCGGCCGCGAGCTGCTGCGGGCGCTGCGGGCCGGGCGGCACGAGATGGGCGTCGTCCTGCTCACGGCGTCGTGCGATCCGGGTCTCGAGGCCGACGCGTTGCGGCTGGGGGCGGACCGCTTCCTGCGCAAGCCCTGCAGCGAGGCCGCGCTGGCGGCGGCCGTCGCCGCGGCGCAGGAGGCCGGCGCCTCCCGGCGCGCCCGCCGCGACCGGGAGACCCGCAACGCCGGCGAGGTGCGCGAGGCCGGCGAGGTCCAGGGGGCGCTGCTGCCGCCCCTGCCCGTCCTGCCGGGGGGCTGGGCTTTGGGGACCGGCTTCCTGCCCGCCCGCGGCGCCGGGGGCGACGTCTACGACGTCGTCCTGCGCGATCCGGGGCGCCTCGTGGTCGTGGTGGGCGACGTCAGCGGCAAGGGCGTCGGCGGTGCCCTCCTCGCCGCGATGTTCCAGACCGCCGTACGGTCGGCCCTCGGGCGCGGCGACGGCCCCGCCGAGGCGCTCGGCGCGGCGGGGGGCCTGCTGTTCGACGGGCTCACGCGGGCCGGGCGCTTCCTCACGGCCGTCGTCGTTGAGATCGACCTGGCGACGGGCCGCATCACCTACGCCGACGCCGGCCACGGCCACCACCTGCTGGTCGAGGCCGGCGGCGGCGAGCGCGTGCTGCCCGTCGGCGGTCCGCCGATCGGGTTCCTGCCCGACGCCGCCTACGCCGACGGGGCCGAGGGCATCGGCCCGGGCGAGCGCCTGGCCGCGTTCAGTGACGGCATGGTGGAGGACGGAGGCACGGGCGACCCGGCCGTCGCGCGGTCCCGGCTCTGCGCCCGGCTGGCCGCCGGGGCGGACCCCGGCGAGCTCGTGCGCGCGGCCTCCGGCTCGGACGACCGCACCCTCCTCGTGGTCGGCAGGGGCGCATGAACGGCGAGCGCGTGCTCGATCTGACGCCCGATGCGGACGGGGCCCGGGCGGCGGCGGAGGTGGCGCGGTCGATGGTGGAGGACGCCGATCCCGAGGGCGCGTTCGCCTGCGAGCTCTCGGTGGCCGAGGCCTGCGAGAACGTGGTCGAGCACTCCTCCTCGGGGCGTCTGCGCGTGGTGATCCGCCGCACCGGCGCGCGGTTCAGCGCGGCCGTGTGCGACCGCGGCGAGCCCTTCCTGCCGGGTGCGTCCCCGGGCATGCCGCGGCCCGAGGCCCGTCGCGGTCGCGGCATCGCCCTGATGACCGAGTGCATGGACCGCGTGCGGGTGGTGCGCGTCGACGGGGAGAACCGCCTGCTGATGGCGCGTCGCCTCGACGCGCCCTCGGGCCCGGTCGCGCTGGAGGGCAGGCTCGACCTCGGGGCGACGGCCGCGGTCCACCGGCGGGTGTCGGCCGCGCTGGCCGCGTGCGGCGGGTCGCTGGTGCTCGACCTCGGCGCGGTGGAGTTCATCGACTCGTCCGGGCTCGCCGTGCTCGCCGACCTGCACCGGGAGGCCGGCAGCCTCGGCGGCCGGCTGGCGATCGTGGCGCCCGAGGGCCCCGCCCGACGCATCTTCGCCCTCACGCGCACCGAGCGCTGGTTCACCCTCGTCGCGACCCGCGAGGAGGGCCTCGCCGCGATCGCTCCGGGCTAGGCCGCGGCCTCCACGAAGGCCGCGACCAGCTCGCGCGTGAAGTCGGGGATGTCGGCGACCACGCGGCCCCAGACGAGCGTGCCGTCGCGGAACGCCGCCTCGTCCACCCACTCCGCGCCGGCGTTGACCAGGTCGTCCTTGATGCCGAGGGAGCCGGTCGCGCGGTCGCCGACGATGCCCGCCGAGATGGCGACGCTGCCGGCGTGGCAGATGATCCCGATCGGCAGGCCCCGCGCGTGGACGGCGCGCACCAGCGCGAGGATCGCGGGATCGCGGCGCATCTTGTCGGGCGCCCATCCGCCGGGGATGACCAGCCCGTCGAGCCGCGCGGCGTCCACCGCGTCGGCGGTGACCTCCGCCTGCACCCTCAGGCCGCCCTTGCCCCGGTGCGGCTCGGTGTCCGAGCCCACGCTGATCACGGTGGCGCCCTCCTCCTGGAGGCGCATCACCGGCACCCAGTACTCCAGGTCCTCGACGCCGTCGGCGACGAGGACCGCGTATGTCCGACCGGAGAGCCGCACGGGCCCACTCTAGACCCGTGCGGCGATCGCGGCCCTGCGGTACCCCCGTCAGCCGATCAGGCGGAGGCCTCGGCGCGTGCGCGCTCGTCCGCGGGTGATCCCTCGGGTCCGTTGAGGATCTGCGACAGGCGCAGCGCCCCGTTGAGCAGATCGCGATTCGTCTCCGCGCTCTCGGGGATCACGCCGACCGAGGCGGCGAGGTCCCTGTGCCAGCGCTGCATCTCCGCGCTGGGACGACGGTCGGGGTCGATCCTGACCATGTCGAGCACCAGAGCCATGAAACCGCGAACCGCGGCCCGTGGGTCGGGTCCTTGAGTCATACGCGAGCCTCCTTGCTCGACGTGCTGCCGTACCGGGACGATCCTGTCCCCTACGGATTCAGGTCGGCGGGGCGGGTCCCGACTTGAGCCCCGGGGCGCCCCGGGGGTCGAGGGCGCGCAGGAGGGGGCCGGGACCGATGCGCACCAGGGTGTGGCGCCCGAGCACCTCTCCGTCGGCCTGCACGGGGGCCGGCGCGTCGGCGCGCACCACGATCTGCTCCGAGGCCGCGCCGCCCCGCAGGGCGGGCCCGTCCAGCGGCAGGGGGCGCCCGCGCGCCGCCCGGAGCGCGAGGCCGCCGATCTCGGCCGGCCGGATCCGCGTCAGCGCCACCCAGCCGATGCGCCCGTCGAAGGCGGCGCCCGGGACGAGATCGAGCGGACGCGGCCCGAGATAGGTGTACGGCGAGCCGCAGGCGGCCAGCACGGCGGCGGCCTCCACCTCCTCGCCCCCGTCGGCCGCCACGCGCAGCCGGGGCTCGCGCGCGGAGCGCAGCGCCGACACGGCGGCGCCGAGCGCGAAGCCCGCGTGGCGCAGCCGTCGTTTGGTCCGCGGACGCGACTCGATCCACTCCACCGTCGCCGCGTCCAGGCCGACGCCGGCGTTGATGGTGAAGGTGCGCGGTTCGGCGTCGTCCACCCGGACGGTCCCGAGGGAGGCCTCGCGCACGGCGCCGCGCGCGAGCGCGGCGACGAGCACCGGCAGGGCCCGGTCGGCCGATGACGGCCATCCGAGGGCCCGGGCGAAGACGTTGGCGTTGCCGCCGGGCATCGGGGCCATCACCACGTCGCCGCCGGCGAGCGCACCGGCCGCCTCCGCCGCGGTGCCGTCGCCGCCGAAGGTGACGACCACGCGGGCGCCCTCGTCGGCGGCCTGGCGCGCCAGCCTGCCGGCGTCGCCCGGGCCCTCGGTGGCCAGCGCCCACTCCAGGCCGTGCGGCGCGAGCGCCCGTGCGATCTCGGCGCGGCGGGTCGCGCCGGCGCGCGTCGCGACCGGGTTGACCACGAGGGCGACCGGGCCGAGGCCGCTCACATCCCCTCCAGGGTCAGCTCGAGGCGCGCCAGGTGGGCCGCGATCAGCTGGGTCACCGTCATGTCGAACTCGGCCATCGGCATGTGACGCGCGCCCGGGACCACGACCATCGCGCTCTGGGGCAGCTCCCGCGCGAGCTCCTCCGACATCCAGGGCGGCGTGAACGGGTCGTCCGATCCGGCGATCACGAGGGCCGGCGCGCGCACCCCGGCGAGGCGGCCGCGGAGCTCGACGCTCCGGCACGCCGCATAGTCGGCGGCGAGGGTCGCGGGGCCGCAGGCGTCGAGGGCCGCACGCGCATGGCCCGCCATGGGGGAGGCCGGGTCGGCGAAGGAGCCCGCCACCAGGCGCTCCGCCTCCGAGGCGAAGTCGTCCCGCGCCCGGAGCAGCGCAGCCTCGGGCACCGGCAGCCGGGCGCCGCTCGCCACCACCACCAGCCCGTCCACGAGCTCCGGCTCGCGGAGGGCCACCTCGAGCGCGATCGCACCGCCCAGCGAGTGCCCCACCAGCACCCGGGGCCCGTCGACGGAGGCGATCGCGGCGGCGCACGCCTCGGCCAGCGCGTCGACGTCGGTCGCGGCCTCGCCGTCGGGGTGCCCGGGCAGGTCGATGGCCAGCGCACCCTCCAGCCGGGCGGTCTGCAGCGCCCAGACCCGGTGGTCGCCGCCGGAGCCGTGGATGAGGATGGGTCGCGGAACGCTCACGGGGCGATCGTAGACGGCGGCCGGAGCGGGCGTCTCTGGTAGCCTCGAAACGGTGGAGACCCTGCTCATCGCCTGCGATTTCGACGGCACGATCACACAGCGCGACACCCTCCACCTGATCGTCGAGGAGTTCGGCACGCGGGGGCTCTGGGACACCATCGAGCCGCGTCTGCGATCCGGCGAGGTGACGCTCGAGGAGGCCATGCAGGAGGAGTTCGCCACCGTGCGCGCGACTCCCGACCAGGTGATCGCCCTGGTGCTGCGCGAGGCCGGGATCCGGCCCGGGCTGGCCGAGCTGGTGCGGTGGTCCCGCGCCGAGGGGCACCGCTTCATCGTGTTCTCCTCGGGCTTCCGCACGGTCATCCAGGCGGCGCTCGACCACTGGGGCCTCGGCGACCTCGAGGTCGTCAGCCACGAGGCCCTCTTCAGCGGCGAGGGGTGCACCCTGGTCTGGTCGGACCGGGGCGAGGCGTGCGTCGAGTGCGGCCGGCGCTGCAAGCGCCACGACCTGCGCGGCCGCCTGCGCGGCGAGCGGCTGGTGTACATCGGCGACGGGGTCAGCGACCGCTGCGGCGCCGGGATGGCCGACGTCGTGTTCGCGCGCGCCCACCTCGCGCGCGACCTCACCGAGGCCGGGGTCGGCTTCGTCCCCTTCGAGGACTTCGTCGAGGTGCGCGAGTGGCTGCAGGCCTCCCAGGCGCGGGCCGCATGAGCACCGGAACGGCCGGCGGATCCTGGCGCGAGGTGACGCCCGCCGGGGAGTGGGGCGCGATGGAGGAGCGCGTGCTGGCCTTCTGGCGCGAGCGGGGGATCTTCGCCCGCAGCCTCTCCGAGCGCGCGGCCGCCGAGCCCTTCGTCTTCTACGAGGGCCCGCCGACCGCCAACGGGCGCCCGGGCTCGCACCACGTGCTCTCGCGCGTGTTCAAGGACATCTTCCCCCGCTTCCAGACGATGCGCGGGCGCTTCGTCGACCGCCGCGGCGGCTGGGACTGCCACGGGCTGCCGGTGGAGATCGAGGTCGAGAAGCGCCTCGGCATCTCGGGCAAGCCGCAGATCGAGGCCTACGGCATCGCCGAGTTCAATGCGCTGTGCCGCGAGTCGGTGGTCACCTACCTCGACGAGTGGGAGCGGCTCACCGAGCGCATCGGCTTCTGGATCGACACCGACCGCGCCTACCGCACCATGGACACCGACTACATCGAATCGGTCTGGTGGAGCCTCGCCGAGCTGTACCGCCGCGGCCTGCTCTACCGGAGCGGCAAGGTGGTGCCCTACTGCCCGCGTTGCGGCACCGCGCTGTCGAGCCACGAGGTCGCCCAGGGCTACCAGGACGTGGACGACCCCTCGGTCTTCGTCCGCTTCCGGCTCACGGACGCCGACGAGTCGCTGCTGGTGTGGACCACCACGCCCTGGACCCTGCCGGCCAACCAGGCCGCCGCCATCCACCCCGACGTCACCTACGCCGCCGTCGAGCACGGCGACGAGACCCTGATCGTGGCCGAGCCCCTCGTGACCGCCGTGCTCGGCGAGGGGGCCCGGGCCGTGCGCACCTTCCCGGGCACCGAGCTGATCGGCCGCGAGTACGTGCCGCCGTTCGGGTACATCCCCGGCGCCCACCGCGTCGTCGACGCCGACTTCGTCACCACCAGCGACGGCACCGGCATCGTCCACATCGCCCCCGCCTTCGGCGAGGACGACATGGCGACCGCGCGCCGCCACGACCTCGAGGCCCCGAACCCGGTCGGCCCGGACGGGCGCTTCACCGACGCGGTCGGCCCGTGGGAGGGCCGCAACGTCAAGGAGGCCGACCCCGACCTGATCGACGACCTCGCCGGCCGCGGGCTGCTGCTGCGCTCGGAGATCCACCACCACGCCTATCCCCACTGCTGGCGCTGCGGCACGCCGCTGCTCTACTACGCCAAGCCCTCCTGGTACATCCGCACCACCGACGTGCGCGAGCGGATGCTCGCGCTGAACGCCTCCATCGGCTGGCACCCCGAGCGCGTGCGGGACGGGCGCTTCGGCAAGTGGCTCGAGGGCAACGTCGACTGGGCCATCTCGCGCGACCGCTACTGGGGCACCCCGCTGCCGCTCTGGCGCTGCGTCGACTGCGACGTCGTGGAGGCGGTCGGCTCCTATGCCGAGCTGCGCGAGCGCTCCACCACGGCGCTGCCCGACGACTTCGACCCCCACCGGCCCTTCGTGGACGACGTCGTGCTCACGTGCGCGTGCGGCGGGGCGATGCATCGGGAGCCGGAGGTCATCGACGTCTGGTACGACAGCGGCGCGATGCCGTTCGCCCAGGAGCACCACCCCTTCGCGACCGGTGGCGACCTCACCGGCCGGGTGCCGGCCGACTTCATCTGCGAGGCGCTCGACCAGACCCGCGGATGGTTCTACTCGCTGCTGGCCGAGAGCACCCTGCTGTTCGACGAGACGGCCTACCGCAACGTCGTCTGCCTGGGGCTGATCCTCGACGGTGACGGCCAGAAGATGAGCAAGACCAAGGGCAACGTGATCGAGCCCTGGACCGTGCTCGACCGACAGGGCGCCGACGCCTTCCGCTGGTACCTGCTGACCGCCCAGAGCCCCTGGGACTCGTTCCGCTTCAGCCTCGACGCGGTCGACGACGCGATGCGGCGCTTCCTGCTGACCCTCTGGAACACGCACTCGTTCCTCGTCACCTACGCCTCGCTGCCCGACGGCTGGTCGCCGGCCGCCGGCCGCCCCGATCCCTCCGCCCTGCGGCCGATCGACCGCTGGATCCTCTCGCGCCTCGACGGCACCACCACCGAGGTCACCGAGCGGCTCGAGGCCTTCGACGCCACCGGCGCCGGGCGTGCGATCGAGTCCTTCACCGACGACCTCAGCAACTGGTACGTCCGCGCCTCGCGCCGACGCTTCTGGGGCGGTCGCCGCGGCGGCGACGACCCGGACGCCGCCGGGCGCGCCGACGCCGACGCCGCCTTCGCGACGCTGCACGAGTGCCTGTCGACCGTGGCCCTGCTGGTCGCGCCCTTCTGCCCGTTCGTGGCCGAGGAGATGCACGGGACGCTGGTGGCCGACCACGACCCCGGCGCCGCCGAGAGCGTCCACCTCGCCGCCTGGCCGGTGGCGGGAGGGCGGCGCGACCCCGCCCTCGAGGCCGCGATGGCCGCTGCCCGCGAGGCCGTGGCGGTCGGACGCGGCGCCCGCGCCGAGGCCAAGCTCAAGGTGCGCCAGCCGCTCGCGGAGGCCGTCGTGGCGTGCCCGGCCGCGGTCGCCGCCCAGATCGGCACCCTGGTCGACCTCGTCTCGGAGGAGCTCAACGTCCGCTCGGTGCGCTTCGTCACCGATCCGGGCGAGCTGGTGGAGGTCACCCTCAAGCCGAACTACCGGCGGCTCGGCCCGCGCTTCGGCGCCGGCATGCCCGCGGTGGCCGCCGCCGTCGCCGCCCTGCCGCCGGCCGAGACGGCCCGCGCCCTCGACGCCGGCGGCACCGTCGAGATCGTCGTCGACGGCGCCCCGGCCGCCCTCGGCTCGGACGACCTCCTGCGCGAGGCGCGTCCGTCCGAGGGCTACGCCGTCGGCCAGGACGCCGCGCTCGCCGTGGGCCTCGCCACCGAGATCACCCACGAGCTGCGGCTCGAGGCGCTCGCCCGGGAGATCGTCCACGCCGTCCAGGGTGCGCGCCGCAACGCCGGGCTGCGCGTGGAGGAGCGGATCGCCCTGCACCTCGACGGGTCGGGCCTGATCCGCGAGGCGATCGACGCGCACCGCCCCGCGATCGCCGCCGAGACGCTCGCGACGAGCCTCTCCGTGAGCCACGGCGCCCCCTTCGCCGGCATCCTCCACGAGGAGGCGATCCTCGACGGAGAGCCTTTCGCCCTCCGGCTGGATAGGGCAGAATCGCCGGCGTGATCGCCCGCCGTCTCCGTGCCGTCATCGTCTGCGGTGCCCTGTTCGCCCTGCTCGCGTCCGCCGTTCCCGCCACGGCGGCGGTGCAGGTCTTCTTCCCCCGCGGCGAGCAGCTGGTGGCGGTGCAGCGCCCGGGCACCACGGTCGAGGACGCCCTCAGGGCGCTCCTGCGCGGCCCGACGGCGCAGGAGCGGCGCGCCGGATTCCGCACCTACATCCCGCGCGGCACGGCGACCCGGTCGGTCAGGATCTCCGGCTCGCGCGTCACGGTCGACTTCGGCCCGAAGATCATGCAGGGCCTGAACGCCGAGGGGCTCAACGCGCGCCTCACCCAGGTGGTCTTCACGGCGACCGGAACGGGGGCGACGTCGGCACGTGTGCTGATCAACGGCGGCACGGTGCTCGGCGTCTTCCCGGGCATCGACGCCAGCGTGCCGCTCACGCGGGCGAGCCTGCGCACGCCCAAGGGCCCCACCCCCCTCCCCACCGCGCCCGGCACCGGCGTCCCCACCGCCGAGACCACGGCGCTCCAGCAGCGCCTCGCCGACCTGGGCTTCCTGCCCGCCGACGCGGTCGACGGGCGTCCCGGGCCGCGCACCACGACCGGTGTGATCGCCTTCCAGAAGTGGGCGCGACTCGGGCGCGACGGCGTCGCCGGGCCCGCGACGCAGGCCGCGCTCGCCGCCGCCACGCGCCCCGCACCGGTGACCGCCGGCGGGCCGGGGCGCCGCGTGGAGCTGCTGCTCGACCGGCAGGTGGTGCTCGCGATCGAGAACAACGCCGTCGTGCGGGTGATCCACGCCTCCTCGGGCGCGGCGGCCACGCCGACCCCGCCCGGCTCCTACGCGGTGACGCGCAAGGAGGCCCGATCGTGGTCGGTCCCCTTCCAGGTCTGGCTGCCCTACGCGGCCTACTTCGTCGGCGGCATCGCCTTCCACGAGTACTCCGACGTCCCCGTGTCGCCCGCGTCGCACGGCTGCGTGCGTCAGACCTCGTTCGACGCCAGGTGGCTCTTCGACTTCCTCTCGGTGGGCACCCCGGTGCGCGTGGTGGCCGCCTCGTGAGCCCGCGGCGCGCACTGGCCGCCCTCGCCCTCGCCGCCCTCGCGGCGCTGCCCGCCGCCGCCTCGGCGGCCCCCCCCACGATCGAGCCCGGCACGCTCACCGTCGCGCTCAACATGCCGAGCGACGGCTTCCAGGTCGGCGCCGTGCGGGGGCGGGAGGTCGTCGCGGCGCGCGGGTACGAGATCGACCTCGCCAACGCGATCGCCACCCGCCTCGGCGTCGAGGCCGAGTTCGTGCACGAGCCGCGCTTCGGGAGCCTGCTGTCCGCCGGAGCCAAGCCGTGGGACCTCGCGCTCGCCCAGGTCTCGGCGACCGACGCCCGCCGGACGGCGGTCGACTTCAGCGTTCCCTACCTCACCGCCGATCAGGGCGTGCTGCTGAGCATCGCCACCACCGCCCGGCCGACGACGATCGCCGACCTGCGCGGCCTGCGGCTCTGCGCGCAGAAGGGCTCGACCGGCGCGGACCTGATCGCGACCACCATCGCCCCCACGGTGCCGGTGCTGCTGCCGGCCTCCACGGTGGTGCTCACCCGCGGCCTCGCCAGCGGCCGCTGCGAGGCCGTCGTGTTCGACGCCCC
>LNFM01004507.1_pt1 | contig 45989 bp, 46 predicted proteins | sample 596031 | NCBI WGS metagenome assembly LNFM01 (sample SAMN04254537, study PRJNA301005) | activated carbon metagenome | isolation source: dual media filters at the Ann Arbor, Michigan drinking water treatment plant | place: USA: Ann Arbor
TTGGACATGACGTCGAATCTTTGAGAGGCCCGTATCCCGCTCATCACTGCCCTCAAGTCTTTATTGTTTTGTAGACCTTAACAGTTTTGGCGATTAAATCCAGCCCGAACTGTTGAACGACCTAGGGGCGTTGAGGCGGGCTATTTCTGACGAGATAAAGCTGTTAAGTATCAATGCCTTGGGTGACCCTGTTCGTAGGTCACTTCAACAGTTCGTGGCCCGTGAGGTCGTGGCCACAACATGTATTGTGGACGCCCACGTAACGACGATCTACAGAATCGCGCGGTCGATTCCCGCAACTTCACTCAAGCAACCCCAGTCTCTCGGCTCGGTCCAGCAGCATTTTCACGGATGACGGCTGCCAGCTTGTCCGCCCACGGGGCGTGCGCTCGCGCATCGCCTCCAGCCGGGTGCAAATCGCCTGAAGCGTGATGTCGGGATCCGCGCCCTTGATGGCGGCAACGATGGCGGGCAGGCGATCATCCATCTCGCGCCGCCCGGCGCGGCCCAGCACCGTTTCTGGCAGGAAGCCGTCGCGCACATAGGCATTCACGGCGCGCAGCAGGCGGCTTTGCGTCCAATGTCGCTCGCGGGGCAGGGGACCGTTGATGATCCGCAGCACGTCCTCCCAGGCCATGTCGGGCCGCAGGCGACGAACGTGCGGTACCCAGTCCTGCGCCGTCTCGTTCAGGCGATCCATGTAACCGTCCTTGCGAAGCGCCGCGGGATCGCGGGCGCGCAGTCCCGGGTTGCCGCCGATCCGGCCCTTGCTGCGCGCCGAGGCCAGCCCCGCCTTGGTGCGTTCGCGGATCAGGGCGCGCTCGAACTCCGCCGCGGCGCCCAGGACTTGCAGGGTGAACTTGCCCTGCGGTGAGGACGTGTCGATCGGATCGGTCAGCGAGCGGAAGAAAGCGCCCTTGGCCTCCAGCCGCTCGATCACCTCCAGCAGGTGCGACAGAGACCGCGCCAGGCGGTCGATCCGGACGACGACCAACGTGTCGCCTTTGCCGATCCGTTCCAGCACGCGGGCCAGCACCGGTCGCGCGCGGTTTCCGCCCGAGGCCTGCTCCTCATGGATCTCGGCGCAGCCTGCGGATTTCAGGGCCTGCGACTGGGGCAGGGGGGTCTGATCCTCGGTCGAGACGCGCGCGTAGCCGATCAGGGGCATCAAAACAGGCCGTTTGCAGTTTCACACACCATCAATAAACGAGCGTTTGTAAACGAATGCAATGGTTGTCTCCCTCGTCGCTCTGAGCGCGGAAACCCATATATCTATGGGCTGAAGGCTGCGGGAGCCGCACTGACGGTGTCGAGAAGACAGGGACCTCGATCGCCTCTATAATAGAGGAAACAGCAGAGCCAGAAAATCCATCCACAAGCGTGCAAAACGGTGCTATAATGCGCGCATGGGCCGATTTCGCCATACAGATTTGGATGATGAAGGGGTGCCTCTCGGAGACATGGAGGCGGCCGAAACCCAAGATGACGCCGATCTCTGGTTTCTGCCCGGGCCCCTCGAAGATGAACCCGATTATCTCCCGCCCGGTCCGGCGCCCGAGGCGAAGGAATCCGAAATCCTCGACGCCTGGCGTGCGGCCGAGGCCGGGCAAGCGGCCCAGCTGGCCCGCGTGGCGGCGCGCCTGGGGATCCTCGATGAACGCCTGCGCCGTGGTCCGGCGGGCTGGCGGCAGCGGCTCGCCCTGATCGAGGCGTCGCAGCTAAGCTGGTTGACGCAGGACCGGATCGGCCTCGACCGCCTCTCGCTCTACATGGCGCTGCGGGTCTCGACCGTGACGGATGATGCGCAGGCCTTGTACCGGATCGGGTGGACCGTGCGCCGCCTGGCCGGTGGACCAGCGCCGCTTACGCTTAAATCGGATTTGGTCGATCTCGAGACGTTCCTTGATCGGCGTAGCCAGCCGGGGCAGGGGGAGCGCTTCGAGGACGCCGGGGCTTCGTCCCGCATGATCGAGATGGCGGAACGCGAAATGTTCGAGAACAGAGCGGCCGGATGGCTCGCCATGATGGATCAAGCCGAAGATCTCCATCCTGTCACGCGAGCTTGCATGGGCTTTCACCTCTGGCATGTCGCGGAGCTTTCCCAGATCGACGATCCGCTCGAGGCCGCGGTGACGGCGGCACGCATAGCGGTCGCCGACCTCGCGTCGGCACGGAGCGCCCCGGGAGCGATCTTCGCGCCGATCGCCATGGGCGGGGGAGGGGGCTTACGCGCAATCGGGGAACCGGCGGCCCGGTTGGCGCGCTGGCTCAGCGCCATGGAGAGCGGCGTGTTTGCTGCGCTGCGCCGTCTCGAGGAGATCGAAGCTTGGGCGGCTAACGCTGAGCGGCAAATGACACCGCTCTCGGGTAAGACACCGCCGATGCTGCGGGATCTTTTCACGAGTTGGCCGCTGGTCTCTGTCCAGATGGCGGAGCGCTTGACGGGCGCGCATCGGGCGACGGTTCAGCGCAATATCGATTGGATGGAGGAGAAAGGCCTGGTCCGGGAGGTTACGGGACAGGGGCGGTACAGGATGTGGCGGATCGTTGAGCCGCGTGCGACAGAGGGCAAGGCGATCCATGACAGGCACGATGGGGTGCTGGCCGAAGACCTCTTTGATGTTCTGGCCGAGCGCAAATAACCCAAAGTGCAGGCTTCTCAGGCTTCTGCATCCCGTAGCTCTCGGAGAGCGGCCAAATACCGGTTCATCCGGCGCATGTCCTTCTCGGTCAGCGCGGACAAGCGCGACGCGTTCAGGTTGTCGAGTATATCGGCCGTCTTGACCCGACGCGCGATCTTGTTGCCCTTGGCACGGCGGACAAAGGCCACATAGACGGTTTCGCTGTCTCCCTCATCCTCGGGTCGTTTCGTGACGAGACGCAAAGCATCCAACACGGCTGGCGAGAAGCCTTCCTCCTCCAGGCGCTCGAATGTCCACCCGGGGCCGTCTTCGACCACGTCATGCAGCACGCCCACGATCCGTTCCTCGTCGGTGTCCAAACTCATCATCACGCGAAGCGGGTGAAGCAGATATGGCGCTCCAGCCTTGTCGGTTTGTTCTCGATGGGCACTCACAGCGATTTCGATGGCACGTTGCAGGTTCAATTGCTTCTCCTGTTACATAAAGATGCGGACCACGGCCCGTACCAGACGGCGCAAAATCCTGTGCAGCGTGGACCATCCAAACGATACTTCATCCAAACACCCGAAAGGGGTCGGGGCAAGAAGGTCCGCTGCTCACATGTGCCGCCAATCTTGTGGCTTGAGCCGCAACCAGGTTGGCCGCCCGTACTTCGTTCCAGAGACGGAATCCTGGGCAGCGCGCAAAAGCCGTTGAAGGGCCTACGGGGACGTTTACTATCGTCGAAATGACGAACCGTAACCACATGAGCGCTTTCTTGCGGCGCGCCGCGGCGCTTGGCGCCTTTGTCGTGGTGCTCTGGGTGCTCCAGGTCATCAATTGGATCATCAGTTACAGCTTAAACCCCGTCTTTGGCCTGATCCCGCGGCAGCTCGGAGGGCTAGATGGGGTCATTGCAATGCCCCTCCTCCACGGAAGCTTCGCGCATCTCATGGCCAATACTCCGCCGCTGTTGGTGATGGGTGGTTTGCTGGTCGCAACGACCACGCGGGCCTTGCTGCCGGTGAATGCCATCGTAGTCGGCCTTGGTGGCGGTCTCGTCTGGCTGTTCGGAAGCTCGGCAATCCACATTGGTGCGTCAGGGCTGGTCTTCGGCTGGAAGAGGCGATCAGGGCGTTTGGGCAACCAGTTTTGGTTGAGGTTTTTCGACAGCATGCACTCTATTGCCATAGTCGCGAGGATGATCCACTCCTGAAAAACAACCTGAAAGGCATAAGAATATGACGGCAGCCCGACCATGGAAGGCTAGAGACCCCGCTGAGGCCTTCTTCCCTGTGGCCATGCGCCCCCTGTTCATGCCGGCTGCGGATGGCGTCGAGCAGTACCAGGAGCTCAAGCGGCATTTCGCCGTTGTCGATGTAGAACGGCAGCATCCCTTTGCGGTGGTGACCGACGACTATGAGCTCGTTACAAATAGGGCTGCATACGATTTGGCGGCCACAGTAATGAACAAGGTGTTCCACACCACGCAAATCGGCGACATGGAATGCTTGAACATTACCATGCCCAAGACCCGATCATTCTGCCACATCGACCTGATCCATAAGTCCGCAGAGTTCTCACCTTGGGAAAAGGACAAATGGACCGCCTTCTTGCGGATCAGCAACAGCTACAACCGCACCCGGCGTTTGCGCTTTGAGTTGGGTTTCTGTCGCTGGATATGCCTGAACGGCATCATCTTCGGCAGCAAGAGCATTGAGTTCAGCTACGCCCACACCCGACGCGGCATGGATAGGATAGACCGCTTCGTTGAGAACATTGGCGACATCCGAAAGCTGGAAACGGCACTGGCCGAGAAGTTACACCAGCTTAAGCGCTACCACGTACCTGAGAAAGAGATGCTGCCTCTGCTGTGCCGCGCGTTCGACATCAAAGCGAGCAAAGATGTGTTTGAAAAACCAAGGCGCGTCGACGACCTCTTGGCTTTGCGCAACCAGACCATGAGCCTGACCAAGGCTTACTTTACGGAGATGGGTCCCCACGGCTATGCCGCGCTGAACGTGCTGACGGACTATGCATCGCGACCTGCAGGTGTACTCGCGCCGGAAGCCAGCATGCATGGCCTGCAACAGAAGGCGGGCAGTTGGATGGACGACTTCATTTCGGCTATCAAGACCCCTGACTTTTCTTTCGACAGCTACCTGGCTGAGTACCGCCAAACGGCAGAGGTGATTGAGTCTCTATGATAAAGTCGGTCAACAACTACCCAGTCTCGCAGCTATTCGATATCGAAGCTGGTGTCGTCTATGCGATCCCGCGCTATCAACGCGAGTACACGTGGAGCAAAGCCCAATGGGAATCTTTGTTCGATGACGTTCAAGAGAATGATCCTGGCTATTTCCTCGGTTCAATAATTTGCATCAATCAAACTTCCGACACACTGGCGGTTCAGCGATTGGAGGTGGTTGATGGCCAGCAGCGTCTGACGACTCTTTCTTTACTGTTTGCAGCAGTGTACCAGTCGCTTAAGCTGCACGAAAAGGATTTGGATGACGATCAGCGCGTAGAGCTGATTAACCTCAAGCGCAAACTGATATTGAAAAAGGGGGATGACCAATTGCGCGTCATCCCGCAGATTCAGAATAACAACCAGAACGATTACAAGGCGGTCCTGTCGAACGTTGGTGCGATCAGCCCGTTCGATACACCGGCCCACGCGGGGAACCGGAAGATCTTCCGCGCCTTCCGATATTTCCAGGCGCGCATCGAAGAGATGGCCGATGGGGGGAGCGATCGCCTTGTTTCGATCATGGCCTTTCTCGACAAGGTTAGCCAAGCTTGTTTGGTGAAGATCGAGGTGGCTAGTCATGCCGATGCGTACACGCTGTTCGAGTCCCTCAATAACCGAGGCATGCCTCTCTCTGCGATTGACCTCATCAAGAACAAGCTGCTGGCACGACTGGAGACTACTGAGCCGGGCAAGGTGGACCACTACTTTGGCGTCTGGAACAAGCTGTTGGACTATTTGGGTGACGACTACAGCGTCCAAGAACGCTTCTTCCGGCAATACTACAATGCGTTTAAGGATCCGCTGAATGCGCCCTTCCGCAATGAAGCCGACAAAAAGAAGGACCCCCTTGGCCCCGTGGCTACACGGTCGAATCTGATTCTGATCTACGAAAAGCTGATCAATCAGGATGCCAAACACCACCTGCAGGCTCTTCGTGCTGCGGGGCAGCTTTATGCACTGATGTTGTCTCGAAACGCGGATGAAAGTTGGACCCGGCTGGACAAGCCGCTGAAGGACTTGGACCGCATTCAGGGCGCTCCCTCATACCTTTTGATGCTTTACCTGCTCGTGCGTCGTGAGCAGCTGGGCATCGATCTGGCGCAACTCGAAGAAATCGCACAGCTTCTGGTCTGCTTCTTTGTCCGACGCAATCTCACTGACACACCACCCACTCGCGACTTAACGCGTTTGTTCATGGGCACGATAGACAAGGTCGTAGACCGGTCGGGAGCGGCTGTGGTTAAGGCAATCCGTGAGGAATTGCTTGCCGTGTCGGCCAGTGATGAAATCTTCCGCACCAAGCTGGAAGGTGCCATCTACGAGGAAAATGCCGGGGTGACTAGGTTTGTGCTTTGCTCCTTGGCTGAGCAAGGCATGACCAAGGAAACTTGGGTTGACCTTTGGAAGTACGAAGGCAAGATTTTTGTGTGGACCATCGAACACATCTTTCCTCAGGGCGAGAATATCCCCCGGTCATGGGTGACTCTGATCGCTGACGGCGACGCGGCAAAGGCCAAGGCCCTTCAAGAGACGCACGTTCACAAGTTGGGAAATCTGACGATCTCGGGCTTCAACGGCGCCCTTGGGAACAAGAGCTTCCAGGAAAAGCGTGACCGTACCGACAGCGGTGGCCGTGAGGTGGGTTACAAGAATGGCCTGAAGCTAAACACTGAACTCGCTACGGCCGAGAAATGGAGCGTGGCGCAAATAGACATTCGTACCGCCACAATGGTGGACCAAGTGATGGGCCTTTTCAGCATGACAGGGCCCAAGTCACGCGAGTGATCCAACGTTTGGCGAACACTTCACGCACAAGAACTCAGCGGACGCGCCGATCAACAGCTCCATGGCCGGCACGTCGCGCTCGACCACCACCTGGTAACTACGGGACGTGGTTGAGATGGGCTCGCTCGACCGAACCGGTGAGCGGCGAAATACGCGGTACTGGCTAGTGCTAGCTAGACCTGAAGGCCGAAGACTTGGGCCAGATCGGCAAGTTAAGTATAGGTTGACACCACCAGCCTGAGAGGCGCGCGATCTAGCTTTCCTTGAGCCCAACGACGCGTGTGCCCGCGCTATCTGCCCGCACATCAAATGCATCTGATAACGAGAGTACATAGCCAAGATTATCACCGAGGGAGAAGGGAAACATCGTTGGCTGGCCGGAAAGCCCATCAAGAGTAAGCGGACGATCCACCTGCGTGAGCAGGGCCTTGGAAAGCCACTGAACCGTCTCAGGACTTTGGACAGCCATTGGGGGCTTCCGGGTCAAAGTCTTGCCGTTGGCGCTCTTCTGGAGCAGGGACCAATCAACCTGTGACTGAAGGACCATATTTGTCATGCGGCGAGTGCCTTCTCGCTCGCCATAGATCTCGGCCATCCTCCTGTGAACTTCCGCCGTGGTGCAATCGCCCTGAAGGGCGGTCAACCGACCCACAATTTCGGCTACCTTCGCGAAGAAGGGATAGACCGCCAACGCCATGCCCCAAGTGAGAGCAGCGACCTGCGGATCGGCTACCTGGCGAAAGATGTCGACCCCCCTATCGGCCAAGTCTGAGAGCTCTTCGCGTGGCTCGAGCCAGAGACGGTTCAAGACCGTTCTAGTCTTCTTCTTAGCCTCTAGTCCAGCATGAGACTCCGTAAGGATTTGGTCGAGTTCGCTTATATCAGCAGCACCCGATCGCACACGTAGCGCGGCTTCCGCCCAATCGAGGCGGATAAACCGGTCAAAACCAATCTGAGGAGCTTTATGCTGCATCTTCTTCTTTCCGAGTCCCGATCTTCACGAAGGGCACAATCAGCTCCTCTACCGACATCCCTCCATGAGCGACAACCTGTTGGCCGATGGGCACAAAGGCCCCGCGCCCGTTTGCATAGAGCGGAAGAAAATCGGGCGGTAGACCAGGCCCCCCGAAGGCAAAGGCCTCGATATCTGCCGGAACAGACCCTGCCAACGTCTCGTTGCGATACGTCCGAACCCGCTCCCCTTTCACTTCACTGATCACGCCTTGATTGAGCCGACCGATGCCCTCGGCATCTACGTTCCCATGGTCCGCAGTCACGTAAACATGGAACCCCCGGCTGATCAGAAGGTTCAGCAGCTTCTCCACGAAGCCAGTTTCGCACCACTCCCGAATTTGGCCCGAGAGCCCCCGTTTCCCGAGCATGGCCCCGTGGACAAGCTCGTCGATCATGTCGACAACGATACCAGCAACCTTGATCGATGGGCTGGAAACAGCAGCATCAAGATCAGGCAACTGTTCGACTCGCTTGATCGCTTTGCGGTAACACACTTCCGCGGCACGCAATCCGTTTTCCAACCAGAAGCGGTTCCAAAGGGAAGGCTCATGCGCGGTCGTTTCGATGGAGGCTTGGAACTCGCGCGGCCTCAACCCTGAGAACAACGCCTGTCGGGAGACGGACGTGAGGCTTGGAAGCCATGCGAAGCATCCGTTCTCGTCTGATGTGAGATCTGGGGCGCGCGCGCTCAAATGCTCTCGAATTTGCACCCATTGATCGAGCGCCATCCCGTCGAACACAACAAGAGCAATCCTGTCCTCGCCGGCGCTCCGGCGCATCGACAGATATCGCGGGATGTGGTGCACCATGACCGGCGCCTTAGCGACAGGCAACGATGGCAAGTCCTGAAACCGCTTTTGCACCCACTCTCGCAGCCTAGAGTCCGCCTCGAGTTGCAGCTGACGCATAGCGGGCCGGAGGGAAGCCACGTCTTCACTTGGCAGTTCATGAAAACGGTAGATGGTCTCAGCCAACCGCTTTGCGGCATCGGTCCAGTCCCGGTGCGTTGCCTCCGGCATGGGTAGCTTCGCGGCCACCGACCTCATTCCGGCGTCAACCAAATCGCGCAGGCTGGTAGGGCTCTGAAGAGCACCAAGCCTAATCCAATCAGGCAATGTAGCCGGCGCGCTAAGGGCGGTTACTGGCTGCAACGTACCTTCAAGGAAGAGTGTGTCGACGATGACGCGGATGTCAGCATGATCAAATGGGATGTGGACAACCGTAGTTGCTTCGCCCCCAGAATCGCGCTCGGCATGGTCGATCTCGACACCTTGCTCCTCCAGAAATCGGCCCCATGCTGACTGCACTGTGCGGACCATCGCGCCCTTCGAGGATAGCAGGCTTTCAATAGGCAAAGACCCAACAGCCGTATCTGATAAGATTTTGGCGACATGCTGAGCAAGAACGCGGGGCAAAACGACGCCCCGATAGAGCAACCCAAATGCTTCGCGCCAGAAGATTTCCGGCTTTCGCATCAGGTGTGGATTGACCTCAAACAGATGCGTCAGGAGGAATTCCTTTGTCATGCTCTCACCGAGAACCTGGGGGGCATAACTGTTGTGGGCGGTAAAGAGTTTTTCGAAGTGGGCGCTATCGATCTGCCGGACGACGCCGGCATTCAGCTTGGGCATCAGATCGCCAATACTAAGATCAACCCTTCGCGCAAGCTGAAGGTAGTCCCACGGAAGAATGTTCATGTCCGTTCTTGGGAATTGCAGGACAAGCGCCTTGCAGGTCCCAGCGGTGCCCCGATCCCAAGCAGCACGGTAGCGCTCTTCGTACTCAACCCGGAAGGCAATCGAGTCCTCAAACGGGAGCACCTCAAAGCCACGATCTCTTAGGACCCGAAGGATGTGCTCATCCAGCAGGAGGTTGTCAGGATCACTTGCGATCCAGAACGGAGAGAGGTCCTCGGGAAAGGCCTGAAGTATCCGCTCCATCCATGACGTCATCTGCTTGCATCCGCCTGCTGGCCGACGCGCAAGACGAGAACACAGTGCAGATCCGGAATGAAGGCTTCTGCAGCATCGAGCTGCGCCAGTCGTGCATCATGTTCGGTCTGAAGGCGCTTCCTGCGATAGTCGCGGACCGTCGCAAGTCCGACCCGACCGATCGCCTGCTGCCGTGCCTCGTATGCGTAGTTTGCACGGTCCCGCTCTTCCTGTAGCCGGGTCATATGTTCGTCCACCAGCTCGGAGAACACCCTCTCACCCTGCACGACCGCTGCGTCCTTCGACGTTCCGAACAGCTCTACGCTGATTGAAGAAGTCGTGCTGCCGATGGTTTCTACTCGCTCAGTGAGTAGCAGATCCCAAATTCGTTTCGCGGTCGGCTGAAATGCCCGACCTTCATTACTGATGAAGACGGGCAGGAAGCGACGGCGGCTAAAGTCATCTGCCGACAGCGTGATCTCCCAAAGTGACCAGACGCCATTGACAGTCTCAGGAAGCCCTAAGATCCGGACGCAGGACATGTTCTGCCCCGCGACACAGCGAGGCAAATCGGCAATCAAGGCGCGGGCTCTTGGATCCTCGAGTGTGAGCCACTCCAAGTCAGGACGCCCCTCGGCGGTCCTCGCGTCGAAACAGACCAAACTTGTCTCGCCGTCACCGGACCACCGGACGCGCCAGGCATCACCCTCTCTGGTGGCTTGGCCACCACGACTTGGCAGCCCCGACGTGATGGCTCGTTCAAGCCAAAACTGGGCAGGATGGTCGCGCCATTTCCGAGCATCCGATGCATCAAGCTCATGTCCATCGGATAGAAGCTGGCTGCTCTGGCTATGCTCGGCAATCGCCGTTCTGAGTTGCGACACTACCGTTTCGCAGTCAGCTTCGATTGCATCCGGGTTCTGCATGCCATTGACGAAAAGCTCATCGAACAGCGGCTCTGCCTCGACCGAGTCCATAACGTCGGCCGCTTTGTCGACGCCGAACTCTTCAGCGATGACAGCAAGCTTTGCCTCGAGAACCTCGCGAACACGATACTCAACTGTGTCTTCGAGAACGAAATTGATGGCACGCACAACATACGGCTGTCCGATCCGGTCAACACGACCAATCCGCTGCTCAACCCGCATGGGGTTCCACGGCATGTCAAAGTTCACAATCACATGGCAAAACTGAAGGTTTAGGCCTTCACCCCCTGCATCCGTGGAAATCAGGATTCGGGCGTCCTGCGAGAATGATTTCTGCGTCCGCGACCGCGCCTCGAGATCCATGCTTCCGTTCAATGTAACGATCGAGAAGCCGCGGCTTTCCAAGAACTCGGCGAGCATTGCCTGTGTCGGGACAAACTCGGTGAAGACCAGGACCTTCAGCTCAGGATCATTTTCTTCCTGCTGGATCTTGTAAATCAGCTCCAGCAAGGCCTCCGCTTTGGCATCGGTCCCTTGGGCTTCAGTCTCGCGCGCTAGGAACAGTAGCGCTTCAACATCTTTGCGTTCGTCAGCGAGCGCTTCAAACGCGACCGCCAAATCGATCTGATCTTCTCCGGAGAGTTCGTGCCAGTCCTCTGCACGCTCGGCGGGAAAAAGCTTCAGCTGTGTATGATCGTCATCGAGTGCGAGCAGTCGCTTTTCGAGCGTCGTCCGGATCGCCGCCGTGCTCGAGGTCACCAAGCGCTGCATCAGGATCATCAGGAAGCCGATGTGGCGTTGCTTTGCCGCCATCGCCTGATTGTAGCCGTGGCGGACGTACTCTGTGACGGCTTCGTAAAGGCCCTGTTGCGCCGCATGGCGATCCAGCCATGCGACGGGCTGCAGCCGCGTCATCCGCGGCTTGAAGAGAGGCTTCCCCTCGGCGTCGATAGCTGCGCGCTTTTCTGTCCTGACCACGAATGGACGAACACGGTCGGCCGCGATACTCGACACATCCGGAAACGTGTCCCGATCAAGCAGTTGCATCAAGCGATGAAACTGGTCTGTCTTGCCTTGATGGGGAGTCGCAGAGAGGAGGAGCAAATACGGTGCCGCCTCGGCCAAGGCCGCACCCAGCTTGTACCGCGCAACCTGATCGGTGCTGCCGCCCATCCGGTGGGCTTCATCGATGATCACCAGATCCCATGACGCGGAGATCAGATCTTCGAACCGTTCCCGGTTGTAGGTCTGAAGCTGCTCGACGCTCCAGCCGCGCCGGCCTTCCATGGGCTTCACGGAATCCAATGAGCAGATCACCTGGTCATGCACGCGCCAAAGGTTTTCCTCATCGTTCCGCCACTGCCGAAAGGCAGACAGCTCAGCCGGCTCGACAAACGTGAACTGCTCCCCGAAATGCAGACGCATCTCGGCCTGCCATTGTCGAACCAGTCCCTTGGGCGCGACAACCAGGATCCTGCGCGCCATCCCCCGCAGCTTCAGCTCGCGCAGAATCAGACCAGCCTCGATCGTCTTCCCGAGACCTACTTCATCCGCGAGCAGATAACGTATCCTGTCGCGGCTCATGGCGCGGTTGAGCGCATAGAGCTGATGCGGCAGCGGCACCACGCTCGACTGGATCGGCGCGAGCAGCAGGTTATCCTCCAGCGCGTCAAGCAGCTTTGCAGAGGCAGCCGTGTGAAGGATCTGGTCAACCGATGGCTGAACAGCGTCGAGTGGGCCTAGATCGCGAGCCCGGGCGCGGACGACGGCATCCTTACCGGGCAGCCAGACGCGATAGGCGGTCTCGCCCCAGACCGTCTCGCGGTCCACGACGCGGCAGGGTGCAGCATGCCGCGCATGCCAGCACCATTCACTCACGCCAAAGCTGACCCCGCCATCCACCACCGATCAGCCCCCTGTCCGCGTCAGGGCACTGTCATACCAGAAGAGCAGCTTTTCATCTTCCTGCAGGGCGTCCTCGGGCACCTTGTTGGCGATGGAAACGATGATCTTGTAATCCTTATTCGCCCAGGCGGCCTTGAAGCCTGCCCGCAGGACTTCTAGGCGGAACTCCTTGAGTTTGCGGCCGGGCGTGTTGCGGTATTCCTCGAACTCCTTCAGCAGCGCCTTCTCGCGCTTCTTTTCTAAGTCTTGCGCCTTGTTTGGATCGGGCACGAACCAGCGATCCTTGGCCTTGGCCTTCAGCCGCGGGTCGGTTTTCTCGAGGTTCCGCAGATCGTGGAAGTTTGTCGACAAGTAGTTGTGGATCTGGCTTGGCACGTCGCCCGATGCGTCGTAGCGTAGGAAGTTATCCTCCAGCAGCGCAGACAGTTCGGGACGGGTTTCGTGCTTCTTCCAGCCCGCGCCCAGCTGGGTCGTGAACTCGGGGTGCACTTCCTGATAGGTCGACGGGCGCTTGCGAAGGAAGTCGGTCAACCAGTCGATGGCGCTGCGCTCATCGGCCACGAACATTTCCATCTGAGGTGGTTGAGCCGCTTGTGCTCGCTTGCGGTCATACTCCGGGATCTGATCAGGCAAAAAGACCATGCCATCGCGTTCAGGGAAGCGGTTGCGCAAACCATCAAGGAACTCCTCGGTCGACAGCGGCACTGGAACGTCGTGGCGTACGAACCAAGCTACCATCCGGTCGTAGATGCGGCGGGGATCCCGCTCGACGACAAACTCAAGCAGGCCATTCTTCGTTTTCGAGACGGAGAGTTGGCGGAGGTGTGTCTGCACAAAATCCCATGCCGAGTCAGGGGCTGCGCCACGTTCGGCCAGACGCTGTTCCAGCCCGCCGTTGGGCTTGTAGGCCGATATAACTAGGTCCTGCTTCACCGCAGTCGTCGAGGTGACTTGACGATAGCTGCCTTGGACCTTGTCCAACGCAGTCACTTCGGCCACCACAAAACCGGCCTGTTGAAGCGAGACCTGGATGGCGTTCCAAACCGAAGCCTTACTGTTGGAAAAAACCACGGTCATCCAACGACCGGGTTTCAGGACTCGGTAGTACTCAGTGAAGCAGCGCTGCATGATGTTTTGATACTCTGGCAGCGCCTTGTGTTTGAAACGGTCAATAATTGCTTCTGGTTTAGCGTCGGTTGTTACGCCGTGCCATGCCTCCACTAGGAAATTTAGGTCGGAATAGTAGATGTTTTCACCGAAGGGCGGGTCTGTGAAGACGTAGTCGATCGATGCATCGCCAAGTGGGAGAGCCGCTGCCGTACCAGTGTTGATAGCAGCGAACTTCCCACCGGTCCGATAGCCAGTGAACGCCTTCTGAAGGCGGCCTAGCTTCCCATCTAGATTATACCACGGGCTACACTCTGACGTCTGAGAGGCGACATAATAGACGCCATTGAGAGCGCGATTAACCTGCGAAAAATGCGACGGGCTATATCTATTGAGGATTGAGAACCCCCAAATTGACTGCTCGACCATGAACACTAGAGCTGATCGAATCCTTACGTCCGTATGTGCCTTCGATTTTTCCCAGAGTATGCCGATTGCTTGCGCTGCTCTGGGCAGAAAGAAGTGATGCAGATGCGTGACGCCGGCATGGTCCATCCGTGCCCTCTCATGCGTCATGTGCATGGGGGGAATTTCTATAGTGGGTAGTAGGGTAGGCAAAGGAAGCTCAGCAATTTTTTGCAGTCGCGCGAGATCGTCCGCGTCAGGTTTCTTTTCGAAACGATTTTTGCCGACACTATATGAAATCAGGGCAGGTGCGCGCTTTGGAACCTTTAAGGATTTTCCTGTTGCGGCATCGATTTCGTTTACCCAGAGTTTATCCAGTCGCCGCTTTGTAAGTTCAGCACCGCAATGCGGGCACGGAAAGTCATCTTTGACTCGCTTGGTGTCGTCATCAAGCGCTTCATCTGTGAAGTTCACGTCACCTGCACATTCAGGGCAACTGTAGATCTGGCTCCATACTGTGAAATCAATCCTGCCCTTAGTCTTGCCGTCTGAGTGCAGCGTCTCATACATCCAACCGATTTCACGCTCGACATCGCGCAGAAGTTGCTTGCCTGCCTTGGCAAAGGCATCAACATCGAAGGGAAGGTTGTAGTTTGCCCCAATAAACGTCGCAGCAGGCGACAGGTCGTTCAGCACCACGCGACGGGCACCCCATTTGGGCGCGGGCGTGCCCGCCTTCTTCCATTCCATCTCAAGCTTATGTCGATAGGCGGCAGGCGCGGTACCACACCATTGCGCCGCAACACCGGTCATCCCCGAACCGGCAAAGCCATCCAGCACGATATCCCCCGGCTCGGTGTAGTGCAGGATCGACGGAACGATTGCCAAGTGCGGTACCTTGGTGTGGTATGAATGAGCCTTATAGATAGGGTCGGTCTTCCCCTCGGACACGTCGATCGCCATCGGCTCGCGCGCATACTTCTCGGCCGCATCGTAAGGTCGGCCATAATGCGTCACGAATTCAGCCAGCCAAGGGTTGGGACATGCGGTGTAGTAAGGCGGATCCGACATCGCGAGAATCGCCTCATCAGTGCCGAGCGGAAAGCCTTCTTGAGCCCGGAAGGCAGGATCCTTGAGCTTTTCGGCCAGTAGCTGCAGAAAATGCTCGCGTCGGGCATCATCGCTGGGAAAGGCCAGGCCAAAGCATTCGACCGAGCCTGTAGCTGAGACGGAATCGAGTTTCAGTTTGTCCGTCATTCGTTTTTCTCTTTCTTCGCTGTTGCCGTACCATAGTCTAGGCGCAGCGACTTCAGTGTAAGGCCTGCTTCGGTAAGGACATACCTCTGTTTCGAGGATGTAGGTTTGTCAGGTACTGTCATCCTGAGGATTCTGCCGTCGAGAAGAGGCTGCAGGTGCGTTGCCTTGAAGAAGGGGCGCTGTGTGTACCCCGTCGCTGTGAGAAGCTCGGCCAGCGAGCGCGGGGCATCGGCATGCTCGATGATCACCCACTGGACTTCTGTGAGTTCCTTCAAGACACGGACTTGTTCAGTACCACTTCGAAGGACTTGTTCAGTGACTTGTACAGTCGCGCCATCCGGGGTCTTTTCTGAGCTATCCTGTTGCTTTGACGTAATTTTCTCTCTCCCAGCGCTCAGAAAACGATCGCGAAGATGGTCCTCCAAGACAAACTTATCGTCAGCACCTCCAGACGGCCTCAGTATCACTTGAGCTCTCAGTCTCTGAACGAGCTGGCGAACGTCTGGCCCGGATAAGCCAGTCAATGCCTTTACGTCGGCTATGTCGATCTCACCGGTTCTTGTCAGATAGGCAAACACAGCAGCTTCCTGAGGGGAAAGCTGCGCACCAAGACTTGCCTGTGCCAAGATCTGTTGCTGAGTAACGAGCCTCTCTCGGCGGAGCCGCAAACGAAAACTCTTCTCAGCCTTGTCATTGTCGATTTCGGGCGGAATAAAACCTAGCCTACGCCAGCTTTCAAATATTGCGCCTACTCCGCTACCAGCTTGCTCGGACAAGCCAATTCGTCGAAACGCATTTACGACATTCGGATTGCGAACTTCCTTACCACCTGGATCAAGCAATTGCTCTCGAGACACGAATGCATCTCCTGGATTGAAAAATTCAATGCTGTCCTTGAAAAAACGAATCTCCGGCTTTCGCGAATAATCGCCAAAGTCCTGATGTACCAGCAGGTTAATAGCGGCCTCTCGAAAGGAAATGTAATCTGGAGGATCATCATGCCGCCGAAGACTTGAAGAGTCTAAAGAGAAACCAACATCACTATTTCGCTGATAAAACTCAAGCATCTTGGCCCAAGCTTTCATCAGATTTTCTTCAACCGTTATTCGAGCATTCCAACGCTTATTGGGATCGTACTCATCTAGCTTATGGTGATAAGCTTGAAAGTCGACAACCAGTCTTGGGAGTATCTGACGGACATACTCATCTGCGCCCAGAACATAGATAGCTGCCCGAGTTGGCCTCATGGCCCCATCTCGCTCAACCAGGAAGCCCCATCTCCTAAGGAAGTCGGAATTACTAAGGGCCGTATTTTTCCCTGCGGCGCTTGCCTCAAGTATTGTTCGGTACTGTATTAATGTTTGCTCATCGAAGAACTTTTCGGGGTCAATGTCCAAAGTCTCAGAGTCAAATGGGGCGTTACCTGCATCTCTCATGAAACGATGGAGCTCGTTCTGGTTGCAAGCATAGTCCCCGCTACCTTTTCGAACATACGCTTTTCTGATGTCACGGTCCAGATAAACCGGTTTTGATCTTCGATCGGCCTCCGGAATGTAGAAGCAAATTACCGTTCCCTCGGGGAAACTCAGGAGTTCCTCTGAGATCGGCAGAGCTACGCTAACTTTTTGCATGTCTCTAGTTATTCCGAGAAAATCACTCTGGATCTTTTCAACATCGATAACGCCAGAAATCGATAGCGAGCCACCAGCTTCTGTGACTCCATAGACTAAGTAGCCGCCCCTCGTATTTGCAAATGCGCTAACAGTTGGAAGCGCATTCTTAGGTGAAGCCCACGTTGCCTCCTTAAACTCAATATCGTTCCATTCGACCGAGCGAAGACGCTCTAGAAATTCTTCACGGGTCATGTTCACTCCACCACAAAGCGCAGCTTCGTGGTGTCCTTGCCTTTGCATCGGTCATTCAGGAAAACCTCGAACCGCTTGCGCAGGTCTTCGGGCGTTGCGGGCGACCCACCTTGCAGCAGCGCGGCCTTGATGTCGTCGCTGTCGACATTGACCTTCTCCAGCCCGGACAGCGCATCTTGGATGGCCGAGGCGAAGTCGCCAGTCACCGGATCGGGGAGGGCCTTCGTCGATACGAACGCCTCGACCAAACTGCGGGCTGCGGGTTTCAGAAGGTCAAGGTTTTCTTGGATCGTCGGGTCTTCGAGGTTGTCGAGCAACGTCTGCCGCCAGCCGTCGATCAGGCGATCCAGCTCTTCATCAAGCTGCTTCAGGACGTTCGCCGCGGGCAGCATGTCACCCTGCTCGTTGGCAGGCTTGAAGCTGCAATGCGGGCACATCGGGCTGGCGGACAGCTCCGACTCCAGGAGTGACGCACAGCTTTTCAGCTTCTCGAGCTTGTCCTCGTAGCCGGTGAGCTGGCTGGTGGGCATGAGCGACACGTTCATCAGCGTCCGCATCGACGCGAGGCGGGGATCCTTCCGCAACGACGCCTTGGTCTTGTCCTCGGCGACACCAAGACGCGCCCGACTGTGCTGCGCGATGTAGGCGGCGATGTAGTCCTTCTTGAGCTTGGCCAGGGTCTGACGGTACTCGGCAGCGTGTTGGGCCGTACGATCGCTGGCCAGCTTCTCGAGGAGCTGCTTGCGCACATCCTTTGCCTGCTTCACCCAAGGATGGTCCGGCATCAGGACCATTTCGGCTTGGGAAAGATAGGCGGCGACGGTACCGAGGTCAGCGATCAGTTCCAGCATGGCCTCGACTGCTTTCAGCACGTCGAGGTTCTTGCTCTGAACGGCGATATCGTCTGACCCTATGCGCAGGTTCTTGAGCTTGCCCACCGTGTTGTACGGGGCGAGGCTTTCCGAGAACGCCTTGAGCCCATCGAGCTTGGAACGCCAATCGCGGATCTCCTCCTCCCGCAGAAGCGGTTGGCCCCAGAAGCTGAGACGGCCCGACATATCATGCGACGACGAGAGAACGCGCTTGGTGAGCTTTCCGACTTCTTCCTGAAGCAGTTTCACAGGCTCGTCGCTGCCTTGGGTCGCTTGCTGCGCGAGACCTGGGGGAAGGCCCAGGACCTCGAACAATGACCGAAGAACCGCGACGTTGATTTCCTTGGGGGCCTCAACATGCTTGAACTGCTTCAGTTCGTCGAGCGGGCGCTCGGCGAGAGCGCTAATCTTGCTCGAGTCAATCTTGTCGCCTGTGACGGCAAGGACGATGTCGCCCGAATACACCAACCCGCCAAGAACGACTGCGAGCAGGTCAGGCTCGAGCCGAAACTTGATTGGCGCAAAACACTCAACCTCGGCATCACCGCTGATCAGCTCGCTGCGGTTCAGAACCTGGCCATGGCCCTTGGCCTTCAACCGGTTCAGGACATCCAAGGCATAACGGGACTGCGTCGGGTCGATCCGATCGCCGTCGAGCATCTCGAGACCATCAAGGATGATGACTGCATCCTTGGTTCGGTTGCCCCCAGCCAGCACGCGAAGCGCGTTGCCGATGAGCTGCTTCCGGTTGGACTCGGTCACAAGAGCAGAGAACCTCGGATACTCTGGTGCAACTTCCCCGAACTGGTTGTTCAGCGCGAGCCCGGAAATCGCATTCACCACGTCACGGAAGTTGATCCGCTCTTCCGGACCAAGGCGTGCCTTCTCTCGTAGCGAGACGCCTTTGGTCCACTCCTGCAGCGCCTTGGACTTCCCCTGATAAGTCACCTCGAAGGCCGACATCTGCTTTTCTTGCAGCCATTTGCTCATGTCGCGCAGAGCATCCTTGGCCTTGTCGAGATAGACCGACTTCGCACCACCGCTGGCAGTTGAAGCCAGGTCCTGTGCCGCTGCGTAGAAGGACAAATGGCGCCGGAAGGCGTCATCAGGGTTCTTCAGGCGGAAGAAGACCTCGTCAGCCTTCTGATCATCGCGGAAGCGCGGCGGCTCAAACGGCTGGATGAAGTAGATGTAGAAATCCCGCTCCGGCTGCGCCGTTGGCCGGTCGTTGGGGGCACCGAAGAACAGGTAGCCATTGCGCTCAACTCGGCGATCCTGCCACTCGATCTGGTACTGCCAGATCTGGTGCCCCGTCACGTAGGACGTCTCGTCCGTCCGCTCCATAAGCTGCCTGATGGCACTGTAATAGGCGCGATCCATGGCATCATTGGACAGCACGTCGGCACGTTTCTCGACCTGCGCGTCGTAGTCCACGTCCTTCTTGAGGTCGAGGAAGTACTGCTCGGTGTCCGCAGCCTTGGAGATGAACTGCCCGTTGACGGTCCGGATGGTCTCTCGCAAGACAGTCTGGACGAGCGAGAGCAGATCGGCCTCAGGATCACCGCCCATGTCTTCGATACCAGGCTGGTAGAGGCAAAGTGTATCGCGCAACTCCTCGGCCGTGGGACCGACGGGGACATAGATGTCGCCACCCGTCGTCAGACGGTGGACAGCGAGGCCATCAATAATCCTCAGCGCCATCGGTCTGTATTGTGGCCGCGTGAACGCTTTGCGAACGCGCTCTGATAGCACCTCGGACACCTTCAGAACCGGACCGATATTCGGATCGGCCTTCAACACACCATTGGAAACAACTGTCTCCCAGAACTTGTCATAGCCAATGAGCCCCGGCCGATCCTGAGGCACCTCATCCTTCAGAACAGCCTGAATCTGGTCCCGCAACGTGACCAGCGCACCGCGCTTTTCCGTGAAGACGAGCCGTTCGAATGTCCCGATGTAATCTGGGTGCACCGGGAAAAGCCGAACATATTCGTCCATACGCTCGTTCATGGACCCGTAGAATTTGGCGAAAGGTGTAAGGTAGGCTCGGATCTTGTCTTGCTGGTCTGCAGTCTTCTTGAGCAGCCGCTCGGCGACAACGAAGCTGACGTCCTGACGAGCGAGCAGCACCTGTGTGAACCGGTCCTTCACGCGCCGAAGGCTGTCCGAGACATGCTGAAAGCGGCCACTGTCGAAGATTGCCTCTTGCACACCCGCGACGAAACGGAAGCGCAGATGCTTCGTGACCTCGCCGATCTCACGCAGGAACGACAGGTCGAGCACAAGGTCGTGGTCACGGCGGGATCGCAGGTATTCGAGGAACTCGTCGACCACGAGAAGAACGCCTTGGTCCGGATGCACCTCCGAGAACGCGGCCATCATCTCCTCAAAAGAGGCTTTGTTGTTGACGACCTTGTCAGCCGGCGGAAACGTGTAGGTGACCCCGTGCTTGTCGAGGAACAGCTCCAGCTGCTGGGTGATAATGTCCCGGAGGGACATCTGGCTGGATACCTCGATCCGGTGCACCTTGAACTTGCCCGCAATCGCGGTGGCTGCTGCGGCCACCTTCGGATGCCGGATTATAGGCAGATAGGCCGCATCTTCTGCTACGAGCGACAGCACGGACATCAGATGAGACTTACCAGTCCCGTAGTTGCCGACGACCAAAACCCCCTTGTGATCCACGCTCTCGTCAAACGAAAGCTGTGGGATCATCTGGTTCGCGATGCGTTCGGCCATGTCGTCGGAAATGACGTAAGTTGAGACCAGCTTCTTGGCTTCTTCGGGCCGGTTGGCATCGAGAAGCTGAATGACAGACTCGATCTGCTCGAACTGAATGAGATCGCCATAATGCATGGGCATACCCGTTTCCTCTCAACGTACTTCAAATAGGATCGTGCCGTCGGGGCTATGATCCTGATGTTCTGGATGGCCTGACACAGCGTAGGACAGGCGGTTCTCGCGCAGTTCGCCTGGCCAAGCCGCAACCACTGGCCGGACACGGGCCTGAGCCTTCAAGATATCGAGGGGGCTGACCCGGAGTGCTCCGTCAAACAGGAGCTCAATGTTGTCGACCAAGAGCAGATCATGACCGGCTGCCGTGTCCGCCAACGCCTTGAACAGCTCGGATACCTGCAAGTGTCGGCGCGTCCTTGGAAGACCCAACAAGTCCCGTCCGAGTGCTAGACCGACATTCAAAACTGGCACCTTCATACGGTTCGATAGCTGGCCAAGGAGCGCGGTCTTCCCACTGCGGGGCGGACCGATCAGCAGTATCAGCTTGCTGTTCAACAGCGCTGTATCGGCGATCTTTCGTTCAAGCTCTTCGATCACGCGCTCCTCCCGGTAGGACTGGGCGGACGCGCACTGGAAGAAATCTGGGAGGCATTCAGAAGCACGATCTGCTGATCCTGAGGCGCTCGTGCCCCCGGATCAGTATCCAATCCAAGCCGTCGCAAAGCGTAATAGAGAAGCGCGCGCCTGACCTTGATGGCGGCCTTGCCGGCTTCCATGCCGTAGTCGAGCGCGATGACCTTTGCCTGCGTTGGGGAAAGATCAGGATGCGGGCCTATCTCGAGGACCACGTCATCATTCCACTCTGCGTCTTCCGAAGGCACCACCGAGGTCTCAGTGGAACCGCGAATTTCGATCATCCGAGAGAGTAGGAAATCCTTGAAGACTTCATCAGAGAGACAATAGGCGCGTGCATGCCAGCGGAAACCGTCAAAAGCGATGGCATGGGGCGCGATCCAGCGCCAACGTGGCTCGGGGTTCGACAAGGACTGATACTTGACCTCGATCGCCTCCGAACGCCGGATGGCCCCAACGACCGACCGGAGCGTGACAGGGTCGACGCCTCTCACAGGCGTGGGCGAGGCTGCATAGGGCGGTAGGTCGGCTATCCACGAGTCTTCCCTGTCGAGGATACCGTCGGCGACAGACCGCAGCTGGGCCAGATAGCGGCCTGCGTCGGGCTCAAGAAACTGCGGCTGGAACCCCGGCCCGCGGACATAGGTTCGGGCGCTCTTGTCATAGACCATGTTGTCCGCAGCAAAACCGATATAACGGTTCAGATCCATGGACGCTTGGTTCACCGAAACCCCGAACTGATCCATGAGATCAATGCGGTTCACGTGCCCCTCCCAGAACAGGCGGAACTCTATGAACTCGAGACGTTGCTCGACTCCCCAGCGTAGATCCGACTTGTCGTTGGACACGACGTCCCCCTCCCGGTATCACTGTGCGCATTGAAACTATGCGCGCCCAATAACTGGGCTTCCGCTGACCCTAGGGCTTAGGGTTCAGTTTTTCAACGCAAATCGAGCGAACACATGACGAGAAGGGATGTCATTGCTTACCTCGCATGGCTGCTGATTGAACTTATCCGCGGTGCGATGGCATGGCATCGGCAACGCTTCACAAGACTTGGGTGTTCGCGGCACGAACGCCCGCTTATGTCCTGTAAGGTATTCCAAGACAGGTTCGCCCAATGCGCTCTCTTCTCATCCTCCTCCTGTTCTCCTTTCTTGCCGTCACACAGGCCCATGCCGATCGTTTGACCGGCGTTGCCAGCGTGATCGACGGCGACACACTGGAAATACGAGGGCAGCGCATCCGTTTGCATGGGATCGATGCGCCGGAAAGCGGGCAACTTTGCGCCACGGCCGAAGGCCAGCGTTGGCGGTGCGGACAACAAGCGGCGCTGTCTCTCGCCGACCGGATCGGGCGCCGCCAGATCAGCTGCTCAGTGCGCGATATCGATCGCTATGGCCGCGTCCTTGGGGTCTGTCATCAAGACGGCACCGATTTGAACGGCTGGCTCGTGCGTGAGGGTTGGGCTGTCGCTTACCGCCAGTACAGCCGCGCCTACATCGGCGATGAGACGGAAGCCCGATCGGCGCAGCGCAACATCTGGTCCGGGCACTTTGACATGCCGTGGGACTGGCGCCGCGCGCAGCGTGGCGGATGATGGTGGATGACGCCGTAATCTGGCGATGTAACTGCTCACCGCGACGAACGCGAGTATCATTAGAGTTGCGATAGTATATTTTCGTTGGTATGCTGATTGAAGATCTCCGAGGGTCTTTGTCATGCGTGTCCAAGTCAAAAACCTCCTTAAGGTCACCTTGACGGCTCTCGCCTTGGCCGGTCCGATATCTCCGACGCAAGCAAGCGCCCAAACCTATCCGATCGACTGCGCCATCCTGTTGTGCCTGTCCGGCGGGTGGCCAGCGTCCGTGCCATGCGCCCGGGCGCGGGCCGAGTTCATCCGGCGCATCACGCCCTGGCCGGTGGAGCCGCCGCTGCAGATCTGGCGCTGCCCGATGGGTGCCTCTTTCGATGGACCTGCCAGTTCGCGCCCGACGGACAGGATCATCGATGCTCTGTTCCACGGCGCTGAGACGCCACCAAACTTTTCATCCGCAGTCTTTGACCTTGCCGCTGTCGGTGATGACAGGCTCGATCTCGAGGGGCTGAACACCACCTCGGGCAACCTCGTGAGAGCAGATTACACCCTTCATCTCGCTCAAGACCGCGCCGACATCGACATCAGCGGGCCCGAGTTCAACTTCGTGCGCTCCATTCGCGTGTTCGATGTCCGTTACGCATGGCAACGGGAATCCGGCCAGGACGGAGACTGCAACCGTAGCGCGACGGTCGTGCTCGGCTCCTACGGCACACAGGGCGACTTTTCGTGGAGCGCGTCGTCACCCGCAGCGCTCCCTGCTGCGCATGTCGGTCTCGAGGGATGGGGCGAGCATTGCCCGGGGATCTGGCACAGGTCCGTCTTCGTGGAGTGGCGTGACTACAACGGGACTTACGGCTTCGAGCAGGTCAATTACTGAGGTCCTGCAGCCGCGAGGTCGGGCAGGCTCATGAACGAATTGTGCCGGCACCGCAGGCACGGGCGCTGGCACATAGTCCGGGCTCATGAAGCCCGTTGTCGTCCATGTCAGTCGTCGCGACCGGGCAGTTGCGTGAGAGACGCGAAGTCGATCTCGGCTTTGTCGGCGTCGCAGAGATCCGGGCAAAGCTTGGAGATGCGCTGTGGCCCGCACGTGTCCCAACGGACTGCAAGCGCGCCTGTGTTCCAGCGATAAACCCAACCGACAATACTGTTCTGATCGGCTGCAATCAAATTGGCGATCGCAACGGCTTCGACCATATCTTCCTTCACTGGTTACCGACCTTCTACAATTGGGCTGTGCGGATTGCAGCCTCGGCTTCCTTTGGCCCGTGCTGCAGCGGCATGCTGGGTTTCGTGGAAATGGGTTGGGTGTTTGTCCTTGCGGCACCGGCACTCACGCCGAGAGGCGTCAGATGCTTGGCGCTCGATGCAAGGACCGGCTCAAATCCGATGGTCAGGCTCCGTGGCAGCTTCAACGATCGCCAGAACCTCGAATGGGTCAAAGCCAATGGCGCGGGCAAGGACGACCAGTTCGACGACGTCGATCCGGCGCTGGCCACTTTCAATCCGCGCAACGAGGGATTGGTGGCACCTGAGCTTCGACGCCAAGTCCTCTTGTCCGAGGCCCGCCTTGATGCGGGCCTCGACGAGGGCCTGACAGAGGGCAACCTGTCCCGTGCTTCTGATTGTTCTCGCCACGCGCCACACACCTTTTGTGACGTCGCTAGCGGAGGAAATCTGTTATCTAAAAAGTAGATAATTGAGGGTGTTATCGGCGTCGGGTTTCCATGGGGTGCGAGTCTGATGCTCCCCTCGCAGCCCATCAATCCCCTACCAATTGCAGAAACCGACCATACTCCTCGCTGACCTCCCGCGCTTCCTCGAAAGCGCGGGCGCGCTCGCCGTCGAGACAGCGGAAGTAGCTCTGGATGTCCTGGATGTAGGTTTCGAAATCGCCCCGGATGAGGTCGGCATAGTCACGGGCCGCTTGCGAATCGCTGGGGAGGAAGGGACGGGGCGGCGCGAGGCAGGACGCCGCCACACCAGCTCCCGGGAGGCAGGCCAGGATGACCATAGCTTGCAAGCCGATTGGGCCTGTCAACCTTGGGTTTCTCAAACCTGTTATCTCCTTGAACGCGGAGGTGGACCGTGGCTACTGTTTGCGTGCCAAGCTACAACACGGACAATGCTATTATAGCTTGCGGTTGATAATATACTATCGTAACTCTGGGCTTCAAGTGGGAATGCCCAAGCGTTGCGCTATCCAAGAAAGCGTGAGCCGGGCCATGAACTGGGACATCGAAGCACCAAATGTGGTTACGGAAGCGCGCTTCCGCGAGCTCGTGGAGCGCGGCTACAGCGCAGAGATCCTGTGCCAGGCAACGGCACATCAAAAAGGCCCCAGTTATTACGGGGTCTGGATCATGCGCGTCGTGTCGGACGAGGGCGTGGAAAAGCTTCTCGTCACGGCCCGCACAAGAACGAGCTACAACGACATCAAGATCCGCGAGTTCAAGACGGTCTCCGGCGTGGTGTCCTTCTTCCTGGGTCTCGGCTTTGCGCATGTCGACCTGCCGCTCGTCGCAGGCACAAGCCGGTGCCTCAAGCTCCTCCCAGACGACAAAACTGCCTCGGCCAAGACCCCGGCAGACAAGGGCGCTGACAGCTAACCTCCTCTGCCTCTGGTTGCTGGCCACACCGGCAGCGGCGCAGATGGTCCTGGTGATGGAGAGCGACGGCTCTCTCACCCCCTCCCGCTCACAAGACAGCTTCGCGCGCCATTACCAGGATGGGTTTGCCGTGGGTCTAGGAACCCGGGGCTTGACGATCCTTGGGACGGCGGATGCCACGGGAGATCCCGACACCGACCTCTCTATGGGGGCTGAACGCCCTCTCGCTCGGCCGAGCCCCGAAGTGCTGGCGGCGATCGAAGCGACGGGTCTGCGCTATGCCAGCCATCCGGGTCTGCGCCGCGCCGCGCTCTCCGTGACCGACTGGCTCCTGCTCTACCGGGCCAATATCGAGGTCGAAAGCGCCTACCGGCAGGAGGCGATCTCGACCGCCGGTGCGATCGGTCTGGGGCAGCTTATGCCCGAGACGGCAGAGGAGCTGGGCGTCGACCCGAACGACCCCATAGAGAACCTTGATGGCTCGGCCCGCTACCTCGCCTTGATGCTGCGCGAATTCGGCAACCCGCAGCTGGCGCTGGCCGCCTACAACGCCGGACCCGCCGCCGTGCACAGCTATGGCGGCATTCCCCCCTACCCGGAAACCCAGAACCACGTGGCCCGTGTCCTGGCCGTCGTGGCCCGATTGGAAGGATCAGATTCATGAGACTCTCATCTTGGTCGCGGCAGGGCCTGCTCTCGCCCAGAGCATCGACCTCTCCCCGATCCAGAGCTTGTTGCAGGGCATCGTCGATGCCCTGACCGGCCCGCTTGGCGTTGTCATCGCGACGCTGGCCGTGCTCGGGGTCTTTCTCAGCTGGTTTTTCAACATCATCGATCTGCGTCAGGCGCTTTGGGTGCTTGTCGGCATTGCCGGTGTTGCGGCCGCCCCCACCATCGTTGCCGCGGTCTTTGCCGGTGGCTGAACGCTCGCCTCTCTTTCTCGGGCTCGTGCGCCCGCCGAAGCTTTTGGGCCTGCCCATCATGTATGCGATGGTCTGGCTCTTCGGCTCGGTGCTTCTCTTCGTCTGGGTCCAGCATATCGCGGTGCTGGCTGTCGCGGCCCTGCTCTATCCGGTGCTGTGGAAGGCCGCCGATTGGGACCCGAGATTCATCGACGTGATGATGACGTCGCTGCAAGAGACACCGCCCACGCGCAACAGGTCCATTCATGGCGGGGACAGCTATGCCCCGTGATGACGCCCATGATGCCGCGGTCGATCCCCGCACGATGACGCCGGTCTGGTATGCGCGCGAGACCCGCCTTGCGCATATGCTTCCCTATGTGAGCCTCGTCGACGACGAGACCGTGCGCACCCGCGTGAACGAGCTCTTCCGCTGCATCCGGCTCGAGGGGATCAACAGCTACACCACGGACGATGCCTATCTCGACAAGGTGACGGCGCTTTTTGCCCGCATCATCGCGCAGCTCGGGCCGGAGTTCAGCTATTACGTCCACAAGGTCTCCAAAGCGATCAAGCCGGATCTCGACCCGATCCGGGAGGACATCTTCGCGGGGGAGATCGACCGGCGCTGGCGCGCCAAGCTCGCAACCAGCGGGCTGCGCGACAAGACCCTGACTCTCACCGTCATTCACCGCCCACCCCCCAAAAGCCTCCTGCCGTTCCTCAGCCGCAGCGCGCCGGACCGCCTGAGAGAGGAGACCCGCAAACGCCTGCAGCGCCTGGGCGAGGCCGTGAATGTCTTCCTCTCGGGCCTCACCGAGCTCAAGCCGCGGCTCCTCTCGGCCGCATCGGGGGAGTTGGTGGGGTTTCTGGGCGCGCTGAACACAGGCACCGAGCTGCCGCTCTATCCGGCAAACACCTACGGCTTTTTGTCCTTCAACGTCGCCAATACCCGCGTGACGTTTCAAGGCGACCATTTCGAGCTCTCGGAAGGCGTGGTGGGTCATCGCTACGGCAAGAGTTTCACCATAGGGGAATATTCCGAAGGCACCTCCTGCACCATGTTCGACATGCTGAACCTGCCGGTCGACATGATCGTCACCCAGTCCTTCACGCCGATCAATTCGAACCTCATGGCGGGCCGCATCAAACGGCAAAAGCGGCAGATGCAGGCGAGCCAGGACGCCGCCCTCTCGCTGATGGAAGCCCTCGACATCGCCGCCGATGATCTCGAAGCCAAGCGCCAGAGCTTCGGCGAGCACCATATGGTTGTGACGCTCTTCTGCGACACGCTCGAAGAGCTGCAGACCCTCAGCGCCGAGATCGTGAACGCCGCCGCGACCGAAGGCGTGAAGATGATCGGCGAGCGGGTCGCGGCCAAGGCGCATTACCTGAGCCAGCATCCCGGGAACCAGCCCAAGCGCGTCCGCGCCAGCGCTGTGACCAATCGCAACTTTGCGGATTTCGCGGCCTTCCATCGGACCCAGCTCGGCAAACCGCCCGCGAAAACCCCCTGGGGCCGGGTCATCACCTATCTGCCCACGCCCGAGCAGAGCGCCTACCGGTTTTCCTACCACGAGCAGGGCAGCCCTTCCAGCGAACCGACCAGCGGGCATACCCTGATCATGGGGCGGCCCGGGTCGGGAAAATCGGTGCTTTCGGCCTTCCTGATGACCCAGGCCCGTCGTTCGGGCGCCCGGATCTTCGTCTTCGACTACCGCCTCGGCATGGAGATGGCCGTCCGGGCTAATGGCGGGCGCTACGCTTCGCTAAAGGCCGGACAGCCCACGGGTCTCAACCCGCTCTGGACCGAGACCGATGCCCGCGGCACGGCCTGGCTCTCGGATTGGCTCACAACGCTGCTCTACCGCGCCGACAAGCCCCTGACCCCGGCGCAGACCAACCGCATCCAGGAGGTCGTGCGCCAGAACGCCCAGGCGACCAACCCCGCCTTGCGGAACTGGAGGGATTTCGCATCGCTTTTTGTGTCCACCGATGACGGCGGCGATCTGCACCAGCGCCTGCTCGAATGGACCGAGGACGGCCGCTACGGCTGGATCTTCGGGCAGAGCCTCGAGGACACCTTTTCGCTCAAGGGCGATGTGGTGGGCTTCGATCTGACCGGCATCCTCGACAGCGAGGCCGACAAGGAACGGATGGCGGTCCTCTCCTATCTCTTCCGCCGGGTCGAACGCGAGATCGAGGACCGCCGCCCCACCATCATCGTGATCGACGAGGCCTGGAAGGCGCTCGACAACGCGTATTTCGCCGAACGGCTGTCGAACTGGCTGGTGACCGCGCGCAAGCAGAACACCGTAGCGGTGATGATGACGCAATACGCCAGCCAGCTCGAGCGCACCCGGACCGGCAAGACCATCGTCGAGGCGGTGCCGACGCAGATCCTGCTGCCCAATATCCGCGCCAGCGCCTCGGATTACGCCATGCTGAACCTCACGGAGAAGGAACTCGACGTCCTTCTCAACACGGGCAGCAACAGCCGCCTGGCGCTGATCCGCGACGATCAGGGCTCGATCGTCGTCGATGCCGATCTGAGCGCGCTTGGCCCCACGCTCACCATCCTCGGCGGCATGGAGAAAGGCGAGGCGCTCGTCGGCGCCGATTACCGCGACCGCCCGGACTTCTGGAGGCTTTCATGATCCGTATTCTCTTGTCCCTGGCAGCCCTCGGCCTGCTCGCCTCCTGTGCGCAGTACCGCGAGCCGCGGGCCAACTGCTTTTCCTTTCTGGCCTCGACAGGTGCTGCGGGCGCGACAACCCCGGATTGCACCTTCGTGCCGCTTGGGGCGGCGGAGGGCGCCATTGACGTCTAGGCTCTCCCACCTCATCGCGTTATGTCTGCTGCCGGGTCTGGTGGCCGCCCAAGGCGTGCCGACCGATGACAGCGGGCTGACCGCGCGCGACATCGTCCAGACGGGCGACCGCGAGGCAGATCTGGCCTTGCAGGCGGACAAGCTTGCCGTGCGCGAACTCATTGCGGAGATCGAACGGGAGCAACTCGCCACCCTGCAACGCATCCTCGACGCCCAGACAAGCTTCGGGGGTCAGGGCTTGCCTGCCATGGTCTCGGGGCTGGAAGGCGGCAGCGGCGATCCCGACCGCTCCGTCGAGGCGGTCTATGGCACAGGCGAGATCGACCCCAACCCGGGCGGCGCGCAGATGTTCGGCGACGCCGCGGAGAACGTCGAAGAGCTCATCATCCGCGTGGCCCAGGAGACCAGCGGCTTTGCCGGTGTGACCCGCGCAGGCCTCTCCCCCGTCCAATGGCGCGCGCTCCTGCAAGCCCTGATCTGGCAGGAAAGCCGCTTCACCATCGATGCCCGGTCCCCCGTTGGCGCCTATGGTCTCACCCAGATCATGCCGGGCACGGCCAGCGATCTCGGCATCAACCCGGAATACTTCTCGAGCCCCTATCTGCAGGTGCATGGCGGCGCGCGCTACCTCGCGGCCCAACTCGACACCTTCGACGGCAACATCATCTTCGCGCTGGCCGCCTATAACGCCGGGCCCGGTCGTGTCTTCGAATATGGCGGCGTCCCACCCTTCCGCGAGACCCAGCATTACGTCCAGGTCATCCCGGAGCGCTACAATCTCTATCTGAGCCGGATCGGCGGGATCGATGCGCTCGGCACGATCGACGCGGCCGATCTCGCCAATGCCAATCTCTCGCTCACCGGTCATGGCGCGGCCTTCTACGGCAACAACGCGCCCATCGCGATCCGCCAGGCCGCGCTGCGCATCGCCGACATCGTCGAGCGGATTTCCGAGACGGAAGATGTGCAAGAGAGCATCGCGCTCAACACCTATGCCCGCGCCGAGCTTGTGCGTCTCGTGTCCGCCCGCATCCGCCTTCAGGCAGCCCGTACCCGCGTGCTCTCCGCCGAAGAACTGGCCCAGGCCAGCGCCCGCATGGCGGAAGCCAGATTCATGGATTTCACGATCAGGGAGATTGAGTGATGAGACCTGACCTCTTGAACATGGGCCTTGCCGCCGCTCTCGGGTTCGCCCTGCAGATCGCACCCATGACCCCTGCCGCAGCACAGGGCGTGCCGGTCGTCGACACCCAGAACATCGCGCAAAGCATCCAGCAGCTCCGCCAGATGATCGAAGACGAGATCTTGCAGAACGAGCAGCTGGTCCAGCTTCGCGAACAGCTGGCCACCCTTACGGAACAACTCGCCGAATTGCAGCGCACCTACGAGGCGCTGACCCGTCTCGCCGAGCTCCCCGAAATCATCCGCACCGAGATGGAAGAGGAGCTGAACGGCCTCCTCGACCAGGAATTCGGCGACATTCTCGCAACCATCGAAGCCATCAAGACCGGCGACTTCTCCGGCCTCTCGGGATCGGGCGCCACAGAAATCGAAACCCAGATGGACCGGGTACTGGCCGATCTCGGCTTCGACGAAGATACGCTCGCTGAAATGGCCCGCAGCGACAATGCGAGCGCCAACCGCGTGGCGACGCAAGCCACGACCGGCGCGCTCGTCTCGGCCGCTGCCCAGAACAGCTATGATGATGCAGGCCAGTCGCTCGAACGGGTCGACCGTCTCGTCGGGCTCATCGACGACATGGACGAGCTCAAGGAAAGCATCGATCTCAACACGCGCGTGACGGCGGAGCTCGCCATTGCGCTGGTCGCCATGTGGCAGCTCGAAGCCATCCAGACCGTGGGCGACGGCACTGGCGGCGTGATCGATGCCGCCACCATCGCCGAAGAGCAGCGCTTCATGGATTTCACTCTGCCGGAACTGCGGGCCGAGTGAGTGCGGGGTGTGACGCGTGGCGAGTGAACAGGAAATCATCGAGGAAGAACTGGTCTATGGCGCGCTGCGCCGCGAACGGCTGTGGCAACGCCTTGGCTTGACGGGTCTTATCTTCGGCATCATCGGCTGCCTGAGCGCCGCAGCCGTCGCCATCCTCGACGTCGATCCGCCGCCTGTCGTTGTGCCCTATGATCCCGCAACAGGCTTCGCGCTCCCCGAGGCATCAGTCGGCGCAACTTCGGTGACGGCCAACCAAGCGATCATCGAGGCGGAGGTCTTTCGTTATGTGACTGACCGCGAGGTCTACAACCAGCTCGACAACGATCTTCGCATCCGCAGCGTTCTGCGCCGCTCGGACGGGGCCGCCGAGAGCGGGCTGCGCCAGCTCTGGAACAGCGCGAATGCGGACTATCCCCCCACTGTCTATGGGCCGAACGCCCGGCTCGATGTGGAAATCCTCAGCATCACCCAGATCGGGACAAACCGCGCCACCGTGCGCCTGCGCAAGCGCCTCACCTCGATCAACGGCACCCAGACCGGGCTTTTCACCGCGACCCTACTCTTCGAGTTCCGCCCCGAGACCCGCCGCTCCATCGACGAGGTCTGGACCAACCCCTTCGGCTTCACCGTGCTCGAATATTCCATCCGCTCCGACAGATTGGAGAATTGACCCGTGTCTCGTTTGTGCCTGCCCCTCCTCTGTCTTGCCCTTCTCCCGGGCCTCGCCTTAGCCGAAGCCATCCCGCGCGGCGGCCCGCATGACAGCCGCGTGCGGCTGGCTACCTATCAGGAGGGTCAGGTCTACCGCATCAGCGTCTCGCTCACCCACGTCACAACCGTCGAGTTTGGCGAGGGCGAGAGCATCCGCTCGATCATCGCAGGCGACACGGAAGGCTTCGAGATCGATGGCGTGCCGGGCGGACAGGCCTTTGCAATCAAGCCCGTCGCGCGCGGCGTCCATACCAACGTGACGGTCTATACGGACCGGCGCAGCTACTACTTCAACGTCGAGGAAGCCCAGAGCCCGACCTTCTATGTCGTCCAGTTCCGCTATCCGGAGGATGAAGCGCGCCCGGCCCGCGTGATCGCGGCGCAGGCTCCCAATGACAATTACGGTGCCAGCGCCCAGACCGAGTTCACCCCGACCCGGGTCTGGGATGACGGAACCTTCACCTACTTCGCTTTCCCGCCGAACGCGCCTTTGCCCGCGATCTTCCGCTACGCGAACGGCCGCGAGCGCACGGTTAACACGCAAGCCCCGGAGGACGGGGTGATCCGCGTCTCTGGCGTGAACCGCCAATGGGTCCTGCGGCTCGGCGAAGAGCTGGTCTGCATCGAGGCGATCCCGCCCGCGGAGGCCTCATGAGCGATCCCGAAAACCCCGAATTGGAAAGACGCCTCGCCGCCCTCGAGAAAGGCAGTGCCCGCGGGTCCAAGGCAGCGCCGCGCCGGTCGCCCCTTCTTGCGCTTGTCGTGGTCGGCATCATCGGTGCAGGCGGCGCGCTTCTTTATGTGCTCTCGCAGCCCGAGGAAGAGGTGGCCCTGCCCACGGCCACGCCGGATGTCTTCCAAAGCGAGGGGGACGGCTTTGGTGCCATCGAGACCTTGCCCCCGCCCGAGCCCGAGGTCGTGTTCGTCGCACCGGACCCTGTCGAACCCAATGCCGAGCTTCTGGCGCAGATCACCGCCCTGCAGGCCCAGATCGAAGAGTTGCGCAACGCCCCCGAAGCAATCGTAGAGGACAACACCGCCGCGGCCGAGGCGATCGATGCATTGACCGCCCAGATCGCGGAGTTGCAAGCAGCGTCGGAAGCTGCCCAGGAGCGCTTCCAGGCCGAACTGACGGCCCGGGATCGCACCCTCGAGCAATTGCGCATGGATCTGGAACTGGCCCAGCTCGAGGCGAACCGTCCGCAACCCGCGCCATCAGGACCCACGGAGGACGAACTGCGCGCACGCGAAGAAGAACGACTGCGCCGCGAGGAGGAAGCCCGACGGCTGGCCGAGCTGGAACGTCGTGCCGCAGAAGAACGCGCCTTTCAGGAGCGGCGCATCGCCTCGCCCACCATCGCCTTCGGCGGCCCATCCGGCGCTGCTGAGACGGAGCTTGCAGAGCGCAGCTTTGGCGAGGTGACGGATTTCGTACTGAACGGCGCGCTGCCCTCGACGGTGACGCAGGCCGAGGTGATCGCCAACCCCTCCAACACCATCATCCAGGGCACCATGATCCAGGCCGTCATGGAGACCGCCCTCGACAGTTCGCTGCCCGGTCAGACCCGGGCCGTGGTCTCCGAGGATGTCTACAGCGTCGATGGCACGCGCCTCCTGATCCCGCGCGGATCCCGCCTGATCGGGCGCTACCGTGCCGGCGTCGACATCGCGCAGCGCCGCGTCACCATCGCCTGGGACCGGATCATCCTGCCCGACAACCAGACCGTCCAGATCAGCTCCTTCGGGGGCGACGAGTTGGGCCGCTCCGGGGTCACCGGCTTCGTGGATACGCGCTTTGCCGAGCGGTTCGGATCGGCCGCCCTCATCTCGCTGATCTCCACGGCACCCAGTGCTGCCGCCGCCAATGTCGAGAACGAGACCGCCGCCAACGCGCTCGAGGATGTGGGCGATGATCTGGCCGACGCCACCGACAGCGTCATCGGCGATTACCTCTCGATCGGCCCCGTCATCTATGTCGACCAGGGCGCTCGCGTCACCGTCATGGTCGACCGCGATCTGGAGATCTTTTAGCCCCATGTCGCTCAGCTATCTCGAGACATCACTTGACCGGATCGACGCCGCCGCCCGCGACGATGTCATCGAGATCTGCATCAACCCTGACGGAACCTGCTGGGGCGAATTCCAGGGCGACCATTTCATGCGCGCGCTCGACCAGAGGCTAACGTCCGTTCAGGTCCGGGACCTCGGCAACCAGATCGCCTCCTCGGCCAATACGACGATGAGCAAGGATCGCCCCATCGTCTCGGTCTCGATCACCTACAAGGGCCGCCCGATCCGGGCACAGGTCATCACCCCGCCCGCCGTACTCTCGGCCATGTCGATCAGCCTGCGGTTCTTCTCAAGCCTTCCTCTCGAGGGCATCGCGCTCGACTTTCTCTACGGCAAGGAACGCAAGCTCGAAGACCTGCGCGTCGAAAAGAAGCGCGCCTTGCGCGCGGTCGTGGCCGCGGGCGCGATCAATGACGCGCTGGCCTTCTGCGTCGAGAACAAGCTCAACATGATCGTCTCGGGCGGCACCTCCACCGGCAAGACCGTGGCTGCGCGCAAGATCCTCGCCCATGTGCCGGCCGAGGAACGCATCGTCACCATTGAGGAAGCCGCCGAGCTGCTACCGACCCAGCCCAATGCCGTGACCCTCATCGCCAATCGTGACGCGGAATTCCAGTCGGCCGACGTGCTCCTCACCGCGACGCTGCGCATGCGCCCCGACCGGATCATCCTCGGCGAGGTGCGCGGCAAGGAGGCCATGACCTTTCTCGAGGCGATCAACACCGGCCATGGCGGCTCGATGACCACGCTCCATGCCGAAACCCCGCAACTGGCCGTGCAGCGGCTCGCAATCGCAGCCCTCAAGACCGAGATCCCGATGACCTATGCCGACATGATCCAGTACATCGAGAACTCCATCGACGTGATCATCCAGGCCGGGCGCCATGACGGCCGTCGCGGCATCACCGAATTCTACCTCCCCGGCGCGGATCAGAGAGGAGGGCCCCATGAAGACCTTTGAATACGACGTCCTGTCTTTCCCCATGACCCGCAAGACCAGCGTCGCCGAGATGCGGACCTGCCTGAACCAGAAAGGCGCGGACGGGTGGGAGGTGGTGTCGGTCAGCACCTCGGAATTCGCCAATATCGGGCACACGGTCTTCCTGAAGCGTGAGACCACACGCACTGGAGTTTCGTCATGAGGCGGGCGCGGCGCCCCCTTACGCTGACAGCGCTGGCCGTTGCCCTCTGCCTTACGGCCGTCCCCGCTTTCGCCGAGCGCAACCTCGTGCCGAGCCTCGAGCGCAGCTATGACGTCTGTCCGGACCGGCCCGCCGAGCCCCTCTGGATGCAGGAAATCCCGCTCCGCCAAGTCTATCATCGCGTGCTGGTCCAGGACATCTACCGGGCGCAGAACCTCGAGCAGATCGTCGAGACCGGCAGCTGCGACTGCGATACCCGCTTCCCCGCCTGGGAAGCCGCCGAGGCGGAGTTTCGGGAGCGATACGCGAGTGACGCGCGATGGGAGATGCTGCAAGCCTCGGAGGGCTACAACCGCCGCGCCAACGCCGCCCGCCCGGAAGCCCAAGCGATCTGCGAAGCCGCAGGCAATTGGTAAGGCAGCCCCGCGATGAGCATCGTCACCTACTTCGTCGAGACCTCTCAAACCTACCTCGACAGCGCGGCCGAGACCCAGTTCGGATCCGTAGCGGCGACCGTCGGCACGCTCCTCGTTGTCGCGACAACGCTCGTGGTGCTCCTCGTCTTCATCAACATGATCTTCCAATACCGGGCCATGGATGGCCGCACGGCCTTCTGGCTTGCGGTCAAGATCGGGCTCATCGGAATCTTCGCGACTAACTGGGTGCAGTTCAACGCCTTCTCCTCTGCCATTCTCTCCGGGATCGACAGTATCGCGGGCGCGCTTGTCGCTTCGGTCGGGGGCGGCAGTCCGGGTCCCTCCGGCACCTTCGCCGAAGAATTCGACCGGTTGATCGCGGAACTCGGCGCCTACCTTAATGCCGCCGGGTCCGAGCTGAATTGGATGGCGGGCGCCATGCTCGATATCGTCGGAGTGCTTCTGCTCTCGGTCCTCGGCGGGCTCGCAGCATTCATCCTCGTGGCCTCCCGCCTGATGATCGCGCTCCTGATCGGGATCGCCCCGGTGATGATCTTCCTGACGCTGTTCGAGGTGACGAAGGACTACTTCGCGCGCTGGCTCTCCGCGCTCATTTCCTTCGCGATCTACCCGATCGTGATCGCAGGCGTCTTCGCTACTATCACCGGGGTGTCCTCAGCGCTCATAGCCGAGTTGGGCGACCCGGAAGGGGCCTCCAACATCGGGGCGCTCCTGCCATTCTTCATGATGGTGCTGATGGCGAAGGGCTTCATCATCGCGACGCCCTTCATCGTCCGGGCGATCTCGGGCAACATCATGATGCCCGCCCTTTCCGGGGGCCTCGGCGGCACCTACAGCTTCGCCCGCGCCGCCATGGGAAGCCAGCAAGTCTACAACCGATACAAGGTTGGGGGCGCAAGTGGGGCGGAGTACGCTGCACTCCGCGCGCGGCAGTTCCTCGGGGTACAGCAGATGCCAGCCCGGCAAGGTATGGGCCAGACGGCTTCCGCAAGCGGCTCAGGTTCGGCAGACACCGGGTCAAAAATGCTGGCGCAGCTGGAGAGACTGGCGCGGCTTGGGCGGCGGTGACGGCCTAAATTGGACGGTGGATCTGGCCCAAGGCAGTAAGGCAAGTGCCTAGAAGCAGCCAGTCAAAGTTATGCTTGGCGGACTCTTCCGTTAGCTTTTGCTACTATTGCGATCATCACCCAGATGGCCAAGCGCAACGCCATGGCTCCCATGGTGCGGGTTTCAAAAGCTGCTCCGGCCGAAACCCGCCATAGAAACGCCGCGAAGACAGCGGCAGTGGCAAGGGCAATCATAATCGCGAGACCCGTTGCCCAGCCGGTCTGATACCAAAGGCCCAGACCGGCAACGAGATAGGCAAAACCCGCTAGGAAATTGAACCAAAGCACAAATGGGACAACAGCGCCCATGTCGACGCCGCCGAAAAGCGCGCGTCCGCCCGAAACGATGGTCAACAGTCCGAAGGCGATTGCGAGGATGGCTACGACATTCAGGGAACGGGTGCGGGTGGGCATGGCCTTCTCCTTTGTTCAGGCGTCCACGAGGCGACCATCGCGCAGGTGGATCAGGCGGTCGAAGCGGTCGAAGATCTTTTCGTCATGGGTGACGGCAATGATGCAGGCCTCTTGCTCGGCGGCGAGCTTGCGCAGGAGGTCCATCACAAGTTGCGCCCGGCCACTATCAAGCGCCGCGGTGGGTTCGTCCGCCAGAATGATGCGGGGCCGGTTGGCCAAGGCGCGCGCGATTGCCACGCGCTGCGCCTCTCCCCCTGACAAGAGGGCAGGTTTCACCTTGGCGCGATGACCGACTTCCAGATAGTCGAGGAGTTCGCTCACCCGAGCACGGCCCTTTTCAGCGGGCCAACCGGCAAGGTCCAGCACGACCGAAACGTTCTCTTCGGCAGTCAGGAAGGGTAGCAGGTTGTGCGCCTGAAAGATGAAACCGATCTTATCCAGTCGCAACCGCCGCAGATCGCTGCGCAGCCACTTGCCGTCAAACACCTTATCGCCGTCCAGTTCGACAGTTCCGGCTGAAGGCGCCAGAATGCATCCGATGACGTTCAGCAACGTCGTCTTGCCAGACCCGGAAGGGCCCAGCAGCGCGATGACCTCGCCCGCATGCACGCGAAGATCTACCGCGCGCAAGGCATCGACACGGGTCTCACCCTCGCCATAGTGTTTGGCGACGCCCTGCACATCAACCAGAATGTCGCTGGGGGCCATCGCTCAGCCTCCAAGCGCCGTGGCAGGGTCAACCTTCAGCGCGGCGCGGACGCCAAGGCCAGATGCGACAAGGCACACGGCCAGAATGATGCCGGTCAGCACCATTGCGTTGAAGGGCTCCAGCACGACGCGGCGGGGGAAATTGTCCTTGACCAGCAGGATCAAGGCCAGCCCGATGGCAAGGCCAGAGACACCAAGGATCAGCGCCTGTTGCACGATCAGCGCCACGATGGTGCGGTCCGGTGCGCCGATCAGTTTGAGCGTGGCGATCTGTTTCAGCTTCTCCATCGTCATCGTGTAGATGATCAGCGCGATGACCACGGCACTGACCGACAACAGGATGCCCAGGAACAGGCCGATCTGCCGCCGCGCCCGGTCTACGACCGAGGCGAGCAGGAGCTGCTCTTGCTCAGCCTGACTGAGGGCGGAGAGATGTTTCCATTGCCGCACAGTTGCGGTCAACAGAGCGACATCCGCCCCCGGCTCCAGTCGCGCAATCACGGCGGCGACGGTTGCGGGCCGCGGGCCCGCGTCGCCCCGAGCGGACTGTACGCGCGCGGCAGCGGGGTCAAGTGTGCTTTGCAGGGCGATGGCATCTGCCAGCGTCACATAGACGGCGGGGTCACCTCCTGAGTTCATCGCATCCTCTATAAGCCCCACGACGGTGAACCTGTCACGGCCGAGGCGGATGGTGTCGCCAAGACCAAGCCCGGTCTTGCGATCGGCCAGCAGTTCGAAATGACTGGTGCCGAGGCCACGCCCCTCGGCGATGCGTTGCGGCCCGCCGGGACGGCCAGGCTCAAAGCCGATCACGTAAAGGCGCAGGGTTAGGCCCGCGTGTGCGGCCTCGACCGTCTGGTAGGTGATTGCGCCGGCCGCGGCTACGCCGGGCATGCGCGCTACTGCATCGCGGGTGTTTGCCGGAATAGCCGAGGCTTCGGCAAAAGGGCCCTGAGTTCCCGCCTCGACCACCCAGACATCGGCGGCCGGTGCCTTCACCACGGCCAGCGCATCGGCGACAAGGCCGTTGTAGATGCCGATCATCGCCAACACGACGGTCATCAGAAGGCCAAGCCCAAAGCAGGTCAGCACAAACCGGAACAGGCCGTGGCGGATGTCCTTGATGGCCAGGTTCATGGCGCGGCCTCGATGCGTGCCAACCGCCCCTCTGCTGCACCGTTGGGTGGGGAGGCGACGATCTGAGCCCCTTCCAGCAGCCCGCCCGTCACCTCGACCCGGCTGCGATCATCCCGCGCGCCAAAGGTCAGCTGAGTTCGTGCCAACCGCCCATCTTGCACGATCCAGACCGTGCCAAGATGGCCGTCGAAGCCGGAGATTGCGATCTCGGGCACCATCAAAGCTCTGTCGCGCGTACCAGTCAGGATACGCACCTCGGCCTGTTCGCCGAGGAACATTTGGGTCGGACAATCGGCGCAGGTCAGCCAGACGCGGCGTTCCTCGTTCACCCGGTCGCTTTCGAGGCCTATCCGCGCGATGGTGCCGCTGTATTCGCCGGCAGGCTGTGACCGCAGGCGAATAATGCCGGGCTGACCAAGGGCCAGCTGACCTGCGCGTTCTTCGTCGATGTAGGCCTGAATCCAGATCGAAGCGGGGTCGATCAGCGTAAAGATCGGGTCGCCCGCGCGGACCACGGCCCCGGCCTCGGCGAGACGGGACACGACCAGCGCGTCGAAGGGCGCGGTCAGCCGGTGATGATCAAGCAGCGTCTGTTCCAGTTGCAGAGCCGCGGCAGCATCCTGCCCTTGCGCCTGGATGACAGCCAGTTCGGCCTCGGCCACAGCAACCTCGGCGCGGGCGACATCTTCATCGCGCTGCGCTTCCTCTGCCCGCTGGGCGGGCGCATTGCCCTGCAGCGTCAGTTCTACCTGACGGCGATTGGCGGCCTCGCGCTGTGCCAGAATGGCCAGCGCACGGACAACCGCCGCCTCGGCCTTGGTCTGATTGGCGGTATTCGCCGCCATGGCGGCGCGGGCACGGGCGACGCGGGCCTCTTGCTCGGCCTGATGCAATGCGGCCAGGTCCTGGCCCTGCGACACGCGGTCTCCGGCATCGGCTGACAGCGACAAAAGCGCCCCGCCCACCTCGAACCCCACGCGCGCCAGCACCCGCGCCTCGACCGTGCCAAGACCATAGATGCGCAGAGCCACGTCGGCTTCTGTCGGAACCACCGTCACCGTCAGCGGACGCTCGGTCAGGAATACCGCCCCGGCACCTGCAGCCACGACAGCCGCCATCGCATAGAGCCAAGTTTTGCGCATCGGTCAGACCCCCTTTGCCGCAAGCAGGTGCAATTGGACATCCAGCAGGCGCAACCCTTCGGTGTGCAGGGCAAAATCGCGCGCGCCGAGCGACCATCGGATAGCCACCCCCTGCACCAGCGAGGCCAGCAGCACTGCCGCATCCGCCGCCGCCACATCGCTGCGCAGGGCATGAGCCTGCTGACCTTCGGCCACCTCGCGCGCCAAGTGGCCGTGAAACGTGGCCAACCGGCCCCGGAACGCCGCCCGGAGATCCGCGTTCTCGACATTCAGTTCGCGTGAAAAGAGGAGCATGGGCATCGCGGGCGTCGCTGCGATCTGGCCCAGTTGCGCCCCGATCAGCGCCTTGACCCGTTCAGCCGGAAGGTCGGCCTGTGCCAGCGCCGCATCCCAAGCCGTGGTCAGCGCTTCGGCTACATGATCGGCCACCGCGTTCCACATAGCGGCCTTGGTTGGAAAATGCCGGAAAATGGCGGCTTGTGTCACGCCAACCTCGGTCGCAACCGCACCGGTGGTCACCCGATCCGGCCCGATCCGGTCAGCGAGGCCCAGGATGGTGGCGACGATTTCAGCCTTCCGCAGATCGGACGTCTTGCGCACGGGCAGCCTCCAATAAGTGAGTAACTGATTACTAACTTATTCATCAAGTTTAGTCAATCCGGTGTGACGGACGACCTTACCCGGACCGGAAATCGCGACGTTGACAGGATCGTGCCCGCTTCATCCACCGTGAACCGGCAGGCGCGGCCTGCGTGGCGGAAGGTCAGGCGCCAGCGCCCGGCGTCGGCGTCCACGCCGGCCTCGCAGATCGAGGTCAGGCTACCGTCCCGCATGGCCTGCCGTATCCTGTCTTCGGTCAATTTGAAGGCCTGGGCCAGCAGTGTGGCGGGAACGACAAAGCCCGAACCATCCCGTTCCACTTGCGTCATTGAGGCACCACGAGGTTGCCCGCGGTCTTTGCCAGCGGCGTCAGGGCGATATCGGCAAGGGTCGAGCGGTCCAGGTCCGCCAGGAACGCAGCCTCGGCTGACCGCAGGCGGGTTTTCAGGCGGCAGCGGGCATCGATGGAACAGGCGCCGCCCGCGGCCCCGAAACATTCGACCAGCGGCTGGCCTTCCTCAAGCAGGCGGATGATCTGGCCCAGCAGGATCTCGGCCGCAGGGCGGGCCAGCATGGCCCCGCCGCCACCGCCGCGCCGTGTGTCGATCAGACCGGCGCGCGCCAGATGCTGGATGATCTTGGCCAGATGGTTGCGCGACAGGCCAAGGTCCTCCGCCAGTTCGGCACTGGAAAAGGCGCGGGACGGATCGCCCGCCATCCGCATCAGCATCCGCAAGCCAAAGTCGGTGAAGGAGGTGAGGCGCATGTCAGTCGCAATCCTTGAATGGGTATTTACAATACCTATTAGCAGGTCTAAGCCAGACTGCAAGACGGAGACTCAGATGGACATGGGTGCAATCACGACCCCGCCGCCCTCGGCCCGGCCCGAAATGACTGCGGCACTGATGGCGGAAACCGGGCTGGACGCGGATGTGCTTCGCGATCTGGTGCATCGGTTCTACGGCCGTGTCCGTGCCGATGCGGTTCTGGGGCCGATCTTTGCCGCGCGGATCACCGATTGGGCCCCGCATCTGGACCGCATGGTGAACTTCTGGTGTTCGGTCGCGCTGATGACCGGGCAGTATCATGGCCGCCCGGTGCCTGCCCATACGCCCTTGCCGATCAACGCCGCACATTTCGACCGCTGGCTCGCGCTGTTCCGCGCCACGGCGACGGACACCTGCACCCCTGCGGGCGCGGCCCATGTCATCGAAAGGGCCGAACGCATCGCCAGATCGCTGCATATCGCCGTGGCATCCGCGCAAACCGAACCTGCAGCTCCACCCCGGCTGTTCTGACAAGAGGAGACCGAGCATGACCCAAGATGTCGCCCCGACAGACCCTACCGCCCTGACCCGTCACATCGAGACGCGCTATCACGCCCGCCACCGGGAACAGCTGCCGGTACTCGCCGCCATGGCCGAGCGGGTCGAAGACGTGCATTTCGGCGATGACGGTGTGCCCGAAGGCATGTCCATCCTGCTGCGCCAGATGATCGGCGAGATGGAGGTGCATATGAAGAAGGAAGAGCTGATCCTGTTTCCCGCCATCCGCAAGGGTGGCATGCCCGGAATCGAAAACCCGATCGCGGTGATGCGCGCCGATCATGCCGGGCATGATCACGAGGTAGCCGAGATTTTGCGCCTGACCGGGAACCTGTCGCTCCCAGATGGGGCCTGTGGCACCTGGACCGCGCTTTACCGGGGTCTGGCAGAGTTTACCGCCGACTTGACCGAGCATATGCGGCTGGAAAACGATGTGCTGTTTCCACAGTTCGAACCCGCAGGGTGGGCCGATGCCTGAGGGACGCAGGCTCGCCTCGTCCCCCTGTCTGGCCGGCGAAATCGCCCCAGATGGGTTCGATCCGCTGACGGTGGACCCCGAACAGGCCCGGGATGTTGCGCGTTGGCGCCGCGCGGAACGCGTCCGCCTGCGTGCGGCACGGGACGCGCTGAGCGTGGCGGATCGGCGTGCGGCAGGTGTGGCTCTGTCCGCGCATTTGCGTCACTTTCTGGCCCAGCAGTTTTCAGGGGCGGCGGGCCTGACCCTGTCTGCCTACTGGCCGATCAAGGGTGAACCCGATCTGCGCGACCTCATGGCCGATTTGTACGGCAGGGGGGTGACCCTTGCGCTGCCGGTGGTCGCGGTGAAGGCCGCCCCGCTGGTCTTTCGCCGCTGGATGCCCGGGATGAACATGGTGCGGGGCGATTGGAACATCCCCGTGCCGCCGCACGATGCCGAGCCGCTTATACCTGATATCGCCCTTGCCCCGTTTGTCGGATGGGACGGGGCGGGCTTTCGGCTGGGATATGGTGGGGGCTACTTTGACCGAACACTTGCCGCGCTGTCGCCGCGCCCGTTCACCATCGGCATTGGCCTGCACTCCGCGCGCCTTGCCACGATCTTTCCCCAACCCCACGACATCGCGCTGGACGTCATCCTGACCGAGGCCGGGGTTCAGTTCCACCGCGAGGGGCCATGACCACATCTACCGAACAGATGCGCGCCTGGACAGGGCCCGCGATCCTGACCTATGGCTTTCGGCCCTTTTTCTTTGGGGCTGGGGTCTGGGCCGCCTTGGCCGATGCTGTCAGGCGATCTGACCTTGCCCACCGCGTTTGACCCCGTGTCCTGGCATGCGCATGAATTCCTGTTCGGCTACCTGGGAGCTGTCATCGCGGGATTCCTGCTGACCGCCGTGCCGAACTGGACCGGGCGGCTGCCGATTGTCGGTTGGCCGTTGGGTGGGCTGTTTGCCCTGTGGCTGATCGGCCGGGCGGCGGTGGCGGTGTCGCTCTATCTGCCGCCGCTTGGCGTGGCCCTGGCTGATCTCGCCTTGCCCCTGGCCCTTGCCGCCGTGATCGGCCGCGAGATCGTGGCTGGCAAGAACTGGCGCAACCTGATCGTGCTGGCGATGCTGGGCGTGCTGACCTTCGGCAACGCCGTCTTTCACTGGGAGGCAGCAAGGGGCGGTTATGCGGCGGGGGGCACCGGCCTGCGCATCGGCCTTGGAGCCGTGATCATGATGATCGCAGTGATCGGGGGGCGGATCGTGCCGTCCTTCACGCGCAACTGGCTGGCAAAGCGCGCCCCCGGGCGTCTGCCGGTGCCGCCGATGCAACGCTTCGACAAGGGGACGCTGCTGGTTCTCTTGCTGGGATTGCTGGCCTGGGTTGCCTTGCCTGACCATGCCATGACGGCAATCCTGCTGCTGCTGGCGGGTGGGCTGCACCTCGTCCGGCTGGCTCGTTGGGCAGGCGACCGGACCCTTGCCGAGCCCTTGGTCGCTGTCCTGCATCTGGGTTATGCCTTCCTTCCGCTGGGGGCCGTGGCGATTGCCGCCGAAATCCTGCTGCCCGGGTCGCTTGGTATGGCATCCGCACAGCATCTGTGGATGGGAGGGGCGGCGGGTCTGATGACGCTGGCGGTGATGACGCGGGCCACGCTTGGCCATACCGGGCAGACGCTGACCGCCGGGCCGGGGACGGTGGTCCTCTATGCAGCCCTTGTCGGGGCAGTGCTGGCCCGGCTGGCGGCGGGCATCTGGCCGGATCAGGCGCATTTGCTGCACATGGTGGCCGGGGCAGGGTGGATCGCGGCCTTTGGCGGTTTCGCCGTGATCTACGGCCCCCCGCTGCTGCGCCTGCCTGCAGCCAAGAGGATATAGGGACCATGGGCTGGCTGGAGTTTGCCGCGGCCTATGCCGCGTTCTTCATAACCCATTCCCTGCCGGTGCGCCCCCCCTTGCGACCGATGTTGCAGACAGCACTTGGGCCACGCGGCTTTACCCTGGCCTATTCCGCCCTGTCTCTGGCCGCGTTGACATGGCTCATCGTTGCGGCAGGCCGGGCGCCTTTTGTGCCGCTGTGGAACTGGGCGCCTTGGCAGCTCTATGTGCCGCTGGTGGCCATGTTGCCGGTTTGCCTGATCCTGGCGCTGGCCATCGCGCGGCCAAATCCGTTCTCCTTTGGCGGCGCGCGGAACGCCAAGTTCGACCCTGCCCTCCCTGGTATCGTTCGTTTGCACCGCCATCCCCTGCTTGTGGCCCTGGCGCTCTGGGCAACCGCCCATGCCGTGCCGAATGGGGATCTGGCGCATGTGATCCTGTTTTGCACCTTTGCCATCTTTGCAATCCTTGGCACGCGCCTTGTCGACCACAGGCGGCAGCGCGAGATGGGAGACACATGGCAAAAGCTGCGCAGCGAAGTCGCCCGCACACCCCTTTGGCCGCCATCCCTGACCGGCAACGATGCCTTGCGTCTGGTCTCGGGCCTTTTCCTTTATGCCGCGCTGATCTGGCTGCATCCGGCCGTGATCGGCGTCAGCCCGTTGCCCTGAGCGTCAGGTCGAAAAATCGTCAATCAGCGGATTGGGCTTGGCAAATCGTTCCAGGTCCGTCTGATCATTGATAGTGATCCGTGTGCCCTCGACTGACACACCATAAGGCTGCAACCCCTTGAACGCGCGGCTCAGGTTTTCGGGCGTCATCCCAAGTACAGAAGCCAGTCTGCGCTTTTCGAAGTCCAGATCAAACGCCTCACCGCCACCGGCGCGCTTCTGCTGCCGCAAAAGATAGTTTGCCAACCGTTCAAGCGAGGTTCGCAGCTTGAGGTCCTTTTGCGACTTGATGACCGAGCGATAGCACTGTGCAAGCTCAGTCACGATCGCACGTGCAAAGTTGCCGTCGACGTCGAAAATGGCGCGCACATCCTGACTGGGGATCAGGACAATTCGGCTTTTCTCCAGTGTTCGCGCCGACATCAGATAGGGGGCGTTCTTGATCGTGGCAGCAAGAATAAACGTCGAAATCGGCCGCACAGTGGCAAGGCTGGTGTCACGTCCGTTCCATTGCGAGAACAGATCGACCGATCCCGACAGGACGACGTGCAGAAAATCGCTCGGCTCGCCCTCGCTGATCAATTCGATCTGCGGGGGGAAGTTCTGCACGTAAGCTCCCCGCATCAGCGCGAGGAAATTCTCATCAGTCATTCCTGAAAACAGGCCAAGTGCCCGAACTTCGGAGTAATGCTGTTCTGGCATGGCTGCACTCCCTTGTCGGTGGACGCCAGCATCCGTTTGGCGCTTGATATTTGTCAAGTACCGAATTGATCAGCGCCGACTTGTGCTTGACCAAGCTTGCACGCGCAGATGATAATTTCAGGTAACCCATTTATTTCGCAGCTCATTTTCAGAGATGTGATCTAGATCAAACTCTTTAAGCCGCCGTGGCCGCAGGTCTGGTGCCAATCCCCGCCTTGGGGTGACCACGCCATTCCTGCCGGAGGCCCCAGCCATGCAGTCCCAAGCCACCGCCTCGCGC
>LNFM01001871.1_pt1 | contig 45929 bp, 41 predicted proteins | sample 596031 | NCBI WGS metagenome assembly LNFM01 (sample SAMN04254537, study PRJNA301005) | activated carbon metagenome | isolation source: dual media filters at the Ann Arbor, Michigan drinking water treatment plant | place: USA: Ann Arbor
CCGTCTGCTTTTTGCCATTTCGTCACCTGTTTTATATTGAGGGTGATGTTATCACCCATAATCAGGTGGCCAAATTAACTATGCCACTACAGAAGATCGGTAACGTATTTCGCTGGGTGTGATAGAGATCAGCCGGTGCAAGGCCCTGTGGTTATTGCACCCTGCCGCTCTTGATATTGGCATTAGCCATCAGGCAATGGAGTGATCTCCAATTAACGGCAACGCTGGAATCGAAGTCTGCTCAACGGCGCGGGCGTGGTGGTGATCTTGCCATCGTTGCCCACCACGAACTTGCGCACCTCAACGCCCTGGCACACACCACCGCTAAATTTCATGAAAGTGTCGTAATCGTGCCCCGCTTCAGGGGTGAATATCACATGGCTTGGGCCGCAGTGTTGCCATGTGCCATTGGCATTTTGCACCTGCCAATACATTTTTACAGTGACGGGCTGACCTGCCGGAATGGCATATTCATGGTAGGAGAAAGGCATGTCATCGGTGGCTGGCATGCCGATCGTCTTGTTGCGCACCAGGTAAGAAAAGCCCCCCGCAGCGGCATGAATAACAGGATGGCTGTTGCCGTCACAGATATCGCCGAGATAAAGGTCGGCCGAGGTGCCGTGAAAGACGCGGATGCGGGCGTGCGGCTCTGAATCGGGCACCATCGTCGTAGGTTCAGTAGTGGCGCAACCGGAAAGCAGGCCACCCAGAAGCAGCAAAATGATAAGTGGATGCGCCCATCCGAATTTGTTCAACATTGCCGTTTTACCGATTTGAAAGGGTCGAGTCATTTTAGTGGGAGCACTATCAGCTTGATACCTGCTGTTTGGGCCAAGTCGTGTAGCTCGTCACGCGTTTTGGTGTCCGCGACCAAGTATAGTGTGCCCGCGGCTCGCTTGTTCTTGAGGTGTTCTAACGTGACCTTGACTGTGGCCGCATTGATCGCATCGCTTTCGCCGATGACGCCAATCGTGACAGGATTACCCTTCGAGAAGACTTCCACCAGCGCATCAATGGCGGTTGATGATCCAAATGCAAGCGAGGCAGCCATGAGTTTTTCAGAGATGACATTAGCGGGGCTTGGCACTGCGATGAAATAGATGCTTTTCAGTCCGGATGCGGCATAAATTTCCCTCATCTGCCTGTCTTGGGCGGGCACTCCCCGCATCGCCCCTGTCGTTGCGCAACCCGAGGCGAATATAAGAATGAATATGGATAAAGCAGTGGCGAGGGTGAGGGTTTTCATAGTAGGGTCTTCGGATTGCTTTTCAGTGATTGGCAGATAGGACAGCGATTCAACACGCTGTGCTGGCCAATTCACGGCGAGCCCCTCTTGCGGTTTGGCAGTAGGTGTTGCGGGTTGAAGCAAATTTCATCAATCCGCAGGTTGGGCCAGTAAATCCTTGCAAGCCTGGACTGGCCTGGTGCGCTTTGCCATGGCCTGGCACTCCTTGCGCAGGACTTCCCGTGCTTTTTTACCCAGTTCGGCTTGTTCGGCCTCCAGTTGCGCGTTGAGGTTTTCGACTTTTACCGATTCGATCAGATGGCGGAAAGCGGCTTCGAATCGTGCGTGGGCTTCGGGGTATTGAAGGGAAGTTGGTGTGGCCCCAAGTCGCAACACCATGGTATAGCCCGAATCTTTTATTGGAAGGACCCAGTACTGATAAGGCCCCGTCGAATAGTTGCTGGGCGCCAAGGCAACCATTTGCACCGTCCAGTCATTATCATTGACCCGGATGGTAGACCACTGACCTGTCGGGTTCGATTCGGACAAGTACTGTTTCCAGTCGTCAACTGTCCGGTACCGAAAATAAAGCATAAGCGCATGATTTGTCACGACCCACGTTTGATCGCAAACTGGCTGCGGTTCGTATTCAGCTACTCTTTCGCCAATTTTCTTTAGCCTGTTAGGATCATAACGGCCATCATCATCTAGTCCAAGCGAAGCAGGATCATATATGTTGGACACAACTTTATAGCGCCGCACATAGGGGTCGAAGTCAAAGGGCTTCTCAGGTGTTGAGCTGGTTTGCCAGGTTTTTCCATTTTTCTCGTAGATGTCGGGTACATAAAAAAGCTCTCCCCTTAATCCTCTGTTGACCCCCACAGTTGGCAGGTGTCCATACTTGCAGGTTGCAGCACTCGTTGGCCATGTGTGGCTAATACGGTATTTGTCCAGGAATTTGTACTGGTAAGTGTCGTAAACGTTGGTCAGCGGCACATCCAGCGCACCCGGTTTCAGGTAGCGATCATCGTTGCGCCTGATCATTTCCTCCACGTCGCACGCGCTCAGCGTGAAGGCCATCAAAAGACAGGAGGCCAATACTTTCATTTCACTGCCTCTTGTTGATCGTGATTGATCGAATTGTTTTCCATGAGCTTCCCACCTTTATATTGAATCAGCATGGCATTCCCCTCCGGCGTGCCCTGTGGGCCCCCGGGCACTGGGATTTCGACCTGCGTGCAGCCCGCGCCGCCCGTGCCATAGCAACTGTGCATACTGTTGTTGGTGTCATATACCTGCCACAGGCCTTTGAGTGTCCATACGCCGGGGTTGCCGCCCGACAGGTTCGAGACTGAAACCGGGTCATTGCTGAAATAGTTGTATGTGATATTGTCTTTCTTAGTAGGATCCTGAATTATTTTGAACGCAGAGTTAGTATAACTCTGCACATCGGCCGCCCCACCCACACCGCGCACCGTCAGACTGGGATTGGTGTAGGTGGTGCCGTTCTCATCCGGGCGGTTGCCCAGGATGGTGGATGCGCTCTCCTGCACCAGTGTGCCCCGGCTGTGGCCCAGCGATGTGGTGGCTTGCTGTCCCCGGCGAGTTATCAGCGCGGCATAGGTTTCCGCTCCGTTAGTGTAGCCCAGGAAATTGGCCAAGCCATAATCCAGCGAATTGATTATCTTCTCGTAGGCCACACCCAACAACTCTGAAATAGTGTTATTGGCCGGTGCGATGTGCATCAGGTAGATGGTGGTTGGTTTCTTCCCATCTACCAGTTCTGCATTCTGATACGCCAACTCTACAGCCCGTTGCTCGTCGTTCAGTATGCCATTGACAACCAGCACCGTGCCGGGGTCGGCCTTCGCTATCTCCTCCGGTGTGGCTGGCGAGCCCTTGACGAGTTTTAGGTTGCTCAGGCAGGCATTCTCTTCGACAGGGCACTCCACTTTGATGGGTTTCGGCTTATCCTGAAACCTGTTCCGGTACATTTCGTCGGTGAACACGGTGACGACCTTGAACGCCTCTTGCTTGATCGTCTGCTCCGTTTCCACTGTCTGCTTCATCGCCTGCACATCCAACCGCTGCGCCGCCACCTGAGCATTGGCCGTGTCGTGATTGAGGTTGGCCACGGTTTGTTCGGCGGTTTGGCCGGTGCGTTGCTGCTGGGCGGCTTCGTCGGTGATGATCACCGTGCCTGCGCTGACGGCGCTGCGGGTTTGCCCGCTGGAACTGTCCGACGCGCTGCCGTTGTTCATTGTGTTGCCAACAACTGCTTTGGTGGCACCGTATTTGCCTTGGGTAAACATATCACTGCTCAAGACAATACCATTACTCTTGGCGCTTGCATCCGCCTTGTTCTGGATGTCGCTTTGGGTCAGCGTGCCGGTGGTCAGACTGTTCCTGCCGTCTTCAATCGCCTTGTCCGTGCTGGCAATTACTGCGCCTTTGAGATCAGTATTGCCTTTCACATCAATCTGGAAGCCACCGTCACCGGCCTTGATGCCGGATTGCTCGATGACGCTGGCAAAATCGCCGGTGATCTTCTGCTGGCTGGCGTTGAAGCTGCCGCTGGCCTTGCCGTAACCGACCGACACGCTGCCGCCGATACTTTGCTGTTTGCTGTCGTATTTGCTGGTGTCTTGCAGGCTTTCGATATTGAGATTGCCGCCGATAGTGGCGGTGACCTGAGCGCCGCTGGCGACGGCGCCTTTGAGAGTGGTGTTGCCGCCGGAGTCCAGCGTCAGCGTGTTGCCCGCCTCGACGCGAGTATTCGTCCAGACCACATCGCTGCCGTCGGCCTTGCCGCGCCCGCCACTGGCGCTGGCGGTCACCATCAGGCCATCGGTGCCCAAGCTCACGCCCAGACTGGCGCTGGAATTTTTATTGGTGCTGTGCTGCTCGGCCGTGCTCTTGGCGGCCAGGAGGTTGACATCACTGTCGGCTTTGAGTGTCACAGCGTTGCCTGCCGTGACGCGGCTGCCTTGTATTGTCAGATCGCTCTCGCTCCCTGCGCCCGTGGCCTGGATAGTGACACTGCCACCGGCGGCGATGGTCGACCCGGCGGCGGTGCTGCTGGCTTGAGTGCTATTGCTTTGGTTCTGCGAGCCGCCCACCGAGAGGCTGACGTTGACTCCTCCCGCTTGGGCAGGATTCCGGGTGATCGCGTTATACGCATTGTAGCCTGCCAGTCCCGTCGTAGCGAGCGCCAGGGCTTGTATCCTGCGGTCACTGGTCTGGCCGGCGGCGTTGGCCATCTGTTGCCCGGTCTGGAGGGCGGAGATCACCGGGCTGGTGAGAGCGAGCGTCAGGCCCGACTGTTCAAATTTCGTTTCCTGTGTGCCCTGGCCGGTGTTTTGCGCCTCGATGATGTCCACCTTCTGTGCCTGGATGGTGATGTCGCCTTGCGGGGCGACGACGGTGCTGCCGGTCTGCTGGTAGGTGTTTCCGGCGATGAGGCTGACATTGCCGCCGAGGCTGCCCACGGTACTGCCGATCTGGAGGGTATGGGTGGCCCGATCATTTTGCTGTTGCTGCTGCGTGCCCAGGGTGAGGCTGAGGCCGCCGCCGGAGAACAGGCCGTCGGTGGTTTGCTGCTGGGCCGCAGATGTGCGCGTGGTCTGCTGCGCGGGAGCGAGAGTGAGGTCGCGGCCCGCGTCGATGATGAGTCCGGTATCGGCGACGGCCTGGCTGGCGGTGAGGGTGACATCGCGTCCGGCCTGGATCAGTACCGTGTTGCCGGTGACGGCGCTACCGGTCACCTGGGTGGCGGTGGTGTCCGCGCTCTGGGTGGTGGTGACGCTCTGCAAGAGGTTGCTGCTGGTGTCATGGCTTTCGGCCACGGCGCGGTATGCGGTGGTGGCGTTTTGCAGGGTGATGTCGTTGCGAGCCAGCAGGCTGGCCTGGCCGGTGCCGGCGCTGAGGGTGGCGCCGGTGACGGTGACGGTGAGGTTGCCGGTGGCGCCGTTATTACCCGGGCCGGTGGCCGTGACGGTGAGGTTGTCACCCGCAATGAGATTGCCGCCCGCGAGGGTTTCGGTGTCTTGCGCGATGCGGTTGTAGTTGTCGTGGCCGACGGTCTGAATATCGTTGCTCTGGCGGTTTTTGACTGAGGCGATGCGGACGTTCGCGCCCTGGAGGAGGATATCCGCGCCCATCGCGAGATTGGCGCCGTTGAGGGTGGCATCGTTGCCTGCCACCAGCGCGGCGTTGCGGCCGGCGGTGAAGGTGGTCACCTGCTGGGTGGTAGTTTCTTCCGTGATGTAGCCGCTGCGGCCCTCAACGTTGTGCCCTGAAGTATCCTGGCTCTGGATCTGGTAGCGACTGGCCACGGCGGCGGCGGTGAGGTCGCGCCCGGCGGTGGCGGTGAGATCGGCGGCGGCGCTGACGGCGCTGCCCAAGGCGAGCAGATCACGCCCGGCATCGAGCGACACGCTGCCGCCCTGCACGATAGCCAGGCGATCGAGCGCTGTACGGGTGCTGCTGCCTTGCGCATTGGCGGTATCGAGGGTGTTGGTTTGTAGCACCAGGTCGCGCCCCGCCTGGAGCGTGACCTGGCTATCGAGGCCCAGGCCCTCGATGAGACCGGAGAGATTTTTCAGGTCGTTGCGGGCGCGGGCGACGATGTTCTGGCCGCTGATGCGCCCGCCCTGGTTGATCAGGTCGTCGCCGACGATCAGGGTAGCGCTGCTGCGCGCGGCGATGGTGCCGGAATTGTTCAGTGCGCCCTTGGTCTGGATGAAGACATTCTCACCGGCAATCAGCGATCCGTTGCTGTGCAGGTCGCCGCCCTCGGGGCGGCGCAGGTAGACCTGGGGTACGAGCACCTGGGTGGTGCTGCCATCGGGCAGGGTGACGGTGCGGGTGGTGAGCCAGACGATGTCGGTGGTAAGTATCGCCATCTGTTCACCCGTCAGCGCCACGCCAGGAGTGAGCTGGTAGTCGCGGGCGAAGGCGACACCCGCTTCCATCAGGGCCTGGTATTGCTGTTCGCTGTTGCGGTAGCCGGTGAGATAGCGCTGGCTGGTCAGTGCGAGGATCTGGCCATTGACGAGCTGCTGTTCGTAAAAACCGTCGCCGTAGCGTTTGAGGTGCCGTTCTGGGTCGAGGTTGAGCTGAGTGAAGAAATAATCCGATCCCACGAAGTTGCGGTTGCGGATGAAACGCGGATCGGTTTCGACCAGGTAATTGGCCTCCGGCTCGGGATGGATGACGAACAGGCGGCTGCCGGGTACGGCCAGGCGCGGTGGAGTGGTGAGTATCACCTCGCGCGCGCGTTCACCGCTACTGGCGGCGGCTACGCTTTGGATGAACAGCGAGACATAGTCGTTGGTGTCCAATGTGGCGCTGATGCCTTGTGGCGCGGCGCTGCGGGCATTGCCTGAGGCAGTCGTGGCGGCGCCTGCCGCGACGTTGGATGGGGCGGTGGCGGAGGGATCATGGGGCTTGTCTGCGGTGAGGTTGATGTGTTCTTCGACAGTATGGTCCTGCAGGGGTTTGCTGTCGTTTTTTGGGGCCGGAGAGTAGTTCACTGCGTCGCCCCACTCTCGGCAGTGTTTGCCACCAAACATGCCGCAGGACTTGACCTCGGTGAACTGAGAGGTGCCGCTGTAGGTGGTAATGTCCAGCAATGTGGTGCCGACGTTACTGAGTCCAGCATTGAAGAGCTTAAAGAGTTGACGGCCTGCCACGATCTGGCTATCGAGATTGTCGGCGCGCTCTCCGGTGAGGGTGATGTTGCCGCCCGAGAGGATCTGTGCGGGGGCGGTGCTGGCGACTTCCTCATGGGTGCGGGTCGAGGTGACGCGGTACCAGGTGTAGTCTTCAAAGCTGTCCAGCCGGTTGTCTTCATTGACCTCGGCATTGTAGGCGTTGACCTTGACCGTTAATTGGTCGAGGGCGCTCTGGTAGCCGAGGTTCCATGCCGCGTAATCACGCTTCCATTGCGTGCAGGCTGGGCTGCTAAAAATGTCACAGCTGCTGCTGGGTGGGGCAGGTGGGGCGCTTACTGGGGTTACGCCAAAACGCGCGAACTCGGGTGCGTCCCAGGCATAATTGATTTGCACAGGGCCGAAAATGCCGCCCTCGCGCACCGGAGCGACGGGGCTGCGCTGGCCGTACTTGTCGGGATGTACCTGACAACTCACTGTATCCTGGCCGCCGCCGACGCCGTAGCACTGGGATGCCAAATATTTGGTGAGGGAGCCGTTGGGCTGGATTTTATCCTCCTGCTTTGAAGGGTCCGTTACTGCCGTAATGCGCAAGAAATCGTTACGGTTGGTGAGGGTGGTGGCGCCGATATACAGGTTGCCGAGCGCCTCGATATGGCTCGATCCGTTGAGCAGGCTGTTGCTCCATCCCGTTACATTGCCGTTGCTGTCCAGTGCGCCACCGATGGTCATGTCCCCCAGGCTGAAGAGTGTCCCGCCGTAGGTGTTATTGATCGTCCTGGCGCCTATCAACAGCAGATTGCGCGCGTTAATAATGCCAGGGCCGGAGTTGTTGAGGGTATCGCCCGCGATGAGCAGATCGTCGCCATAGATACGTGCGGTGTTGTTGATGATGCCCGCCCGGATGCCGGTAAGCGTGCCGTCGATGAGGCCGTTTGCGGTGTTGGTGAGTGTGCCGCCGACGTTGAGCTGTGTGAGATAGGCGCTGATCTCGCCGCTGTTGGTGAGATTGCCGGTAGTGGTGGCCGTTAGCGTGTCGTTGGCGATGAGCGCGCCGCTGTTGGTGATGCTGTTGGCATTGATGGTGAGATCTTTGCGTGCCGAGAGCAGGCCGGTGTTGATGTAATCGCCCTGGATATTCAAGGTCACGTCATTGTTCGATGCGATTGTGCCGCTTGGCGCCTGGCTGCGGGTAGTCACCGTGACGCGCTCGTCACCCACCAGGGTGCCGCGGGTATTGTTCAGAGTGGCGGCAGTGACGGTCAGGTTGCGCCCGGCACTCATTGTGCCCTGGGTATTGTTCAGGGCGTCGGTGGTAATCGTGGCGTCATTGGTCGCGCTCAGGGCGCCGCCAGCGTTGGCAAACGCCAATGTGCTGACCATGATTGCGGCGGCGTCGATTCGCCCTGCCGCGCCATTTGCGGCGCTGTTGTCGAGGGTGGCGGCGTCGAGCGTGATGTTGCCGTTGGCGACGATGCGCCCGCCGCGATTGTCTATGGTCTGGCTGGCGCGCAGGCTGCCATTCCCCAGTGTATTGATTGCGCCGCCGTTGTTAAGAATGTTTGCTGCATTGATAGCGACGTTGCCATTGCTGACGATCTGGCCCGCCACACCGTCCAGAACACGGTTGTCCAGATCACCGCTGATATCCAAGGTCTGACCGCCGTTGCTGGCGAGATAGCCCGATGGGTTGTATAGTGCGCCACTCTGGATATGCAATGCACCACCTGCAACGATACCACCGTTGTTGCCGCTGTGAGTGACAGTCAAGTTCTGCCCGTGGGTGTCGATGCGGGTGTCGCCCACCGACATCAGCAATCCCTGGTCGTTGTTGAGCGCCTGGGTATCGGCGCTGAGCTTGCCTCCGGCAATCACCGTGCCGCCGGTGTTGTCGAGGCTGCCTGTGACGAGCATTATGTCCGTGCCGCTGATGAGGCCAGTTTGATTCGCGGTATCTCCGGCGACAATCGTGGTGTTACCTGCGGCTTGCAGTTTGCCGCTTTGGTTGTCTAGCGTCTGACTGTTGCTATTGATGCTCAGATTGCCTTGCAGGCTGGCTACCGTGCCATAGCTATTGGTGAAAGGTGCCGTAGTCAGTGCGATATCGTCGTTAGCGATGATTCGGCCACCGCTGTTGTCCAGCGACTGGCCTTGGGTGTCGAGGCTCAGGGATGAACCGGAGAGTAGGCTGCCCCACTTGTTGCGGATCTCGCCGTTCTGAAGGGTGAGGCTCCGGCCGCCACTCAGTTGCCCTATTTCGTTAATGAGTAATCCCGTTCCCAGGGTTACCTGCGTGTCCTGCTTGGCGTGTATCAATCCCCAATTGTTTTTGAGCGATGTTCCCGTTAAGGAAACCTGGCCATCGCTGATTATCAATCCAGAGTTGTCGATAGCGCCGCTGCTGTTGATGGTCACCTGGTTGTCAGCCGAAATGACGCCAAAGGAGTTGGTCAGATCGCCAGTGGTAAGGGTGATCGTGTCCTTCGCCGTGATCGTGCCAGTGCGATTGCCGGTGCCATTGTTCAGGCGTTGGTGCTGTGTGTCGATGGTGAGCACTGCGCCCGATGATATTTCACCTGACTCATTGTCGAAAGCCTTGCTAACGATCCGGGTGCCGGTAGCCGAGGTTATGATACCCATACGGTTGCTGGCTTGGCCCGCGTTTATCGAGACGGCCCCTTGTGACGAAGCAATGACGGGCAGGGCAGAGGGGGCGTAGTACACCTCTGGCATGGTGTAGAATTCCTCGGCGTTGTTGGCGAGCTTGCCAGTGGTGAGGGAGATCCCGTCTTTTGCCAGCACCTTGCCGCCGGTATTGTCAAAGCTCCCCGATTGCAGCGTCAGTGCGCCTGAACTTGTTTGAATCACACCGTTGAGGTTGTCTACGCTGCCCTGCGTGGCGATGTTCAGGCTATTGGCCGCATCGATTATCCCTTGCTGGTTGACGATCATAGCGGCGTTGATGGAAAGACCTGCATCGGACACCAGCACGCCCTCGGTGTTGTCGAGCGCATTGCCATGGGTGTGCAGGGCAAGGCCGGTCTTGCCGGAGATTACGCTATTCTGGTTGCTGATAATGCCGGTGGTGGTAATCCGCGTTGCCTGATTGCTGATGATTTGAGCATAGTCATCGTTGATCAAACTCTCTGCGGCGAGTGTGACGTTGCCGCTACCGAGCAGGCTGCCGCCGCGGTTGTCGATGGCGCCCGTGACGGCGGCATCCAGCGCGCCGCCTGCCAGGATCGTACCGCCTTGGTTGGCGATAGACGCACCGCTCAACATCACCGATTGCCCGGCCTGCCAGAGTCCCGCCGTGTTGCTGATCCGCCCGGCGGCGTGCAGATTGCCTGCGGCATGGAGTTGGGTGTTGAAGGCGGTGAGGTTGCCGGAGGGTGTTGCATCAAGGTCGAGATTGCGGTCGGTGATGATTTGCGTGTCGTTGAGATGGATGGCCTGCGCCCGTACGCTCAGATCATCCGCCGCCAGCAGTGTGCCCTGGTTGGCGGTGAAGCTCGCCGCACGCAGGTCGAGCCGCCCTGCGCTGTAGATCGTGCCGCTGTTGCTGGCGGCCCCCGTCGTGGCGATATCCAGCGTGCCGGTGCTACGCTGGATGAGTTCTCCGCTGTTGTCAAGCCGCGCTGCGCTGATCGCCAATTGACCTTGCGCATCCACGATGCCTGGCTGGATCACACTGCCACTGCTGGTGATCCGTGTATTCCCCTTGCTCACTGTCTGCCCAGAAAGCGCCATGGTGCCCGTGCTGGTGAGCTGAATATCTTGTTTCGCGTAGCTGTCTTTGAGTGTGAGGTCGCCGTTAGCGGAGAGTATCAGGTTGCCCTGCAGGGCGGCCACACGTCCTTGGCTGTTGACACCCAGGCCCTGTTCGGTGGCTACCAGATAAACCTGATTGGCATACATGCCGCCCACGTCCTTGATGTCGATGGCAAAGCGGGGCGCCGCTCCATTGCCCGTCAGGGTGGTTGCCTGCAAGGTGGCGTACAGCACCTGGTTGGCCCCCGCGATGGCGTTCAGGTTTTTGGCCCAGACCTCGCCTTCTATCACCATGCCGCGTGCAATCAGGTCGAGCTGTTCGAGGCTGGTGGCCGTCAGTCCCCGGTTGCCGATGGTTAGCTGCCCTTGACGCACATCGAATCCGGTGAGGCTGCCGCCCTCGCCGAAGCGGGGCGTACCGGTGGTGAGGCTCGCCCGCCCCGTATTGAGAAAACCGCAGCCGTCGCAGGTGATACCGTTGGGATTGGCGATCACGATGTCTGCTCGCCGGCCAGCGATTTCTATTGTTCCCAGTAACTGCGAAGGGTTGGCTGTTACAATTTCGTTGAGGATGATGCGCGCCGCTGTCGGGCCTATTTGCAGGTTCCCGCCGATCCAGCCACCGAGCTGTGTTTGGGTCGCCCCTGGGCTGTTGTTGAGAATCAGGCCATTCGGATTGACGTTGAACTGGTCGTACTGATTGTGTGACACGCCCGCGCTGCTGGGCGGGGCGATGTGAACGAGAGGCACGCCATTTGCTGCGGCATCCATGATCGGGCGTTGCCCGGCGGGTGCAGTGCTGGCCGGAACGATAGGAAGGGGGGCGCCATCCGCGGCCTGTGCAGAGGTGGACAGCATTGCGAACTCGCCTTGCCACAGATACATCACCAGTACTGCCTTCGCAACGCGCCGTACCCAAGGTGCCTGATGCCCCGTCATGTTCATGTCAACTCTCACTCATATAATTTTTCAGGGTACGCTGTACCCATGCCCGTGAAGGGCACAATGCACGCACCATTCTGCGTTGCTACGGTGCGTGAGACGCACCCTACGTTTCGTTGCCGCGTCAACCAAATACATACGTCACAGACAGATAAGGATTCCAGTTCCCTGTTTTAAATCCGTCCGGCTTGTAGAGGGGCGCGCCAAGCGCCGCATCGAACTGCACCGCTTTCCATTTGCCGCGCATCCCCAGCGCCGCCCCCGCCAGCCGGTTGCCTATGAGGAAGGCATCGCTCGCACCCCATACCCGTCCATGGTCGACACCAAGATAAACGGCCGTGTCCACGCCACGTATCCAGTTCACGGGCGTCGCGAGATCATTGCGATGGAAGAAGCCGCTTTCCGCCAGCAGCACACTGTCACCATCAAAGCCGCGCACGCTCCACCGCTGGCCGATCGCAATCTGATCTGTCACCAGCGTGGTATCGCCGGTACGCTGGCCGCGCAGTGTGGTGGTGTATTGGAAAGGCCTCCCGTTCATCGTAAATGGCTGGTTGTAGGCAGCGGCCAGCGTCCATATCGTGGGGCGCAGGGTCAGCCCTTCTTGGGCGGCGGTCGGTAAATCATCCTGGGCATCCCTCCAGGACACGCCGCGCCGATAACCGAGATCGACGTCGACGCTGGCGTTGCCGATCAGTTGTCTTGAGGTGATGCCGGTCTCCACATAAGTTGTACGCCGGCGTTGAACGATCAGCTCCACGTCATCGAGATAGCTGTTGGCACGGCGTGTGGATACTGCGGCGTATATCCCAAACTTGGCCGATGCCGTGCGAAACGCGGTGTGATGCGCCCTGGCTTCGGTGATTTCGCTCTGGCCGTGGGACAGAAAGCGGGAGGTGGTGCCTTGCACCATTTGCGCAAACCGGCTGTGGCTCCGGGTGAGCGTGAATGTGCTGTAGCCAAAGGGAATGCTGTAGCTGCCCCCCAGGCTCTGGCTTCGATGATCGGGATCGGGTTGTTCGACATTGCTGCTGGCGTTGAGGTTGAGAATGTCATTCAGGCCCAGGGGGTTGTCAAATGACGCATAGCCGAAGAGTTGTGTGCGGCCGAGTGTTCTGCTGCCCGAGTTGTCGAGGATGACGCCCCCGCGCAACCTGTCGCTTAAGCCACCCGTCTGGCGCACCAGCGTGACGATGCTGGTGTCGGCGCGCGGCCCTGGCTCTAGCCGGGTAGTGACAGACTGGCTGGGCAGGCGCTTCATTTGTTCGAGACCTTGTTCCATATCACGGATATTGAGTATGTCGCCCTTGCTCACTGGAAAGGCGTTCCGCCATGTGCCCCAGGCCTCATCTGCCACCATGCCGCTGTTACTGGTGCGCGGCGTGACCATCTTCACAGCGGCGACACGGCCCACATGCAATCGCAACACGAGCTTGCCTTCCTTGAGATTCTGTTCGGGCAGCGAGACGCGGGAGGTGGCGTAGCCGAATTCGAGCAATTTCGCATTGAGTGCGGCGGCGATCTTGCGCAAGCCTTCGATACCCACGCAGCGCTGCAAAAAAGGTTGCGCGGTATTCGCCAACCAGGAGAGGGCTTGCGAACCATCGCTGGTCAGGACGATCTCGTTGATGACAAAACAAGGTGTTTCGTCAGGTAGGGCGGTGGAAAGACGCGGCGCGGCTTCGGGGGTCAAAACGTCAGCCTTGGGCCGCAACTGCTGTTGCTGCAGCCGTTCGCGCTCCTCCTGGCGCCGCAGGCCTTCTTCGGCGGTCTGCGATACGCTGGCAGGTGCGGGCGCAAGTTCCGCTGGCGCAGCTTGTGACGCGCCAGCGGCAAGCATCAGCAAGATCGCCGCAGCAAGCGGCCATAGGCGGTTGCCTTCCGGCGACGCATCAAATAGGGGATATCGAACAGTAAAACACCATCCTTGGCGCATAAAAAATGCGGCCATGGGTTTCATGATGACTCATTATTCTTGCAGCAAGCCGACAAACAGCGGCCAGCGTGTATTTATGTGCTTTGCGCCGTCGATGTTACTGAAGAGGCGCTATGGAAACCCGGGAAAAAGCCGTTCCAGACTTGTCCGGGCGCGTTGCATTCCTATGCGGGGGAAGCTCTGGCTCGATGAATCGACAAAGCTTCCTGGATTGAAAATGCGGCAGTCATCGCCACATATTGCAAGATCCGAAGAGGGTGGCCGCAAGTGATCGTTACCTGAGCTTGCTGGCTACCTGGGCGAGAACTATAGCGATAGCGAGGCTGGACCGTCAATCATCGTCCTGAAAAAGCGTGTGACATTTCAAGGGGGTTGGATATGAAAAGGCCGTTGAATTTAAAATGTTTTTTTATTTAAACTTATGATTAGGTGGATATGTCGGAAAAACTTGTACGATTATCGCCCGTGCCGCATTCATTCTTTCAGACGTGTTATTTTCAATCTCGCCTGAACCACTGGAACTCGTTGACTTTGATTTTTTTGGGGAGGCCGACAATCATATCGGTCTCCCTTATTTAGCTCGATCCCAAAAACAGCAATCGTAACCTACATTTCAGCTCAAAATACGACCGTCCATCCCTCCCGCTGGGCCTGCTCTTTGGTGTAAGCGACGCCATCGACCTTGAGGCCTTCGCGGTTCAGCAGGGTAATAATTCCTCCCTGGTTTCCGAGTTGCACGGTTTGCGGCAAGGTGACCACTTTCACTTCGCCAGGCGGCAGCGTTCCGCTGAGTGGATGTTTTTGTTTGGCTTTGTTCGCAATGGTCCAGCCAGCCAGATCAACTGTCTGGGGAGAAGTATTGAGCAGTGTCACCGTTTCCTTTTCCGGTGCCGGGCCGATAGGATTCACCAGCGCTGCAACGATGCGTACGATGCCTTGCGGTTCGGTTGGCTGGGGCGTCGGTTCGATGCGGTGGCCGGTGATGTCGTCACTGTGCCAGCCCTGCGACTGGAATTTCAGAAAGACTGCCACCCACTGATTTTGTGCCGGAAAGTGGATGAGCATCGCGCCATCCTGCCATACCCCGTCGTCTTTCTGGAACTGCGCGGAGTTGGCCTGGTTCATGTGGATGTCGTGGATGCCATTGCCGGGCTTGAAGCCGAAGATCTTGTCCTTGATCTCTTCCGGCCCCCAGCGCTCGCCAAAGGCATAGAGCAGCGCGCTTTCATCGGCCATCACACGCTGTATGTAATGGTCGATGACTTCGTTCAGGTCATTGTCCGGGCCGGGCACATTGAAAGGCAGCGGGCGCATCCGGTTGCGATCGAAGAGGTTGCCGCGGATAAAATCCAGCGCCAGACCGTTGGGTTTGCGTTCCAGCAACGTGAAGCCGAGCGGCAAGTCGAGCAAGCCCGCCGTGACGGGGTGCTGAAATGCATCGTCCACGAGATATTCAAGCTCTGAAGGGCTTTGCTGTGATTTGACGTTGACAGCGATCCGATAGTCCGTGTCTTCGTCCACGATATGCACTTGGTAATGCGGACTCTCCCCCTGGCCTAGCCGCCGGTCTATCGCCCGTCCCTTTAAAACTCCATAGCGTTTCAATGGCATGGTGTTTTCCTCCTGGATTGCATGTGAACGTACCTTCAAACGCTGTTTTTAGATCATATCAGCGGTTTTCCCCTTTCGCCACCTGCTGTAATACCCAATCCAGCGCGCCGTGCGGCAACAGCCGTTTGAGGGTGGCAAAGAAGTGCGCAGGCGCTGTGACGGGGTAGCGTATCTTGGGGCGTGGGCTTTCGAGGGCGTGGATCACTTTTTTCAACACCGCTTCGGGCGGCAGTGTGAAGGGTGCGGTGGGGCCTTGCTTGGTCAGGCGCTGTTCCAGGCCGCGATAGCGTTCGCGGTGGGCGCTGTGTTTGGGGTCGATATTTTGCCGGTAAACCGCATGGGCGTTGGCGCGGAAGCGGCTTTTGATCGGGCCGGGTTCGATGATGGATATATGGATGCCGCTGCCTGCCAGCTCCAGGCGCAAGGTATCGGTGAGGCCTTCCAGGGCGAATTTGCTGGCGTTGTAGGCGCCGCGGTACGGCAGTGCGACGAACCCCAGCAGCGAGCTGTTCTGGATGATGCGCCCTACGCCTTGAGCGCGCATCACCGGGATGACACGGTTGGTCAGTTCCAGCATGCCGAACAGATTGGTCTCGAATTGCGCCCGCAATACCTCACGCCGCAAATCCTCCACCGCCCCCGGCTGGCCATATCCCGCATTATTGAACAGACCATAGAGCCTGCCCCCGGTGCGGGACATGATTTCGTCCACGGCAGCGTGGATAGAGTCCGAGTTGTTCAGGTCGAGGCGCAGGCTTTCCAGCCCTTTGGCCTGCAAGGTTTCCACATCCTCCATCTTGCGCGCCGTCGCGAATACCCGGTAGCCGCGCGCCTTTAGTCCCTCAGCCACGCAACGGCCAATCCCGCTGGAGCAGCCGGTGATTAATATGGGTTTTACTTTCATGTGGATGATGCCTGGCTGTTTTTGTATGGCTATATTCTACGCCAGCAACACTGCCACAATCCCATATGAACCCTCTGATTTATTCAGATGGTACTTAACAAAGAACCGCGCAGGGATAGCAGTAAACCCGTCCTTTGATAGCTACGCAGCATACGGCGCTACAGACATTTCTTATAGGCAGTGCTGGTACCACCATTTTATTGCGGAAGTTAGATGTATCTCTCACCTCCTTATATGACAAGCTAGGCGTGTGAAGCGAGGCTTCCGCAGTAAACCTTGGCATGTTCATGTCAAACCTCCTCTCGTTTATGATATTAACGGTGATAATGGGACGCCCTATCTCAACTTGCTGCACCCAGTTGCTAGACTTCCTCGCAAACGCTCTGTTGCAAGTCTGTATCTTCATAACAATGCCAGCTTTTGCATCCTTTGCCACGGGTACATGTGGTCACCCAGGCCTCATTTTGGCGCATCTGTGGAAAAACCCGATTGCTATTTTCAGATGACATGCCCGAGCTGCTGCCTGAATATTTTGCGCTGCTCGTTTGTAAGCTGTTTTGTGCGGTAAATCCTGGAATGTTCATGTCTAATCTCCTTGTTAATTGCTGAGCCTATCGATCATAGTATGGCGACATTTTGCTAACCAAAAATGGAAACTCCTCGGTCACATCCACACGTACATAATATTTCTCGGCGACATCGGTCTGCCGGTGGTTGTACGCGAAAATCACATCCATTATCTTGCGCGTTCCACTCAGGCGGGATGGACGCACATCCACCCCGGTGAGAGCACAATCCCTTCCGAAGCATTCGGCCGCCGTGGCATAGATGGCCGGATAACGCATGACCAGATAGTTGAGTGCGCGGTGTTCATCGGTTGCCCCGGCGTTGTCCGCCATCTGCATGACTCGGTCGAACAATTCGCTGGCCATGGGTTTAAACTTCTCGGCGGTGATTTTGTCCGGCTTGGGAATCGCCTTGATCAGTGTGTTTCGGTCGAAGGAATAGATCTGGTCGAATACAGCCATTGGCACCATCAGTCCGTTACACGCATCGGGTGGGGCAATGGGGCCGCGTAGACCGATGACAATATCCAAGTCCATTGGGCTGGGGGCAGGGCGGATAGCCTCTATCAGAAGGTCTAGATCCCCTGGGTCGCGGGGCTGCAGAATATAGGTTTCCATGCCTTGTATAATGAATACCCAGCACAGTTGCCGCGCGAGGTAGCGGTTTTCCCGTTGCGATAGCACGGAAAAAAATGCCTCTCGATCTGTTTTTCCGACTGTGTCAGAGCGGCCGGTCGCTTGCATGAATTCTTTTTCGACACTAAGGCGTGGAAAACGTGGCTCAATGCGCCCCACCGCATAGATGTATGAAAGGGGTGTGTTGGTCACTCCGCTCCCACAGGTTGAGCATGTCCCGTCATTGCTTCCCGGTGGCGCCATCATTACGGATTTATTGTCAGGAAATGCAGTAGCCGGTAGTTGTATCGCTTCATTTTGTTCCATAACACTTCCCCCTGAAAATAGAGATGGATCGTTGTGGCTTGAGTCCTACTTACTTTGAGTGATATCCTGTAAAAGTCATCCAGCGGTTGAGGATGGCGGCGCGCCGTTGACAACCATCACAGGGTTTAATGCCAATAGCGTATGTCATGTGCTTGATGACATCTCCCAAGCCGATGTCTTCCTCTATTAGGAATCCAGGAAGACGTATCCGGTGGGGTTGGTGTCCCATCTTTTTGCTGTCATCATTCATTGATTTCTCCTTGTTTTACGTTATTGTCGCGCATGATTTCTCGCTACCGTTTGATATGCTGCCCAAGCATCCATCATAGGCGGTACAACGCTGTTTCGTCGTGGAGAATCGCCGTGGGTGATAGCCAGTTTTATCTCCCCCGCAGTTGCAGTAGGAAACAACGACCACAGCAACGCAGTCGCGCCCGTTACAAAGGGGGTCGCAACACTTGTTCCTCCTTGTGTGAGCGTTTTACCATTGGCGCTGAGACTGGTGATTCCTTCGCCGGGCGCGCTCAACCCCTGTTTTCCGATAGAGCTTCCCAGATTTGAGTCATTTATCGGTCTTCCCGAAAGGTCGCAGGCCGCTACAGGGATGACCCATGGATGCCGGGTTATGGCAGAGCTGCCAAGGGTGCCTTGATTCCCTGCCGCTGCGACGACGATGACACCGCGCATTGCGGCATATGCCAGTGCATCCTCCAGTTTGCGCTCACCATTTGGCGAGGGTTGCGCGAGGGAGGCGCTAAGGTTGATCAATCTCGCGCCAGCATCAATACACTCGATGAGCGCTGCAGCGAGTTCTTGGGGAGTCGTGCTCGGTATTTCTCCATTTACCGAGGCCGACTCTGCGAAGATGGGGCGCACCAGCAAGGTGCAGTTGGGGCAGATTGCCGGAGCGGCGGTATTCCTTTTTGCGAACAATATGCCAGCCACAAAGGTGCCATGAAAGCAGGCGAAGTTATTAGTTTGAGTGCACGTGCCGCGAAACGCGCTTGTCACACGGATATTTGCATTGGCAAGATCAGGATGATGCGTGGCGACGGGGCCGTCTATCAGGCCGATTATGATTTCAGGTCTGCCACTGCTGAGGGCCTTCAGCGCTTTCAGTTTTACCAGTTCCAGAGGATCCATGGCATTTCCTTGTCAACCAGCTCAATGCGTATCCAACTTATTGAGGCATAACCCAACTTCATGAGAACGGTTTGACGATAGCGCAAATGCCGATCACGATTTTTGATCTAGATCAATAAAACCGTATTTTTTGAAAAAGAGATTTCCACGGGGTGACTACGCCAGCAACACTGCCACGATCCCCGTAATAAAAATCCCGTCAAATGTTCCCGCGCCGCCGATGGAGGCGATGGGTGTGCCCATTTTGCGGATGTCTTTCAGGCGCAGCAGGTCGGCGCCGATCAATACGCCGAGGGTGCCGCATATATAGGCGAGCGCCGCGCTATGTTCTGGGGCGATGATGATGGCGGTGAGTGCGGCGGTAACGGGGCCGACGAAGATCGGCATGCCTATTCCTAGGCCGGGGATGGGGCGGCTGGTCAGGTGACTGACGGTGGCGACGATGGTGATGGCAAGCGCCATCTGTGTCAGGTCGATGGGATTGTGACGCATCAGGTAATAGGAAAAGAGCAGGGGGATCAGGCAGCCGCCGACATTGACGGCGATCACCGTTTTGCCGGTGAATTCGCGCATCTGTGGACGCAGCAGGCGGCGCAGCGCGTCAGGAATGGCCATGTCCGGCGACGGGCGTTCGGCCTTGATCTGAAACAGCGGCAGGTTGATGGCGCTGCCGAACAACGAGGCGAATAGCAGTGTGAAGGCCGAGGAGGGTGACAGACCCAGCTTTTCAACGGCGACCGTTAGCAATCCGATCTGCACGAAGGCAAGAAGCATGCTTATCAGCAGGACGAACAGGATTAGATATAAGGGTGAAAAGGGCACGGCGGCTTATTTTCCCGGCTGGAGCGCGTCGGCCAGCAGCCCTGTGAGGCAGATGGCATTGGTGGGGTGGATGATGCTGTCGGTGCTCCAAATATTTTCCACCCCGGCCCGGACCAGTGTCTCCTCCGTGTCTCCGGCGAAGATGGCGTGGGTGATCAGGCAGTGTACGGCAGCCGCACCGGATGCCTTTATTTGCCGTGCTGCGACGGCGAGGGTGTAGCCGGTGCTGGCGATGTCGTCTACCAGCACCACCGTCCTCCCTTGGTAATCCAAGGCGGGTAGCGTGATGTTGACGGTGTGGTCGTCAATGCGTTCTTTGCGCGCCACTGCATAGTCCGCATGGCAATATTCCGCGATGCGGCGCACCCATTGCTCCGATTCGCTGTCGGGGCCGAGCAGCAAGGGTTTGTCAAGGCGCGAGCGCAGAAAACCGGCCATTAACGGTGCTGAATTTAGGGCGATGGCACGGGCGGCGGGCACGGCTTCTTCCAGGTGGCTAATGCGGTGCAGATGCGGGTCCACCGTGATCACGGCATCGAACAGTCCGGCCAGGAAGTTGCCGATGATGTGCTGGCTGACCGCTTCGCCTGGTTCGAATGCGCAATCCTGGCGCATGTAGCAGAGGTAGGGCGCGACCAGGGTGAGATGGCGAACGCCCTGTTCCCGCGCCTGTTTTACGCACAGCATCAATTCAATCAGCTTGTCATTGGGCTGATTCAGGCTGCGGCAGACAATAACCTGCGCAGGGAGCGCGGCGGGCAGGCGCACCTTGCTTTCACCGTCCGGAAAGCGGTGGACATCGGCAATCCGGCAGGGTACATCCAAAGCTGCCGCCAGTTTTTCCGACGGCTGTGCATAGTCAGGAAAGCCCAGTACCAGCATTAGTGCCATGACTCGGAAATATCGAAACATGAAACGGCGTCTTTTGCCGCAGGGCGGCGTTGCTCGTCGTTGCCATAGAATGAGCTATGGCGCCTCCTCGCGCCTTGCCCCGCATCAAAATCCATCCGTTTCATTTGTCTCGATATTTCCGAGTCATGGTACTAGAACTCCCCATAAAACTGCGGCACAGCTTCCGCAGTGCCCACGGTGTAGCCGCTGCCGTGTTCTTGGGTGAGTGCGTGAGCAAAATTGAAATCGGCGTTGAATTCGGCGTGGACGCGGTACAAGGCCTCGCCCTTTTCCACTGGGTCGCCGAGCTTTTTGAACAGGTCGACGCCCGCGCCCTTGTCCATTGGCGCCCCTGCCATGCGCGCCAGCCTGGCCAGCAGGAAATTGTCGATGCCCGTGATCACGCCGTCTTGTCCGGCGGTCACTTCATAGATGAGATGGCCGGGAGCGGGCCGTGCGGTTTGCCGTCCCTGCGCCTCGATGATGGTGTTCATTTTGGCCAATGCCCGGCCTGAATCGAGGATGTCGCGTGCGATGGCATAGCCGAAGCCACCACGCACGTCGGGGTCAAACTCCAGCACCCGGCCGGCCAGGCGCAATGCCTTCTGGCGCAGATCCGCCGGGGCCTTGGGGTCGTTTTCCAGCACCTGCATCACGTCACGTGCCTCCAGCACTGGGCCAATACCGCGCCCTACCGGCTGACGGCCATCGGTGATGATGACCTCCAGGTGCAGCCCCAGGCGGTCACCGACAAATTCAAACAGCTTGCGCAATTGCAGCGCCTCGCGCATGTGACGCACCTTGGCGCTTGGTCCCACCGGGATATCGATCAGCAGGTGAGTAGAGCCGGCGGCCATCTTTTTGGCGAGGATGGAGGCCACCAGCTGGCCTTGCGAGTCGATTCCCAGCGGCCGCTCGACGGAGATCAACACGTCGTCCACCGGCGCAAGCCGTGCGGTGCCGCCCCACGCCAGGCAGCCACGCTGGCTGCGCACTATGGAATGCAATGCGTCCGGCGGTAGATCGACCCTGGCCAGCACCTCCATGGTATCGGCGGTGCCGGCAGGCGAGGTGATGGCGCGGCTTGATGTCTTGGGGATCAGCATGCCGTGCGCCGCCACGATGGGCACCACCAGCATCGAGGTGCGGTTGCCGGGAATGCCGCCAATGCAGTGCTTGTCCGCCACCAGCGGTTCATGCCAGTTGAGACGGTCGCCTGATTCGAGCATGGCATGGGTAAGGTGGAGCACCTCGTCCCGGTCCAGCCCGGTCTGGCCCGACGCCACCAGAAAAGCCGCCATTTCCATTCTCGAATAGCGGTTGCCGGCGATGTCCTGGGTGATGGCGTGAAAATCCTCCTGGGTGAGGCGTTCGCCCGCGATTTTGCGCCGCACCGCATCCATGGAGCGCGGCGGCTCGGCGTGCGCCACCCGCACCAGACCGCCCTCGGCTACGCCAATCTGGGCGAATGCCTGTTCGGAAAGCCCCAGTTCCTCAGGCGTGACGATGGAGGTGTCATCCACCACGTTGAGCACGGCAAGCACGGTGTTGCCGTTGGCGCTGATTTCGATCTTGGATAGAGCCTGAAAACCCTCGGCGCGATAGATCACGCACTCGCGGTGCAGGTAGGCGACATTCTCCCGGTAGGTGTCAATCGCCACCCGTCGCAGTTTCAGCGTGTCGGGATGCTGTGTGGTGCGTTTGACGGTCATGGCTTTATGTTACAGCCAGATAGCTTTCTGTGGCGATAGCTGGTCTTGGTTCCTCAGCCTCCTCCTTTCTCCGTTCCTGCTGCTGCAACGCCCACATGCGCGCGTACACATTGCCCTGTTGTAGCAGATCGCTGTGCGTGCCGCGTTCCACAATGTGTCCGTGCTCCATGACGATGATCTGATCGGCGTCCACGATAGTGGACAGCCGGTGCGCGATGACCAGCGTGGTGTGGTCGGCGGCGACCTCGGCGAGTGCGGCGAGGATCGCCTGCTCGGAGTGGGAGTCGAGCGCCGAGGTGGCCTCGTCGAAGATCAGGATCTTGGGATTTTTCAGTATGGTGCGTGCGATGGCGACGCGCTGTTTCTCGCCTCCCGAGAGCTTGAGGCCGCGTTCGCCGACCTGGGTATCGTAGCCCAAGGGCAGTGATTCAATAAAGGTGTGGATGTGCGCCATCCGCGCGGCGCGGATCACCTCCTCGCGCGGTGCGTCGGGCCGGGCATAGGCGATGTTGTAGTAGATGGTGTCATTGAACAGCACCGTGTCCTGCGGAACGATGCCGATGGCCGCGCGCAGGCTTTGCTGGCTGACCTCGCGGATGTCCTGGCCGTTGATCAGGATGCGCCCGTTGTCCACATCGTAAAAGCGGAATAGCAGGCGCGACAGCGTCGATTTGCCCGCGCCGCTGGTGCCCACCACTGCGACTTTATGCCCCGGCGGAATGTCAAAGTCGAGATCGTGCAGGATCTGCCGTTCAGCTTGATAACCAAAATCGACATACTCGAAGCGCACCGCACCGTTGCCGACCACCAGGGCGGGCGCGCCGGGCTGGTCGCGGATATCCAGCGGCTTGTCGAGCAGGCTGAACATCTTTTCCATGTCGGTGAGCGAGTGCTTGATTTCCCGATAGACGAATCCAAGAAAGTTGAGCGGGATGAACAGTTGCAACAGATAAGCGTTGACCAGCACCAGATCGCCCATGGTCATAGTGCTATCCACCACGCCTTGGCCAGCCAGAACCATCAGCAATGTGACACCGGCAGCGATAATCGCGCCCTGTCCGAAGTTCAGGAAGGACAGGGAGGTCTGGTTCTTGATCGCGGCGTGCTCCCAGCCCTTCATGTGTTCATCATAACGCCGCGCTTCGTAGTCTTCGTTGTTGAAGTATTTCACTGTCTCGTAATTGAGCAGGCTGTCGATGGCGCGGTTATTGGCCTTCGAATCCATATCGTTCATCACGCGGCGCACGCCCATGCGCTGCTCGGTGACCACCAGGCTGAAGATGATGTAAAGGATGATTGTGACAGTGGTGATGATGGCAAACCACGGGCTGTAATTGGCGAACAGAATCACCGCCACCATGACGATCTCAAGGATGGTTGGCAGGATGTTGAACAGCATGAAAGACAGCAAAAAACTCATGCCGCGTGTGCCGCGCTCGATATCGCGCGACATGCCGCCGGTCTGGCGCTCCAGATGAAAACGCAGCGCCAGCGAGTGCAGATGGCGAAACACTTTGAGCGCGATATTGCGGATGGCGCGCTGCGCCACCTTGGCAAACACGACGTCGCGCAGCTCACTGAATAACGTGCTCGCCAGGCGTAACGCCCCATAGCCGATCAGCAGGGCGAGCGGCAGGATGACAATAGTCTGGTGGGTTTTGTCCAGGGCGTCGACCACCCCTTTGAGTGCCAGGGGTATGGCAACACCAGCCAGTTTCGCCAGCACCAGGAAAGCCATCGCCAGCACCACCCGCGCGCGGTACTCCCAAAGATAGGGCAGCAGGGTGCGGATGGTTTTCCAGTCGTTGCGGTTTTCGGGTAACGGCGCGGCGTGTTGCGTGTGCATGAAGTGGGGCGCTCAGAAAAATTCTTGCTTTAAGGGTAAAGCTTACAGGATTTATCTTGTTATCGCCCTGGCAGGGTTATGCCATTAGACGGCTTGAAAAAGTGTATAATTGCACTCATTTGATTGTATTTCGATTGTTTTGTCTGGTTCGTTGCGAGGATTTTTAGCGTTATGCCCATTTACGAATACCAATGTGCTGCCTGTGGCCACTCCCTGGATGCCATCCAGAAAATGAGCGATTCCCCGCTGGTTGAATGCCCAGCATGCGGCCAGCCGCAATTGCAGAAACTGATCTCCGCCGCCGGATTCCGCTTGAAGGGAAGCGGCTGGTATGAGACCGATTTCAAGGGGGGGGCAAAGAAGAAAGAAGCGGCGTCCACGTCTTCTGACGCGGCGTCTGGCACCAGTGCCTCCACGCCCTCTACCACTAAATCCTGACGCAGGGTAACTATCTAATGCCGCGTTTGCGCCGCTATCTGATCGCCGGCCTGCTGGTCTGGCTGCCGCTGGGTGTTACCGTGCTGGTGATCAAGTTGTTGGTCGACTTCATGGACCAAACCCTGCTGGTGTTGCCAGCCGCCTATCATCCCGACAAGCTGTTTGGCTTCCATATCCCCGGTTTGGGGGTGTTGCTGTCTGTTGTGGTAGTGCTGGCTACGGGCATTGTGGTGGCCAATTTCTTTGGGCGGCAGATGGTGGCGGTGTGGGAGAATTTTTTATCGCGCATCCCGCTGGTGCGCCCCATCTATTCGGCGGTCAAACAGCTCACCGAAACCGTGTTCACCTCCGGCGGGCAATCGTTCCGCAAAGTGCTTCTCATTGAATACCCGCGCCGTGGTCTATGGACGCTGGCATTCCAGACCGGCACTGCGGTCGGCGAGGCCCAGGCCAAGACGGCGGATGAGGTGGTCAATGTCTATGTCCCCACCACCCCCAACCCGACATCCGGTTTTTTTCTCATGGTGCCGCGCAAGGACGTGGTGGAGCTGGAAATGAGCGTGGACGATGGGCTAAAAATGATCATCTCCATGGGCGCGGTGGTGCCAAAGTGGAATGGCAAGGGTGTGGCTGAAGTGCGCGCCGACGTTGCCCCTCAGGGCGGCGAAACGTAATATTTGCTTTGAACGCCTTGCCCACCGCCCCCTCTCCCGCTTGAGGGAGAGGGCTGGCGAGAGGGTGAATGCGTAACGCTATCTAACTCCAAAAAAACATTAGGAAAAGTATCATGCGCAGTCATTACTGTGGGCATTTGAACGAATCTTCGCTGGGCCAGGATGTCGAATTATGTGGGTGGGTGCATCGTCGCCGTGATCATGGCGGAGTGATCTTTGTTGACCTGCGCGACCGCGAAGGACTGGTTCAAGTGGTGTTCGATCCTGAAAATCCCGAGACATTCATGACCGCCGAGCGTGTACGCAGTGAATACGTGCTACGCATCAAGGGTACGGTGCGCCATCGCCCCGCGGGTACGGAAAATCCCAATATGGCAACAGGTCAGATTGAGATCGCATGCCAATCACTGGAGATTCTCAACCGCGCCGAGCCGCCACCGTTTTCGGTGGTTGATGCCATATCCGATGAAAGCGAAGTCAACGAAGAAACCCGTCTGCGTTACCGCTATATCGACCTGCGCCGCCCGCAGATGTTGCAGCGGCTGCGCATGCGCGCGCAAGTGACGCGTACCTTGCGGGGGTTTCTCGATGCGCAGGGTTTTCTGGATGTCGAAACCCCGATACTGACCAAATCCACGCCCGAAGGCGCGCGTGATTATCTGGTGCCGAGCCGTACCCATCCCGGTGAATTTTTCGCCCTGCCGCAGTCGCCGCAGCTCTTCAAGCAGTTGCTGATGATGGGTGGGCTGGACCGCTACTACCAGATCGTGCGCTGCTTCCGCGATGAAGACCTGCGCGCCGACCGGCAGCCGGAGTTCACCCAGATCGACATCGAAACCTCGTTCATGGATGAAGATCAGATCATGAATCTCAAGGAAGACATGCTGCGCGAGTTGTTCGCAGAAGTGCTGGAGGTTGCCCTGCCCAAGCCATTTCCGCGCATGACCTATGCCGAGGCGATGGCGCGTTTCGGTGTCGATAAGCCCGACCTGCGCATCCCCCTGGAACTGGTGGATATTGGCGACCTGATGAAGAATGTCGACTTTAAGGTATTCTCAGGTGCAGCCAATGATCCCAAGGGGCGTGTGGCAGCGTTGCGCTTGCCTGGCGGCGGTGCGTTGAGCCGCAAGGAAATCGACGACTACACCCAGTTCGTGGCGATCTATGGCGCCAAGGGTTTGGCCTATATCAAGGTTAATGACCGCGCCGCGGGCCGCGAAGGCTTGCAGTCGCCGATCCTCAAGTTTATTCCTGACGATGTGGTTGAGGCGATCCTGGCGCGTACCGGCGCGGAAAATAACGATCTGGTCTTCTTCGGCGCCGACAAGGCCACCGTGGTCTGTGAATCGCTGGGCGCGCTGCGTATCAAGCTGGGTCATGACCGTGGCTTGGTGGAGCGCGAGTGGCGGCCGCTGTGGGTGGTTGATTTTCCAATGTTCGAGTGGGATGAAAAAGCTAATCGCTGGTCGGCCTTGCACCACCCGTTCACAGCCCCTACAGTAAATGATATTGAACAGCTCGAAGCCAACCCTGGCGCAGCCCTGTCGCGCGCTTACGACATGGTGCTCAACGGCACCGAGGCGGGCGGTGGTTCGATCCGTATTCACCGGCCTGAAATGCAGGCGGCAGTGTTCCGTATTCTGGGCATCGGCGAGGAAGAAGCGCGTGATAAATTTGGTTTCCTGCTCGACGCGCTCACCTACGGCTGCCCGCCGCATGGCGGCATTGCCTTTGGTCTGGACCGGTTGGTGATGCTGATGAGTGGCGCGCAATCGATTCGCGACGTGATGGCCTTCCCCAAGACCCAGACCGCCGCCTGTCCCCTCACCTCCGCGCCTTCACCTGTGGGTGATACGCATTTGCGGGAGTTGGGGATCAGGCTGCGTGCCACCACGACAGCGGCTTAAAAATGTAGGGTGCGCTGTCCCCATGAAGGGGATAATATGCGCACCATTTTTTGATTTCTGTGGTGCGGGGGACGCACCCTACGGTTTTGAGGTGTAAATAAATGGCGGCAACCGCACAAGCAATCCAACAGTTTTCCGAGCTTTCCGACGATGAATGCGACGCACGCATCCGCGCTGCGAAGGCCGCGCTGGGCGAGCGGTTGGTCATTCTTGGCCATCACTATCAGCGCGAAGAGGTGTATCGCCATGCCGATTTCACCGGCGATTCTCTAAAGCTGTCGCGCAAGGCCGCCAGCTCCAGCGCGGAATTCATTGTATTTTGCGGTGTGCACTTCATGGCAGAGGTGGCGGATATTCTGTCGCGTCCCGAACAGATCTCCATATTGCCGGATCTCGCGGCAGGCTGTTCGATGGCCGATATGGCGAACCTCGCCAAAGTGGAGCGCGCCTGGCGTGAGCTTAGTGCGGTGCTTGACCCCGATGAGCAGGTGACGCCCGTTACCTACATCAATTCCGCCGCCGACCTGAAGGCGTTTTGCGGCCGGCACGGCGGCATAGTGTGTACCTCCACCAATGCGCGCCATGTATTGGAATGGTCCTTCGCGCGGCGTGGCAAGGTGCTGTTTTTCCCCGATCAGCACCTGGGACGCAACACCGGCTACCGTATGGGCATCCCGCTTGATCAGATGGTGGTATGGGATTTCAACCAGCCGCTGGGTGGCTTGACGGCCGAGCAGATCCGCAATGCCAAAATGATTTTGTGGAAAGGGTTTTGCTCGGTGCATCAGATGTTCAAGCCGCAGCACATAGACCAATTCCTGGCGCGCTTTCCTGATGCCAAGGTGATATCCCACCCCGAGTGTTCCTTCGAGGTGTGCGAGAAATCCGATTATGTCGGCTCCACCGAATACATCATCAACACGGTCACTGATTCCGCGCCCGGCACGCGCTGGCTGGTGGGCACGGAGCTGAACCTGGTGCAGCGCCTCCATGAGCGGCATCAGCACGAAGGCAAGTCTGTACACTTCATGTCGCCCACCGTGTGCATGTGCTCCACCATGTTCCGTATTGATCCGCAGCATCTGCTATGGACACTGGAAAATCTGGTGGAAGGCAGGGTCGTCAATCGCATCCGCGTGCCGGAGCACGAGGCGCGCGAGGCGCGGCTGGCGCTGGAACGGATGTTTGAGGTTTTGTGAGAATTTAGAAATGCAGGTCAGGCTGGCGGTTGCCTGACACCAAGCGAGGTATATGTAGAATCTATGGCCGGACATAGTAAATGGGCAAATATCCAGCATCGCAAGAATTCCCAGGACGCCAGACGCGGCAAGCTGTTTACCAAATTAATCAGGGAAATTACCGTCTCCGCTCGCGCCGGCGGCCCTGACCCGGCATCCAACCCCCGCTTGCGTACGGCCATCGACAAGGCGCTGATCAACAATATGACGCGGGATACCATCGAGCGCGCAGTAAAGCGTGGTGCAGGCACTCAGGAAGGTGATAATTTCGAAGAGGTGCGCTACGAGGGCTATGGCCCCGGCGGTATCGCCGTCATTGTGGACTGCATGACCGATAAGCGCACGCGCACCGTGGCCGATGTGCGCCATGCCTTCACCAAGCATGGCGGCAATCTCGGCACTGAAGGCTCGGTCGCCTACCTGTTCAAAAAAACCGGCATTCTCACCTATCCACCCGGCAGCAACGAAGACAAGATCATGGAGGCTGCATTGGAGGCGGGTGCTGATGATGTGGTGATCAATGACGACGGCTCCATCGACGTGATCACCACACCCGAGGCGTTCGCGATGGTGAAAGAAGCGATGGGCGCGGCGGGTCTTTCCCCGGTGCAAGCGGAAATTACCATGCAGGCCTCCACCAATGCCGTTCTTGTCCGCGAAGACGCGGAAAAAATGCTCAAACTTCTGGATATGCTGGAAGACTTGGACGACGTGCAGAATGTCTATTCCAACGCGGATATATCCGCGGAAATCATGGTCCAGCTATAGGTTCTGTCCGTGAATAAATTATTTTTATGACCCGCATCCTTGGTATCGACCCCGGCTCCCGCATCACAGGCTTTGGCGTCATCGACGTGGAAGGCGGACGGGTGAGTTATGTCACCAGCGGATGCGTGCGAATGACGGACGTATCGCTTCCTGCACGCCTCAAAACCATCTTTGAAGGAATCAGTGAAATTGTTGCAACATATAATCCCCATGTCATGGCAATTGAACAAGTGTTCATGAGGCACAACGTCGATTCGGCGCTCAAACTTGGGCAAGCGCGCGGAGCGGCGATTTGCGCGGGGGTTGTGCAGTCACTCCAGGTGTATGAATACACCCCGGCGCAGATCAAGCAGGCCATCGTCGGCAAGGGAAATGCCGCCAAGGCGCAGGTGCAGCATATGGTCAAGGCGTTGCTCAAGCTGCCCGGCTCGCCGCAGGCCGACGCTGCCGACGCGCTGGCCTGCGCGCTATGCCACAGCCATGTTCACCAGACGCTACAGGTTCTGAATGTGTCAAAGGGGCAGGCAGTGCGTGGCATGCGCGCCGGGCGGCTGCGATGATCGGGCGTTTGCGCGGTAAATTATTGTGGAAGCAGGCGCCGCATTTGCTGCTGGACGTACAGGGTGTTGGCTATGAAGTCGAAGCGCCGATGACCACCTTTTATGAGCTGCCTGCCGTAGGCAGCGAAATTACATTGCTGACTCATCTGGTGGTGCGCGAAGATGCCCATCTTCTGTTTGGTTTTGCCAGCGAGGCCGAGCGCACGCTGTTCCGCCAGTTGATCAAGGTCAGCGGCATCGGCGCCAAGCTGGCGCTGGCCATATTGTCAGGCATCTCCGCCGACGCATTCGCCCGCTGTGTGCATGATAACGATATCGCCACACTGATTCGCCTGCCAGGCGTGGGCAAAAAGACCGCCGAACGATTAATAATCGAAATGCGTGATCGTCTTGCCATCAAGGGCGGCCTGGCAGAGATGCCCGGACTGAGCGGCGGCATAATCACCGCGGCGGAAAACAACCCGCGTAACGACGCCATCAGCGCATTAATCGCGCTAGGTTACAAACCTCCGGAGGCGAGCCGCATGGCGCTGGCGATAGATGCTGCCGGACTCACCAGCGAAGAAATCATACGGCGCGCCCTGCAGGCGGCCGTGAAGTAAAATGTAGGGTTAATAACCCACCAAGCGTCGCGTAGCGACACAAAGCAGGCATCCCCATCTTTAAGAGGTAAAAAAGTGGATGTAAAACAAGCCATACAAACACGCCGTTCCGTAAAGGTGTACGATCCTGAATACCGCATGAGCGAGGGTGAAATACGCTTGCTCATGGAGCACGCCATCCTGTCTCCCACGGCGTTCAATATCCAGCACTGGCGCTTTGTGCGCGTGCGCGATCCCGCATTGCGCGCGGAAATCCGCAAGGCGTCGTGGAACCAGGCCCAGGTCACCGATGCCTCGTTGCTGCTGGTGGTATGCATGGATCTCAAAGCCTGGGACAAGGAGCCGCAACGCTACTCGCGCAATGCCCCGCCTCATGTGCAGGAACACATGATCACAGGCATGCGCCAGTACTACACAAACAATGAACAGGCACAGCGCGACGAAGGGATGCGCTCTGCCTCGCTGGCCGCCATGAGCATCATGTTGCTCGCCAGGGAGATGGGTTATGACTCCTGCCCGATGGACGGCTTCGACTTCGACATTGTGGCTCGCCTTATCCGGTTACCGGAGGATCACGCCATTTGCATGATGATCGCTATCGGCAGGAAGATGCAGGAGCCGCGCCCGCGTGGCGGGCAGCTGGATCTGGACGAGGTTTTCTTTATGGATCATTTTTAAGCCACTCAAAAGCCTCCCGGAATTGATCTTTTCCTCCCCGGCATATGATCTCGCCATGAGATAAGATGATGCTATCAAAATCCCATTGGAGTATATGATCAATGGATGCCTTGAACGCGTTCCTGTCTTTTATGAAAGTCTTGAATATCCGCGTGGGGCCAAAGCGTCGATAGGCCCCATTCAACCGTAGAAATAATTTTTCTGATACTGAGTTGGCGCTGTTAATATTGAATGCCAAGTCGGTCAAAATTAAAGTGCGGCTTGCCTTGTGGCAGAAGACAACCTCGTTATATTGCGGCATTCCCTTGACCATATACTGTTCAACCTCGTCTTGCCATGCCGAAGGTGCATCATCCCCAAACGTTATTTCCTTTGGTGGCGATATTTTTATTTGCGGCATTCCCGGTGGTTTGTAATATGCCGCATTTGGATAGGCGTTAATCCAGTCGCACAAAAACAGGTTGTGCATGCAATTTGGCGCCACAATCGCACATACCTCACCCATTGAATCTAGCTGTTTTCTGATGCCGTCCTCATATGAAACCGGGGAATGCAGTATGAGGCCGCCCGAGCTCAGCTTGATGATCGTCATGCGAACGCCCAGGTTGGCAATGAAGAAGCGGAAGGGCCTGTCCACGGTCCACACGTTATCAGCGACTTTCTTCATGATTGTCTCCATGTCCTTGCTGTCTTCTGGCATTTCAGGTTATGGCTCCTCCATGCCGATATTTAAAAGCGTCGTCAAGGATGCCCTTAAATCTTGATACCTATCTTTTCCCAAGCGTGTTTCATAGCGTTGTTCTATGGCCTGTACTATGGAAATGCATTTTTCAATCAATTTTTGTCCCTTTTTTGTATAGGTGACCGATTTCGCCCGGCCATCTTCTTTGTCCATTCCAACCCTCAAATATCCTTTGCGTTCGAGTTCCTTGGCAATCTTCCCCGCGGCTTGCTTGGATAGCCCGGCGTGCCGCGCCAGCGTTGTAAGCTGTAGACCCTCTCTGTCGAGGTGACGCAGCACGTTGAAGTCGGACAGGGTTATATCGCAAATTCCGTGTTCTTCCAGTTGGGACAGCAAGTCTTGCTCAAATCCCCTGAATGCGAGAATCATCAATCTGGCGATGGGTTGTTTGTCTGGGTCGTTTCTCATGGGTCGAAAAAATGATGTTTTGTTTGCCTTGTTGTAATGATAATCCTAGTTTACTAATAAAGTAAATATAGTTTACTAAATGTTCGAGGAGAGTGTCTTTTGATGGGTGCCTCTTGTTTTAGAGAAATGGCTAAAGGGCCGCAATCCATTTTGCGCAAGCCACCTGCAGGCAATTAGGAAAAATCTTATATATCTCGTATGGTTGATGAGTTTGGCAAAAGGTGTATGCTTGAATCTTGGCAATTACCCAGGAGAACCGCAATGATGACGAAATTGATGACGGTCGTAGCGCTGTCTGTCTGCATGGTGTTGGGATCGAGCGCGGCGTGGTCGTGCAGCATGGCCGGCCCCAATACTCATATCGGCGTCGTAACGGCGATGGACCCAGCCGCGAAGACCTTTACTATCCAGGATGCCGAGACCCGTCAAGCCATTACCTTTACCGCCACGGATGCGTTGCTGAAGAGCCTCCAGAAAGCGCAAAAAGTGATTGTGAAGTTCGAAAGCAAGGGCGGTAAACTGGTTGCCTCGGCTGTACAGGCGTAGCTGATTTACCCCTCATCCAAAACACCCTCGTTCGCCCCTCTGCGGGGCGAGCAATCTTTAAGCGGCATCTCTTTCAAACCTTCCTTTGCCTGGGGGTGAGCCAGTGTGGTTGCGTTTCATCAGGGTTGCGCTAGTCACGTGGTATCTTGGTATCGCCCTAGTCTCACTTGCCCCGCTGGCATTGGCGGATCAAGCCGGAAACATCCCGTTTTGGCGAAGCAGTGAACTACCGCTTTCTGCTGCAATAGGCGAGGGCGATGTAGTATCGCATCAGGCGTCCCTCATAGAACAAAGCGCCCATGGAGTGGATGCGGCGCGCGTGCAGTTCCGCACGCGCGCCGTGATTGCCGCAGGTACGCTGGCTGTGGCGATCTATGGTACACAAGGATGGTGGAGTGACGGTCTGACACGTGACTTTGGATTTACTAATGAAGGGTGGTTTGGCCAGAACACCTATGCCGGGGGCGCGGACAAGCTGGCGCACAGCTATGCGGGATATGTTGCTACGCGGCTGTTTGCGCGGGGGCTGGAGTGGGCGGGCAATGATGCCGGCCAGGCTTTGCGCCTGGGAGCCATCACGGCGCTGGGCATCATGACCGGCGTGGAGATCATGGACGGCCTGGATCGCGACCACAAGTTCAGCTATGAAGATGCAGTCATGAATGTGGCCGGTGTAGGCTTGGCCGTATGGTTGGAGAAGAACCGCCGCTGGGACGACCTGCTGGACTTCCGGTTGCAATACTGGCCGGCCGATGCGCGGCGGCGTGCGGGTGAGGTGAAGGGCAAGGGGGACTACGATGGCCATACTTATCTGCTGGTCGCCAAGGCGAGCGGTATCCCTGCCCTGCGCAGTTCTTCCTGGCTGCGGTATCTTGAGCTGGCGGTGGGGTACGGCACGGTGGGGTACGGCACGGTGGGCTACGAGGCCGAGCAGATTGGCAGCCGCTTCCTCTATTACGGCGTCTCTCTCAATCTTGCTGAAATCCTGGCGAACACGGTTTTTCGCAACACCCCAAAGGAAAAAAGCCGTGTCCGGCGTATGACGGAAACGGCGCTTGAGTTGCTACAGGTTCCGGGTACGGCGCTGCTTGGTGACCATCGTCTTTGACCACGGCAGGGGGGTAAGCGCAGGATGGGCAATATTCCTTTGTTTGTCAGAGGTGCTTCTCCCTTTCGTCTCATCCACCCACATAATTTTCCGGCGTCAACACGGTATTGGTTGGCGATTTGCTATTGTCAGGCTGCGGATAGTCCAGAGTATAGTGTAACCCCCGGCTCTCCTTGCGCTGCATCGCTGAGCGTATGATCAAGTCAGCCACTAAGGCTAGGTTGCGCAGTTCGATCAGGTCGTTGGTGACGCGGAAGTGGCTATAATATTCAGCAATTTCACCGAGTAGCAGGTCGATACGGCGCTTGGCCCGCTCCAGGCGTTTGTTGGTGCGTACCACGCCAACGTAGTCCCACATGAAGCGCCGCAGTTCATCCCAATTGTGCGCCACCACCACTTCTTCGTCTGAATCGGTGACGCGGCTTTCGTCCCACGCGGGGAGCGGTGGCGGGAGAGGTGCTGTGGCGAGTTGGGCCGCGATGTCTTCGCTCGCCGCCTTGGCGAATACCAGGCATTCCAGCAGGGAATTGCTGGCCATGCGGTTGGCGCCATGCAAGCCGGTGAAGGCGGTCTCACCGATGGCATAGAGACCCTTTACGTCGGTTTGTCCGAGCATGCCGGTCATTACTCCGCCGCAGGTATAGTGGGCAGCAGGGACGACTGGGATGGGTTCTTTGGTCATGTCATAGCCGAGTTCCAGGCAGCGCGTATAGACGGTGGGGAAGTGGCGCTTGATAAAGTCTGCCGGCTTATGGCTGATATCGAGCAGGACATATTCACAGCCCACGCGCTTCATTTCGTAATCGATAGCACGCGCCACGATATCGCGCGGTGCGAGTTCGCCGCGAGGGTCGAATTTGTGCATGAAGGGAGTGCCGTCGGGCAGTAACAGGCGTCCGCCCTCGCCGCGCACCGCTTCGGTGATTAAAAAGGATTTTGCTTTGGGGTGGTACAGGCAGGTGGGGTGGAATTGAATGAATTCCATGTTTGCTACCCGGCACCCGGCGCGCCACGCCATGGCGATGCCGTCGCCGGTGGCGACATCGGGGTTGCTGGTGTAAAGGTAGACCTTGCCGGCCCCGCCGGTGGCCAGCACCACAAAGCGGGCGCTCAGGGCGTGAATGTGATGGGCGGTACGGTCCAGGATGTAAGCGCCCAGGCAGCGCTCGGTGTCGAGCCCCAGCTTGCGCCCGGTGATCAGGTCGATGGCGATATGGTGCTCAAAGAGGCTGATATTGGCATGGCGCCGCACCTGCTGCTCCAGGGTGGTTTCCACCGCCCGGCCTGTGGCATCCGCCGCATGTATGACGCGCCGGTGGCTGTGCCCGCCTTCGCGCGTCAGGTGGTAGTCGATGGTACCGTCGGGGAGTGTCTGCTGGGTAAACGGAACGCCGTGGTCGATCAGCCACTGGACAGCCTCCCTGCCATGTTCGACGACAAACCGGACGGTGTTTTCATCGCAGAGTCCCGCGCCGGCATCCAGAGTGTCCTTGATATGCGATGCTACGGAGTCGCTTTTGTCCAGCACGGCCGAGATGCCACCCTGGGCATACAGTGTGGCGCCCTCGGTGAGCGGGCCTTTGGTGACGAGCGCAATGCGCGCCTGTGGCGCCAGATGCAGCGCCAAGCTCAACCCGGCGGCGCCGCCGCCGATAATAAGCACATCATAATTTTCTTGATTTTGATTCTTTTGCATAGGCAAGGTTGGCGATCCCATGGTTTGTGTGCATAATCCTACGCACGGCTATCCGGGCGTTGAATATTTTCAGCAAGAGCGGCTCTTTTCCGGTTTTCTGCTGTCTCCCCGTAAAGGGGGGCAATGTATCGGAATCAATGCTGTTTTTAGCCTGTTTTGGTGGGGAGTGTGTATACGCCACAACAAGTGAGTGCAAGAATATAATAAATGGCGCCTTTGGGCGAACTCTATAAAACCTTAATTGTCTACGGAAATGAGCATATGGAATTGCTCAGGCCGTAAGGGGACGTGCCCGGATGGGCGAAGAAAGTACCGATCAACGGCTGGTTCAGCTTGTACAGCGTGGCGACAAGAAGGCGTTCGACATTCTTGTGCTCAAATATCAGCATAAAATTATCAAGCTGATATCCCGCTATGTTCGTGATTCAAGTGAAGTACTTGATGTGTCTCAAGAGGCGTTTCTGAAGGCGTACAGGGCGCTGCCAAGTTTTCGCGGCGAAAGCGCCTTTTATACTTGGCTGTACCGGATAGCCATCAATACGGCAAAGAATTATCTGATAGCCCAAGGGCGCAGGCCACCCGGTGCCGATGTGGAAATCGAGGATGCCGAACTTTACGAGGGCGACTCGGAGCTTAAAGAAATGGCCACGCCGGAGCATCTCCTGCTCCGGGATGAGATTGAAAAGACGGTTTTTGAGGCGATCGAGCAGCTGCCTGAAGATTTGCGCACGGCTATAACCTTGCGTGAGCTGGAAGGTTTGAGTTACGAAGAGATCGCCGAGGCGATGGCGTGTCCGGTGGGAACTGTGCGTTCCCGGATCTTCCGGGCCCGTGAAGTAATAAATAGCAGGCTCCAGCCGCTGCTTGAGTCGTAAAAGGTGAGATATATGACAGAAAAGCTCAACGAAAAGATCTCGGCGCTGATGGATGGCGGTCTGGCAGGGCACGACGCGCAGGACGTCATTCAGAACTTGAAGCAGAGCGCGGAATTGAGGCAATGCTGGGAGCGTTACCATCTGATCGGTGACGCCCTCAGAAACAATCTCCCCCCTGTTGTCCGGCACGATCTCGCCAGCCGGATTTCGGCAGCGATAGAAGCCGACGCTTCCCAGTCTCTTCCCACTGTTGTTCCTTTTGTTCCCCGGCAAAAAAACAAACCCGCTCCCTTCTTTCTCAAGCCTCTTTCTGGCCTGGCTATAGCCGCTTCCGTGGCGGCGGTAGCGGTGGTGAGTTTTGACAGGGGTGGCGATGTGGCCCCGGCCGTGCAAACCATGGCGGCGGCTCCTGCGCAGATGCAAGGTGTTGATCGCCTGCCAGTGTCAGTGACACCGCTGGTTGTTGATGAAGCCGCGGCACAATCCAGGCTCAATGATTATCTGGTCAATCACAGTCAATATTCCACCGTGATGCAGGGGGAAATGCTGCCATCCGCAAGGATAGTAGGTTACAACCCAAATGAATGAACACACCTAAGGGCTTGCGGATGAAAGCATCACTGCGCGAGCTGGGGCGCGCCCGGCCTTTCTTTTTCTTTGTCCGTTGGTCATCCAGAATTGCAGCGTATCCTTTGGGTGTGTTGGTCCTCCTTGCGGCCACTCTATCCCACGCGCGGGCCAGTGATGCGGCGGCGGAAGTACGCCAATGGCTGGATAAAATGTCTCATTCCAGCCAGAAGATCAATTTCGAGGGGACGTTTGTTTACCGGCGTGGCGATCAGGTCACAGCGATGAAGATTGTTCATGTTGCTGATGAGAATGGCGAGCGCGAAAAGTTGAGTTCACTGAACGGCCCGGTGCGGGAGATCGTGCGCGAAAAAGGTGTCGCCCGTATCACCATGGACAAGAAATCGGTAGTGGTCGAAAAACGGAGCGCGTCACGGTCATTGGTGTCGAAGACGCCCGAGCAAATCGATCAAATCGAGAAATATTATAGTTTTTCCTCGGGCGGCGAGAGCAGGGCCGCGAGCCGCCCGGTGCGCGTTGTTAATATTGTTCCCAGGGATGCTTACCGCTACGGCTATCGCGTTTCACTGGATCAGCAGACGGGCACTATGCTGCAGTCCGATCTTTTGAATGAAGAAGGTGTTCCGATAGAGCAGGTCATGTTTATTACCTTCGAACTGCTTGAGAAGGCGCCTCCCGCCATGCGCGAGCCCGCCAAACATGGTGAGTCGGCCAGCATGCACCCGGATGGGCCGCAGGTATCGCAGCCATTGACCGGTGGTGAAGGCTGGAAGGTTGGGAAAATGCCGGGAGGCTTTATTTTGACTGAGCATTACCGGCATCAGGTGCCGCATAGCCAGGCCATCATGAATCACATGGTACTCACGGACGGATTGGCGTCGGTTTCCGTGTTCATAGAAAAAAATAACGCTCATCATGCATCACCCTTTGTGGGTGTCTCGCGCATGGGGGTGGCGAATGCCTATGGCACCCGCATCAATGACTATCAGGTGACGGTAGTGGGCGAGGTGCCGGTGGCGACGGTGGAGATGATAGGCAGGTCGATAAAATATCAAGGCCCAGGGGCTGCGAAATGATCGAGGAAAACGCGCGGGTAGTGGCGGTTGAGGGTGATGCCGCATGGGTGGAGACGCGCCGCAACAGTGTGTGCGGTAGTTGCGTCGCCAATAAGGGATGCGGCACCACCGCGCTGGCGAAGGTGGTGGGCGCAAAATATACCCGGCTCAGGGTGTTGAATGCCATTGCTGCGAGGGCCGGTGATGAGGTGGTGATTGGTATCGAGGAAAACGCACTGGTGCGTGGCTCGATTGCGATGTACGCGGTTCCGATAGTCCTGCTGCTGGTGTTCGCGGGCCTGGGTGATGCCTTGAATAATCAAATGCAAATCACCACATCAGAGACAGCCAGCATTGTATCCGGCCTGCTTGGTCTGGCGGGCGGTTTCTTTTGGGTAAGCCGGTATGCGGGCAAGATCAGTCATGATGGCCGTTATCAGCCCGTTATGCTGCGCAAGACGGTGGTTTCTGTGTCACGTGTCGAGTTTTCGAAAGGTGTCCGGAGTGAAGTTTAAAAGGGCTGCTGAATATCACGTTCTTGGAGTTTTTATTCTTGATGGAGTATGTTCAAAATGAGAGGCGCCATGGCACATAGCATGTCAGTTTTTGCAGCAAAATCAGCGATGGGCGGCAGGCTTGGCCTGTTGTTCACCATGCTGCTGTTAATGCTTCCCGTGGCCTCCAGTCAGGCCAGGGAGCTGCCTGATTTTACCAAAATCGTTGAGGCGGCCAGCCCTGCCGTGGTGAATATCAGCACCACGCAAAAAGCGCAGCCCGGCCACCCCCCGATAGGGCCGCACGGCAAGATGCCCCATGGCGCCCCTCCTGAAGGCGCGCCCTTCGACGATTTCTTCCGGCGCTTTTTTGATGACAAAAAGGATGGCGGCGACCCCGATGGCCAGGATGCGCCGGATGACTTTAATGGGAAATCGCTGGGATCCGGGTTTATTATTTCCTCTGACGGTTATGTGTTGACCAATAATCATGTCATCAAGGATGCCGATGAAATTATCGTGCGTCTCAGCGACAAGCGCGAGCTGGTCGCGAAGCTGGTTGGGACAGACAAGCGTAGCGACGTCGCCGTGCTGAAGGTCGAGGCGGATAACCTGCCTGTGGTGAAGATCGGCAAATCGAAAGCGCTAAAGGCCGGTGAATGGGTGCTGGCCATTGGTTCACCCTTTGATTTCGATCATACCGTGACGGCCGGCATCGTCAGCGCCGTGGGCCGCAGCTTGCCCAGCGAGAACTACGTGCCTTTCATACAAACCGATGTGGCGATTAACCCCGGCAACTCGGGTGGACCGCTGTTTAATCTCGATGGCGAAGTGGTGGGGGTTAATTCCCAGATCTACAGCCGTACTGGCGGCTACATGGGTCTGTCGTTCGCCATTCCGATTGATCTGGCAGTGAACGTGGTCGATCAGTTGAAGGTCAGCGGGCGCGTCACCCGTGGCTGGCTGGGCGTGCTGGTGCAGGACGTCACCCGCGAGCTGGCAGAATCCTTCGGCATGAAAACCCCCAGCGGGGCACTGGCGGCGCGGATTCTGCCTGACAGCCCGGCACAGAAGGCCGGTTTGCAGGTCGGTGATGTCATCGTCGAGTTTGACGGCAAGGAAGTGGATAGCTCTTCCGCGCTTCCGCCCTTAGTGGGCAGCAGCAAGATCGGCCAAAAAGTGCCGGTAAAGATTATCCGCGACCGCAAGCCGCTGGTGTTGAATGTTGCCATCGGCGAACTTCCGGCGGAGGATGACGAGGTTAAAACCTCCGGTGCGCCCGCCCCTGAAGGAAGCGTTCTCGACAAGCGGCTGGCGATTGCCATAGGCGATCTTACCCCGGAACAGCGCAAGGAAATGGAAGGCGAGGCCAAGGGCGGCGTGGTGGTGCAGCGCATCAAGGACGGTCCGGCGCAGAAGGCCGGCGTGCGCAGCGGTGATGTCATTCTCATGCTAAATGGTGTCAAGGTAGAAAGTCCGGCGCATTTCAAAAAACTGTCCGCCGAACTGCCTGTGGGCAAGTCCATCCCGCTGCTGGTGCAGCGCCGTGGCGATCCGATCTGGCTGGCGCTGAAGATTCCCGAGGCCAAGAAATAAGTCATGCGGGGGCGGGCTGGGTTCCGCCCCCGCAATCAATTTTTGCTATGGGGATGTAAGCGAACCCAGAAAAAGTATAAAATCCGGGGTTAATAACCGTTTTTCTTCCTCCTTCCCGGTTCCCACTACATGAAGTATATCCGCAACTTTTCAATTATCGCCCATATTGATCACGGAAAATCCACGCTTTCTGACCGTCTGATTCAGATATGCGGTGGCCTGAGCCAGCGTGAGATGTCCGCCCAAGTGCTGGATTCCATGGATCTGGAGCGGGAGCGTGGCATCACTATCAAGGCCCAGAGCGTTTCCCTCAACTACAAGGCGAAGGATGGCCATACCTATCAGTTGAATTTTATCGACACGCCAGGGCATGTCGATTTTTCCTATGAGGTGTCGCGCTCACTGGCTGCCTGCGAGGGCGCATTGCTGGTTGTGGATGCCGCGCAGGGTGTCGAGGCGCAGAGCGTTGCCAATTGCTACACGGCGATTGAGCAGGGGCTGGAGGTTGTCCCGGTTCTGAATAAAATCGACCTCCCGTCGGCGGAACCCGAGCGCGTGATCAAGGAGATTGAGGAAATCATTGGCATCGAGGCCAGTGACGCGTTGCGTGTCAGCGCCAAGACTGGCGTCGGAATTCCAGATCTGCTGGAGGAGATTGTCGCCCGGATCCCTGCGCCACAGGGCGATCCCGAAGCCCCCTTGCAGGCGCTGATCATCGATTCCTGGTTCGACAACTTTCTGGGGGTGGTCTCGCTGGTGCGTATCAGAAATGGCACGCTTACGCCCAAACAGAAGATCAAGGTGATGTCCACCGGCAAGACCTTTCAGGTCGAGAAGGTGGGCATTTTCACACCCAAGCGCAAGGAAACGGATGGGCTTCATGCGGGTGAGGTGGGCTATATCATCGCCGGCATCAAGGATATCAATGGCGCGCCAGTGGGCGATACGCTCACCCATGCCGATCGCCCCGCCAGCGAGCCTTTGCCCGGTTTCAAGGCGATTCAATCCCAGGTGTTTGCTGGCCTGTTTCCGATCTCTCCGGAAGATTACGAGGCCTTCCGCGACGCGCTTTCCAAGCTGCGCCTGAACGATGCCTCGCTGTTTTACGAGCCCGAAACCTCCCAGGCGCTGGGGCTCGGATTCCGCTGCGGTTTTCTTGGCATGCTGCACATGGAGATCGTGCAGGAGCGGCTTGAACGGGAATACAATTTGAATTTGATCACCACCGCCCCCACCGTGGTGTATGAAGTGGTTACCAAGAAGGGCGAAGTGCTGCGCGTGGACAATCCGTCCAAGCTGCCGGATATCGGGCAGATCGCCGAAACGCGCGAGCCGATCATTCTGGCGAACATACTGGTCCCGCAGCAATACCTCGGCGCGGTGATTACACTGTGTGTCGAGAAGCGTGGCGCGCAAAAGAGCCTGCAGTATCTTGGCAATCAGGCAGTGCTCTCATATGAGCTGCCAATGAACGAAGTGGTCATGGACTTTTTCGACCGCCTCAAATCAGTGAGCCGCGGCTATGCCTCACTGGATTATGCTTTCGCGCGCTATCAGACTGCTGACCTGGTGAAGCTGGACGTGCTGATCAATGGCGAAAAAGTGGATGCCTTGTCGATCATCGTGCACCGTGAGCAAAGCCAGTATCGTGGCCGGGAGCTGGTGGAGAAAATGAAGGACGTGATTCCGCGCCAGATGTTCGAGGTCGCCATCCAGGCGGCGATAGGCGCGCATGTCATCGCGCGCCAGACCGTCAAGGCGATGCGCAAGAACGTCATAGCCAAGTGCTATGGCGGCGATACGTCACGTAAAAAGAAGTTATTGGAAAAGCAAAAGGAAGGCAAAAAACGGATGAAGCAGCTGGGTTCCGTGGAGATTCCGCAGGAGGCATTTTTGGCCGTGTTGCAGACAGGTAAGGGTAAATGAACTTCGATTTTCCAGCCATTATGACGTTGGCGGTATTTGTGACCGGCGCGATTTGGGCGGTGGATGCCGCCACGGGGGCGCCCAAGCGGCGGCGGGCGCTGGCGCAATATATGGCATCCACTGGCGCTGCAATGGATGATGCCACCCTGAAGCGCCTTGCCACTGAGCCAGCCTATCTCGACGAAGTTATTAACGCGTCGGAAGGCAGATTAAAAAAGGATGCGATTAAGGGTATCGCCAAAGAGCCGGTGTTGGTGGAATACGCGCGCTCCTTCTTTCCGATCATCCTGATTGTGCTGCTGCTGCGCTCGTTTCTTGTGGAGCCCTTCCGTATTCCATCGGGGTCCATGATGCCGACCCTGCTGGTGGGCGATTTTATTCTGGTGAACAAGTACGCCTATGGTATCCGGTTGCCGGTGCTTAACAAAAAAGTTGTAGGGATCGGAGAGCCGCAACGCGGTGATGTCGTGGTATTCCGTTATCCCAAGGACCCCGCCGTGGATTACATCAAGCGTGTGATCGGGGTGCCGGGTGACAAGATAGGTTATTACCAGAAGAAGCTCTATATTAATGGCCAGCCTGTCGAGCAGACCCTCACGGGGACATATACCGGCGTGGGTTCTGGCCTGTCCATGTCGGGCGCCAATTTGCGCGTGGAACAGTTGGGCACTGTGAAGCATGATATTCTCACCGTTCCCAACCAGCCTTCGATGGAGGGCGATATCGAAGTCCCCGCGGGGCATTATTTCGTGATGGGTGACAACAGGGACAACAGTAATGACAGCCGTTTCTGGGGTTTTGTGCCGGAAGAAAATCTGGTCGGCAAGGCCTTCATGATATGGATGAACTGGGATTCGGCGAACGGTGGTATAGCCTGGAGCCGGATTGGCGGGAAAGTTGAATGAGGCTAAGGAACCTCTGATTTATTCAGAGGTTCCCCGGCACACGGATGTGCCGACATTTTTCAATCACGCCAAGTGAGTGAAAAATGAAGAAAAGCAAAAATCACATTTTTTGCTTTTCGTGCTCTGAGAATTCCAGGATGGAATTATTCAGAGCTTCCTTAACAAGCAAGCTGGAGCATGTGATGATAATAAGCAAAAAGAAGCAGCATGGAATGACGGCGATAGGCTTTGTGATGTTGCTGGGCATAATCGCCTTTTTTGCCGCTATTGCCCTGAAATTGGCGCCTTTGTACCTGGAGCATTTCGAGGTTTCCTCCGTATTGAAGTCCCTTGCCCAGGAGCAGGGTATTGCAAGCAAAAGTGCGGCGGAAATCGAAGACATGATCATGAAGAGATTGGATATTAATGATGTGACTCATGTCACCAAGGATAATCTCGAGATTTCCAAGGAAGCTGGAAAAGTTTCCATTGCGATCAGCTATGAAGCGCGCGTGCCGATGCTTGCCAATATTGATCTTGTCGCCAATTTCAAGGATAACAAGGTTGAGGTGGCCGCACATTGAGCGATCAAGGGTATGGTTTTGCGGCCGGCGCTGTTCATGCTTCCCTGGATAGCCTGAGCCGTAAGCTGGGCTACCATTTTTTGCGTCCCGATTTGTTGGAGTGCGCGCTCACGCATCGCAGTGCGGGCAGTAACAATAATGAGCGGCTTGAGTTTCTTGGTGATGCGGTATTGAATTTCCTGATCGCCGACGAGTTGTACCAGCGTTTTCCCGGCGCAAGCGAAGGTGAACTGAGCCGTGCTAGAGCCAATCTGGTGAGAGGCAGCACACTTGCGATACTCGCGTCGGCATTCGATCTTGGCAACTTTCTCAGGCTTGGGCCGGGCGAGTTGAAAAGCGGCGGTTTTCGCCGCGAATCCATTCTTGCGGGCACACTGGAATCCGTGATTGGCGCGGTTTATCTGGATGGCGGATTTGATGCCTGCCGCACACTGGTGCTTGCTATCTATAAGGAGCGCCTTGCCGTCATCTCTCCGGAAACCCATCCCAAGGACCCGAAAACCCGTTTGCAGGAATATCTCCAGGCGCAAAAGAGGCCATTGCCATTTTATAACGTACTCTCCGTTGAAGGTGAGGCGCACAAACAGATGTTCAAGGTCGAGTGTATTGTGGACGGCATTTCTCCATGCCAGGGGCGTGGTGTGAGCCGTCGCCTTGCGGAGCAGAACGCGGCGCAACAGGCGCTGCAATTTTTGGGTTTCGAGTGATGGATCAAACTTCAGGCAACGCGCCCGCAATCCGTTGCGGCCATGTCGCGATCATAGGCCGTCCTAACGTCGGCAAATCCACCCTGCTTAACCGTATTCTCGGCCAGAAGATCAGCATCACTTCGAACCGTCCCCAGACTACCCGGCATCGCATTCTCGGCATCAAGACAACCCAGGATGCGCAAGTCGTTTATGTGGATACGCCAGGCCTGCATCGAGCGGCAGGGCGCCCTATGAACCGCTACATGAACCGTGTTGCCGGTGCGACAATCCAGGATGTTGATGTGATCATCCTGGTCGTCGAAGGCCTGCGCTGGGCTGATGAGGATCAGGATATTCTTGAGCGCCTGAAAACAGTATCCGTGCCGGTTGTTCTGGTGGTCAACAAGCTGGATAAGGTGACGGATAAAGGGGCGCTACTGCCACATTTTCAGAAATTGGCGGAGATTCGGGAGTTTGCGCATATCATCCCGGTGTCCGCGAAATCCGGCAAAAATATCGAAACCCTGGAAAAAGAAATCATCGCTCTGCTACCCATCGCGCCGCTGCTCTATCCAGAAGACCAGGTTACCGACCGTAGCGAACGTTTTCTTGCCGCTGAGTTGATCCGGGAAAAGTTGATGCGCCGCTTGGGCCAGGAGTTGCCTCATGCGGCGGCCGTGGAAATCGAAAAATTTTCCATGCAGAATGAGGTCGCGCATATCAATGCGCTCATTTGGGTAGAGCGTCCCGGACAAAAGGCCATAGTCATAGGCAAAGATGGCGCCGTGCTGAAAGAGATAGGCACGCAGGCCCGGCAAGACATGGAGAAAATCTTCGGGTGCAAGGTTTTCCTGCGTCTGTGGGTCAAAATCAAGGAAGGATGGTCCGAGGATGAGCGGGCGTTGCGCAGCCTGGGTTATGGTGAAAATTTATAAGCACTATTTTTTACACCCTCCGTGGCACAGGTTCTTATGACATCCTTTGCCCAAACAGTCCTGCAACCAGCCTATGTGCTGCATAGCAAACCTTATCGCGACACCAGCCTGCTGATCGAGGTGTTCACGCCCGAGTTTGGCAGGATTGGGCTGGTGGCGCGCGGCGCGCGGGCGGCTAAATCGCGCATGCGGGGGCTGCTGCAACTGTTTCATCCGCTGCTGATTTCATGGGTTGGCAAGGGTGATCTCGTCACGCTGGCCGCGGCTGAAGAGCATGGATTGGCGCGGGTATTGAGCGGCCCCGCGCTGCTGAGCGGTTTTTATCTCAATGAGTTGCTGCTGCGCCTGCTGCATCGTCATGATCCGCACCCGGCCTTGTTTCGCATGTATGACGCCGCGTTGTGTGGCCTGGCCGCGCAGGTGGGAGGCAATCCGCCTGATGGCACCGTGCAGCTGCAACGGACGTTACGCAATTTCGAAAAACACCTGCTTCAAGAGATCGGTTACGGGTTGGTGCTGGATCATGATGTGGTGACAGGTGCTGCCATCGAAGCGGACGGAAAATACCGTTATCATTTGGAGAAAGGACCGATACAGCTTGCCGGGCCAGAAATGGAAAAGGGTGTGGGTATATCGATTCATGGGAGAAGCTTGATTGCCCTGGCGCAAAATGATCTAGGTGATGCGATGGTTTTGCGTGAGACCAAACGTTTGTTGCGGGAGGCATTGGCGGTTCATTTGGGGCCCAAACCGTTGCGCAGCCGTGAGTTATATGGCGAGTTAAAAGGTGGTTTAGCATGAACTTAAAAACTCGGTTATTCACGAAAAAACACGAAAATATTCAGGCGCATATCGCGTGTTACTGTAGTGGCATAGTTAATTTGGCCACCTGATTATGGGTGATAACATCACCCTCAATATAAAACAGGTGACGAAATGGCAAAAAGCAGACGGA
>LNFM01001872.1_pt1 | contig 45924 bp, 43 predicted proteins | sample 596031 | NCBI WGS metagenome assembly LNFM01 (sample SAMN04254537, study PRJNA301005) | activated carbon metagenome | isolation source: dual media filters at the Ann Arbor, Michigan drinking water treatment plant | place: USA: Ann Arbor
TGGCGGGGCCGAAATGTGACGAGGCGACCCATAAGCCCGCCACAACCTACCGGCTCCGCTATCGAAACGTAACCCCCTAGAAATATTACATTTTCTTCAGATTCTCGATGTCGCAGGACGTTTTTCAGTCTCCCAAAGCCTTAGGACGCTTCATTTTGCGGGAGGCGCTCTTTGGCTCGCTCGCATCCGAGGGTGAGGGCGGCTACCCCTATGTTTCCTTGGTTGGCGTGGCCGCCATGAGCAGCGGGGCTCCAGTCATGCTGCTTTCGAACCTCGCCCGCCACACCATCAACGTCCGGAAAGACCCAAGGGTTTCACTGCTTCTGACGGAGAGATCCAAGGCCCACGACCCGCTGCAAGCGGCCCGTCTGACCGTGACTGGCAAGGTGACGCCGGTCGAGAAAAGCGAGATTCGCGCGCGGTATCTGGTCCGTCATCCGGAGGCTGCGAAATACGTGGATTTCGCGGATTTCGGTTTCTGGAGCATCGCGATCGAGCACGGTCATCTGGTCGCGACTTTCGGCAAGATCGCCGACCTTACCGCCGAAGAATTACTCGGCAGCGGCGGGCTGAACTGGCCAGCGAATTAACCGTAAAGGCCTTGCCACGCATGGAGTTACCCGTCGGTCACTGTTGTTTCGCGCTGCAATGAAACTTCAGCCTTTGGCGTTGACATAAAGGCTTCACAACGCGGAGGTCGGTCACTATGGTCCCGCGCTTTCCGGGGGTGGGCCACTGGGGATAGGCGTTTTCGCCCATTTACCGCCCTCTTGTTCGAGAAAAAGCAATGCGATCGAAGCTCCGGCGGGTGTCCGGGTGATCGGGAGGAAGTTTCGTGCACGAGTCTGGCATCAGAAGCGCATACGGCGCCGACAAATTCGGTTTCAAAGAGCTCAAAGCGGTACGCTGGAATCTCCAGACGCCAGCGCTGTATGAGCATTCGCTTCAGCGCCAGGAAGGTCAGATCGTTGCCGGCGGCGCGCTTTGCGCGGAAACCGGTCATCACACCGGCCGCTCGCCGAAAGACAAACATACGGTCGTCGACGAACTCACCGAAAAGAAAGTCTGGTGGGACAACAATAAGAAAGTCTCGAAAGAACACTTCAACAATCTGCTCGAAGACTTTCTCGCCCACTCCAAAGGCAAAGAACTTTTCGCTCAGGATCTCTTCGGTGGCGCCGATCCGAGCTATCGCATCAAAGTCCGCGTTTTCACCGAACTCGCCTGGCACTCGCTCTTCATCCGCACGCTCCTGATCCGCCCCGAGGCCGACGAGCTTGCGAAGTTCGAACCCGAACTCACGATTCTCGATTTCCCGTCGTTCAAGCCCGACCCGAAGCGTCACGGCGGCCGCGAAGGCTCCGACACGATGGTCGCGATCGACTTCACCCGTAAGATCGTTCTGATCTGCGGCTCGTCTTATGCGGGCGAAATGAAGAAGTCCGTTTTCACGACGCTGAACTTCTATTTGCCGCAGCAGGGCGTGATGCCGATGCATTGCTCGGCGAACGTTTCGAACGACGGCAAGGAAAGCGCGCTCTTCTTCGGTCTTTCCGGCACCGGCAAGACCACGCTTTCAGCCGACCCGAACCGCACGCTGATCGGCGACGACGAAACCGGCTGGGGTCCGGACGGCATCTTCAATTTCGAGGGCGGCTGCTACGCAAAGACGGTAAACCTGTCGCGCGAGAACGAGCCCATGATTTACGACGCGACCAACCGCTTCGGCGCGATCCTGGAAAATGTTGCGTTCGATTCCGTGACACGCGTTCCGGACTATACGGACGTTTCGAAGACCGAAAACACGCGCTCGGCCTATCCGCTTGAATTCATCCCGAATGCATCGCGCACCGGCCAGGCGGGTCATCCGAAGAACATCATCATGCTGACGGCGGACGCTTACGGCGTGATGCCGCCGATCGCAAAGCTCACCTCGGAGCAGGCGATGTATCACTTCCTCTCGGGCTATACCGCGAAGGTCGCGGGCACCGAGAAGGGGCTGACCGGCGTCGAACCGGAATTCTCGGCCTGCTTCGGCTCGCCGTTTCTGCCGCTGCACCCGTCGGAATATGCCAAGCTGCTTCGCGAATATATCTCCAAGCACAAGGTCGATTGCTGGCTCGTGAATTCGGGCTGGACTGGCGGCAAGTATGGCGTTGGCCGCCGTATGCCGATCAAGGCGACGCGCACGCTGCTTACCGCTGCTCTCGACGGTTCGCTGAAAGACGCCGACTTCCACACCGATCCTTATTTTGGTTTCGCGGTGCCGAATTCGGTGCCGGGCGTCGAGCCGCATCTCTTGTATCCGTCGAAGACCTGGAAGAACAAAGCCGAGTTCGACGAGACCGCGAAGAATCTCGTCGGTATGTTCCAGAAGAACTTCCAGAAGTTCGAAAGCCACGTCGACGCGGAAATCAAGAAAGCCGCGCCGGCGATCGGGCTCGCTGCGGAATAATCGCGCTAAAAAACAGAATTAGTTCGTGCGCGCCGGTGGTTGAACAGCCGCCGGCGCGTTCGGATTCGTGTCCGGCTCCTGAATGACCTGAGAGGTAGCCGGCGGCACCTCGGTCGTTGCGGCCGGCGTTGCCTGTACCACCGGCATCGTCACCGCGAAGGTCGCGTGCGGATTATTCGGCAGGATTTTGATCGCGATCAGTTGCTTTACAAAGGCCGGGCTCATGCCTGATCTCTCGATCGGCACATAGTCACGCGCGCCGCGATAGACTGAAAATCCGGTTTCCTGCACGACGAGATCGCCGCTCTGCAGCGTCGGGTCGTTCTCCAGATCGACATTTGCAACACCAAACGGATCGCGGCCGTTGCAACTGCAATTATCTACGATTTTGGTGCGGTAGGCGAAGGCGTTAGGGATCGCGCTATATTTCTGGCCGTCGGTTGCAAACGAATTCTCGATCCCCTTGCCGCTGAAAATCTTGGTCTGCGCGGCCGGGCACATCGCGCTGCAAATCTTGTCGAGCGAAAGGTCCTTGCGGCCGCCGCGGCTGACCGGGAAAAACTTTCCGTCGCAGGTCCGCACGCAATGATTGGCGAAGGCGCTATTCTTTTTCTTCTCGTCTTCATCGTCATCATAACGGCGGTCGCCGAACAGCGAGCCGAAAAAGTCGGTGAAGGGGTTGCCGCTCGAGCGGGGCCGGTCGTCGCGATAGGGCGCCGGCGGCGATGTCCGGTAGCCGCCATAGATGCTGTAAAACACCTGCGCTGCGGCGGGGGCTGGCGAGACGAGCATAAGGGGAACGGCAAAAAAAGCCGCGGCGGCGGCGCAGGAGAGGGAACGGGCCGCGAAATGAAGCGCCGTCACTGTACCAAGCCTCCCACGCCTTACTTTTTAAGTGGCTCTTCTAAGCCGCCTTGATTACCAGCCGACTAAACGCACCACCCGGAGGAAAGTTGCAAGTAACATTCCGCCAGAGTGGCCGTCTTTTGGGTAGGTTACCGGTTCAAGAATTCGTCAGCCGTAAAAAGCGCATGAAAACGAAGGCCCGCTTTAGAAAAGGTCTCGGTTGCCCCTTCCTGGCGGTCCACGATGGTCAGGACTAGGGAGACTTTCGCGCCGGATTCCTGCGCGGCCTGGGCTGCCTTGAGCGCTGACTCGCCGGTTGTAGTGACATCCTCGACGATGGCGACCGTCTTGCCCGAAAGGTTTTCGCCTTTGGTCAGCCCCTCAACCAGAAGCTTCGCGCCATGCTCCTTCGGCTTTTTGCGCACGAAGAAATTCGGCAGCGGGGCACCCGAAATCCAGCTTAGCGCCGCGACCGCTCCCGAAATCGGCACCGCGCCCATCTCCAGACCGCCGATTGCATCGAGCTTTTCCGAAGCCAGCGCCGCGAGCGTAAGCTGCGCGAGCAAGGCAGCACCCTCCGGGTCGAGCATCGTGGGCTTCAGGTTGAAATAGAAATGGCTCTTGCGGCCGGATGCGAGCGTCACCTCGCCAAGGCCGAACGAGCGCTTGGCGATGATTTCTTTGAGCCGCACGCGGGCGGCTTTGGAGTCCGGGAGCGCGATTGTTTGGGCCACTGGCTATGTCCGTCTGGAGCGAATGCTGAGACTTGCTATCATCGCGGGACGCTAGCGCCAACGCAGGCCACCAGCCCATCAACAGCGGATCGGACCATGACCGGGCCTCTTTATCATTCTCTCGATTTCAAGCCTCGCGATGAAGCCGAAATGCTCGCGCGCGCGTCGAATTTTCGCGCGCTGATGAAGGGTCGGCGTACGGTCCGGGATTTCTCCGATAAGCCGATCCCGCGCGCGATCATCGAAGATGCGGTGATGACGGCAGCCTCTGCGCCTTCCGGCGCCAACCAGCAGCCGTGGACTTTTGTGTGCATCTCGGACGCAGACGTAAAATCGAAAATCCGCGCGGCGGCGGAAGAAGAAGAGCGCGAATTCTACAAAGGCGGCAAGACGCCCGGGGAGTGGTTGGACGCGCTATCGCCTCTCGGCACCGACGAACACAAGCCGTTTCTCGAAGTGGCGCCCTGGCTGATTGTGATTTTCGGCCAGCGCTACGGCGTGGCGGCAGATGGCTCTCATGTAAAACACTATTACGTGCCGGAGTCGGTCGGCATCGCCATGGGCTTCCTGATCGCCTCACTGCATAATGCGGGGCTTGCGACGCTGACGCATACGCCGTCGCCGATGGGCTTCCTGAACGAAATCTGCCGGCGGCCCGTGAACGAAAAACCTTATGTCTTGCTGGTCGCGGGCCATCCGGCGGATTCGTGCCGCGTGCCGGTGATTACGAAGAAGAAGCTGGAAGAAGTGTCTAGCTGGATTTAGCGCGCGGTCGCGAGCAGAAACCAGACCGCGACGGCGACGAGCGCGAGCGCAAGTCCGCGGCGTACCGGCACCCGCCAGCCCGGATCGGCAAGCAGGCGGTGCAGCCGCCCGGCGAGTAGCACGACTGCGATATGCGTTAACGTGGCCACCGAAACGAAGATCGCGGAAAGCACCGTAGTCTGCACGAATACAGATGCGGCGCCCGGCACGATAAATCCCGGCAACACGCTAACGTAGAAAATCGCAGCTTTCGGATTTAGCAAATTGGTGATCAGGCCTCGCCGGAAGGACTGAATGGCGCGATCCTGCCGTATGGCTGTGGCTTCGCTATCCGTTTCGTCGCGCCAACTCTCCCACGCAAGCCAAAAGAAGTAGAGCGCACCTGTCCAGCGCAGCACTTGATAGAGCAGCGGAGACTCGTTGATCAGCGCGGCAACACCAAGCGCTGCGGCAAAGCCATAGATCGAGAGTCCGAGTGCGATTCCGGCAACTGCGGAAAACCCTGCGCGCATACCGCGATCGAGCGTAAGCGCTGCGAGATAGGTCTGGTTCGGTCCGGGGATCAACTCGATAACGAGAGATGCGAGTGCGAAGGCCCAGAACGAGGAAAGCAAGGCATCGCTCATAACCGGCCACCGCGCCTAATGCGCCTCTTCCCAGTTCGATGCTGCGCGTGCATCTACGGAAAGCGGAATCGAAAGTGCCACCGCCGGCAACGGCGCTTCTTCCATTACCTTCTGCACGAGCGGCAGCGTCTTCTTCACATCTTTCTCCGCCACTTCGAAGATCAGTTCGTCGTGGACTTGCAGCAGCATTCTCGCGTCCACCTTCCCTTTTGCGAGCGCGCCGTCCATGCGGATCATGGCGCGGCGGATTATGTCGGCGGCGGTGCCTTGTAGGCGCGCGTTGATCGCCGCGCGCTCGTTGAAGCCACGCACTGATGGATTCTGATCCTTGATACCGGGGTAATGAACCTTGCGGCCGAACAGCGTGACCACATAGCCGTTCTCGCGTGCGAACTTCTTGGTCTCTTCCATGTAGTCCTGGATGCCGGGAAAGCGTTCGAAATATTTCTTGATGTAAGCGCCTGCTTCTTCGCGCCCGATGCCGAGCTGGTTCGCAAGCCCGAACGCCGAGATGCCGTAGATGATGCCGAAGTTGATTGCCTTCGCGCGGCGGCGCACTTCGCCAGGCATATCTTTGACGGGCACGCCGAACATCTCGCTTGCCGTCATTGCGTGAATATCTAGGTTTTCGCGGAAGGCTTTTTTCAGCTGCGGCACGTCGCCGATTTCCGCGAGCAGGCGCAATTCGATCTGCGAATAATCCGCCGAGACGAGCTGGTTACCCTTCTCCGCAACGAAGGCCTTCCTGATCTTGCGGCCTTCCTCGGTGCGAACCGGGATGTTCTGCAAGTTCGGCTCCGACGAGGCGAGGCGGCCAGTCGGGGTTGCGGCCAGCGAATAAGAAGTGTGAACGCGTTTGGTTTCAGGGTTCACATATTCCGGCAGCGCGTCGGTGTAGGTCGATTTCAGTTTCGAAAGCTGCCGCCATTCGAGAATCTTCTTCGGCAGTTCGTGACCTTCTTCGGCCAGATCTTCGAGCACTTTGGCGCCAGTAGCCCAGGCACCGGTCGCGGTCTTGGTGCCTCCGGGCAATCCCATCTTGCCGAACAGGATGTCGCCGAGTTGCTTTGGGCTGCCGGGATTGAATTTCTCTCCAGCAATTTTGGAAATCTCGTCCTCCAGCCGCGCGATTGTTTGCGCGAAATCGCCGGAGAGCCGCGACAGCATCTGCCGGTCGATGGCGATGCCGCGCTTTTCCATGTCGGCGAGCACCTGCACCAGCGGGCGCTCAAGCGTCTCGTAGACATTGTTCATGTTCTCGGCGATGAGGCGGGCTTTCAGAAAAAGCCACAGCCGCAGCGTGACGTCCGCGTCTTCGGCAGCATATTCGGTGGCGCGGTCGAGCGGCACACGCGAGAAACTCAACGCATTCTTGCCTTTGCCCGCGACGTCTTCAAAAGCGATCGGCTTATGGCCGAGAAACTTCTGCGAGAGGTTGTCCATGCCGTGCCCCCCGCCGGAGCGTCCGGCGTCGAGCGCGTAAGACATCAGCATGGTGTCGTCATAAGGGGTGACGCGAATGCCATAGCGCGAGAGCACGAGCGCGTCGTACTTCAAGTTCTGGCCGATCTTGAGAATCGATTGATCCTCAAGCACGGGTTTCAGTTTCTTGCAGGTCTCCTCGACCGAAAGCTGCCCCTTGAGGAGACCGCCCTCGAACAGGCCTTCATCGCCGCTTAAATGTCCGAGCGGAATGTAGCAGGCCTCGCCCGGCGTGACCGACATCGACACGCCGCAGAGATCTGCCTGCATCGCATCGAGCGCACTGGTTTCGGTATCGACCGCGACATAGCCGGCCTCACGCACGCGGGCAATCCAGTTGTCGAGTTGCTTTGCTGTCATGACGGTTTCGTAGTTCTTGTGGTTGAACGTAATTTTCTTGAGCGCAGCCTCGCGCGAAGCAAGCAGCGCGGCAGGTGTGAGTTCGCCAGAAGCCGCTGTAGCTTTCTTGCCGGCAACAGGCGCAGCTTCTTTCGTTGCGGCTTTGCTGGTTGCGCTTGCCGCGCCCGCCGCAAGCGCGGGGTCCGGCTCGATGCTTGCGGAGTCGATGCCTGCGGCCTTTGCAACGCTCTCCGTGAGCCGCGTGAATTCCATCGCCTTCAGGAAGGCGACGACCTTCTCAGGATTGCCGCCGTCGAAACCAAGCTGTTCAAGCGGAATCTTGAGCGGCGCGTGATCGTCCAAGAGCACCAATTTCTTTGAAATGCGCGCAAGCTCGGCGTTGTCGATCAGGGTCTGGCGGCGCTTGTCTTGTTTGATTTTCTCGGCGTTCTTCAAGAGCGTTTCGAGATCGCCGTATTCCTGAATAAGTAGTGCCGCGGTCTTGATACCGATACCCGGCACACCCGGCACGTTGTCGGTCGAGTCTCCAGCAAGCGCCTGTACATCGGGCACCCGCTCCGGCTCGACGCCGAATTTTTCCTCGACTTCCTTTTCGCCGATCTTGCGCTCGTTTCCCGGCATCGGGTCGTACATGGTGACGCCTTTGCGCACGAGCTGCATCAAGTCCTTGTCGCCGGCGATGATGAGCACTTCCGCACCTGCTTCTCGCGCCTCACGCGAATAGGTCGCGATCAGGTCGTCGGCTTCAAAGCCTGTTTCTTCGATAGGTTTGAACCCGAAGGCTTTCGCAGCATCGCGCATCAGCGGAAATTGCGGGATCAGGTCCTCGGGCGGCGCTTCGCGGTTCGCTTTGTATTCGGGATAGATTTCGTTCCGGAAACCGTCGCCCGGCGCATCGAAGATGCAGCCGACATGGGTAGGCTTCTTGCCGTCGATGCCTTCGCGCATCAGCTTCCACATCATCGAGCAGAAGGTCATCACCGCGCCGACCGGCATCCCGTCGGAGCGCGTGAACGCCTTGCCGCGCGACTGCGCCGCTTTGAACATCGCAAAATAGGCGCGGAAGATGAAAGAAGAGCCGTCGATCAGAAAGACGCGGTCGCCCTTCTTCAGGGGACGAATTTCGGACATGGAACCTCGCGGGAGCGGCACGATGCCGAAGCGAGGAGGGCCCGGCAAGCGAAACTGCTCCCTAATGTGGGGACAGTTTCGCCGCGGAAAAAAGAGCTTATTCGGCGGGCTGCAACGGCGTCTTGCGTGCGCCGCCGATCTGAAATGCCGCAGGCCGCACGAACAGGAAATCGAAGCGCGTGCCGCGCACGGCCGCGTGGAACATGAGCGGCACCACAACGCCCATCGTGGTCACGATTAGCGCGACCGTTCCGATATCGGGAATGACGCCGGTTTTAAGCAACACCATCCGCGTCGCCGCCATCGGCAGGAAGAACGCGAGATAGACGACGATGGAATTCTCGCCTGCGTAGCGCAGGAGCTTGAACCAGTCGACCTTCGCGAGCAGTGCCGCGATCGCGACGATCGCACCTGCACCCACGAAGCCTAAGCTAAGCGAAACGAACGGCAGCTCGCTGTAGCCTTTGATGACCAGAAGGTCGTTCGCGACTACCCATGCGCCTAGACCCGCGAGCGCAACCCACGGGTCTTTTTGCACGCCGACGGCAAACGTAAAGATATAATTTGCGAGCCAATAGCCCGCGAAGAAATAGACGAAGCGCGCGGCGAACTCGTCGATCATGATCCAGCCGGTGTGGATCGGGGCGATTTCGAGTGCTGCTGCGACCACGAAGATTGCAAGCGGCGGCACGCGCTTGGTGAGTTTCGTTAGCACAAAGAAGAGCGGAAGAATATAGATGAACCAGAGCGTGCCGAACGGCTCGATAAAAGCCAGCGCATATTGCGTGGCGACGTTTGTCACACCGCCCTGCGCCAGAAATCCCGGCGCCTTGAACACGAACTGGATCGTGACCCAGAGCACGTAGAAATAAAGGAAGTGGACGACCTTCTTGTCGAGATAATCGCGCCAGTTGCGGTCGATGACGCGCGCGAGAAACAGGCCAGAGATCAAAAAGAAGTCGGGCATACGGAACGGCTTCGCGAAAGCGACGAGATAGCCCATCCAGCTTTCCTTGCCGGCGGCGTGCTCGACGCCTAGCGTGGAGTGCATCATCACCACCATGATGATGCAGAAACCCTTGGCGTAATCGACCCAGTCGATCCGCGGCTTCTCGTAGGTTGCTATCGCGCTCATAACCGTCTCCGCACCAAAGGGTGCGGCTCGTGCCTGTTTGGGACACTAGCCGCTGCATATTAAATTCAGGTGCAAACCGGGGGCCGGATTTCCGGCTTTTGACCGGGTAGAGTGCAACGGCTATTTCGCGGACGATTTTAGCGAACCCATTAAGAATGAATTCACCACGAGAGCCGAACCACGGCACCTTTCCGGTCGATGAAGCGCTGCCGGCGCTCAAAGACGCGTTGCGTGCGCGCAAGGCCGCCGTGCTCGTGGCGCCGCCGGGTGCGGGCAAGACCACGCGCGTGCCGCTGGCACTTCTTAACGAACCCTGGGTCAAGGGCGGAAAAATTCTCGTTCTGGAACCGCGCCGGATCGCGGCGCGTTCGGCAGCCTCGTTCATGGCGAATTCCATTGGCGAGAAGCTCGGCGACACCGTCGGCCTGCGTGTGCGTTTCGGCTCGAAGGTGAGTGCGAAGACCCGGATCGAAATGATCACGGAAGGTATCTTCACGCGGCTCGTGCTCGACGATCCGGAATTGAAGGAGATCGCCGCCGTCATCTTCGATGAGTTTCACGAGCGTTCGCTTGATGCCGATCTGGGCTTGGCGCTCGCGCTCGATGCACAGCGTGGATTGCGCGACGACCTGCGTATTCTTGTGATGTCGGCCACGCTTGATGGCGCGCGGGTGGCGAAGTTGCTGGGCGATGCGCCGGTGATCGAAAGCGAGGGCCGCGCGTTTCCGGTCGAAACCAAGTATCTCGGGCGTGATGTGCGTACACCGATCCATCAGGAGATGGCGGATACACTCGCGAAAGTCGCATCGAACGAAGCAGGCTCGCTGCTCGCATTCTTGCCCGGCGTCGGCGAAATCCGCCGCACTGCGGATTTTCTTTCCGAGCGCATCCGCGACAAGACCATCGACATCGTTCCGTTGTACGGCGCGCTCGATAGCGACGTGCAGGATAAAGCAATCGAGCCGTCGCTAGCCGGGCGCCGCAAGATCGTGCTCGCAACCTCGATTGCGGAAACCTCGATCACGATCAAAGGCGTGCGTGTGGTGGTCGATTCCGGCCTCGCGCGCGTGCCGCGTTTTGAGCCCGATCTCGGTCTGACGCGGCTCGAAACCGTCCGGGTCTCGCGCGCTTCCGCCGATCAGCGCCGAGGTCGCGCGGGCCGCACCGAGCCTGGCGTTTGTTATCGCCTCTGGGACGAAGAGCAGACGCGGAGCCTGCTTCCCTTCGCGACACCCGAAATCCTTGCCGCCGATCTGACAAGTCTTGTGCTCGATCTGGCGCAATGGGGCGTGCATGACCCGGCCCAACTCTTATGGCTCGATCCGCCGCCGGTCGCTGCCATCAATGAAGCGAAATTGCTGCTCGCTTCGCTCGGCGCCATCGACAATAGCGGCGCGATTACTGCGCTCGGCAAAAAGCTCGCGAAGTTGCCCCTGCATCCGCGCCTCGCCGCGATGATTGTGGCGGCTTCAGAAGAAGATAACGCGCTGCTTGCCGCCGAAATCTCAGCCGTCGTTTCCGAGCGCGGCCTTGGCGGCAACGATCCTGATCTTTCTCACCGCATTTCCGAGTTTCGCCGCGACAGGTCCCGGCGTGGCGATGAGGCGCGCAATCTTGCAAAGCGCTGGGCCGAGTCCGCAGGCGGAAAAATGCGCGAGACCTCTCCTGCCCACGCCGGAAGCCTGATTGCGCTCGCCTATCCCGATCGTATCGCCAAGCTTCGCGCCGAGCGCGGCGGGGCGTTTTTGCTCGCCAACGGCCGTGGCGCGAAAGTTGAGCTGACCAACGCGCTTTCCCGCGAGGAGTATCTCGCCGTCGCTGAAATCGCAGGAGCCGCACAGGAAGGCCGCGTTCTGCTTGCCGCGAAGATCAGCGAAGCTGAAATCGCTTCGCGCTTTGCAAACAAGATCACGCAAACAGAAGAATCCGTCTTCGATACCAAATCCCGTGCAGTTCGTTGCCGTGCAGCGAAGAAGTATATGTCGCTCGTTCTCAGCGAGCGTCCGCTGAAAGTGCAAGCGAACGACGAGACTGCGAAAGCCTTGGCGCAAGGCGTTGCATCGCTCGGCATTGAAGCACTTTCTTTTTCTGCCGCCGCCGCACGCTGGCTGGAGCGCGTTCGCTTTCTCCGTAACGCCGAAGGCGAAGAATGGCCCGACCTGTCGCCGCAAACGCTCACGCAGAGTACTGAGACATGGCTTGCACCTTTCCTTGCCGGGAAAACCTCACTCAATGAAATTTCCGCTGGCGATGTTTCAAATGCGCTTCACGCGCTGATCCCGCACGATCTCGCGCGCCGTCTTGATGCCGAAGCGCCGGATCGTTTCGTAGCACCTACCGGATCGGAACTGGCCATCGATTATTCGGCGGAAGCCGGCCCCACCATCTCCGTCAAAGTGCAGGAATTGTTTGGGCTCTCGAAGCATCCTTCCGTCGCCGCGGGGCGTATCCCGCTTGTGCTTTCGCTGCTCTCTCCCGCTGGCCGCCCGATCCAGGTGACCCGCGATTTGCCGGCCTTCTGGCGCGGCTCATGGGCCGACGTGAAGAAGGAAATGCGGGGGCGTTATCCACGCCATGTCTGGCCTGACGATCCGGCCGCGGCCGCGCCGACGCGACGCGCCAAGCCGCGCGGAACTTGATCGAGTTTATTGAAAAAGCCGCAATCGTGCCCATCTACTTCGCGTTAACGTGCTTCTCATTGCTTCGCGCGAGTATTCCGCACGCAGGGCTTCTTTGATGTTTCGCTTTCTCCTTCTCGTTGCCGCGGGCTTTATCGCTCTCTCGGTTTATGCGCCGGATCAGGCGCAGGATCTGCTGCGCCGTGGCCGCGACGCCTTTCTGGCCTTTCAGCAGAGCGAGCCGGTTCAGGTGGAGCCCACCGTCAAGGACAACGACGCCGGCGGCTATGTCCGCATCCGGTCGGACCGTTCGGGCCATTATGTATCCGAGGTCGATTTCAACGGCCGCCGCTTCCGCGCCATCGTCGATACCGGCGCCACGCTCATTGCGCTTCGTTACGAAGACGCCCGCGCGCTCGGCCTGATCACGCCGACCGACCGCTTCGATATCAAGGTAAGCACTGCGAACGGCACCGCGCGGGCAAAGCGCGTGACGCTGCGTTCGGTTCGCATCGGTTCGATCCAGATCGAGAATGTCGAGGCCATGGTGCTCGACGAAGGCGCGCTCGGCCAGAACCTCTTGGGCATGAGTTTCTTGAAGCGCCTCGCCCGTTTCGAGTTCAAGAAGGGCGTCCTCGAACTCGAGCGTTAGAGCGCAATCCCGAAAAGTGGGTACCGGTTTTCGGATAAGATTATGCTCAAACAAGAAGCCGCTACTTAAATCCGCCCGCTTTCGTGCTAGATCGCTTGCCCAGCCGGCGTCCGCCGGAGTTTGTGCCAGCACGGAATTCTAGATGTTTCCCAAGCCGAAGGCCGCGATTGCCCCGAATACCTACGAGTATGAGACAACCCCGCTGGTGAAGCCGACCGGCTTTCGTGAATATGACGCGCGCTGGTTGCTTGAAAAAGAAATCAACCTGATCGGCATTCAGGCGCTGGGCCTCGGCATGGCGACGCTGTTTCATGAGCTCGGCGTGCGCCCGGATATCGTCGTCGGTCACGACTTCCGCGGTTACTCGCTGTCGGTGAAGGCCGCGCTGACGACCGGCCTCATGGCGGGTGGTATGCGCGTGCATGACGTCGGCCTCGCGCTTTCGCCGATGGCCTATTTCGCGCAGTTCGAACTCGATTGCCCATGTGTTGCGATGGTCACGGCCTCACACAACGATAATGGCTGGACCGGTGTGAAAATGGGTGCCGCACGCCCGCTCACCTTCGGGCCGGATGAGATGGGCCGTCTGAAAGAGATCGTGCTCGAAGCGAAATCGAAAGCGCGCGAGGGCGGCACCTACAAATTCATTCCAGGCTTTGCCGAGCGCTATATGGCCGATCTCGCCAAGCGCCCGAAGCTGAAGCGCAAACTAATAGTCATCGCCGCTTGCGGCAACGGCACCGCGGGCGCGTTCGCGCCGAAGGTGCTGGAAGCCATCGGTTGTGAAGTCGTGCCGTTAGACGCCGAACTTGACCACACCTTCCCGAAATACAATCCGAACCCCGAAGACCTGAAGATGCTGCACGCCGTGCGCGACGCGGTACTCGCGCACAAGGCCGATGTCGGTCTTGCCTTCGATGGCGACGGCGACCGCTGTGGTGTGGTGGACAATCTCGGAGAGGAAATTTTCGCGGACAAAGTAGGTGTGATGCTGGCGCGCGACATCTCAGCGGGCGGCAAGGGCGGTCAATTCATCGTTGATGTGAAGTCAACTGGTCTCTGGCATACCGATCCGGTCCTGAAGCAGAACGGCGTCAAGGTCGATTTCTGGAAGACCGGCCATTCCTACATCAAGCGCCGTGCGAACGAACTGAACGCGGTTGCCGGTTTCGAAAAATCCGGACACTTCTTCTTCGGTCCGCCCTTCGGCCGCGGCTATGACGATGGACTGCTCTCCGCGATCGCAGTTTGCGAAATGCTCGACCGCAATCCGGATAAGAAAATGTCTGATCTGCGTGAGGCGCTGCCGCGCACCTGGCAGTCGCCGACAATGTCGCCGCATTGCGACGACGAGAAGAAATACGGTGTCGTCGATAAGATCGTGAAGCACTTCGAGGCCGCCCAAGCGAAAGGCGAGAAGGTGTCCGGTCAGCCGATCCGCGATCTTGTTACCGTGAATGGCGTCCGCGTAACGGTCGAGGACGGCACCTGGGGTCTCGTCCGCGCGTCGTCGAACAAGCCCGAACTCGTGGTGGTGGTGGAAAGCCCCGCTGCCGAAGCGCGGATGAAGGAAATGTTCAAGGCGCTGGATGCGGTGATCCGCACCCATCCCGAAGTCGGCGAATACAACCAGAAGATCTGACCAGCGAGGTCAGGTGCAGCCTTGCAGCGTGCCTTTGTCGCGGGTGATGCAGGTCACGAGGCGCGGGCGGATATAGAGTTGGTCCGTCAGCGTCAGCGTGCCGCCCGTGAAGGCGCCGCCGATGGTCGGCGTGAAGTTATAGCTGACCTCTGCCCAGATCACCGTAGTGTTCGGCGTATTCAAGCCGGTCGGCAGAACCACGGTCGAGTTTGTCACGCGCGCGGTATCCTGAAAGCCTTCGCCCCAGCCGACGGTCGCAGTGCCGGCGGCGTTGATTCGCACGCTGGTAATCTTGATCTTGAGCAGGTTGCTCCAGGTATTCGGTGCGAACACTGCCTTAGCAGCGTCGAAGATCGCTGTGACCTCCGAGTCCGTAAGGCTGTTATCGCGCGCAACCAGGTCGCCGACCGTATGCGTAACGAGGACGACCTTGCGTTTTGCGATGATCGCTTGCGTGATTGCGGTGCCGCCCAGATAGAGCACGGCCATAAACGGCAGGATGATCGCGAATTCTACCGCGGACACGCCGCGTTTATCGCGCGCAAAGCGCGCGAGCTTTCCGCGCAGCGTGCCAAAAAATGCCGAGAGTTTAAGCGGGGTCATTGATAGGGCTCATTACGGAATGCGACTGCGGACATCAGCAGGCGCTTGCCGCTCGGCGTATCGGCGAGATCGAGACCGAACGTGCGGAGAATAAGCGGCCACTCGTACATGACGCGCACGACAACGATGTCGCCGGGACCGCCGGTTTGAAAATGAAACCCGGTATCGTCGACCTGACCGTTAGCTTTGAAGGTAGGCTTGCTGAGGTTCGCGGTCGCGAAAGCGCCGGACGTGCGCACGTCGATGATCATGCCGGTACTGCAGTTGAACAATCCGAGCACGCGCGCACACAGCTCCTGCTTGAAGCGGGTCTGATCGAAAGTCTGCTTCTGCGCCTGTCCGGTCATAATGAGCCGGCTGGTGTCGTGTACCGCCGTCTCGAGTACCTGACTTGCCCAGAATACGAAGGCGAGTTCGATGATCGCGAACAGCATCGCGATGAACGGCACGGCGACGATCGCAAACTCGACCGCCGCGGCACCATCGTTCTTTCGGCCGAAGCGAATGACCAGACGGCGCAGGCCGCGCGTCGCGCCGGTAGCCTTCTCTTTGCGAATTTCAATGCCGAACATGACCTGGGGTCCGCGCTCTATAATGACGCGCTTGTAGCGGATACCGCTTGAAAATTTGTTGAACCGCCCATCCGGAAGGCGCGGGCGGTTGTTAGCGATCTGTTAACGAAACACGCCTCAGCGCGCCTGCGCCGCGGCCGGAGTACCTGCCGAAAGACCGTTGCGCGTGCCATTCTGCGTAACTACAGCGTCAAAAACAGCGGTGGCATCGCCGGGAACCAGCGTGCGCTGGCAGTTTGGAGCGCAGCTCAGGGTCTCTCGTTCGGCACCGCGGAAAACGGTGAGGCCGCTGACCGGCGCAGAAACCGTGATGGTGTGTTCGGCAATCACGGTGCCTTTGCTGTCCAGCACCATGAGATTGGTCGTGCCGTAGCCTTTGCCGGTTACGACGAGAAGTCCGCCGGCCTGCAACGTCCCGTCGGCGATCGAGGGATTGCCGATAATGATGGTGGAGACACGATCGGGCAGGCGCAAAAGGCGAGCCTGATCCAGAATAACGGAGACTACTTCGGCCAATGCGAGGTTGGGTGCGATGACAAGGCCGCACAAGACGAACAGGGTCTTGATCTGATTACGCAGCACGATTGCCTCCAGCACTGACGCGACGAATGCAGCCAATCTCGCCGATAATGGTGAACGAACTCCAAACGAAAGGCGCCTGCAGCGGCCGGCGCGAACGGTTCGAACCGCGCGAAACCACGCCCCTCAACGATTCTCGGATCGGCTCAGTGGAACGTTAACTCTGTTTCATTTCGCCCTGAAAACATGGGATTTCTACGATCAGATTAACCGTGGCGAAATCGGACCACTGTAGTTTCACCCTCGTTCGATCGGGCAAAAAGTCCGACGGATTTGCAGAGAGCCAACTAGGTTCAAGGAGCCTTGAAACATGAAGAATATCGCTCGTTTTCTTAAGGACGAGTCCGGCGCGACTGCCATCGAGTATGGCCTGATCGCCGCCTGCATCTCGGTCGCAATCATCGCGGTCGTGCAGGGCGTCGGCACCAAGCTGACCAACACGTTCACCTCGATCTCGAACGGCCTGGGCAACTAACACCAGCCTTCGAAACCGAAACGAAGGCCCCGGCGCAAGCTGGGGCCTTCCGCTTTTTTAGTTCCCGTCACGCTTCAATCTCTCGTTTCGATTCACGCTTCCCTTAGGCTTTACCGATTAGATCGCCTTCAGTTTCCCGGCAGCCGGTTTGAGCCAGATGATCCTCGAAATCCTCGTACTCGGTCTTTTTCCCGCGGCCATGGCTTTTGCCGCGGCGAGCGATCTCGTCTCGATGACGATCTCGAATCGCATTTCGCTGGCGTTAATAATTGGTTTCTTTTTGATGGCCTGGCTGACTGGCATGGGCTGGAGCGATGTCGGCCGTCATCTCCTTGCCGGCGTTGTCGTTCTGGTTGTTGCCTTCGGGTTCTTTGCGCGCGGCTGGATCGGCGGCGGCGACGCGAAGCTTGCAGCGGCGACGGCGCTCTGGCTCGGGTTCTCGCATCTCATGGAATATCTGCTGATCGCGTCGATTGCGGGCGGCATCCTCACCTTGCTGTTATTGCAGCTCCGCACGCTGCCGATGCCGCAAGTCTTGGCCAGACAGAAGTGGATCGCACGGCTCCACAATTTCGAGACCGGCATTCCCTATGGAATCGCACTCGCGATTGCGGGCCTTTTGGTCTACCCGGAGACCTCATTCATGAGGGCGCTTACGGCCTGACCCTAAGTGCAAGTTCCCGTTAATTAAATTCCTCTACTGCTCATTAACCATAAGTTGACCCTTAGCTGGTGAAATCCGGCAAGTGGCAGCCCCGCGACCCACATCCGGGTCCCGGATCAGCACGAGTGGAAGAGTGAGCGTATGAAACCCGCGCGTTTAATTGTTCTCGGCATCGCCGTCACGGCAGGTGCTGCCGCCTTCATGTTGTCGGGCAATCGTTCACCTGCGCCGATTGTGCAGCAGATCGTCCGTCCCGTATCCGAAACCGTCGAAATCCTCGTCGCGAAGAACGACATCGCTGTCGGCCGCGCGCTTTCGCCGGAGGACATTACCTGGCAGGCCTGGCCGGTTGCCGCCGCAGGCCCGCTCTTCATCCGCAAGACCGCGCGTCCGGACGCGCTCAACGAATTCAAAGGCACGGTTGCTCGCGCGCCTTTCGTTGCCGGCGAACCGATGCGTGAAGAAAAACTGATTCGTGCCGACGGCTCGGGTTTCATGTCTGCGATCTTGCCCGCCGGTATGCGTGCGGTATCGACCGAAATTTCCGCGGAAACCGGCGCCGGCGGTTTCATTCTTCCGAACGATCGCGTGGACGTTCTGCTTACCCGGCGCGAACAGGGGCAGGGAAGCGCCGAGTCGATCCTGACGGAAACGATTCTCCGCAACATTCGCGTGCTCGCCATCGATCAGACCGTCGAAGAAAAAGGCGGCCAGAAAGTTGTCGTCGGCAAGACCGCGCTGCTCGAGCTCGGACCGCAGCAGGCCGAGACACTCGCAATGTCGCGCCAGCGCGGCACGCTTTCGCTAGCACTCCGCTCGCTCGCGGATGCCAAGCCGAACGTTGCCAGAGACAGCGAAGAACAAGAACGCAATTCGAGCCGCGTGAACTTCGTTCGCTTCGGCATCAACTCAACGCAGACCACGAAGTAAGCGAAGGGATCGAGGCTGACGATGCAAATGCCGCTAGCCGCAAAAGCAGGGTTAACATTCGCTTTCCTGGCGCTGACGCTATCTTCCGTTTTGCACGCGGCCGAGCCGCAGCTTGCCGGTCCGCCGAATGCTGCGCCGGCGATCCAGCGTGCGCAGCCGCAGGCGCCGGTGATCCATACGCGCGGCAACTTTTTGGCGCTCGGGGTCGGCAAGTCGATCGTGGTCGATCTGCCGCGCGATGCCAAAGACGTACTGATCGCAAATCCGGCGATCGCCAACGCCGTGATCCGTTCCGCGCGCCGCGCCTACCTGATCGGCGTGAAAGCAGGGCAGACCAATATCGTCTTCTTCGACGAAAGCGGCCAGCAGATCGCGGCCTACGACATCGAGGTCGCGCTCGATGCGGTTGGTGTGCGGGCGGCAATCCAGCGGCTTGCGCCGACTGCGCAGGTCAAGGTTGATTCGATCGGCGACAGTATCGTGCTCTCCGGCTCGGTCGCCTCTGCCGCCGAATCTCAGCACATCTTCGACACCGCCGTGCGCATGGTCGGCGATGTCAACAAGGTCGTGAACGGCCTTACCATCCGCGACCGCGAGCAGGTGATGCTGAAGGTGACCGTCGCCGAAGTGCAGCGGAATATCCTGAAGCAGCTCGGTGTCGATCTGAATGGCGCCAGCATTAATGTCGGCAGCGCGGTTGTGAATTTTGAGAACACCAATCCGTTCTCGGCGCAGAACACATTGCTTTCGACGAGCAACATCCGCCCGACATTGACCTTGCCGAATGGCGGCACCGTCAGCGCGACCATTCGCGCGATGGAGCAGGCCGGCGTCATGCGCACGCTTGCAGAACCCAATCTCACCGCCATCAGCGGTGAATCCGCGCGCTTCCTCGCGGGCGGCGAGTTTCCGATTCCCGCAGGGCAAAGCTGCGATGCCAACACCGGTCAGTGTCAGGTGCAGATCCAGTTCAAGCAGTTCGGTGTCGCGCTCGAGTTCACGCCGGTCGTGCTTTCCGAAGGCAAGATCAGTATGCGGGTCTCTACCGAAGTCAGCGAGCTTTCCTCGGAAGGCGCGATCCGTCTTTCCAGCGTGACGATCCCGGCACTTCGCGTTCGCCGCGCCAACTCGACCGTTGAGCTTTCCTCGGGCGCTTCGCTGGTGATGGCCGGCCTTTTGCAGGAGCAGACCAAGCACAATCTCAACGGTCTCCCAGGGCTGATGAATCTTCCCGTGCTCGGCACGCTGTTCAAAAGCCGCGACTATCTCTCCGGCCAGACCGAACTCATGATCATGGTGACGCCGTATGTCGTGCGCGGGGTTGCGCAGCAGGAAATCGCCCGCCCTGACGATGGCTTCTCCAATCCTTCCGATCAGTCGGCTGTTCTGCTCGGGCGTCTCAATCGAATCTACGGCGTGCCCGGTTCGAACGAGAAGAATCGTCTGAAGGGCAACTACGGTTTCATCCTGGATTGAGTGTTTGGAGCGTAAGATGTCAGTAATCAGCGTCCTTCCCAGCCGTGTTCGCGCGGCACTCCTGATCGGGCTCGGCTCGTTCGCGCTCGTCGGCTGTCAGACCGACCGGATCGTGACCGGCACGGTGCCGTCGGACTACCGCGACCGCCACCCTATTCAGGTGAATGAAGGCACGCGCTCGGTGCAGATGTTCGTAGGCTCCGGCCGTCTGGGCCTGACGCCCGAACAGCGGGCGCTTGCCGGCGGTTTTGCTTCGCAATGGCGCCGCCACGGTTCAGGCCCGATGACGATCGAATTGCCGGCCAATGTCGCGAACGAAGTTTCGTCAAGCCGTACCGTGCGCGAATTGCGCAGCTTGCTCGTTTCTTCGGGCGTCCATCCGCGCGCGATCCAGATTCAGGCTTATCAATCCGATTCACCGTCGAATGTCGCACCGATCCGGCTGACCTTTGCGGCGATCACCGCGCAGGTCGCAAGCCGCTGCCACGCCGGTCAGGAAAATCTAGGCACCAGTCAGAATTTTGAAGGCCAGCAGAATTACTCGATGCGTAACTTCGGCTGTGCGACCCAGCATAATCTCGCTGCCCAGGTCGCCAATCCGGAAGATCTCGTGCAGCCGCGCGCCGAGCAGCCTTCTTACGCTGCGCGCCGCAAGACTGTTATCGAGAAGTACCGTCAGGGTCAGGACCCTTCGACGAATTATCCGAACTCCGCAAAGGCGAGCTCGATAGGTCAGTGATGAGAGCCACTCCCGTACTCGACACTCATATCCCTGCGATCGAACCGGAGCGCCACATCGCTCCGGTGCCGCGCATCACGATTCAGGCCTTCTGCGAAACGCCGGAGCTCGCACACGCCGTCCAGGGCGGTGCGGCGGACCGGCGCATGGCTCGCGCGCACGTGAAAGTTTCGATGGGCGGGCTGCCGGCTGCGGAAGAAGCCTATCGCGGCTCGGCTACGCCGAACGTAATTTTCATCGAGTATAACGGTCACGCCAACGCGCTCTTGGAAGGCCTCGATCGGCTTTCGCAAAGCTGCGACGCGGGGACCAAGGTCGTTGTCGTCGGCCGCGTGAACGACATCATTCTCTACCGCGAACTCGTGCGCCGTGGCGTGAGCGATTATCTTGTCGCGCCGCTTGCTCCGCTCGACATCGTCGCCTCGATCTCCGGTCTTTACGGCGCTTCCGACGCAAAGCCGGTCGGGAAGGTTGTCGGCGTGATCGGTGCTAAAGGCGGCGTCGGCGCTTCGACGGTCGCGCACAATATCGGTTTTGCGATCGCCCGCGATCTTTCGATCGACGCGGTCGTTGCCGATCTCGATCTCGCTTTCGGTACCGCCGGTCTCGACTTCAACCAGGACCCGCCGCAGGGAATTGCCGACGCGGTGTTTTCGCCGGATCGCGTGGACGGCGCTTTCATCGACCGCCTGCTTTCCAAGTGCACGGATCACCTGAGCCTGCTCGCAGCGCCCGCGACGCTCGATCGCGAATATGACATTTCGCCGGAAGGTTTCGAGCCGATCTTCGATACCTTGCGCGCGTCGGTGCCCTATATCGTTCTCGACATCCCGCATATTTGGAGCGGCTGGGCCAAGCGCGCGATGCTCGGCGCCGACGATATTCTGATCGTGGCTTCCCCGGACCTCGCCAATCTTCGCAACGCGAAGAATATGTTCGATCTTGCGAAATCCTCCCGGCCGAATGACCGCGCGCCGATGTATCTCTTAAATCAAGTCGGTATGCCGAAGCGCCCCGAAGTGAAGACCGCGGATTTTGCGAAAGCCTTGGGCGCGGAACCGATTGCCTCGATCCCGTTTGAACCGCAGCTTTTCGGCACCGCCTCCAATAACGGCCAGATGATCGCGGAAGTCGCAGCCAAGCATAAGACCGCGGACACTTTCCTTCAGATCGCGAAATCCATCACCGGCCGTACTGAATCGAAGAAGCAAAAGAACGATCTGCTTTCGCCGCTGCTCTCGAAGATCAGAGGCCTGCGGAAGTAATTCGCGAGTTCGGGGTCCGGAATGTTCGGTAAACGAGGAAACAGCGACGGCGGCGTGCGGGAAATGCCGCACGTACCGGCACAGCCGGCACCAGCTGCCGCGCCTGCGCAGATGCTGCCGCCTGCGACGGTCTCTGACTTTGCGCCGAAAAACGGAGCGAGCGCTCCCGCCATGCAGTCGCCGCCGTTGGCGCCGGCAGCACCTCCGCCGCCGATGATGAGCAACCAGCGCTCCGAGACCTTCTACGAGGTCAAAGGGCAGATTTTCGGTGCGCTGATCGAAGCGATCGATCTGACGCAGCTCGCAAAGCTCGAGCCGATTGCCGCGCGCGAAGAAATTCGCGACATCGTCATCGAAATCATCACCATCAAGAACGTCGTGATGTCGATCGCCGAGCAGGAAGAACTGCTCGACGATATCTGCAACGACGTGCTCGGTTATGGGCCGCTGGAGCCGTTGCTCGCGCGCGACGACATCGCCGATATCATGGTGAACGGTGCGAACACCGTTTACATCGAAGTCAAAGGCAAAATTCAGCAGACCGGAATCCGGTTCCGCGATAACCAGCAGCTTCACAATATCTGTCAGCGTATTGTGAGTCAGATCGGCCGCCGCGTCGACGAATCGTCGCCGATATGCGATGCCCGCTTGCCGGATGGTTCCCGTGTCAATGTGATCGTGCCGCCGCTCTCGATTGACGGGCCCGCGCTTACCATTCGTAAGTTCAAAAAAGACAAGCTCAAACTCGCCGATCTCGTAAAATTTGGCTCTGTCTCGCAACAGGGCGCGGAACTTCTGCGTATCATCGGCCGCTGCCGCGTGAACACGCTGATTTCCGGCGGCACCGGTTCCGGCAAGACCACGCTCTTGAATTGCCTCACCGCGCATATCGATAACGACGAGCGTATCATTACCTGCGAAGACGCAGCCGAGTTGCAGCTGCAGCAGCCGCACGTCGTGCGCCTCGAAACGCGCCCGCCAAATCTCGAAGGCGAGGGTCAGGTAACGATGCGCGATCTCGTGCGCAACTGTCTGCGTATGCGCCCGGAACGCATCATCGTCGGCGAAGTCCGCGGCCCCGAAGCGTTCGACTTGCTGCAGGCTATGAACACGGGCCACGACGGCTCGATGGGTACGCTGCACGCGAATAGCCCGCGTGAGGCGCTTTCGCGTCTCGAATCCATGATCACGATGGGCGGCTTCGCGCTTCCGCCGCGTACGATCCGCGAAATGGTGGTGTCTTCGATCGACGTCATCATTCAGGCGTCGCGTATGCGCGACGGCTCGCGCCGCATCACGCACGTCACCGAGGTGGTAGGCATGGAAGGCGAGGTCGTCACCACGCAGGATCTCTTCGTGTTCGACTATCTCGGCGAAGATCAGAACGGCAATATGCTCGGCCGCCACCGCTCGACCGGCATCGGTCAGCCGCGCTTCTGGGATCGTGCGAAGTACTACGGTGAGCAGAACAAGCTCGCGTCGGCGCTCGATGGTGCCGAGATCGACGATGTGTTGGGCCGCTCATGAGTTCGGTCGCATTCGCATTCCTGATTACGGTCGCAGTCGGCGGCGTGCTCTATGTTTTCATCTATCCGATGATCTCGGGCGAAAAACGCGTCGAACAGCGGATGAAGGAAATTTCTGCGGACGAAATCCAGGCGAAGCGCGGACGTAAGGCTGCGGACGCCGTGACGTCGCGCCGGCAGCAGGTCGAAGACTCGCTGAAGCAGCTTGAAGCCAAGCAGAAGAACGCGAAGAACCCTCCGATCGAGATCCGGATCCAGCAGGCGGGCCTCTCTATCTCCAAGCGCCAGTTCTACATTTTCAGCGCGCTCGCAGGTGTCGTGAGTTTCGTCCTGATGATGTTTACCTCCGGTATGGGACTTATGCTTGCCGTTCCCGCCGCTATTGCCGGCGGTTTTGGTATTCCGCGCTGGGTCATCGGCTTTCTGAAGAAGAAGCGTGAGAGCAAGTTCATCAATGAATTGCCGAACGCGATCGACGTGATCGTGCGCGGCGTCAAGGCGGGCCTGCCGATCGGCGACTGTATCCGAATCATCGCGAACGAAACCTCCGAGCCGGTGAAGGGCGAATTCCGCCAGATCGCCGAAGGGCAGGCGGTCGGTATGTCGCTGTCGGATTCGGCCGCAAAACTATACGAGCGCGTTCCGCTTCCCGAAGCGAATTTCTTCGGCATCGTGCTTGCGATTCAGCAGCAGGCCGGCGGCAATCTCTCCGAAGCGCTCGGCAATCTTTCGCGCGTTTTGCGCGAGCGTAAAAAGATGTCGGCCAAGATCAAGGCGATGTCGATGGAGGCCAAGGCGTCCGCGGCCATCATCGCTTCGCTCCCCTTTGCCGTTATGGCGCTGGTTTACCTCACAAGCCCCGGCTACATCGAACTGTTGTGGACCACGCCCACAGGCCGCGTGCTGATGGCTGGCTCGGCGGTGTGGATGCTCATGGGCGTGATGGTCATGCGCAAAATGATCAATTTCGATTTCTAAAGGCGAGATTCCGATGGTCGATCTGATCTACGAAAGACTTGCCGACGCGCGTTTCATGACGACGCTGTTCACCGCAATCGCGGTGATTGCGACGATCTATACGCTCGCGATGCCCTACATCTCCGGCGACGGTCTCGACCGGCGCATGAAGACGCTCGCAGTTGAGCGCGGTCAGATTCGCGCCCGCGAGCGCGAGAAGCTTGCGCGCGGCGAGAAGGTCAACCTGCGGCCGACGCCGAAGGCGTTCATGCAGAATATCGTCGAGAGCCTCGACCTGAAAAAGTGGCTCGGCGAAGAAGAGGCAAAGGCAACGCTGGTGCAGGCGGGTTATCGAGGGCAGGGACCGCAAGTCACCTTCCTCTTCTTCCGCATGGTCGCGCCGATCGCGATGTTTTTCTTCGCGGTGTTCTACATTTTTATTCTGGTGCCGATTGCCCAGCCGACGACGGTGAAGATCGGAATGTGCATCGGGGCCGCTTATCTCGGCATCAAGTTGCCGCAGCTCTTTCTGAGAAACGTGATTACGCGCCGCCAGCAGTCGATCCGCCGCGCCTTTCCCGATGCACTCGATCTTCTCCTGATCTGCGTGGAGTCCGGTATGTCGATCGACGCCGCCTTCAAGCGCGTCAGCCAGGAAGTAGGCTCGCAATCGGTGCCGCTCGCGGAAGAGCTCACGCTGACGACCGCGGAATTGTCTTATTTGCAGGACCGCCGTATGGCGTTTGAGAATCTTGCGAACCGCACCGGCATCGACGGCGTAAAGGCGGTCTGTACTGCGCTGATTCAGGCGGAGCGCTACGGCACGCCGCTCGCGCAGGCGCTTCGTGTGCTGGCGCAGGAAATCCGCGACCAGCGTATGTCGGAAGCCGAGAAGAAAGCAGCAGCGCTGCCCCCGAAGCTCACTGTGCCAATGATCCTGTTCTTCCTGCCGGTGCTCTTCGTCGTCATCATGGGTCCGGCCGCGATCCGGGTGATGGAGCTCAAATAAAAAACGCCCGCGCGAAGCGGGCGTTTTTATTTAGTCAATCCCACGAATTCAGGATTGAGTGCGTGGTGTATTCCGCGGCTGCTGTTGCTGCTTGATGAGATCGCGCAGCGCCGCGATATTTGCGTTGGCTTCTTCCGGCGGCAGGTCGCCGGCCGCGATCTTCTCCGCTTCATCGAACTTGCGCTGCAGTGCCAGCGAGAGAGCGAGATTCTGTCTCACGCGCTTGTCCGCGCGCGGGCTTGCTGAAGCGCGGCGCAGGGTGCTTTCCGCGAGCTTCAGTTCTTTCGAGAGAATGTAGGACAGGCCGAGGTTGGAGAGTACCGAAGGTTCTTCCGGCACGATCTTGAGCGCGGTCTGATAATAGCGGCGCGCGGCCTTGTAGTTGCCGAGCTGGTCGTTGATTGCGCCTTGCGCGTTCAGGATGCGCCAATCGGGCTGGTCGGGCGTATGCGCGCGGGAAAGCACGTCAAGCGCCTGTTGCAGCCGGCCGGATTCGGCAAGCGCGCGGCCATATTCGCCGGCGAGCGCCTGATGCTTAGGATTCTTGATCGTTGCCTGTTCGAGCACGGCGACCGCCTGTGCGTTCTGCTCGGTGCGGCGGAGCGCCTGGGCATAGGAAATCGCGATCTGCGGGTCGGCGGGTTTTGCCTTGTATTCCTCGCTGAGCCGGTCGAGATCGTCGCGCGGGTTCGGCGCGGCCGTCGAAAACGGGTTCCGGATCGAGCCGGTGATGTCGCTGCTATTCGGCTTGTTCGCACAGGCGCCGAGCGTAGCTGCGAGCGCCACGACGACGGCGAGCTTTGAAACGCTGCCTTGCAGGCGCTGTTTCGGGGTGGCGGGATTACACTGCATACAAATTACTCCGCACGGGCACGGCCGACGCGCGGCGCCGGAATGCCCGGCAAAGCAATAGAGAATTAACCCTAACGGCCAGTTAAGCCCGCTTTCATGGGGTTTTTGGGCGTGTTACAGGGCAAAACCACTGGAATCCTTGCCCTTGCCAACACCCCTGCACTCCGCCTTGTCCGCCGCAAGCGCCGCCGCGAAACCCGTCTGGTGCGTGGACGATCAGAACTGGAAATCGGTCAGCGAAAAGCTGCCTTCCGCGGCACGCGCCTTTGCCGAGGCTTCCGGCTTCAAGCCCGATGAGGGGCGACATCTGATCCTGCCCGATGCCAAGGGCAGCATTGCCGGGTGCCTATTCGGCCTCGGCAAGCGCGGCGACAAGAATGTCGATCTGTTGCTCGTGGGTAAGCTTGCGGGGCTTCTTCCGGAAGGCGATTGGAAGTTTTCGGAAGCGCCAACGGACGCAAGACTCGCGACGCTGGCTTTTGCGCTAGGTTCGTACCGCTTCGCGAAATATCGCGAAAACAAGAAAAAGAAGCCGCGCCTTGTGGTGCCTGCCGGCGTCGATGCGAAAGAGATTACGCGCATTGCCGAAGGTATGTCGCTCGCACGCGATCTCGTGAACACGCCCGCGAACGATCTCGGTCCCGCCGAACTCGAGGCTGCGATCCGGTTGCTCGCGAAAAAACATGGTGCCAAGGTTTCGAGCATTGTCGGCAAGGATCTGCTCAAGAAAAATTTTCCGCTGATCTATGCCGTGGGCCAGGGTAGCGAACGTGCGCCGCGTCTCGTTGAGTTCTCCTGGGGTAAGCCCGCGCATCCCAAGCTGACTTTGGTCGGCAAGGGTGTCTGCTTCGATACCGGCGGTCTCGACATCAAGCCCGATGCGGCGATGCTCTTGATGAAGAAAGACATGGGTGGTGCAGCGGCAACGCTTGCGCTGGCGTATATGATCATGGACGCGAAGCTGAAGGTTCGTCTGCGCGTGATTATTCCCGCGGTCGAGAATTCGATTTCCGGCATTGCGTTCCGGCCCGGCGACATTTTCAAAAGCCGCAAGGGCATCACGGTAGAAATCGGCAACACTGATGCCGAAGGCCGTCTCGTGCTTGCCGACGCGCTTGCGCTCGCGGACGAAGAAAAGCCGGAGCTGATGATCGATTTCGCAACGCTGACAGGTGCCGCGCGCGTGGCGCTCGGTCCGGAAATTCCACCCGCATTCACGCATGACGACGCGCTATGGAACGCACTCGCAAAACATTCCGCGAAAGAATCCGATCCGCTTTGGCGTCTGCCGCTGTGGCAGCCTTATATGGAAATGCTCGGCTCCAAGGTTGCCGACACCAACAATGTCGGTGGCGGTCATGCCGGTGCGATCACGGCCGCACTCTTCCTCTCGAAGTTCGTCGCGCAGGCAAAGAGCTGGCTGCACCTCGATATCTTTGCGTGGAATCCGAAAGAGCGGCCGGGAAGGCCCGAGGGCGGCGAGGCACATTCCGTCCGTGCGCTGTTTGCGCTGTTAACCGAGCGCTACGGCTGAGACTTGCGCCGCTAAGCGCAGCCTGAAATGATACGGCTCCGAAACGATTTTTCGAGTGAGCCGTGGCCGTCGACCTCCGCCCATCGCAAGCGCTGAAGCTCCTGCACGATTTCAACTACGAAATGGTGCGCGATGACGATCGCGATTTGACTGCACGGCAAGTCACGATTCTGCTGACTGTTTATCTCGAGCCTCCGCCGCACACGGTGCGTGGGCTGGCCGCGAAACTGAACGTGACGAAGCCCGTGATCACGCGCGCACTCGACACCATGGGCCGCATGGAGTTGCTCCAGCGCCGCCGCGATCCGGCCGACCGCCGGAACGTACTTGTGCAGCGAACTGTGAAGGGCGCGCTTTATGTCGAGCGTCTCGCCGATCTCATGGTCGCAAAATCGAAAGCACTGCCGTTATGAGCGGCTTCGACAAACGCCTTACACCGGCGCGGCCTGATCTCGCGGCTTCTTCTTTGCGCGGCAAGATCAACGCTGCGCGTTACGCCGATGGCGTCGTCATGCAGGTCATCGACGTTTCCGCGCCGCTCAGGAATGCGCCGACTTCGGAGGCCTCGCTCGATACCGAAGCGCTGCATGGCGAGCGTGTGACGGTTTACGAAGAAACTGACGAAGGCTGGTGCTGGGGCCAGCTTGCGCGCGACGGCTATGTCGGCTGGCTGCCGTCGAATGCGCTCGCAAAGGAATCCTTGGCATCTACCCACCGCGTAAAGGCGTTGCGGACGTTCGTGTTCTCAAAACCCGATATCAAGTCGCCGCCGATCGCCGCGCTGTCTTTCGGCAGCGAATTCTCGGTAATGCGAGAAGAGGGAGGCTTTGCCCTTGCCGCGAATGGCGGCTTCATTGCGAGACAGCATATTGCGCCGAAAGATTATCGGGAAAGCGATCCGGTCGAGGTTGCAAGACGCTTTCTCGGAACACCCTATCTATGGGGCGGGAAAACTTCCGCGGGCCTCGATTGTTCGGGCCTGGTACAACTCGCGCTGCAAAGCACCGGCATCGAATGCCCGCGTGACAGCGATATGCAACAGAAGATTGCAGGCGCCGTTTCCTTCTCAGGCGACGAGAAAACACTTAAGCGCGGCGATCTGGTTTTCTGGAAAGGCCATGTCGGCTTTTACGCAGGCGAGGGAAAGCTCCTACACGCCAATGCGTTTCATATGGCAGTCGCGGAAGAGCTGCTTCGATATGCGATAGAACGCATCCGCGCCGGCGGTTCTGAAGTATTGGAAGTGCTTAGGCTCTAGCTGGTTTGCTCAGTTTCAAGCGAGAAAGCAGCGGCGAATAGCGCGCGGGTATAATCGCTTACCGGTGCCTTGAAGAGCTTTTCCGCCGGACCCTGTTCGACGATCTTGCCGTCTTTCATCACCATCACATGGCTTGCAAGGGCCGCGACCACGCGCAGGTCGTGGCTGATGAACAGATAGGTCAGTTCGCGCTTCTTCTGTAAGTCGCGCAACAGATCGACGATCTGCGACTGCACCAGCATATCGAGCGCGCTGGTCGGCTCGTCCAGCACCACGAAAGTCGGCTCAAGCACCATCGCGCGCGCGACCGCGATGCGCTGGCGCTGACCTCCAGAAAATTCGTGCGGATAGCGGTGCCGGGTCGCGGGATCGAGCCCAACATCCTTGAGGGCCGCGGCCGCGCGCTCGTCGCGCTCCTCCGGGCTCATCTTGGGTTGATGCACGCGCAGGCCCTCGGACACGATGTCGGTGATCGACATACGGGGCGAGAGCGAGCCGTAAGGGTCCTGAAACACAATCTGCATATCGCGCCGGAATGGGCGCATCGCCTTAAACTTAAGTCCTTGAATGGGCTTGCCGAGAAATACGATCGGCCCTTCGCTAGAGATCAGGCGCAGGAGTGCGAGACCCAGCGTGGTTTTGCCGGAGCCGGACTCGCCGACCACGCCAAGCGTTTCGCCGCGGCGGATGTTGAGCGTGACGCCATCGACCGCCTTGATATGGCCGACAGTCTTTTTGAACAACCCGCGCTTGATCGGATACCAGACCTTGAGGTCGTTCGCCGAAATCATGCTCGGCGCGTCGGGTTGCGGCGGTGCGGGCTGTATCTTTGGCTCAGCCGCGAGTAGCGCCTTGGTATAAGGATGCTGGGGGTTCTTGAAGATTTCCTCGACCGGTCCCTGCTCGACGATCTTGCCCTGCTTCATCACACAGACACGGTCCGCGATCTTGCGGACGATATTGAGATCGTGCGTGATGAACAGCATCGCCATGCCGAGACGGCCTTGCAGTTCTTTCAGTAGCTTCAGGATTTGCGCCTGCACGGTCACGTCGAGCGCGGTGGTAGGCTCGTCGGCTATGAAAAGCTCGGGCTCGTTTGCGAGCGCTAACGCGATCATCACGCGCTGACGCTGGCCGCCGGAAAGCTGGTGCGGGTAGGAGCCGAGCCGTTCTTCCGCGTTCGGAATACCGACTTCTTTCAGCAATTCGATCACGCGCTTGCGCGCGGCTTCACCGTGCATCCCGCGATGGACTTCTAGCATTTCAGTGATCTGCTGACCGATCGGATGCAGCGGATTGAGCGAGGTCATCGGCTCTTGAAACACCATCGTGATGTCGTTGCCGCGTACGCCGCGAATTTCCTGCTCGGGCAACTTCAGGAGATCGCGGCCCTGAAACAGCACTTCGCCGCTCGGGTGGCTCGCCGACGTTGGCAGAAGGCGCAGCACAGAGAGGCCCGTGACGGACTTGCCGGAGCCGGACTCGCCGACTACCGCAACCGTCTCGCCCTTCTTGATGTTGAAAGAAATGCGGTCGACCGCGAGCGTTTCGCGCCCGCTTTGCCGGAATGCGACGGAGAAATCCTTGATTTCGAGAAGCGCGGTCCCGCTCATGAGAAGGTCTTTCGCGGGTCGAAGGCGTCGCGGACCGCTTCGCCGATGAAAATCAGAAGCGTGAGGAGCGTCGCGACCGTGAAGAAGCCGGTAATCCCGAGCCACGGCGCCTGCAAGTTATTGCGGCCCTGATTGAGCAATTCGCCGAGCGACGGCGAGCCGGGCGGCAGACCATAGCCGAGATAATCGAGTGCCGTCAGCGTCATCACCGAGCCCGAAAGAATGAACGGCATGAAGGTGAGGGTCGCCACCATCGCGTTCGGCAGAATGTGACGATACATCAGAACCGAGTTGGAGACGCCGAGCGCGCGCGCTGCCTGCACATATTCGAAATTGCGTGTGCGAAGAAATTCGGCGCGCACCACGCCCACTAGAGACGTCCATGAGAACAAGAGCAGGATTCCGAGCAGGATGAAGAATCCTTGCGGCAGCACCGCCGCGACAATCAGCAAAACATAAAGCGTCGGTATCGACGTCCAGATTTCGATGAAGCGCTGGAAGGTGAGGTCGACCCAGCCGCCAAAATAGCCCTGCACAGCGCCCGCGGCGATACCGATGATGGAAGACAGTATCGTCAGCGTCAGCCCGAAAATCACGGAGATACGGAAGCCGTAAATCATGCGCGCGGTCACGTCGCGGGCCGCCGTATCAGTGCCGAGCCAGTTCTGGTCGAGGTCGCGGCAGCTCTTTGCGTCAGCTTTCTTAGCGACGGCGGCCTTGCACTCCTCTTCCGTGTACATCCATGTCGGTTTCGATGGCGCCGGCGTCGGCACGTCGTAGTTGATCGTGGAGTAATGAAACGGAATAAGCGGCCACAACATATAGCCGTTTTTTTCCTTGATCAGCTTCTGCACTTCCGGATCGCGATAATTCGTTTCCGTTTCGAAGTCGCCGCCGAAGGCCGTCTCCGGATAGAACTGGAAAATCGGGTAGTGCCATTTGCCGTCATAGGAAACGAGGAACGGCTTGCTGTTCGCAATCAACTCGGCGCCCAATGAGAGCACAAAAAGAAACGAGAAAATCCAGAGCGACCAGTACCCGCGGCGGTGACTCTTGAAGTTCTGCCAGCGCCGCTTGTTGATCGGAGAAAGTCGTTCCTGCTTCGTCTCCACTTTTTCCTTGTGCTGCTCGAGCACCGGCGTCTGCGTGATCTGCTCCATGGCTCAGACCTCGCGCGATTCGAAGTCGATGCGCGGATCGACCCACGTGTACATGAGGTCGGAAACTAGGTTCACGGCGAGGCCGAGCAGCGAGAATATATAGAGTGTCGCGAATACCACCGGGTAGTTTCGCTTCTCGACCGCTTCGAAGCCGAGCAGACCGAGCCCGTCGAGCGAAAAAATCTGCTCGATCAGAAGTGAGCCAGAAAAGAATGCGCCGATGAAGGCGCCTGGAAATCCGGCGATGATGATGAGCATCGCGTTCCGGAATACGTGACCGTAAAGCACGCGCCGCTCCGAAAGGCCCTTCATGCGTGCGGTGACGACATACTGCTTGCGGATTTCGTCGAGGAACGAATTTTTCGTGAGCAAGGTCATGGTCGCGAACGAGCCGAGCAGCATCGCCGTGATCGGCAGCGTGAGGTGCCAGAAATAGTCGCCGATCTTCGCGTACCACGACATCTGATCCCAGTCGGGCGAAGTGAGGCCGCGCAGCGGGAAGGCGGAGCTAAGCCCCCACGGCAGATTGAGCGAACCGCCTGCGAACACGACGATCAGGAAAATTGCGAACATAAACGCCGGAATTGCGTAACCGATGATGACGATGACCGAGGTCCAGCCGTCGAAGCGCGTGCCGTCGCGGACTGCTTTGGCGATCCCCAGCGGAATCGAAATGAGATAGGTAAGCAGCGTCAGCCAGAGCCCCAGCGAAATCGAAACCGGCATCTTCTGAATAATGAGATCGAGCACTTGCGCATCGTGGAAATAGCTGCGGCCGAAATCGAAGCGCGCGTAATTCCACAACAGTAGCAAAAAGCGTTCATGCGCCGGCTTGTCGAAGCCGAACTGCTTTTCCAGATCCTTGACGATCTGCGGGTCCAGACCCTGCGCGCCGCGATAACGCGAGGAGGTCGTGTCGAAGGTGCCGCCCGGATTGTTTTGCCGGTAAAGCTCGCCGCCAGAGCGATTGAGCCGGTCGGAGGTCGAGACATCGGCGCCGGTGAGCTGCGCGATCGCCTGTTCGACCGGGCCGCCCGGCGCAAACTGAATTACCAGAAACGAGACCAGCATGATCCCGAGAATGGTCGGAATGATGAGGAGCAGGCGGCGAACGATATAGGCGAGCATTCAGGCTCCTGCGGCAATATCTATAAACAAACTGCGCGGGTTACGGCTGCCGGTCAATCGGCGCGGGCGCGCCACCATGTCTCGGGGATTGCGCGCCCATAACGCGGCTTTTCTTTGGGTCGCGCGAACACGTCCCAATACGCAATCCAGTGGGTGCCTTTGTTCCACTGCGGAATCCAGTAATGGCTCGCCCGCAGTACGCGGTCTAGCGCACGGCACGCCGAGGTGAGCGATTCGCGCGTCTTCGCCTCTACGATCTTCTCGATCAGCGCATCAACGACCGGATCGGAAATGCCGGGGAGGTTTCGCGAGCCCGTCAGCTTCGCCGCGTCCGACGAGAAGAACGTGCGGAGCGATTCTCCCGGCGTGGCGCTGGTCGAAAAACGCTGCACGGTGATGTCGAAGTCGAAGGTCTGGATGCGCAGCTGGAACTGCGCCGGATCGACCAGGCGCATATTCGCGTCAATGCCGAGACGGCGCAGGTTGGAAATGATCGCGCTGTGATGCGGTTCGAACGAAGTCGAGTTGTTCAGGAACTCGATCGTGAACGGCTCGCCTTTGGCGGTCATCCGCTTGCCGTCTTTAATCTCGTATCCGGCTTCGCGAAGCAAAACGCCTGCGCGGCGAAGAAGATTGCGGTCCTGACCCGAGCCGTCCGCCTGTGGTGGCACATAGACCTCGCCGAAAACCGCTTCATCGATCTTGCCGCGAAACGGCTCGAGCAATGCGAGTTCTTCAGGCGAGGGCTTGCCCTGTGCCGCCATGTCCGAGTTCTGAAAATAGGAAAAGGTGCGGTCGTAGGAACCGTACATGAGGTTCTTGTTCATCCATGGAAAATCCATGGCGAGCCCGAGCGCCTCGCGCACGCGCTTGTCCGAAAACTTTTCGCGGCGCGTATTGATGAACCAGCCTTGCGCGCCCGAAGCGGTTTGATCGGGCAGGATTTCCTGCTTCACGCGACCGTCGCGTGCCGCGGGAAAGTCGTAGCTCGTTGCCCAGATGCGCGAGGTAAATTCCTCGCGGAAGAGGTAATTTCGCGCTGTGAAACCCTGAAAGCCGACGTCGCGGTCGCGATAGAATTCGTAACGCACGGTCTCGAAATTGTGCAGGCCGCGGCTGACGTTCAGCTTTTCGCCCCACCAGTTTGTAACGCGGTCATATTCGATGAAGCTGCCGGGCTTGAGGCGTCCGACGCGATAGGGGCCGGAGCCCAACGGCGCGCTCAGCGTCGCGTCGTCGAAATTGCGCCCTTCGTAATATTTGCGCGAAAGAATGGGTAGTGCTGCGACAGTCAATGGGGTCTCGCGTCCGCGGGCCTTGATGAAGCGAACGGATAAAATGTCGTCACCCGCGGCTTCCGCGCTTTCGACGTCTCTCAGAATGATGCGAAAGAGGTTGTGGCCGATGGTCCGGAGCGTGTTGATCGACCAGGCCGCGTCATGCGCGGTGAGCTTGGTGCCGTCGTGGAATTGCGCTTCCGGCCGGATGCGAAAGCGATAGGTTAGGCCGTCTTCGGAAGCCGCGACCGAACTTGCAGCCAGTCCATACATTGCGTCGGGCTCGTCGAGTGCGCGTACCATCAGCGACGCGAATGTTAGCTCCATGCCGAGCGCGCCGTCGTTCTTCTGCGAGTAGATATTCAGCGTGTTGAACGTCTCGAGATTCTGGTTGAACTGACTGGACGAACCGATCTGCGAGAACGCGCCGCCCTTCGGCGCGTTGGGGTTCACGTAATCAAAATGCGAGAATCCCGCCGGGTATTTTAGATCGCCGAACGCCGAAATGCCGTGGCGCTCGGTCTGCGCATTCTGTGCGCGCAGTGGAAAGGCCGCCGAAACGCCGGTTGCTGCACCAAGCACGAGCAGCGAGCGGCGCGAGAGACGAGAGCGTGACGTCACTTCTGCGATCCCACCTTCGCGGCGCGATCCTTGTCGAACCACCAGATGTCGGGGAAGCCGATGGAATAGTCCGGCAGCTTGTCTGGTTTCCCGAAACGGTCCCAGCGTGCGACGCGCGAAACCCCGATGCTCCACATCGGCACGACATAGTGATTCCACATCAACACGCGGTCGAGCGCGCGGGTCGCGGCAATCAGTTCGGCTCGGTCTTTCGCAAACACCACGCGGTCGATCAGCGTATCGACCGCTGCGTTCTTGATGCCTGGATAGTTCTGCGAGCCCTGCCGGTCCGAGGACTCTGTGCCGAAGTAATTGCGCTGCTCGTTGCCAGGCGAGAGCGACTGTCCCCAGCCGCCGACAAAAGCATCGAAGTCGCGCGAGCGGACACGGTTCTGATATTGCGAAACGTCGATCTGGCGGATCGTGAACTGGATGCCGAGCCGCTTCAGGTCTTCTCCGTAGAACAGAATGACACGGTCGAAGCTCGGGCTCGCTATGATGAATTCGATCGTGAAAGGTTCGCCCGTCTTCTTGTTGACGAGTTTGCCGTCCTTCACTTCGTAACCGGCTTCCCGGAACAGTCTTGCGGCTTCGCGCAAGTTAGCGCGGACCGATTCCTGCGTGTCGTAAACCGGGTTTTTGAAGACAGTCGTGAAAACCTCGGCGGGTACCTTGCCGCGCACGGTTTCCAGAATCTCCAGCTCTTTTCCTTCCGGCAGTCCGGAAAAGGAAAGCTCCGTGCCGCTGAAGTAGGAGTTGACGCGCTGATACTGTCCGAAGAAAAAGTTCTTGTTCATGTTCTCGAAGTTCATCGCGTAATTCAGCGCCAGCCGGACCCGCGGATCGGAAAACTTCTCGCGCCGCAGATTGAAGATGAAAGCCTGCATCACGCCGCGCGCACGATCAGGAAATGCTTCGAGCAAAAGGCGCTTATCCGTCACCGCGGGAATGTCGTAGGCGGTCGCCCAGTTCTTGGCGACGTTCTCCACCCGGAAGTCGTATTCGTCCGCCTTGAAAGCGATGAGTTCGGCCGAGTCGTCACGGAAATACTCGTAGCGGATCTCGTCGAAATTATCGGAGCCGGCTTTCACCGGCAGCGAAGCGGCCCAGTAATCTTTCACGCGCTCGTAAACCACCGTGCGGCCAGCAATAAAGCTCTTGATCTTATATGCGCTCGATCCGAGCGGGGGCTCCAGCGTGCCGTTTGCGATGCTGCGCTCTTTTCCCTGCGCATCTTTGCCGGTCCACCAGTGTTTCGGCATCGGCGCGATCTGCCCGACGATCTGCGGCAGTTCGCGGTTGCCGGGCTTGTCGAAAGTAAAGGTGACTTCGCGCTCGCCGGTTTTTTCCGCCTTCACGACATGGCTGTAATAAAAGCGCTGCGTCGGGCTGTGCTCTTTGAGCATTTCAAGAGTCCAGATCACGTCTTCCGGCGTGATCGGCTTGCCGTCGTGCCAGCGCGCATTCGCCCGGAGCTTATAGGTCACTGAGGAATAGTCGGCGGGATAGCGCACCGATTCCGCGATCAAGCCGTACTCCGTCGCAACTTCGTCGAGCGACGCGGTCATCAGGGTGTCGTAGAGATTGGTGATCCCGGCGGCCGCGCTGCCGCGCGTGATGATGTGATTGAAGCTATCGAAGTTGCCGTCTTGCCCGAGGCGGAGCAGGCCACCCTTCGGCGCATTCGGGTTCACATAAGAGAAGTGCTTGAAGCCTTCGGGATATTTTACGTCGCCCATCAGCGAGAGCGCGTGGCGCCAGGGCGTTTCCTGGGCGCTCGCCTGCAATGGTGCCGCGAAGGCGAGGAAAGCGAGAAGGAGAGTCCGCGTAAGATTCGGCGTCACAAGTACCTCCGTCGAACCCCCGTCGGTGAGGGGTCAATTTCGGGGGCGATTATGACCGTTTTGCGCGGGCGCGCCAAAGCGCCCACGCAATCTCGCGATGATTTGAGGAAAAACCGGCTTTTATTGCTTGGCCGGAGCGTCTTTCTTCTCGCCGTCCTTTTTCTGCCCATCGGGAGCGGAAACGGCGACCGGCTTCGGCAGTTCGGCCGGCGAGTCGGACTGTTTGTTCAGATAGACGATGACGGCCGCGCGATCGGTCGCACGGCGGATGCCGAGGAAGGTCATCGACGTTCCGGGCACTACCTTGCTCGGATTCTCTAGATACCTGTCGAGCTCTTCGAAGGTCCACTTGCCCTTCTTGTTCTTCATTGCGTTCGAATAGGTGAAGCCGCCATGCGTCCCGACGTCGTTGTTCACGACGCCATAAAGGCCGGGGCCGACTTTGTTGGCGCCGCCTTTTGCGAATTCGTGGCAGGCAACACACTGGCGCGCGACCGACGCGCCCTTTTCAGGATTGGCTTCGTTGAGCAGGTTCGCGAGCGGGATCTGCGGCTCGGCCGCAGCCTGGGTCGCGCCGGCTTTGTCGTCCTTCACGGCGATTTCGTATCCGGCTTTCTTCGGCGGGTGCGCAGCGAAGATGCCGTTCGTTACGATGCTCAGAGAGAGAACGAAGAGCAGGGTACCGAGAATGGCACCCATGATTTTATTGAGTTCAAAGCTGTCCATCGGGCAGCGATTCCGGTGTTTTGCCGCCGGCGTCCCGGCGTGAGGCCCCATTAATCAGCGCCAGACGTAACGCTTTGCCCGATAGGAGGCAACCCGTATAACCCGGCCGCCGCTGCTACCTTCTGCCGCCTCGAAAGAGGCCGGAAACAGCGGGTTTCTCGGGTGTTTTATGGCTCCTCAAGGCGCGCCTCGTTCCGATCTGATCGTGCTGATTCCGGCGCGAATGCAGGCAACCCGTTTGCCGGGGAAACCGCTCGCCGACATTCACGGGCGGTCGATGATTCTCCACGTCCTCGATCGGGCACGGGAAGCCGGTATCGGCGAAGCCGTGGTCGCGACCGACGACGGCACCATCCGCAAGGCGGTCGAGGACGCGGGCGGGCGCGTCTTGATGACCAGCGCCGATCACCAGACCGGCTCCGACCGTATTTTCGAAGCGCTTGGGAAAGCCGATCCCGCGGGCAGAATTTCGATCGTCGTGAATTTGCAGGGCGACCTTCCGACCATCGAGCCGGAATCGATCCGCCGCGTAGTCGAGCCGCTTTCTGATCCTCTGGTAGATATCGCGACGCTCGCGGTCGAGATCAAAGACGAAGACGAAAAGCGAAACCCGAATGTCGTGAAGGTCGTCGGCACGCCGGTGAGCGAAAATCGTCTCCGCGCACTTTATTTTACGCGCGCGACTGCGCCCGCGAATGACGGGCCGCTTTATCACCACATCGGAATCTACGCATATCGCCGCGCGGCATTGGAGCGTTTCGTGAAAATGCCGCAAGCGCCGCTGGAGCGGCGCGAGAAGCTGGAGCAGCTCCGTGCGCTGGAAGCCGGAATGCGGATCGATGTTGCAATCGTTGACGCCGTTCCGCTCGGTGTCGATACTCCCGCCGATTTGGAGAAGGCCCGCGCGCTGCTCGCTGGCAAGATGAGAAAAACCTGACATGGCCAAGAAGAACACCATCGTCTTTCAGGGCGAACCGGGCGCGAATTCGCACATCGCCTGCCTTGAGCGTTTTCCGGATTACGAGCCCGTGCCTTGCGCGACCTTCGAGGACGCCTTCGCGGCGGTCTCGAACGGCGAGGCTACGCTCGCTATGATTCCGATCGAGAATTCGGTCGCGGGCCGCGTCGCCGACATTCACCACCTGATGCCGCATTCGGGTTTGCAGATAGTCGGCGAATTCTTCCTGCCGCTGAGCCATCAACTGATGGCGATCAAGGGCGCATCCTTGAAGACGGTGAAGACTGTGCAGAGCCATGTGATGGCTTTGGGTCAGTGCCGCAATGTGATCCGCGAGCTTGGGCTGACTTCGGTGATAGGCGCGGATACGGCGGGCTCCGCGCGGCAGATCATGGAAGCGAAAGACCCGACCCGCGCCGCGATTGCGTCTGCGCTTGCTGCCGAGATTTATGGCCTCGATATCATTCGCGAGAACATCGAGGACGAAGACCACAATACGACGCGCTTCATCATTCTTCAGAAAGAGAAGTCATGGGCGAAGCCGGACAACGGTGTCGTCGTGACATCTTTTGTTTTCAAGGTGCGTAACGTTCCTGCCGCGCTCTACAAGGCGCTCGGCGGTTTTGCCACCAATAGCGTCAATATGACGAAGCTCGAATCGTACCAGATCGACGGGAATTTCTTCGCGACGCAGTTTTACGCCGACGTCGAAGGACATCCCGACGACCGCGCGTTGAAATTCGCGCTCGAGGAACTGGGTTTCTTCTCGGAAGAGTTGAAGATTCTCGGCGTCTATCCGGCGCACCCGTTCCGCATGAAGGCGCGGAACGAAGCCAACTAATCGAAAACGCTTGCTCCGCGTTCGACGAAGGCTTTGATGAGATGATGCGCGATCGCAATCGGCGGCGGCGCGAAGAAGCGTGCCGGATGCTTGCCGGTGAGCAACAGCTTGCACTCGTCTTTCGTGACCCAGCGTGCGGCCTCAAGCTCCACTTCGTCGATCTTGAGTCGGTTTGATTTCGCTTCGACGAAGCAGCCGATCATGATCGACATCGGAAACGGCCAAGGCTGCGACGCGAAATACGCGACACGGCCTGCCGGAATTCCGGCTTCTTCCAGCGTCTCGCGCCGCACGGCTTCCTCGATGCTTTCGCCGGGTTCGACGAAGCCTGCGAGCGCCGACCACATACCGGGTGGAAAGCGCGTTTGGCGTGCGAGCAGGCATTGCTCGCCGTCGATCGCGAGCATAATCACGCAAGGATCGGTCCGCGGAAAATGATTGGCGCCGCAAGCCGCGCAATCGCGCCGCCACCCGGCTTGCGCGGGCGTTGTCGGTTTCCCGCAGTTCGCGCAGAAGCGGTGCCGCTCGTGCCAAAAGAGCAAAGCCTTAGCGGTCGCAAGCGATGACTGGTCTTCCGGCGGCACCAGTCCCTGCAAAGCGATCGAGCGCAGATCGACCACAATGAAATCGCCGCGTGCCTTGATAGCGTCGATACGTTCAGAGGGAATCGCGCGGGCAAAATGGCCACGCCCGCTCGTGTCTTTGCCGAGTAGTGCAGCCTCCAGTGGCTCGCCTGCAATGGCCGCTTCGTCATTCGTGAGCCCGGCATCGAAGTTGTCGCCGCGCTTGGCAAGCAGGAAAGACTCGCCCGCGAGCACGAAATTGCGCGCGTCTCTGCGAAGCGATTCGACCAGCGCAATGTCGCCGCGCTGTTCGCTCAGGCGGTCGAGGGCGGAGCCTGCGTAAGTCAGTCTGGTTTCGGGTAAGGACATAAAGGGCGTCTTGTTTGAGCGAACGCTGGCACGAGGTCAGGCGCGCGGCAATCCAGTCATAGCGTTTTCCAGCGAAGTGGGAACCGGTTCGCGTGAAGAAAACGCATCAAAATAAAAAGATAGAGCCCAGCTTTGCTGGGCTCTATGCACGCATGGCTAATGCGCTTCTGAGCCGCGCGATCAATTCGCCTAGTTCCGTTTCACTGTACGGAATACGCGCGCCCGAGCCCCATACCGGTCCTGGCCAGGCCGCATCGCCTTCGTTTCGCGCAACGATATGAATGTGCAACTGGCGCACGATATTGCCGAGCGCGCCGACATTGATCTTGAGACATTGCGTGACCGCGCGCAGCGCGGCCGATACTTGTGCGATTTCTTCCATCACCGCCGCGCGGTCCGAAGCCGAGAGTTCGAATAGTTCGACCGCGCCCTCCCGCTGCGGCACCAGCACCAGCCAAGGAAACCGCGCGTCGTCCTGTAGCCGCACTTCGCAGAGCGCGAGCTTGCCGACCCCAAAGGAGTCGGCAGAAAGCCGCGGGTCGAACGAAATTTCTTGCGCTATTTTCTGCGTCATTTTCGGCGAATCCCCTTCAATCCCGGGAACAATATTGTGAAATTCCGGCTCGCGCTTGCCTTCCGTGGCAGGTCGCCCGATATAGAGAGCGGGAGGTTGGCGGTGGACGAGCCACTCGCCAACCGGGTCAGGTCCGGAAGGAAGCAGCCCTAACGAGACCGGATCGGGTCATCGTTCCAGCCTCCCACCTCATTTCTAGGAACGCGGCCGGGATGGACGATACGCCCAAGAAAAATGCGACCGGGCAGGGCGGCGCCTCGTTGTTCGGCGATCAGGCCACCGGATACCGCGTGCTCGCGCGTAAATACCGCCCGCGCAATTTCGACGATCTCATCGGCCAGGAAGCGATGGTCCGCACGCTCTCGAATGCGTTTGCGAGCGGCCGCATCGCGCAGGCTTTCTTGCTGACCGGCGTTCGCGGCGTCGGCAAAACCACCACCGCCCGCATTCTCGCCCGCGCGCTGAACTACGAGCCGAAGTCCGGCAGCGACACCGGCCCGACGCTCGATATGCCAGAGTTCGGCAAGCATTGCGAAGCGATCATCGAAAGCCGCCATGTCGATGTGATCGAGATGGACGCCGCCTCGCATAACGGCGTGGACGACATCCGCCAGATCAACGACGCAGTGCGCTACACGCCGGTAAGCGCGCGCTACAAAGTCTATATTCTCGACGAAGTGCATATGCTGAGTGGTCAGGCGTTCAATGCGCTCCTGAAAACACTGGAAGAACCGCCGGCTCATGCGAAATTCATTTTCGCGACGACCGAAGTGCGGAAAGTCCCGGTCACGATTCTCTCACGCTGCCAGCGCTTCGATCTGCGCCGGATCGACGCCGATACGCTGACAAAGCATATCGGAAAAATCGCCGAGGCCGAGAAGATTGACGCCGAGCCAGAGGGCTTGGCGCTGATTGCGCGAGCCGCCGAAGGTTCGGTTCGCGATGCGCTATCGCTCTTGGATCAGGCCATCGCGCATGGCGGCGCCAGCGTGAAGGCGGCCGAAGTGCGCGAGATGCTGGGCCTCGCCGACCGCACACGCATCATCGATCTGTTCGAGAGCCTGATGAGCGGCAATATCGCGGGAGCGCTTAAGCTCTTCCGTGAGCAATACGATCTCGGCGCCGATCCGGTTGCCGTGCTTTCCGATCTTGCCGAATTCAGTCATCTGCTGACGCGCTTCAAGATCGTGCCGTCTTCTTTGGAAGACACGAGCCTGGTCGAAGCCGAGCGTAAGCGCGGCCGTGAATTGTCCGGGCGGCTTTCGATCCGCGTGCTGTCGCGTGCGTGGCAGATGTTGTCCAAGGGCCTTTCGGAAGCGTCTTCTTCGGGTAAGCCCGCGCAGGCCGCCGAAATGATCCTCGTTCGTCTCGCTTATGCGTCAGACCTGCCGACCCCGGATGAGGCGATCAGGATGCTCGGTGACGGCGGCGGGAACGGTGTCAGCGCTTCGCCGGGTAACGGCGGTAGCATACCTTCCGGCGCGCCACGGATGCAGATGAGCGGCAACGCCGTAGGCCGCGCCGTATCGCGTCCGGCCACAGCGCCCGATAACGCGCCGCAACTGCATTCGCTCGAAGACGTCTATGCGCTGGCGAAAGAGAAGCGCGATCTGGTCGTGCAGGACACGCTTAAGAAGTTCGCTCGGCTGATCAAGATCGAAGAAGGAAAAATCGAACTCTCGCTCGATGAGGGTGCGAGACCGAATTTTGCAGGAGACCTCGGCACCAAGCTCAAGCAATGGACGGGAAGGCATTGGTTTGTCGCCGTCAACTCACGCGAGCGCGGAGCGGAGACACTCGAAGAAAAAGAGAATAATTCGCAGGCACAGCTGAAAGCCGACGTTCGTCAACATCCGGCGGTGCAGGCGGTGCTCGACGCATTTCCGGGGGCGGAGATCACCGCGGTCCGCCGTAAGGTTACGATGCAGGAATCCGAAAATCCCGGCGGCGATTTCGATGCGCCGGTCGAGAACGAAGAAGAATAAGGAGCGAGCGAAATGCGCGACATGATGGGCATGATGGGGAAGATCAAGGAGCTGCAGGCGAACATGGAGCGTATGCAGGCCGAACTTGAGACGCTCGAAGTCACCGGCAGCGCCGGCGGCGGGCTCGTCACGGTCGTGACGACTGCGAAGGGCGCGGTCAAGAAAGTTTCCATCGACGCGAGCCTGATGAAGGCCGACGAAAAGGAAATCGTCGAGGACCTCATCGTTGCGGCAAGCGCGGACGCACGGGCAAAGTCCGAGAAGCTCGTGGAAGAAAAGGCAAAAGCGCTGACCGGCGGCCTGCCGCTCCCGCCGGGAATGAAACTCTTTTAAAAAATGCGCCGCGTCGTCGCCGGGCCGGAAATCGAACGGCTCATTCAATTGCTCTCGAAACTGCCGGGGCTCGGCCCTCGCTCTGCGCGCCGCGCGGCACTTCATCTTTTGCGCAGACGCGAAGAGTTGATGGAGCCGTTGACCGCCGCACTCGGCGACGCGATCGAGAAGATCGTGGTCTGCGACACCTGCGCGAACATCGATACGCGCAATCCCTGCATGGTTTGTGCCGACCAGACCCGCGATGCTTCGCTCTTGGTCGCGGTCGAGAATGTCGCCGATCTTTGGGCACTGGAGCGCGCGGGTGTGGTTGCGGGCCGCTATCATGTGCTCGGCGGCACGCTGTCCGCGCTCGACGGCATCGGCCCGGACGATCTGAACATTACTTCGCTGGTTGACCGCGCGCATGAGCCGGAAGTCAAAGAAGTGGTGCTGGCATTGAGCGCGACCGTCGACGGGCAAACCACCGCGCATTACATCACGGACCTGTTGCGCGATGCCGATGTGAAGGTGACAAGGCTCGCGCATGGCGTACCGGTCGGCGGCGAGCTCGATTATCTCGACGAAGGCACGCTATCTGCGGCGATACGACAGCGGACCTTATTTTAGGAGATTGCGATGCGCGCTGTTCTGGCGCTCGTATTTACATTCGCTGCCACCATTGCGCAGGCGCAGACGGTCTCGTTGCCAAAGCCGCTTGTCGCAACCGCATTTAAGCTAGCTGAGTGCGAAGTGGAGATCGACGACGCCATCAAGGGTCTTGAGTTCGCAGGCGAGCTAAGCGGTGGTTTGAAGCTGGTCGAGGTTTCGTGCTGGCGCGCGGCCTATAATTTCGGAAGCATTCTGTTCGCGCTAAATCCGAAAGAGCCTGAGAAGGCGCGCCTGCTTCGCTTCAAAACGATCGGGGAAAAGAACAAGCTCGTCGATACGCATCAGTTGTCATCGCCGGGTTACGACGAAAAAACAAAACTATTGTCTTCGTTTCATAAGGGCCGCGGCGTGGGGGATTGCGGAAGCTCCGGGCAATGGCGCTGGAGCGGCACGGATTTCACGCTTGTTCGCTTCTGGAACAAAGACAAATGCGACGGCGAGCCGTTCGATACCGACGAGCATCCGGCAAAATATCTCGTTTATCCGCCGAAACAGAAGCAGCAGAATAAGAAGTAGTCACTTTTTCTCTATCTCCAGCGCCGCGAAATGACCGCGCAGTTGCAACCACCACAGCAAGAGAATGCTGGGAATGGCGGCGAGTGCCGTCACTACGAAGAACCAGAACCATCCGGTTGCTTCCGCGACATAGCCGCCGCTTGCGGCAAGCACGGTGCGGCCGACCGCGGCGATTGCGGAAAGCAGTGCGAACTGGGTTGCCGTATGTGCCCGTGCGCCGCATAGCGCCGAAAGATACGCCACGAAAATCACGTTCGCCGCGTTCGAGGTGAAGTTCTCGACGATGATGGTGAGAGTCAGCGCCGAAACATCCGGCCCGACCCACGCGAGCCACGAGAACATCAGGTTCGATAGCATCTGGATGATGGCCGCGATCCAGAGACAGGTCGTGAGCGGCAGCGCTCGAAACAACGCGCCGCCGGCAAGTCCGCCGATCACCGCGGCGGCAAATCCCACGCCTTTCACGACCGTTGCATAGGTCGCAAGACTGAACCCGGTTTTCAGCACGAACGGTACGGTGAGTACGCCCGCGAAGGCATCGCAGAATTTGAACAGCAGTACGAAGACAAGAACCGAAATCGCGAGCGGCCGCGAAAGAAATTCGTAGAATGCGTCGAAAGCGGTCGTAAACACGCGAACTACAGGCGAGCGTTCGTCGTAAGCGTTCTTTTCCTCGGTGGGCTCTTTTGCAAGAAAGGCCGCTATCATGCCGACCGCGACACAAGCCGCAGCCGCAATGTAGGAAATCTTCCATGCGGTAAGCTGCGAGACGCCGGTCGCCTCGAGATAGGCGACGAGCAGCAGTGCGCCTGCGCCCGAGAGCAGGAGCGCCACGCGATAGGCGAGGATGTAACTGGCAATGCCCGCCGCCTGTTCTTCCTGCGGCAGGCTCTCGACACGGAAAGCGTCAATCACGATGTCCTGGGTCGCGGAAGCCGCAGCGACCATGACCGCCGCGACCGTGACATAGAAAACCGAAGTTCTCGGATCGGAATAGCCGAGCACGATGATCGCAGCGATGAGAAGCAATTGCGAAAGAATGAGCCAGCTTCTGCGGCGGCCGAGAAGGCGCGTCAGTATGGGAATGTTGAGCGCGTCCACGAGCGGTGCCCAGAAGAATTTGAAGGTGTAGGGCAGGCCGACCAGCGAGAAGAGGCCGATGGTTTTCAGATCGATCCCGCTCTGGGTGAGCCACGCCTGCAAGGTGCTCGTGACCAGCGCGAGCGGAAGGCCTGCGGAAAACCCCAAGAGCAGCACGATCAATACGCGCGGGCGCGTATAGACCACGATCGCCTTCAGCCATTTCTCGGAAGCGGTAGACGATTGCGTGGATTCGGCCATGTGCGCTTGTCGCACAGACGCGCGTATTTGGGAATCTAGTCGCGGCCGCCGAGTTTGAGTTGCAGCGCGACCGGCGCCGGCGTGCCGGTTTCCTTCGGCGCCGTGCTGTCGTCTTCAAATTCGAGCGCGACAATTTTATCGCCCCGTCTTGCAACCTTGTCTGCCGAAATCAGCACTGCGGCAACGTCGTCGGAAGTCTGCGCGAAATGGCTTTGCAATTTGACAGCGCGCTCGCGCAGGCGGACAACATCTTCCACGATCTTTCCTACTTCGACCTGGATTTTCTCGGCCTGATCGCGCATCTGCGCATCGCGCACGATGGCCTGCACGACCTGAATCGCAAGCATAAGCAATGACGGAGAAACCAGGATCACCCGCTCGCGAAACGCTTTCTGGACCGCGTCGTCGCAGAATTCGTGCAGTTCCGCATAAACCGACTCCGACGGCACGAACATCATCGCGATGTCCTGCGTCTCGCCGGGAATGAGGTAGCGCTCGGCAATGTCGCTGACGTGCTTGTTGAGGTCCTGTTTCAGCCG
>LNFM01001873.1_pt1 | contig 45919 bp, 40 predicted proteins | sample 596031 | NCBI WGS metagenome assembly LNFM01 (sample SAMN04254537, study PRJNA301005) | activated carbon metagenome | isolation source: dual media filters at the Ann Arbor, Michigan drinking water treatment plant | place: USA: Ann Arbor
CTCCGGCGGCCTGGCAGGGGCCTGGGATTGAAGAAGTTCAAACCGCAGCCAATCCACTTATCTCAGGCCGTTGCGTGTTCAAACAACCGGGGCCTGCTCTGTTCTCGACCGCCGGCGGAATGCTTGCGAAACCGTCGCGGCCAGCCTGCGTGAACAGGCTTTTCTCGTAGGTGGACAGGATCTCGTCGATGAGCTTGCGCTTGGCGCCCACGTCGGCCAGGGTCGCTGCCAGTTCCTCGGGATTGCGGGCCAGCATCGCATGCCTCAACTGCAGCGACACCCGGGTGACGTTCAGTTCCAGTTCCGCCATCTGCGTCAGCTGCGGCACGCGCCTGTCGGCGGTGCTCTTGGCCTTGTCGACGACGCCGTCGAGTTCATGCGTGGCCACCGCGCCAGCGGCCAGAAAGACGACGCTCATCAGGGCGATCGCGCCGTAGAGTCGTTTGGTGATGCTCAGCGAACTCAGGAAAGTCATCGGGGCTTGCTCGTCGGGTCAGGGTTGTGACCGGGTCGCGTGGCCCGGTCGGGTCGCAAAATGGACAGTCGGTCCAGTCCACGCGGTTTTCTGCATGTGTCGATGTTGACGAGCTGATCGGCACGACAAGGCGGAACTTGAGGACGGAACACCAGCCACTTCCGGCGATGAGGGCAAACCCCTGGGCGCGGACAGCGGCGCGATGCTCCGGGCTTGGTGCCCGGGCTGCCGCAGACCTGCCGCGTGGAGGCGGCAGCAGTGCTCACGGATAGAACCGGCCGATGCAGATACGCGTCGGCTGTGCGGCGCCACACGGCACGCCGGTGGTCGGCACAGTGCTGAATCAGGGTGTGGCGGTCAACCACAGGCCGCGCGGTGAGAGCCGGCGCCGAACGCCAGAGCCTCAAGCGGCGGCTTCGGTCTGCAGGCGGCGCCGGCTGACGAAGCGGCGCGCCTGTCCGTCGATGGGGTCGGTGAAGCCGAACTCGCGCGACAGCAGCTGCAGCGGGCGGGTGTAGTCCGGCGTCTCGCCAGGGGCCAGGGCCGGGTACAGATGCGGGTAGATGCGGTCGCCGACGATGGGTGCGCCCAGCGCATTCATCTGCGCGCGCAGTTGGTGGCGGCGGCCGGTGCGCGGCGTCAGCCGGTACAGCGCCAGCGGTGTGTCGGGGGCGTCGTGGCGCGGGGCGACACGCTCGATCAGTTCGACCCGGGTTTCGGTGTTGGGGTCACCGGCCACCACCTGCATCTGCATGAAGGCGTCGCCAGGCCCGTCCTGCAGCCTGTGGCGGCAGGTCAGGGGCAGGACCAGCTCTTCGCGCCAGGGCGCCACCGCCTCGTAGACCTTGTGCACCCGGCGTTCGCGCAGCAGGGCCTGGTAGGCGTTGCGCTGCTCGGGCTGCACGGTGAACACCAGCACGCCGGCGGTGTCCAGGTCGATGCGGTGCATCGGCACCAGGGTGGCGATGCCCAGCAGGCGCTTCAGTCGCACCAGCGCCGTCTCGTGCAGGAAGCGGCCCGAAGGCGCCACTGGCAGGAAATGCGGCTTGTCGACCACGACCAGGCGCTCGCACTGGTGCAGCAGTTCCAGTTCGAAGGGCACGCGGGTCTCGGGCGGCGGGTCGCGCCAGTACCAGATGAGCAGGCCGTGCGGGCAGGATGACATGGCCGACAGCGGCTGGCCGTCGGCGTCGAGCACGTCCCCGCGGGCCAGCCGGGCCGGCCAGCCGCCGACGCCGGGGAAGCGTGCGTCCAGGAATTCGGCGACGTTGGCAAAACGCCCTTCGCCCACGGCCACGCGGCTGGCGGCCACGCCGTCGCGCAGGGGTGGGGTCCAGGCCGGCCTAGGCCGGGCCATGGTCGGCTGTGACGTGGTCGTCGCCCGGGCAGGCGGGCGCTTCGAGTTCCCGCGCGCGGCGCAGGCGCCAGGCTTCGTCGGGGTGCTGCGGGTCGTAGACCTGCTCGGCCGTGGTCGCGGTTTCGTTCAGGCTGCAGTCCAGCGCGATGCGGCGGTCGAAGACGAAGCACTCGCCGCGCCAGTCCTGGGCCGCGTCGGGCAACTGCTGGAAGTAGTTCAGCACGCCGCCCTGCAGTTGCCAGACGTCCAGCCCCAGGCTGCGCAGCCAGGGTGCGGTCTTGTCGCAGCGGATGCCGCCGGTGCAGTACATCGCCACCGGGCGGGCGGCGGCACGCCAGGCCGGCGCATGCTGCTGCACATAGGCCACGAAGTCGCGGAAGTTGTGCACCTGCGGGTCGACGGCGCCGCGAAAGTGGCCCAGGCGGAATTCGAAGTGGTTGCGGTTGTCCAGCAGCACCAGGTCGTGACGGGCCAGCAGCGCACGCCAGGCCGGCGGGTCGAGGTGGCTGGGGTCAGCCTCGTCGGGCGGGGGCAGGGGAAGGTCGTGCGCGGCGGGCAGGCCCAGCGCCACGATTTCGGGCTTGACGTGCACCTTCCAGCGGCCGAAAGGCGCGGTGTGGCAGCCGCTGCGCTTGAAGACCATGCCCCGCAGTGAACCGCCCGCCATGGCGGGCTGCTGCAGGGCTGCTTCGAATGCGGCCACGGCGGCCTCGCTGCCGGCGACGGTGCCATTGATGCCTTCGTGCGCCAGCACGACGCTGCCCTGCAGACCCAGCTGCAGGCCCAAGGCGCGCAGCTGTTCGGCCAGTGCGGGCGGGTCGGCCAGCGGCACGAAGCGGTAGAACGCGCTGTGCAGGGTGGCGGGGGGTGCGGGCGTTGTCATCGACTGCGATTCTCGCTGCGCCAGGGCTGGCAAGGCGGGATCAGAATCGCGGGCCTGGTCATCCCTTTCAATCAGCTTCCATCACCATGAATCCACAGCGTCACAACGAGCTTGACGCCTGGCAGGCCGCCCGCCTGCTGGCCCGCCGCGAACTGAGCGCGGTCGACCTGCTGCGCGCCTGCCTGGACCGCATCGCCGAACGTGAACCGCAGGTGCAGGCCTTCGTGCACATGGACGAAGCCGCCGCCCTGGCCCAGGCCCAGGCGCTGGACGCCGGCCCCTGGCGCGGCCCGCTGCACGGCCTGCCGCTGGGCGTGAAGGACCTGTTCGACACGGCTGGCCAGCCCACCGCCTATGGCTCGCCGGTGTACGCCGGCCACCGCCCGGCCGCAGACGCTGCCGCCGTGGTGCTGTGCCTCGAAGCCGGTGCCGTGCTGCCGGGCAAGACCGTGACGACGGAGTTCGCCTACTTCCACCCCGGGCCCACGCGCAACCCGAAGAACCTGGCGCACACCCCCGGAGGTTCGTCCAGCGGCTCGGCCGCGGCCGTGGCCGACCACATGCTGCCACTGGCGCTGGGCACGCAGACGGCGGCCTCGGTCATCAGGCCGGCGGCCTTCTGCGGCGTCGTCGGCTTCAAGCCCAGCCTGGGTCGGGTGCCGCTGGCGGGTGCCAAGAGCCTGTCGGTGACGCTCGACACCGTGGGCATGTTCGGACGCTGCGTGCGGGACGTGGCGCTGATCGGCGCGGTGCTGACGGCCGACGCGCGGCTGGACGACGACAGCGCCCTGAGCGCGCCCCCGGCCCCGCGCATCGGCCTGTGCCCCACGCCCGACGCGGTGCAGATGGACGCCGACGTCCAGGCCGCCTGGGCCCATGCCGTGCGGGTGCTGGCCCCGGCCGCCGCTGCGCTGCGCGACGCACCCTGGCCTGCGGCCATGCCCGACCTGGTGGTCCTGCAGAAGGCCGTGATGACATTCGAGATGGCGCGTTCTCTCAGCCATGAACGCACGGCCCATCGCGCAGCATTGAGCGAACGCTTGCGCGGCCTGTTCGACGAAGGCGTGGCCATCGACGGCGCCGCCCATGCCGCGAACCTGCACGCCACCGCCGCGGCGCGACGGCTGGCCGCGGCCTGGTTCGACGACTTCGACCTGCTGCTGGCGCCCAGCGCGTTGGGCGAGGCGCCCGCTGGCGTCGAAGCCACCGGCGACCCGCTCTTCAGCCGCGGCTGGAGCCTGCTGGGCCTGCCCTGCGTTCACCTGCCGTTTGCGCGCGGCCGCAACGGGCTGCCAGTGGGCCTGCAGATCGTCGGCCGCTGGGGCGACGACCACCGGCTGCTGGCGGCCGCGCAGTGGTGCATGGCGCGGCTGACCGGCTGACCGGCGGATGCGCGCGGCCTACACGCGTTCCAGCACCACCGCAATGCCCTGGCCCACGCCGATGCACATGGTGGCCAGCGCATAACGCCCGCCCGTACGGTGCAGCTGGTTCACGGCGGTGGTCACCAGGCGTGCGCCGCTGGCGCCCAGCGGGTGGCCGAGTGCGATGGCGCCGCCGTTCGGGTTGACGCGCGCGTCGTCGTCGGCCAGGCCCAGTTCGCGCAGCACGGCCAGGCCCTGTGCCGCAAAGGCTTCGTTGAGTTCGATCACGTCCAGTTGCGCCAGCGTCAGGCCCGTCTGGGCCAGCACCCTCTGGGTGGCGGGGGCTGGGCCGATGCCCATGATGCGCGGGGCCACGCCGGCCGTGGCCATGCCCACCACGCGGGCGCGCGGGACGAGGCCGTGGCGCGCCGCAGCGGCTTCGCTGGCCAGCAGCAGCGCGCAGGCGCCGTCGTTCACGCCGCTGGCGTTGCCAGCGGTGACGCTGCCTGCGGCATGCACGATGGGCTTGAGCTTCGCCAGTGCCTCCAGGCTGGTTTCGCGCGGGTGTTCGTCTTGCCGCACCACCAGGGTCTCGCCCTTCTTCTGCGGCACGTGCACCGGGCAGATCTCGGCGTCGAAGAAGCCGGCCTGCTGCGCCGCCACGGCCTTGCGCTGCGAGGCCAGGGCCATGCGGTCCTGGGCTTCGCGCTCGATGCCGAACTGCGCGGCCACGTTCTCGGCGGTCTCGGGCATCGAATCGACGCCGTACTGTTCCTTCATCAGCTTGTTGACGAAGCGCCAGCCGATGGTGGTGTCGTACACGGCGTTGTCGCGGCTGAAGGCGCTGCTGGCCTTGGGCATGACAAAGGGCGCGCGGCTCATGCTCTCCACACCGCCGGCGATCATCAGATCGGCTTCGCCGGACTTGATGGCGCGCGCCGCAGTGCCCACCGCGTCCAGCCCGCTGCCGCACAGGCGGTTGATGGTGCCCCCCGGCACGCCCATGGGCAGCCCGGCCAGCAGGGCGGCCATGCGCGCGACGTTGCGGTTGTCTTCGCCCGCCTGGTTGGCGCAGCCGTACAGCACGTCGGCCACGGCCAGCCAGTCGACCTTGGGGTTGCGCGCCATCAGCGCCTGCAGCGGGATGGCAGCCAGGTCGTCGGTGCGGATGGACGAGAGCGCGCCGCCGTAGCGGCCGAAGGGGGTGCGGATGGCGTCGCAGATGTAGGCGTGGTGCATGGCGGGTCCAGGTTCAGATGCACGTTCAGGTGCGCGTTCAGCAAGCGCGCCGGCGCAGCAGCGGGCTGACGCGATAACGCTCGCCACGGTAGTGGGCGTCCAGGGTGTCGAGCAGGGCAGTCACTTCGCGCGCGCTCCAGCGGCGCAGGAAGTCGAACGGGCCCGCAGGGTAGTTGACGCCCAGGGTCATGGCGGCGTCGGCGTCGGCTTCGCTGCACACCCCTTGCTGCACGGCGTCGGCGGCTTCGTTGACGAGCATGGCCACGGTGCGTGCCACCACCAGGCCGGGGGCGTCGGCCAGCGGCAGCGGGGCAAAGCCCAGGGCCGCCAGCCAGGCCGCGGCCTGGGTGGCGAAGGCTTCGCTGCAACCCGCGGCTGCCGCATAGGCCAGCGCCGTGCCGGGTGAAGGAGGCTTGTCGGCGGTCAGGGCCACGGGGCGGTCGAAGACGGCGATGTCGCGGCACCCGGTGGCCGCTGCCAGTTCGGTGGCGGTGCGGCCGTCGCTCAGCATCAGCCGGGCGCCGTCGATCTGCAGGCCGGTCCAGCCGCTGTCGTGATGGCGGGCCGGGCCCCAGCCCTGCGCGGCCAGCGCGGCGGTGGCGGCCTGTTCCAGGAAGTCGGCAATGGGGCCGGTGCCATGCACCGACACCTCGCGCGCCGTGGCCGGGGCTTCGGTCACGGCCACGGGCAGGGCGCCGCCCTCGGGTTTGCCGCCGAGGTAGCGGTAGAAGCCCTGGCTGCTCTTGCGGCCCAGCAGGCCGCCGGCCACCATCTCGGCCTGCACGCCGCTGGGCACGTAGCGCTTGTCCTGGAAGTTGGCTTCATACACCGACTTCGTCACCGCGAAATTGGTGTCGTGGCCGATCAGGTCCATCAGTTCACAAGGCCCCATGCGGAAGCCGGCGCCGCGCAGGCAGGCGTCCAGCACCGCCGGCGTGGCCGCCTGTTCCTGCAGCAGGGCCAGGGCTTCGGCGTAGTAGGGCCTGGCAATGCGGTTGACGATGAAGCCGGGTGTGCTCTTGGCGTGCACAGGCACCTTGCCCCAGGCCTGGCTCAGGCCGAAGATGGCCGCGGCCACGGCCGGGTCGGTCTGCAGGCCGCTGACCACTTCCACCAGCTTCATCAGCGGCACCGGGTTGAAGAAGTGCATGCCGACGACGCGCCCCGGATGCTGCAGGCCAGCCGCAATGGCGGTGACCGAGATCGAGCTGGTGTTGGTGGCCAGCACGCAGCCTGGGCCGACGATGCTTTCCAGTTCGGCGAACAGCGCGCGTTTGGCTTGCAGCTGTTCGACGATGGCTTCGACCACCAGGCCGCAGCCATCGGCCTGGGCCATGGCGTCGGCCGGCGTGATGCGGGCCAGCGTCTGTTGCGCAGCGTCTGCGTTCAGCTTGCCCTTGGCCACCAGGCCGGCCAGGGTGTCGGCCAGCTGGCCCTTGGCGGCTTCGGCGGCCCCTGGGCGCAGGTCGAACAGGCGCACCGCGTGGCCGGCTTGCGCCGCCACCTGGGCGATGCCGGCACCCATGATGCCGGCGCCGACCACGAACACCGGGGCGTGGGCGAGTGAGTTGTCGTTCATGGATGGGGGTGTCGGTGTCGGTGTCGGTGTCGGTGTCGGGCCGTGCTCGGCCGGGATCAGGCCTGGGGTATCCAGGATGCCGGGCGCTTGGCCAGGAAAGCGGCAAAGCCTTCGCGCGCTTCGTCGGTGCCGCGTACGCGGGCGATGGTGCTGGCGGTCAGTTCGATGACCCCGGGCGTGATCGCACCCACCTGCAGTTGCGCCATGAGAGCCTTGATCTCACGCTGCGCATTCGGGCCACCCGCCAGCAGCGCGTCCAGCATCGCATCGACCGCCGTGTCCAGTTGCTCAGGGGGCACCCGCTTCTGGATCAGGCCGATGGCCAGGGCCTCTTCGGCGGTGATGCGTTCTGTCGTCAGCGCCAGGCGCCTTGCCTGTCGCTTGCCGACGGCATTCGTCACATAAGGGCCGATGACGGCGGGCAGGATGCCGAACTTCGCCTCGCTGACCGAGAAGCTCGCGCCTTCCGCAGCCACGGCGATGTCGCAGGCGCAGGCCAGGCCCACGCCGCCGCCGAGTGCCGCGCCCTGCACCCGCGCGACGGTGGGCTTGGGGCAGGCTTCGATGCGGGCCAACATCGCCGCGAAGCGCCGGGCATCCTGCAGGTTCCATTCGAGCGTGGCGGTGCTGGCGCGCTGCATCCATTGCAGGTCGGCACCGGCGCTGAAATGCTTGCCTTCGCCGGCCAGCACGATCACGCGCACCGTGTCGTCGTCGACGAGCTGCGCAAACGCGGCGTCCAGTTCGCCGATCATGGCTTCGTCGAAGGCGTTGAACACCTCCGGCCGGGCCATCGTGACCTGGGCCACGCCAGCACGGCGCGTACCGATGTGCAGCGTGTTCATCAATACGTTTCCAGGTGCAGCCGGCCTTCGCGCTTGAGCGCCGGGCCGATCGTGTCCCAGGACAGGCCGGCACCCTGGGCGATGTCACGCAGGGCCAGCACGACGCCTTCTTCCATGGCCTTGAGGCCGCAAACGTAGAAGAAGGCATTCGGGTCGCTCAGCAGCGGCGCCAGATCGGCGGCGCGTTCGCGCATCAGGTCCTGCACGTAGCGCTTGGGTGCGCCCGGGGTGCGGCTGAAGGCGAAATGGCTGTCGATGAAGTCTTTGGGCAGGCTCTGCAGCGGGCCGAAGTAAGGCAGTTCCTGCTGGGTGCGCGCGCCGAAGAACAGCATCAGCTTGCCGCCTTCGAACTTGCCGCTGCTGCGCAGCCGCCGCCGCCATTCGGTCATCGCCCGCATCGGCGCGCTGCCGGTGCCGGTGCAGATCATCACGATGTGGCTTTTCGGGTGGTTCGGCATCAGGAAGCTGCTGCCGAAGGGGCCGATGACCTGCACCGTGTCGCCCACCTTCAGGTCGCACAGGTAGTTGCTGGCCACGCCGCGCACGGGCTTGCCCTGGTGGTCTTCCAGCACACGTTTGACGGTGAGGCTGGCGTTGTTGTAACCGGGCCGTTCGCCATTGCGCGGGCTGGCGATGCTGTACTGGCGCGGGTGGTGGGCGCGGCCGTTCGCGTCCACGCCCGGCGGCACGATGGCGATGCTCTGGCCTTCCAGCAGCGGGAAGGGCATGGCACCGAAGTCCAGCACGATGTGGTGCGTGTCGTAGTCGTGGCCGACGTCGGTGACGCGCACGTTGCCGGCCACCGTGGCGGCGATGGACTTCTCTGCGGCCTTCGGGCCATAGAGGTTGGTGTAGGGGTGCGCGGCCGACCAGGGCGGCAGCGTGGCGCCATAGGCGGCGCTGTTGAAGACGTCATCGCCCGTGGCGCTGGTCGGTGGCGCCTGGGTGCTGGCCTGCACCGCAACGGCTTCGGCCGAAACGCCATCGGCCGCCAGGGCTTCGGCGCTGAGCTCTGCGGGCAGTTCTTCCCAGCCCAGCTGTTCTTCCACGCTGTAGGCCTTGATGCGCGCCACCAGCCGCCAGTTGTCGATGCTGCCGGTGGGGCAGGGCGGCACGCAGGCCATGCAGAAGTTGCACTTGTCCGGGTCGACCACGTAGTTGCGGTCGTCGTGCGTCACCGCACCCACCGGGCAGGTGGCCTCGCAGGTGTTGCAGCGGATGCAGATCTCCGGATCGATGACGTGCTGCTTCAGCAGCGCGGGGTCGGCCAGTTCGGACATGTCCATGTGCTTGTCTCCTTCGTGAGGAAGGGGCCCGCAAGCCCCTTCCTTCGTCACTCAATCATCGCCTGAATCAGTTGAAGCGCACGTATTCGTAGTCCACGGGCTGGCGGTTGATGCCCATCACCGGCGGCGCGATCCAGTTCGCGAACTTGCCGGGCTCGACCACGCGGCCCATCAGGCTGGCCACGAAGGCGCGGTCGCCGCCGCTGGGCAGCCAGCGGTCGACGTTGGCCTTCCATTCGGCATCGCTGACCACGCGCCCGTCGGGCGAGACCTTCACGCCCGAGAGCGCGCCGATGTTGCGGTGGAAGGCCTTGTGCGGCACGGTCAGGGTCACCGGGATGCCGGCCTTTTCCAGCACCTTGTTCCAGCGGTTCACGCCGGCGATGCTGTCTTTGATGTAGTCGTCGCGCAGCACTTCGTTCAGCGCGTTGAGCATCGGCACTTCCTTTTCCAGCAGCTGGCCACCCTTGGCTTCCAGCACCTTGTAGGTCTGGCCCTTCAGCACATGGTCGTCGGTGCGCTTGCCTTCTTCGTAACGGCCCTTCAGGCCGCTGGAATAGAAGGTGGCGGCGTTGCTGCTCTCGTCGGCGCCGAACAGGTCGATGGTGACACTGAAGTGGAAGTTGATGTAGCGCTGGATGGTCGGCAGGTCGATCACGCCGGCATTGCGCAGCACGCCCACGTCGTCGGTCTTCAGCTCGTTCATCTTCTGCGCCGTGCGCTGGATGACGCGGCTGATGCCCGACTCGCCCACGAACATGTGGTGCGCTTCTTCCGTGAGCATGAACTTGGTGGTGCGGGCCAGCGGGTCGAAGGCGCTTTCGGCCAGCGCACACAGCTGGTACTTGCCGTCGCGGTCGGTGAAGTAGGTGAACATGAAGAAGCTCAGCCAGTCGGGTGTGGCTTCGTTGAAGGCGCCCAGGATGCGCGGGTTGTTGGCGTCGCCGCTGCGGCGTTCCAAAAGGGCTTCGGCTTCTTCACGGCCGTCGCGACCGAAGTGCTTGTGAAGCAGATAGACCATCGCCCACAGGTGGCGGCCTTCTTCCACGTTGATCTGGAACAGGTTGCGCAGGTCGTACATGCTGGGCGCGGTCTGGCCCAGGTGGCGTTGCTGCTCCACCGAAGCGGGCTCGGTGTCGCCCTGCGTCACGATGATGCGGCGCAGGTTGGCGCGGTGTTCGCCCGGCACGCTGTCCCAGGCCTTCTCGCCCTTGTGGTCGCCGAAGTGGATGGTGCGCTCGGCGTCACCGGGGTTCATGAAGATGCCCCAGCGGTAGTCGCGCATCTTCACGTGGCCGAAGCTGGCCCAGCCCTGCGGGTCCACGCTGATGGCGGTGCGCAGGTAGACGTCCATGTCGGTGCTGCCCTCGGGACCCATGTCGTCCCACCAGCTGATGAAGTTGGGCTGCCACTGCTCCAGCGCGCGCTGCAGGGTGCGGTCTTCCGACAGGTTGACGTTGTTGGGGATCTTTTCGCTGTAGTTGATGCTGCTCATGTGTCTGCTCCAGTGACTTCGTTGTTCAAACCCGGTTCCAGTCGAATTGCGCTTTTTCGCCTTTGCCGTAGACCTTCAGCGCGCCCTTGTCGCCCACGGCGTTGGGGCGCTGGAAGATCCAGTTCTGCCAGGCGGTGAGCCGGCCGAACACGCGGGTGAGCATGTTCTCGGGGCCGTTGAAGCGCAGGTTGGCTTCCATGCCGGTCAGTGCGTCGGGGCTCATCGCGCGGCGTTCCTCGATGGCGATGCGGATCTCGTCATCCCAGTCGATGTCGTCGGGGTTGGCGGTGACCAGGCCCAGCGCGAAGGCGGCGTCGGCGTCCAGCGGCTGGCCGATGGCGGCGCGGGCGGCTTCCAGCGGCGCGGCCTCGCCGTAGAAGCGGCGTTCCAGGCGGCTCTGGCCGGTGATCATCGGGAACAAGCCGAAGTTGGCCTCGCCTACGGTGAGCTTGGGCGTGCGCGCGGCGTCGTCGGGCAGCATCAGCTGGTAGCTGCGGTCGCAGGCCAGGGCCAGCTCCAGGAAGCTGCCGGCGAAGCAGGAACCGGGTTCGACCAGGGCGAACAGGCTGCGCGACGAAACATCCAGCCGGGCAAAGGTGCGGCGCAGCAGGCCCACGGTTTCGCGCACCAGCCAGTGGCCGGCGTGCGCCTGCAGCGTGGCGTCCATGGCCAGCACCGCGGCGGCGTCGCCCTGGGTCTTGATCAGCCAGGTGCCGATCTCGGGCTCGTTGGTGCGCATCTCCAGGATGGCGTCTTCCAGCTCGCGGGCCATTTGCAGCGGGTACCAGGCGTCGCCGGCAGCTTCGATGGCGGCCACGGTGGCGGGCTGTGCGCCAGCGGGAGCCGCAACGGTCCAGGTGGCGCTGCGCTGGGCGCGGTCGATCTGCACCGTCACATGGGTGTAGCTCAGCGCGTCGGCGTCGATGCTGCGGTTCAGCGCTTGCAGCGTCACGCCGCGGGCGTCCGATGGGCGGTCGCTCTGCGCGGCCAGTTCCAGCGCACGTTCCTGCACGCGGGCCGAGAAAACAGCGGTCTTGGCGACTTCGTCCACCAGGCGCCAGTCCTTGGCCTTCTGGCCGCGCACGCCTTCGACGCTGGTGCAGAAGATGTCGGCCAGGTCGTGGCGAACCTTGCGCTTGTCGGTGACGCGGGTCAGGCCGCCGGTGCCGGGCAGCACGCCCAGCAGCGGCACCTCGGGCAGGCTGACGGCGCTGCTGCGGTCGTCGACCAGGATGATCTCGTCGCAGGCCAGGGCCAGCTCATAGCCGCCGCCGGCGCAGGCGCCGTTCACGGCGGCCAGGAACTTCAGGCCGCTGTGCTTGCTGCTGTCTTCCAGGCCGTTGCGCGTTTCGTTGGTGAACTTGCAGAAGTTCACCTTCCAGGCGTGGCTGGAAACGCCCAGCATGAAAATGTTGGCGCCGGAGCAGAACACGCGGTCCTTGGCGCTGGTGACGACCACCGTGCGCACTTCGGGGTGCTCGAAGCGGATGCGCTGGATGGCGTCGTTCAGCTCGATGTCCACGCCCAGGTCGTAGCTGTTGAGCTTGAGCTTGTAGCCTTCGCGCAGACCGCCGTTCTCGTCGAAGTCGGCCAGCAGGGTGGCCACGGCGCCTTCGAACTTCAGCTTCCAGTGGCGGTAGCGGGAAGGGTGGGTCTGGTAGTCGACGCGGGCGACCGAAGATGCAGCGGTGTTCATGGGGGGGTCTCCTGAAGTTGGCTGCCACCGGCCGCCATGACAAGCAGAATACTGCGTGATTCTCGCTGCGTCAACAGCGACATGCAATTTTATGCGTGTTTTTCGATTCCCAAGGCAGACCGCACCGTGCGCTGCAGCAGCGCGAAGGTCTCGGTCAGCGGCTGCGCGCTGGTGTTCACGCGCAGCTCGGCCTTGGAGTAGAAGGCCGCGCGGCCGGCGAGGATGCTCTTCAGGTCTTCCATCGCTTCTTTGCTCGCGCGCATCGGCCGCATGTCGCCCTGCGCTGCCACGCGCCCCATGTGGTCTTCGGGCTCGGCCTGCAGCCAGACCGTGGTGCAGTGCGCCAGCAGCTGGTTGAAGGTGGCAGGGTCGCTGACGATGCCGCCGGGCGTGGCGATGACGGCGTCCTCGTAGATCTGGATGGTTTCTTCCAGCGCCCGCCGCTCGTAGCGGCGGTAGGCGTTCTGGCCGTACAGCGCCTGGATCTCGCTGACGCTGCAGCCGGCGAACTTTTCGATCTCGCGCGAGAGTTCCACGAAGGGGAAGCCCAGGTCCTCGGCCAGCATCGCGCCCAGGGTGGACTTGCCCGCGCCGCGCAGCCCCACCAGGGCCACGCGCGAGCTGCGCGCGCGGCCGCCGCTGCCGTGGTCGCCGCCAGTGCCCAGCATCTCGCCCACCGCCGAACGCACGCGGCGCAGGGTGTCTTCGTCGCGGTGCTCCAGCAGTTCGCGCAGCATCAGCCACTCGGGCGAACGCGTGGTCACGTCGCCCAGCAGTTCGGCCAGCGAACACTGCAGCGCCGCGGCCACCTGCAGCAGGATCAGGATGGACGCGTTGCCCACGCCGTATTCCAGGTTCGCCAAGTGGCGTTCGGACACGTCGGTGGCCAGCGACAGGGCCTTGCGCGTCATGCCGCGGCGCGCCCGCAGGGCCCGCACGCGCTCGCCCAGCGCCACCAGGAAGGGGTGCTTGTGGGGGCTGGCGTCGGCCTCGGCCTCGCTCGGACTCGGGACTAACCCGATAGCTGGCAATATAGTGCTTGACATGGATCTGACGCGCTCCTAAAGTCCCGACACGCACAATACTGCATTGCACTCGCCGCCACAAGCCAGAACAGGCACCCGGCCGCGAAATGCGAATGCGGTTTGACCTGCCTCAAGCACCTTGTCAGGACCCGACCGCGCCATGTCTGCCATCACGCCTGAAACCTTCCGTGCCCAGATCGCCGCGCTCACGCAGCAGTTGCAGGGTCGCCCGCTCGACACCGGGCTCGACGCCTGGCTGAACGCCGAACACGGCCCCGCAAGCAGCAGCTACGCCGCGCTGAAGACCAGTTGCGAAGCCGGCGTCGCCGCCGGCTGGCTGTGCAACCGGGAAGGCGGCGGCCTGCGCTACGGCCGCATCTTCAAGCCTGCCGACGACCTGCACGGCTTCTCGGTCGACGTGGTCGACATGAGCGACGTTGCCGGCCCGCACCACATGCACCCGAACGGCGAAATCGACCTGGTGATGCCGCTGGATGCGGCCGCCACCTTTGACGGCCGCCCCGCCGGCTGGCTGGTCTGCCCGCCGGGCAGCGCGCACCGGCCCACCGTCCAAGGCGGCCGTGCGCTCGTGCTCTATCTCCTGCCGCAAGGGCAGATCCAGTTCACCTGACGCTGCAGCAGCGTCCCAACGTCAAAGGCCGCCCGTGAGCGAACTTCTTCTGAACCACCTGGGCGGCCGCTGGCTGCCGGGCACCGGCGCCGGCACGGCGCTGTTCGACCCCGTGCTGGGCGATGAACTCGTGCGCGTGGACGCCACCGGGCTGGACCTGCCCGCCGGCTTTGCCTACGCCCGCGAACAGGGCGGCGCGGCCTTGCGTGCCCTGAGCTATCGCCAGCGCGCCGAGATGCTGGGCGCCATCGTCAAGCTGCTGCAGGCCAACCGCGACGCGTACTACGCGATTGCCACCGCCAACAGCGGCACGGTGAAGAACGATTCGGCCGTGGACATCGACGGCGCGATCTACACCCTGGGCACCTACGCCAAGCTGGGTGCCGCACTGGGCGAGCAGCGTTTCCTGCTCGACGGCGAACCCGCGGCCCTGGCCAAGGACGGCGCGTTCCAGAGCCAGCATGTGCAGCTGCCGGTGCGCGGTCTGGCGCTGTTCATCAATGCCTTCAACTTCCCGGCCTGGGGCCTGTGGGAGAAGGCGGCGCCGGCGCTGCTGTCGGGCGTGCCGGTGGTGGTGAAGCCGGCCACGGCCACGGCCTGGCTCACGCAGCGCATGGTCCAGGACGTCGTCGACGCCGGCATCCTGCCTGCGGGCGCTCTGTCGGTGGTCTGCGGCAGTTCGGCCGGCTTGCTGGACGCCTTGCAGCCCTTCGACCTGCTGTCCTTCACCGGCAGTGCCGACACCGCCGCGCTGTTGCGCCGCCACCGCGCGGTCGCCGAACGGTCGGTGCGCGTGAACATCGAGGCCGACAGCATCAACAGCGCACTGCTGCTGGAGGGCGAGGCGCCGGGCAGCGCCGCCTTCGACCTGCTGGTGAAGGAAGTGGTGCGCGAGATGACGGTGAAGTCGGGCCAGAAATGCACCGCCATCCGTCGTGTGTTCGTGCCGCAGGCGCTGTATGCGGCCGCCGCCGAGGCCATCTCGGCCCGCTTGGCGAAAACGACCGTGGGCAACCCGCGCAACGAGGCCGTTCGCATGGGCGCGCTGGTCAGCCGCGCGCAGCTGGCAACGGTACAGCAGGGCCTGCAGGCGCTGAAGGCCCAGGCCGAGGTGCTGCACGACGGCGCCACGCACGCCCTGGTCGACGCCGACCCGGCGCTGGCCTGCTGCGTGGGCCCCAGCCTGCTCGGCACGCGCGACGCCGCCGGCTCCGAAGCAGCCGACCGCGTGCACGCCAGCGAAGTCTTCGGCCCCGTGGCCACGCTGGTGCCCTACCGCGACGCTGCGCATGCGCTTGAGCTCATCCGCCGGGGCGAAGGCTCGCTCGTCGCATCGCTGTACGGCAGCGACGACGCGCGGCTGGCGGACGCTGCGCTGGAACTGGCCGACTGCCATGGCCGCGTGCACGTGGTGAGCCCGGCCGTGGCGGCGGTGCACAGCGGCCACGGCAACGTGATGCCGCAGTCGCTGCACGGCGGCCCTGGACGCGCCGGTGGTGGCGAGGAACTGGGCGGCCTGCGGGCGCTGAACTTCTATCACCGCCGCGCTGCGGTGCAGGCCGCGCCGGGCGTGCTGGTGCGCTGGGCGCAAGGCTAGGACCGGCTCGTTCCCGCGAACAGCCGTCCACGACAACAGGAGACAAGCATGAGCAGCACCCCCGAAGACGACAGCCCCGCCGACGTGGCCGCCCCGCCGGCGCGTTTCAACTTCGCGCAACACCTGCTGGCCGTCAACGCCGGCCGGCAGGGCAAGGCCGCCTTCATCGACGACCTGGGCACGCTGAGCTACGGTGAACTGGCCGGGCGCGTGCGCCAGCTCGCCGCCGGCCTGCGCAGCCTGGGCGTCAAGCGCGAAGAACGTGTGCTGCTGCTGATGCAGGACTGCGCCGACTGGCCCGTGGCCTTCCTGGGGGCCATCTATGCGGGCGCGGTGCCCGTGGCCGTGAACACGCTGCTGACGGCCGACGACTACGCCTACATGCTGGAGCATTCGCGCGCGCAGATGGTGATGGTGTCGGGTGCGGTGCTGCCGGCGCTGAAGGCCGCGCTGACGAAGAGCGACCACGAAGTCCAGCGTGTCGTCGTGTCCCGCCCGGTCGCGCCGCTGGACTTCGGCGAACTCGACTTCCAGGCCTTCATCGACGCCCACGCCGCCCTGCCGAAGCCGGCGGCCACCGGTGCTGACGATCCGGCATTCTGGCTGTACTCGTCGGGCTCCACGGGCCGGCCGAAGGGCACCGTGCATTCCCACGCCAACCCCTACTGGACCTGCGAGCTGTACGGCAAGCGCGTGCTCGGCCTGCTGGAGACCGACGTGTGCTTCTCGGCGGCCAAGCTGTTCTTCGCCTACGGCCTGGGCAATGGCTTGACATTCCCCTTGGCGGTGGGCGCCACCGTGGTGCTGATGGCCGAGCGGCCCACGCCCGAGGCCACCTTCAAGCGCCTGCGTGGCGAGGTGGGCGGCGCCAGGCCCACGGTCTTCTTCGGCGCCCCCACCGGGTTCGCCGGCATGCTGGCCCACCCGGCGCTGCCACCGCGCGCGCAGGTCGCGATGCGTCTGGTGTCCTCGGCCGGCGAGGCCCTGCCCGCCGAGATCGGCGAGCGCTGGCTGTCGCATTTCGGCGTGGACATCGTCGACGGCATCGGCAGCACCGAGATGCTCCACATCTTCCTGTCGAACCTGCCTGGCCGCGTGCGTTACGGCACCACCGGCTGGCCTGTGCCCGGCTACCGCATCGAATTGCGCGGCGAAGGCCCGGCACCGGTGGCCGATGGCGAGCCCGCCGACCTTTACATCCAGGGCCCGAGTGCCGCGATGATGTACTGGGGCAACCGCGAGAAGACACGCGAGACCTTCCAGGGCGGCTGGACCAAGAGCGGCGACAAGTACATCCGCAACGCCGATGGCAGTTACACCTATGCCGGCCGCAGCGACGACATGCTGAAGGTCAGCGGCATCTACGTCAGCCCGTTCGAAGTCGAGGCGACGCTGGTGCAGCATCCGGCGGTGCTGGAAGCGGCTGTCATCGGCACGCCCGATGCCGAAGGGCTGACCAAGACCAAGGCTTTCGTCGTGCTGAAGTCCGGCGGCCAGGCCACCGACACCGAACTCAAGGCCTTCGTGAAGGACAAGCTCGCACCCTACAAGTACCCGCGCCTGATCGAGTTCGTCGCCGAGCTGCCGAAAACGGCGACCGGCAAGATCCAGCGCTTCAAGTTGCGGGATCTGGAAAAGCTCAAGCCCTGATGTCGGCCTTCATCGACATCGACTGGGCGGGTCGCCCGGTGCGCATCGAGCATGCCTGGGTGGGCGCTGACGACCCGCGAGCGCCGCTCATCGTCTTCCTGCACGAAGGCCTGGGTTCGCTGGCGATGTGGCGCGACTTTCCAGCGCTCCTGTGCGCCGCTGCGGGCACGCGCGGGCTGGTGTATTCGCGCCCGGGGTATGGCCGCAGCACCCCGCGCGCGCCCGGCGAGTCCTGGGCCCCCGACTTCATGCACCGCCAGGCCCACGAAGTGCTGCCGGCCCTGCTGCGGGCGCTGCGCGTCGACACGCCGCCCTGGCTGTTCGGCCACAGCGACGGCGGATCGATCGCCCTGCTGCATGCGGCCAGCTTTCCCGTGGCCGGAGTCATCGCGATGGCCCCGCACATCCTGGTCGAAGACCTGTCGGTGGCCAGCATCGAACAGGCCCGCATCGCCTACGAGACGACATCGCTGCGCGAGCGCCTGGCGAAGTACCACGATGACCCCGATTCGGCGTTCTGGGGCTGGAACCGCATCTGGCTGCATCCGGACTTTCGAGGCTGGTCGATCGAGCAGGACATCGGCAACATCCGCTGTCCGCTGCTGGCCCTGCAAGGGCTGGACGACGAATACGGCAGCCTCGAACAGATCCGCGGCATCGCCCGCCAAGTGCCCAACACCCGCCTGCTGGAATTGCCAGCCTGCGGCCATTCACCCCACAAAGACCAGCCCCAGGCCGTCATCGACGCGGCGAGGGCTTTCATCCACAACCCCCACGGAGACAGCGCATGAAAACCCGTCGCACGTTCAATTCCTTCGTCGCCCTCGGCGCCATGACGGCCGCTGTGCTGAGCGCTGCCGCACCGGCTGCCCACGCGCAGAACACCGGCAAGGTCAAGGTTGGCCTGATGCTGCCGGCCACGGGCACCTTCGCCGCGCTGGGCACGGCCATCGAAAACGGCTTCCGCCTGCATGTGGCCGAACGCGGCGGCAAGCTGGCGGGCCGTGAGATCGAGTTCGTGCGCGTCGATGACGAAAGCGACCCGGCCAAGGCCACCGACAACGTCAACAAGCTCGTCAAGCGCGACAACGTCGACGTGCTGATCGGCACCGTGCATTCGGGCGTGGCCATGGCCATGGCGCGTGTGGCCAAGGAAACCGGCACCCTGCTGATCGTGCCGAACGCCGGTGCCGACGCGGTGACCGGGCCGATGTGCGCGCCCAACATCTTCCGCAGCAGCTTCAGCAACTGGCAGCCGGGTTACGCGATGGGCGAAGTCATGGCCAAGAAGGGCTACAAGCGCGTCGTCACCATCACCTGGCGCTATGCGGCAGGCGACGAAAGCGTCAAGGGCTTCAAGGAGGCCTTCGAGAAGGGCGGCGGCACGGTCGTGAAGGATCTGGGCCTGCCTTTCCCGAACGTCGAGTTCCAGGCTTTGCTGACCGAGATCGCGGCCACCAAGCCCGACGCCGTCTACACCTTCTTTGCCGGTGGCGGCGCGGTGAAGTTCGTCAAGGACTATGCCGCGGCGGGCCTGCGCAGAAGCATTCCGCTGTACGGCGCCGGTTTCCTGACCGACGGCACCCTGCTGGCCCAGGGCGCCGATGCCGAAGGCCTGTTCACCACGCTGCACTATGCCGACAGCCTGAACACGCCACGCGACAACGCCTTCCGGCTGGCCTACGCCAAGGCCTACAAGCTGCAACCCGACGTCTATGCCGTGCAAGGCTATGACGCTGCGCAGATGCTGGCCGTGGGCATGGAAGCCGTGAAGGGCGACCTGACGAAGAAGGCCGAATTTGCCGCAGCGCTGCAGAAGGCCAGGATCGACAGCCCGCGCGGCCCGTTCAGCCTGAGCAAGTCGCACAACCCGGTGCAGGACATCTACCTGCGCCAGGTGAGCGGCAAGGAAAACAAGGTCGTGGGCATCGCGACCAAGGGCCTGGCCGACCCCGGCCGCGGTTGCAGGATGTGAAGTGGAGCCCCCAAGCTCGCTGGCGCTCGCTACCCCCCGGGGGGGTCGTCCGCCAGCGGCCCGGCAGAGCCGGTTCCGCGGCGGGAACATGGAGCCCCCAAGCTCGCTGGCGCTCGCTACCCCCCGGGGGGGCGTCCGCCAGCGGCCCGGCAGAGCCGGTTCCGCGGCGGGAAGCTTGAATCAACGGCGCTGTGCCTAATGGCTACGACTTGACATGGATCTCGCGACTTTTCTCATTCAGTGCCTGAACGCGCTGCAGTACGGGCTGCTGCTGTTCCTGGTGGCCAGCGGGCTGACGCTGATCTTCGGGATCATGGGCGTCATCAACCTGGCGCACGGCAGCTTCTACATGATCGGGGCCTACATGGCCTTCGCGCTGGCAGAGCCGGTGTCCGCCACCTTCGGTGGCGGCTTCTTCGCCACGCTGCTGGTGGGCACGGTGCTGGCGGTGCTGCTGGGCTACGTGCTGGAGTGGGTCTTCTTCAGCTACCTGTACGACCGCGAACACCTGCAGCAGGTGCTGATGACCTACGGCCTGATCCTGGTGTTCGAGGAACTGCGCAGCATGCTGGTGGGTGACGACGTTCATGGCGTGCAGGCCCCGGCGCTGCTGTCGGGCACCTTGCCGCTGGGCGAGGTGATGACGTATCCGGTGTACCGGCTCTTCGTCAGCGGTGTCTGCCTGCTGCTGGCCGTGGGCATGTGGTTCGTGTTCACCAAGACACGCCTGGGCATGATGATCCGTGCCGGCAGCACCAACCGCGAGATGGTGCAAAGCCTGGGCATCGACATCAAGTTCCTCTACCGCGTGGTGTTTGCCGCCGGCGTGGCGATTGCAGTGTTCGCGGGCATGGTGGCCGCACCCGTGAGCAGCGTCTACCCGGGCATGGGCAATTCGGTGCTGATCATCTGCTTCGTGGTGGTCGTGATCGGTGGCATCGGCTCGATCCGCGGCGCCTTGCTGGCGGCCCTGCTGATCGGTTTCGTCGACACCTTCGGCAAGGTGCTGCTGCCTTCTGCCGCGGGCGTTCTGGTCTATGTACTGATGGCGCTGATCCTGCTGTGGAAGCCCGACGGTCTCTTCAAGGCTTCATGACATGGACAGCAAGAAAGCATTCGTCCTGGCCAGTTTCGCCGTGCTGGCGCTGTTGCCGCTGGCATCCGGCGCCTATGGCATCGACCTGGTCACGAAGATCATGATCTACGCCATCCTGGCGCTGGGCCTGGAACTGCTGGTGGGCACCACCGGTCTCGTGTGCTTCGGGCAGGCGGCCTTCTTCGGCATCGGCGCCTATGCCGTGGTGCTGCTGTCGCCTGAATTCGAGCCGGCCAGCATCCTCTGGCTGCTGCCGGCCTGCGTGGCGGCGGCGGCGCTGTTCGCGCTGGTGGTGGGCGCCCTGTCGCTGCGCACCAAGGGCGTGTACTTCATCATGGTGACGCTGGCCTTTTCGCAGATGGCCTATTACGTGGTGCACGACACCCCGCTGGGCGGCGGCACCGACGGCATCTACCTGAACGCGCGCCCGGCGCTCGGCAGCTGGCTCGACCTGGACGACCCGCTCGTGCTGTACGGCTTCACGCTGGCCTGCCTGGTGGGGGTGTTCTGCGGCCTGGCGCTGCTGCTGCGTTCACCGTTCGGGCGTGCGCTGGCCGGCATCCGCGTGAACGAGCAGCGCATGCGCGCCACCGGCTTTTCCACCTACCCGTACAAGCTGGCTGCCTTCACCGTGTCGGGCGCCATCGCGGGCCTGGCTGGCTTCCTGTTCGCAGCGAAGAATGCCTACGTGAACCCGGAACTGATGTCCTGGCACATGTCGGGCGCGGTGCTGGTGATGATCATCCTGGGCGGCCTGGGCCACCTGCGCGGTGCGCTCATCGGCGCCTTCGCCTATGTGCTGCTGCAGGAATTCTTCAAGAGCGAAGCCGTGTTCGGTGACTTCTCCAAGCATTGGCACCTGGGCCTGGGCCTGACCATCATCGCCAGCGTGGCCTTGCTGCCGCGCGGCCTGGTGGGGCTGCCGGCGCTGTGGCGCGACAGGCTCACCGGCAAGGCCCACCGGCAGGCAGCCGCGGCCGCTGGGGCGACCGGGACCACCGGGGTGAATGGGAGACAAGGATGAGCGCCGATATCCTGCTGCGCGGCCGCGAACTCACTCGCCGCTGGGGCGGGCTGGTGGCAGTCGACCGTGTGTCCATCGAGCTGCAGCGCGGCCAGGTGCATGCCGTCATCGGCACCAATGGCGCGGGCAAGAGCACGCTGATCAACATGCTGTCGGGCGAATTCCCGCCTTCGGCGGGCACGGTCGAACTGCTGGGCCAGGACATCACGCAGTGGCCACAGCCGCAGCGTGCCCGCGCCGGGCTGGGCCGCAGCTACCAGCGCACCACCGTCTACCCCAGCTTCAGCGTGATCGAGAACTGCCGCCTGGCCGCACAGGCGCTGCAGCAGCGCCCCTGGCACTGGTGGCGCGACGCCACGCACTTCGAAGACACCATGGAACTGGCGCGCGAAGCCGCCCGGCGCGCTGGCCTGTCCGACGTGCTGGAGCGGCAGGCCGGGCTGCTGAGCCACGGCCAGAAGCGGCAACTCGAGATCGCGATGTGCCTGGCCACCAAGCCCCAGGTGCTGCTGCTGGACGAACCCCTGGCGGGCATGGGCGCCGAGGAAACTGACCGCATGCTGGCACTGATGGCCGAACTGAAGACGGGCCACGCCATCTTGCTGGTCGAACACGACATGGACGCGGTCTTCCGCATTGCAGACCTGATCACCGTGATGGTCAACGGCGCCGTCATCGCCACCGGCTCGCCCGACAGCGTGCGCAACGACGCCGGCGTGCGCAGCGCCTACCTGGGCGAGGAGCACGCATGAGCTCCACCCAGGAAGTCATCCTCGAAGCCCAGGGCCTGCATGCCTGGTACGGCAGCAGCCATGTGCTGCACGGCGTGGACCTGCGCATCCGCCGCGGCGAAACCCTGGGCCTGCTGGGGCGCAACGGCATGGGCAAGAGCACGCTGATCCGCAGCCTGCTGGGCCATGTGACGCAGCGTGAAGGGCTGATCCACCTGTTCGGGCACGACGTCTCGCGGGACCGACCCTTCGACGTGGCGCGCCGTGGCGTGGCCTACGTGCCCGAAGGTCGCGGCATCTTCCCGAACCTGAGCGTGCGCGAGAACCTGGTGATGGCCGCCCGGCCCGGCCGCGACGGCCGGCGCGAATGGACCTTCGACCGCGTGATGCAGACCTTCCCGCGCCTGGCCGAACGCGTGGGCAACCAGGGCAGTCAGCTCTCGGGGGGTGAACAGCAGATGCTATCGATCGGCCGGGCGCTGATGACGCACCCCGAACTGATCATCCTGGACGAGGCCACCGAAGGCCTGGCGCCGCTGATCGTGGCCGAGATCTGGCGCGTCATCGGCGACATCAAGGCCAGCGGGATCGCCGCGCTCATCGTCGACCGCGACTGGCGCCGGGTACTGGCGCGTGCCGACCAGGCCATCGTGCTGCAGAAGGGGCAGGCGGTGCTGCAGGGTCGGGCCGACGCGGTGGCGGCCTCGGCAGAACTGTCAGGCTACCTCGGGCTCTGAAGCCGTGCAGCCAGGGCCGGCCACGCGGTCCGGCTGGCCGATTCGTCGCCTTTCGCGGCCGCGCTCTGCACGGTCCTGGCCAGCGCTGCACCGGCCTCGTCGCCCAGCAAAGTCAGCACGCCCTGCAGGCTGTGCGTCAGCAGGTGCAGGGCTCGCAGGTCGCCGGCCGCGAGAGCCTGCTGGCCGGCTGACAAATCGTTGACGAAGTGGTCGTGGGCATGCTCGCGGAAGTCGGTGAACAGCGCCAGGTCGCCGCCGAATCGCTCGGCCAGGGACCGCTGTTCGCCGGGGGTCAGTGCCGGCGCCGTCACGCTGGCTGCTGCCAGCGCGTCGTTGACACAGGCTTCCAGGTCGCGCATCGATACTGGCTTGGCGAGCTCGCGCCAGACGTCCAGGCCCACCAGCAGCGCGCGGGTGCTGGCGGTGAGGCCGGCGCTGAACACCGCAAGCCTGGCGTTGCCGCGCAGGTCGGCGTCGGCCACGAGCATGGCCAGCAGTTCATAGCCCGTGACGTCGGGCATCATCAGGTCGGTGATCACCAGCGCCGCTGGCCTCTCGCGCAAGGCCAGGCAGGCATCGGCGACGCTGGCGCAGGCAACGAACTCGATCGGCAGTTCTTCCAGGGCACTGGCCACCAGCCGCCGGATGGCGGGGTCGTCGTCGACCAGCAGCACGCGCGGCAGGCCGCCCGCAGCGCCCGCGCCGGCCTGGGCCGAGCCCGTCGTCACGTCAGGTCCGCGGCGGCCAGCGCTGCGCCCAGCAAGCCCGGCAGTTGCACGGCCAGGTGCGATTTGTGGACCAGGGGCAGGCCGTCGATGGCTTGGGCATAAGGTGCCAGGTCTTCGCCTTGCAGCGAGGTCACGACGATCAGGCGGCTGCGGGCGAAGCTGGCATGCGAGCGCAGGCCGTTGATGAGCATGGCGCCGTCGATACCGGGCAGCAGGATGTCGACCAGCAGCACCTCGGGTTCCAGCTTCCCGGCCATCGCCAGGCCGGCGATGCCGTCGTCGGCGATGTGCAGGTCGACCTGGGGGAAGCGGCTCTTCAGCAGCATCGTCACCAAGGTCTGGAAGTGGCGGGAGTCCTCGATCAGCAGCACCCGCTGGCGCGCCGTGGCAGCCGGTGGATGGGTGGTGCCGGATTGGCGCTGCGCCAGCCATTCGTCGACCGAGGCACGGCTGATGCGGCGATGGCCGCCCGGCGTCTTCCAGGCTCGCAGTTCGCCCCGGTCCACCATCAGCTGGACCGAGCGCACGGCCATGCCCAGGCGTTGGGCAACGTCGACCGTGGAACAGTCGGTGTCGGCGTCGGCAGTCGGGTGCTTGGATTCCATGCGTGTGATTTTGCCGGGTTTCAGTCCGCCACGGCCAGGAGATATCAAAAATATCACTTGATAGATATCAATTCGGGCACACTTTCGCTGTCCGTCCCTGCCGCCAGCCACACCATGCACAAGATCCTTCTCGTCGAAGACCATGCCGACATCCGGCGGTTGATCCGCATGACGCTGGAGTTCGAGCCCGTGGAAATACACGAGACGAGCAATGCCGAAGCCGGTCTGGCCGCGGTGCGCGAATGGCAGCCCGACCTGGTGATGATGGACGTGATGATGCCCGGCCGTCTGAATGGCCTGGACCTGTGCCGGGCCATGCGCGCCGACCCGGCGTTGTGCCAGTTGCCAGTGGTGATGCTGTCGGCCTGTGGCCATGCCAGCGATCGCCAGGCCGGCATGGACGCTGGCGCGACGGCGTACCTGGTCAAGCCTTTCAGCCCGATGCAGCTGCTCGACCTGACGCTGTCGCTCATCGGTCCTTCTCAATGAGAGTTTCGCCTGTCATGGACCTGCACCACCATCCCGCCGCCAGCGCCGCTGGCGGCCATTGCTTCAGCGAAGAGGCCAGCGCCCAGATGGAGCGGCTGGTCGTCGACTTCGGCCGCATGTACCGCGAGCGCAACGAGGCCCTGCGCGAAGTGGCGCAGGCGCATCACGACGCCTTGCTGCGCCTGTCGCGTGCGGCCGAGCTGCGCGACGACGACACCGGCGTGCACATCGTGCGCATGGGTTTCATGGCCTGGGCGCTGGCCCTGCGTCTGGGCCAGCCCGCGCGCTGGGCATTGCAGTTGCGCCAGGCAGCACCCATGCACGACATCGGCAAGATCGGCGTGCCCGACGGCGTGCTGAAGAAGCCCGGCCGGCTGACGCCGGAAGAGCGCCAGGTGATGAACGAACACCCGCGCATCGGTGCCGAGATCCTGGGGCGTTCGCGCATCCCGCTGTTCCAGCTGGCCGCCGAACTCGCGCTGACCCACCATGAACGCTGTGACGGCACGGGCTATCCGGCCGGCCTGGCGGGCCATGCCATCCCGCTGTCGGGCCGCATCGTTGCGGTGGTCGATTTCTTCGACGCCTTGACGATGGACCGCTGCTACCGCCCGGCCTTTCCCGACCCGATGGCCTTGCAGATGCTGGCCGAGGAACGGGGCCGCGCCTTCGACCCGCATGTGGTCGACGTCTTCCTGCTCCACGCGACCTCGATGATTGCCGTGCGCGACCGTGTCAACCGGCTCGGGCTGGGCGTGGACGATCTGTCCGACCCCGAGTCCCTGGGCCTGGGCGAGCTGGGTCGTTCCATTCAGGCGGAGAGCCAGCGATGAGGGCCCGACTGCCTTCCATGTTGCTGGCCGCGGCGCTGCTGGCGCCGCTGCTGCCAGCCGCCCCCGCCCTGGCCGGCCCCGTGCTGGACCGCGTGCGGGCTTCAGGCACGGTGCGCGTGTGCATCTGGCCCGACTACTATGGCGTCAGCCTGCGCAGTCCGCGTACCCAGCAGCTGCTGGGCATCGACATCGACCTGTCCGCCGAGTTCGCGCGCGACCTGAAGCTGCGGCTGGACCATGTCGATTCTTCGTTCAGCACGCTGATCGCCGACCTCGAAGGCGACCGCTGCGACGTGGCCATGTTCGCCATCGGCATGTTGCCGCAGCGCCTGGAGCGGCTGCGCTTCTCGCGGCCTTACATGCAAAGCGACATCTACGCCGTCACCACCAAGGGCAATCGCCTGGTGCAGCGCTGGGAAGACATCGACCAGCCTGGCGTGGCCGTGGCCGTGCAGGCAGGCACCTTCATGGAGCCGGTGATGAGCGCTGCACTGAAGCAGGCGCGGCTGGTGCGCGTGGCCCCGCCAGCCACGCGTGAACGTGAACTGGAAGCCGGCCGCGTCGACGTCTTCATGACCGACTACCCGTATAGCAGGCGCCTGCTGGACAACGCCGAGTGGGCGACCCTGATCTCGCCGCCACAGCCGTTTCACGTGCTGCCGTATGCCTATGCGGTGAAACCTGGCGACGCGCAATGGCTGGCCGAAGTCGACGCCTTCGTCGCCCGCATCCAGCGTGACGGGCGCCTGGAGGCCGCCGCGAAGAAGCATGGCCTGTTGCCGATCGTGCGGCTGAAGTGAACGGCCTGCTGCACCTGCGGCTGGTGTCTCGCGGCACCGTGGTGCTGGCCGGCGTGCTGGCGGCGCTGGTGGTCGGTGCGGCGCTGGTGGCGCTGGTGCTGCTGCAGCGCCAGGCCCATGCCGATCGCATCCACGAACACACGGTGCTGATGGCGCGGGTGTTCGCCGACCAGACCACACGCAGCTTCGATGCCGCCGCACTGGCGCTGGCCACGATTGCCGAGCCGCTGGTGCGCGGCGCTCAACCTGACGCTGGCGAGGTGCGCGCAGCCCTGGCACAGACGCTGGTGAACCTGCCCTTCCTGCGCGGCATCGCCATCCTCGACGGCCAGGGTCATGTGCTGGCCAGTGGCGAAGCGCGTGACGTCGGCCTGGTCGTCGACATCGCACGCCTGGGGCCGATGCCTGCGCCCGGCGCCAAGGTCCTGGGCCCCTTCGTGGGCGTTCGCAGCCTGGCCGACCTGCGCCTGGGCCTGGTGGCCCCGGCGCGTTCCGGTGTCGGTTTCCTGCCCCTGCTGAGCCTGGTGCCGATGCCCGATGGGCGGCGGGTGCTGGTGCTGGCGCAGATCAACGCCGACGCGCTGGCCAATTTCCAGCAGGTGACGCTGGACGACGAGCGCATGGCTTCGGGCCTGCTGGCCTGGAATGGCGCCTTGCTGGCCGCAACGGCCGGCGTCGACCGCGCCCCAGGCGCCTCGGCCGACACGCTGCCGCCGTTCAGCCAGTTTCTGCCAGAACGGGAAAACGGCCGCTGGGTCGGCGCCGGCCTGCGGACCGGCGAGCAGATCGCCGCCTTCCGTGCTTCGCGTCGCTGGCCCGTGGTGGTGACGGTGGAGTTCGATGCAGCCGCAGAACGGGCGCAGTGGTGGTCCGACAGCCGTGGCGCCATCGGGCTGGGCTTGGGCGTGCTGGTGTTCATCGGCGTGATGACCTCGCTGGCGGCCATGAGCGTGCTCGCGCGCGACCTGGCGCAGGCCGCGGTCGCCAGGCGCGAGCATGAAATGGCGGTCACCTTGCAGGGCCTGCAGGAACTGGTGTTCCGCTGCGACCGGCAGGGTGTGTTGAGCTTCGTCAACCCGGCCTGGGTGCGGCTGACGGGCGTACCCGCCGAAGCCTGGCTGGGCCGTTCCCTGGCCAACTGCCTGCCCGCAGGCCGTCGCCACACCGTCAAGGACCTGTTCAGGCCCGGCGACGAAGTGCGCCGCAGCTTGATCATCCTGGCCGACACCGAAGGTGCGGAGAGGCTGTTCGAATGCACTGTCATGCCTCTGGCCGACGAGCGCGGCGACTTCGTCGGCAGTGCCGTTGACGTCACTGAACGCACCGCGGCGCGGCGGCGCATGAAGGCGCAACTTGCCTTCACCGAGATGCTGCTGGAAAGCAGCCCCTTGCCGATGTCGGTGATGAGCCGGGAGCGCCGCTACCGCATCGTCAACCGCGCCTGGGAAAGCTTCACCGGCCGTGATCGCAGCGAAGTGCTGGGGCGCGAGGTCGGCATGCACATGGCCGAGTCCGAAAGGGCGGTGCACGTGGCCGCGGACGAACGCGTCTACAGCACCGGCGAGCCGGTGCGCTACGACGCCCGCGTGGCCCATGCCGACGGCAGCATGCGTGACGTGGTGATCGAAAAGCGCGCCTTGCCGCCGGAGGGCGGCGAGGGCGGCGCCCGGGGCGAGGCGGCCGGCATCCTGGCGGTGGTGATCGACGTCACCGAATATCGCGCGGCCGAACGCGCCACGCGCGAGGCCCGTGACGCCGCCGAGGAAGCCTCGCGCGCGAAGTCGGAGTTCATCGCCAACATCAGCCACGAACTGCGCACACCGCTGCAGTCGATCATGGGATTTTCCGAACTGGGCCAGCGCCGCGCCCGGGACCAGCCCCGGCTGGGGGCGATGTTCGACGACATCCACGCCTCTGGCCAGCGCATGCTGGCACTGGTGAACGACCTGCTGGACGTGGCGCGCATCGAGAGCAGCGTCGGTACCATCCATCTCGAACGCGCCGACCTGCGCCAGCCGGTGCGCGAGGTGCTGCGCGAACTGCTGCCACTGGCGGCGCAGCGCCACATCACGCTGGACGACGGCCTGGCCGAACAGCCGATGCCCGCCCGCATCGACCCTTTGCGTTTTCAGCAGGTGGTTCGCAACGTCGTGGCCAATGCCATCCGCTTCTCGCCTGAAGGCGGCAAGGTCGAGATCAGCGGCGAGCTCACCGAAACCGGCGACTGGCGCCTGAGCGTGGCCGACCGCGGCCCTGGCATCCCCGACGCCGAACTCGAGCGCATCTTCGAGGCCTTCGTGCAGAGCTCGCTCACGAAGGACGGCTCGGGTGGCACCGGCCTGGGCCTGGCCATCTGCCGCACCATCATGCAGGCCCACGGCGGCCACATCAGTGCCCGCAACCGCGAAGGCGGGGGCTCGGTGTTCGAGATCGTGCTGGCGGCGCGCGGCAGCGGCGAGACGCTGCCCGCTGCGCTCTAGGGCTCAAGCGGGATACAGCCCGCGCATCTGCCCGAACAAGCGTGTCAGGCCCAGCAGCGCGTCGATCGTCGGCGTGGGCTGGCCCAGGCGCTGGCCGATTTCGCGCACCGCCGACACCAGCGCGTCCAGTTCGATGGGCCGCCCCGCTTCCACGTCTTGCAGCATCGAGGTCTTGAAGGCGCCCAGCCGGGCGGTGATGGCGTGGCGTTCCTCGGGGCTTTGCGCGATCGGGCAGCCGATCAGCGCGCCGATGGCTGCGGCCTCGGCCATGGCTGCAGAGTTGAAGGCCCGTACCAGCGGATCGGCCAGCACCCGGTCGGCCGTGGCCCCGGTGATGGCCGAGACCGGGTTCATGGTCATGTTGCCCCAGAGCTTGAACCAGATGTCGCGGCGGACATCGGCCGACAGCGTGGCTTCGAAGCCGGCTTCGGCCAGCAGCGCCACCACGGCCTGCGCACGTGGGCTCTCGCCGCCGAAGCATTCACCGACGATCAGTCCGCGGCCCATGCGGTGCTGCACCAGGCCCGGCGCGGCAGTGGCGGCACTGGCGTGCACCACGCAACCAAGCACCTGCGCCGTGGGCAGAGCGCGCGCGATCTTGCCTTCGGGATCGACGCTGGCCAGCGGCGCCCCGTTCAGGCCCGGATGGCGTTCGCAGAACCACCAGGGCACACCGTTCATGGCTGGCAGCAGCAGGGTCCGGGGGCCAAGCAGGGGCGCAAGCTGCGGCGCCAGTTCGGCCAGCGCCGGGGCCTTCACGGCAAGAACCACCAGGTCTTGCACGCCCAGTTCGGCGGCGTTGCCGGCCGCGGTGGCGGGGGTCTGCAGCAGGCCTTCGGCCGTCTGCAGCCTCCAGCCCTGCTGGCGCAGGGCTTGCAAAGTGGCGCCACGCGCCAGCGCGCTGACATGGGCGCGCCCCGCCAGGGCGAGCCGGGTTCCGATGAGGCCGCCGATGGCCCCTGCGCCAACGATGCAGGTTTTCATCCCTGCATTACAGCCGATTCACTGCAATGCCAGCCAGACCTCGTTGCGGCGCATGAACCAGGGGGTCATCGGCCCGTTGTAGCGCGACAGCACCGGTTCGCCTGACCAGGTCAGGCCTGCAGTCTGCAGCGCGGCCCGCAGCTTGGCGGCGTGTTCGTCCTGGTTGGCCTGGGTCCACAGCCCGCTGTAGCGGATGGCGGCCAGGCGCACCGGTGCCACCTCACGCAGGCGGATCCGGCTGTCCAGCGGCTCCGGTGCCGCGGCCAGGCTCACCGACGCAGGCAGCACGAACTGCACGACGAAACCGGCCTCGCCCGTGGGCGCTGCGGTCTGGGTCACGGGTGCTGTCATGGCCATGCGTTGCGGCTCTGCCGGGGCCTGGGTCACGGGCGCGGTCATTGCCATCTTCCGCTCGCCCTTGTTCTTGCCGAAGATGTAGCCTGCCAAGATGGGGAAGGCCTGGCTGCCGGCTTCGCTGGCCGGCCCCGGCACCGTCACTTCGGCCACCACATAGGCCTTGTAGTCGCGCACTTCCACCGCTTCGCCAAGTTGCTTGACGACGGTGTAGGACGGCTCCTCGATGGCACTGGCTGCCACCGGTATTGCCAGGATGGCCGCTGCCAGCAGGGCCCTGCGCCGGGTCACGCCGCGTCCAGCAGACGGCCCTTCAGTGCGCCGTACTCGGCGTCGTTGAGCATGCCGCGTTCGTGCAGCGTGGCGGCTTCGCGCAGCAGCACCAGGTTCTCGGCCATGCCCTGGTGCGGGGTGGACATCAGGTGCAATCGCGACCAGGACACCCAGGTCGCGACGTCGGCTGCGTCTTCCGGTGCCACCACGGTGGCTTCGGCCGCCGGTGCACTGCCTGCCGGGAGGCTGCGTCCCAGCGCGGCGACGAACGCACGCGACAAGCCGGCGTGGGCCGCAAACAGCGACAGGCGCTGGTCGGCGGTGTGGATGGCCAGTGTGTTGCCGTAACGCCCGGCTTGCAGCGTGACACGCTGCACGGCGCCCAGGGGCAGGGTGTTGACGCCCTTGCGGCGGCCGTCCTGCAGCATCAACAGGCGCTGCTCCGTCAGCACCCACAGGCCGCCGCCCGCACCGACAACCCGCCCACGCACGAAGCTGCCCAGGTGTTCGTCGGGCTGGAGCGCGGCGCGCACCCGCGACAGCTCGGCTTCGCCCAGCGGACCACCCGCTTCGGGATTCATACCTTCGATCAGGATTTCGAACTGCTGGAACATGGCGTTGGGCCTTTGGGGGTTGCGGCAAAGCCGCGCATTGTGGCGAGCCTGCGAGTCCGGGTGGCGCTGGGGGTCTTTGGCCGTCGCACGATCCCCGGGGTCAGGGCGGAGCCGACGGCTGGGGCAGGGCCGTCAGCAGCGGCCGCAGCTGCGCCAGCCGCTGGCTCAGGTCACCATTCACCAGTACGCAGGGAAGGTCGTATCGCTGCAGCAGCTCCAGGGTCAAGGCATGTTGTTCGGCACGAAACCGGTCGTCGCGCCGGGCGCCGTCCTGAACGAAGCCAAAGTCGGGTGCGCACAGCAGCCTCAGGTCGTAGTGGCGTCGCGCCAGTGTGTGCAGCGCTTCTGGCGCACTGCCGTGGTCCAGCAGGGCATAGACCAGGGTCGTCAGCGGCGAGGTGTCGCAGACCAGCCAGCCGCGGGCCCGGCTGAGCGCCGCGTCTTCACGCGCCACCTGCTCCTGGCCCACGTGCAGCAACTCGTCCAGCGAAAACGTGCCGCCGATCTCCAGCCAGCGCTCGCGGCCGTATTCGGCCACCCAGACGGTGTCCAGTTCGTCTGCCAGGGCCTGCGCCAGCGTCGTCTTGCCGGCCGATTCGCCCCCCAGCAGGCACAGGCGGCGCGCGGGTGGTGCCGCGCCAGGCGGCACGGGCGAGGGGCTGGCTTTCGGCAGCGCGGTGGTGATCATGGGTTGGCGAGCCTACAGCAGGCTGGCGCGCGGTGTAGCCTGCAGCCCCGTCCAACCAACCAAAAGGTCGCTCATGTCGAACCCACCAGCCTACGAACTGTTTGCCTTCTGGCGCACCTCGGCCACCTACCGTGTGCGGGTGGCCTTGAACCTGAAGGGCCTGAAGGCGCACGAGCGCATCGTCAACCTGGACGCCGGCGAACAGCGCAGCCCGGAATTCCTGGCCATCAACCCGCTCGCGGCGATTCCTGCATTGATCGAGCCTGGGCAGCCACCGCTGACGCAGTCGCTGGCGATCCTGGAGTTCCTGGACGAGCAGCATCCCCAGCCGCCGCTGCTGCCGGCCGACGCCCACGGTCGGGCGCGTGTGCGCTCGATCGCCTTGATGCTTGCCGCGGACACCCACCCGCTGATCACACCCCGGGTGCGTCGCTATCTCAGCACCAGCGGCGGCTTCGACGACGCCGCCTGGCGAGCCTGGCAGCAGCAGTGGTTCGGCACCGGGCTGAAGGCGGTGGAGCAGCGCCTGGCCGGCGACCCGGCCACGGGCACCTTCTGCCATGGTGACCAGGTGACGCTGGCCGACGTCACCCTGGCGAGCATCGCCGCCGTGATGAAGGTCTTCAAGATCGAGGTCGATGGCACGCCCACCGTCGACGCCATCGTCGCGCGCTGCAACGCGATGGATGCCTTTGCCCAGGCCGCACCCGCCAGGCAGGTGGGCGCGCCGGCCTGAGGCCGCAAAGCTCTGAACCCTGGCGGCCGCAGCCCGCCGGGCGTGCAGTCTGCACGGGCGGCAACGACATCCTGCGGTTCAGTTCGGCAGCAGCGGGCCGAAACAGCATGGGCAGGCGATCCCGGCCTGGTCAACCGTCGCTGCCCGCCTTCCCCACCCGATGCCACCGAAACGATTGCCCGAGACCACTGCCGCCGTGCCGCGGGGCGGTGTCAACCTGAAGCGTCTGTCGGGGGCCTTCCTGGGCGTGGTGGCCTTGTTGCTGGTGCTCAATACGGTCGGCCTGTGGGTCATTCGCGGGGCCCAGGAACGCATCGAGCAGGCGGCGGCGCGGTCCGAGGCGGCCCATGCCGAAGTCGACGAACTGGTCCAGGGCACCGAACTGCTGGCTTCGCTGGTGCAGAGCTACACCACCACTGCGCGCACCCGCTACCTCGACATCTATTACGAGATCCTGGGTGTCTGGCAGGGGGAAAAGCCGCCACCCGTGGCCAACGGCCAGGCCGCCTTCTGGCGCGCACGCATTGGCGGCCGCGTGCTGCCCACCGAAGAAAAGCTGCTGCCGAGATCGACGCTGGACCGTTTGCGCCAGCAGGACTTCACGGCGCCGGAGCTGACCGCCGCCCAGGCCGTGCTCGACGCGTCCAGGGCACTGCAGGGCATCGAAAGAGTGGCCTTCGCCGCGACCCAGGGCCTCTACGACCGCCAGACCGGCCAGATCGTCGACGACGGCGTGCCCGACCGTGCATTCGCCATCGAGCTGGTGCATTCGGCCGAATACGAAACCTTGCGTGCCGACCTGGTGCAGGCCGTAGGCCGGCTGGGCGATTCCGTCGAGACCCGCACCGCCCAGGACAAGCAGGCAGCCCGCGACGGCCTCAGCGCCGCCGTCGCAGCCACCCTGCTGGCCAACCTGCTGGTCGTGCCCCTGGTGGGCCTGGCGGTGGTGGGCATGCGCCGTCGCGTGCTGCAGCCGCTGGCCGATCTGGTCGATGTCGCCGGCCACTATGCCGCAGGGCGCTACGAGATGCGCAGCGAGGCCCGGCCCGGCCAGGTGGCCGAACTCGGCGCCCTGTCGCAGACGCTGGCGCAGATGGCCCGGGCCATCACCGAAGACCTGCACCGGCGCGACGCCGCCCAGGCCGAGGTCGCCCAGGCCCGCGACCAGGCCGAAGCCGCCGCCCGCGCCAAGACCGCGTTCCTGGCCAACATGAGCCACGAGATCCGTACGCCCATGAACGCCATCATGGGCATGACCCAGCTTGCGCTGGCGACCGAGCTGCAGCCCGTGCAGCGCAACTACCTGGACAAGTCGCTGGCAGCGTCACAGCACCTGCTGCAGCTCATCAACGACATCCTCGACTTCAGCAAGATCGAAGCCGGGGGCATGACGCTGGAGGCCGCCGCCTTCCGCGTCGAGGACCTGGCAGCGCGTTCGCTGGGCCTGGTGCGGCAGCGCGCACAGGAAAAGGGCCTGGAGCTGCTGTGCCGCTTCGACGACGCCAGCCTGCTGGGCCACCGCGCATTGCTGCGAGGCGACGCGCTGCGCCTGCAGCAGGTGCTGGTCAACCTGCTGGGCAATGCCGTCAAGTTCACCGAGGCCGGGCACGTGGTGCTCGGCCTGGGGCTGGAAGCGGCTGCGCCGGCCGGTGATGCGCAGGTCGAGAGCGTGACGCTGGTGCTGACGGTTCGCGACAGCGGCATCGGCATGACGGCCGAGGAGCGCACCCAGCTGTTCCGCGAGTTCAGCCAGGCTGACGCCTCGATCACGCGCCGCTATGGCGGCACCGGCCTGGGCCTGGCCATCTGCCAGCGGCTGGTCGGCCTGATGGGCGGCCGCATCGACGTCGACAGCACCCCCGGCTCTGGTTCCTGCTTCTCAGTGCGCGTGCCACTGCCCGTGGAACCCGACGCGCAGACGGCCGCCGACCCGCAACTGGGCGCACTCCAGGTGCTTGTCGTCGACGACCGCCCCGACACCCTGGCCACCGTGATGGCCTTGCTGCAGAGCATGGGCATGGGTGCCGGTGCCGGGCGCACGACCGGCGTGGCCGACGGCCAGCAGGCCTGGGCGGCGCTCGAAGCTGCAGCGGCTGCGGGCCGGCCTTACGACCTGGTGCTGCTGGACTGGGTGCTGCCCGACACCGATGGCGGCCAGCTGCTGGCTCGCATGCACCAGCGCTGGCCGGCGCAGCGCGTACTGATGATGACGGCCTACGGTGCACCCGAACTCGCGCAGGCTGCCGCTGCCTGCGGAGCGCTGCTCGTCGACAAGCCCCTGATGCCCCAGGACCTGCGGCGCGCGATGCGCCCGCCCGACCTGACGCGTGTCTCGCCAGCGCCACGCCCTGCGCTGGCGCGGCGGCCGCTGCAGGGGCTGCGCGTGCTGCTGGTGGAGGACAACGCGCTCAACCACGAGGTTGCACGCGACCTGCTGCAGGCCCAGGGCGTGCTGGTCACCTGGGCCCAGCACGGCCTGCTCGCCTGCGAGCGGCTGCAGGCCGATGGCCCGCAGGCCTACGACCTGGTCCTGATGGACCTGCAGATGCCGGTGATGGACGGCAACGAGGCCGTGCAGCGCTTGCGCAGCGACCCGCGCTTCGACACGCTGTCGATCCTGGCGATGACGGCCAATGCCATGCCAGGCGAGCGTGAACGCTGCCTGGGCCTGGGCATGCAGGGCTACATCACCAAGCCTTTCGACCCGCAGTCCCTGTTCGACGAGGTGGCCCGCTGGGCCCGGCCGCGCACGCTGCCCGCAGATGCCGGGCGCGCACCTGCGCCTGCGGCTGATTTCGGCGACCTGCCCGCCGTCGAAGGCCTGGACCGCGCCCGGCTGCTCGCGCACTGCGGGGGCAATGCCGCACTGGCCCGCCGCCTGCTGCGCGGCATGGCCGAGGAATATGCAGACGGCGTGGACAGCTGGGGCCGCTGGATCGAGATCGATGACTGGGACCGCCTGGCCCGCGCCGCCCACACCCTGCAAGGTCTGGCGGGCACGCTGGCGCACGACCCGCTACGGAAATCGGCGCAGGCGGTGGAACACGCCGCGCAGGCCCGTGACGCTGCTGCCGCGCGAACCCTGCTGCCGCCGCTGGAGCAGCAGCTGTCGGCCTTGCTGGTGGCCTTGTCGGCCGTGCGCGAGCGCATTGCCGACTCTCCAAGCGCCATGCCCCCGCTGGCGGCAGCCGGGCCAGGCACCCAGGCGAAGGTGTCAGTCGCTGCGCAAGGCGGCGAGGGACCGGAGCTGTCCGAGCTGGCCGAACTGCTGGCCGACAGCGACAGCCGTGCGCTGGATTGGTGGCAGAAGCACGAATCCGGCCTGCGCGGCCAGCTGGACCCGGTGGCCTGGCGCGGCCTGTCGCGCGCGCTCGGCCGCTTCGATTTCGACGCGGCACTGAACATCTGCCATCGCCTGGCCAAGGGTGACAGCCTGGCCCAGTGGCCGGTCAGCACCACCGACGCGAGCCTGTCATGAACATGAGTGATGCAAGTGGTGTGCTCGGCACCCGTGAAGGCGGGGGCCGCGCCACCATCCTGGTGGTGGACGACACACCGGCCAACCTGATGCTGCTGTCCAGCCTGCTGGCCCCGAGCTACCGAGTGCAACTGGCGCCATCCGGGGCCAAGGCGCTGGAGCTGGCGCGCCGCCAGAGTCCCGACCTCATCGTGCTCGACATCATGATGCCCGACCTGGATGGCTACGAAGTCTGCCGCCGTCTCAAGGCCGATGCGAGCACCAGGCACATCCCGGTTCTGTTCCTCAGCGCGCTGAACCAGGCCGAGGACGAGACCCGCGGTTTCCAGTGTGGCGCCGCCGACTTCATCCACAAGCCCTTCAACCCCACCACGGTGCTGGCGCGGGTGGCCACGCAGCTTCAGGCCAAGAGCTGGCGCGACGCGCTGAACCAGCACAACCACCGGCTGCAGACCGAGCTGCAGGCCCGCCTGGCCGAAGTCGACCAGCTGCGCGACGCCACGCTGCACGTGATGGTGTCCTTTGCCGAGTTCCGCGACGAGGAGACCGGCCACCATGTGCGCCGCACCCAGGAGTACGTTCGCACGCTGGCGCACTGGCTGACGCAGCAGCCCGGCAGCGGCGTGCGGCTCAGCGACTCGGACATCGACCACATGGCCAAGTCGGCACCCCTGCACGACATCGGCAAGGTCGCCATTCCCGACAACATCCTGCTCAAGCCCGGCCGCCTCACGCCCGAGGAGATGGTGGTGATGCGCACCCACTCGATGAAAGGCTGGGAGATGTTGCGCCGCGCCGCCGAACGAATGGGTCACCAAGGCAGCCTTTTTCTGCACTACGGCATGGAGATCGCGCGGCACCATCACGAACGCTGGGACGGCGCCGGCTACCCCGACGCGCTGGCTGGCAACGCCATTCCTCTGTCGGCCCGACTGATGGCGGTTGCCGACGTCTACGACGCCCTGATCAGCCGCCGCCCCTACAAGGAAGCCATGAGCCACGAAGCTGCACGAGCCTACATCGAAGCCCACAGCGGAACCCATTTCGACCCCCAGATCGTGGCCGGCCTGGTGGCCATGCATGACGAGCTGCAGCGCATCGCACGCGAATGGAGCGACGACGACGTGGCGGCCTCGGCCGAACAGGGGGCTGCATGATGCGCCGCACCCTGGCCCTGGCACTGGTCGCCCTGCTCGGGCAGGCCCTGCCGTCTGCCGCGGCCGTGGACTACTCCTTGTCCGGCTTTGCCACGCTGGGCTGGACGCGCAGCACCGGGCTGGAGGGCGGCCGCTACCTGCGCTTCAGCGACGACAGCGGCAGCCTGAAGACCGACAGCCGCCTGGCCGGGCAGCTGGACCTGCGCTTCACCCCGGCCTGGTCGGCAACGCTGCAGCTGAAGCTGGCCCCCGCTGCCGACACAGACCAAGGCACCGCGCTGACCGCCGCCTGGGCTTTCGTGGGCTGGCGCCCGGCCAACGACTGGCTGCTGCGCGCAGGGCGCATGCGCGTGCCCTTGTACCTGCACTCGGAGTCGCTCGACGTGGGCGTGGCCTACGACCTGGCACGCCTGCCCGTGGAGATGTATTCGGTGGTGCCGTCCAACGAGTTCGACGGTCTTTCCGTGGCCTACACGATGCCGCTGCGCCTGTTCGGCGGCAGCGAGCTCAGCCTGGACGGCTATGGTGGCCGCATCAGCACCACGGCGCGCCTGTGGAACCGCGACGGCGCACCGCTGCGGCTGGCCGCAGGAGCCAACTTCCGCGACATCGATATCCAGCTGGCTGGGGCCGTGCTGAGCCTGCGCAATGCCGACACCACCCTGCGCCTGAGCATCAACGATGCCCGGGCGAAGCCGCTCGACGGCGCCCTGCTGCCGGTGAGCGTGCCCTTCGTCCAGATTGCACCGGGTCTGGGTTACTTCCGCGTCGACGAGGCCCTGCCGGGCCCGCCGATCGAGTCGGTCGACCGGCTGCGCAACATCATCACCACCGTCGGCGTCGACCACCAGTTCAGCGGCGGCTGGCGCGTCACGGCCGAGGTGGCGCGCAACCGCCAGCTTCGCACCAATGTCGGCGCCAACACCACGGGCGGCTATGCCGCGCTGTCACGCGAGATCGGGGCTTTCACGCCTTATGTCAGCTACGGCCGGCTGCGCACGCACAACCCGCAGATGGACATGTACCGCAGCCTCGTGGCGGTGCAGCTGCCCGCCTTCATTCCCGGTGCGGCACAGATCAACGCCTCGCAACGCGTCTTCGCCGAGTCGATCTACGCCGCCCAGCAGCAGACCTGGGCACTGGGCCTGGCCTGGGGTGCGCCCTGGGGCGGCAAGCTGAAGCTGGAATGGGCGCACACGCGGGTGGACGAAGTCTCGCGCCTGCTCGACACCCCGCCCGGGCACCATGGGTTGCGGGACAAGGGCTTCAGCACGACGACCGTCAACTACAACCTGGCTTTCTGAAAGGAGGGATGAGATGCAACGACGTTCATTCCTCCTGGCCGCCACCGCGGCCCTTTCCACCGGCAGGCTGTTGGCGCAGGCAGAGAGCGGCATCGTGGTCGTGGGCCATGCTGCGCTGCCGCGCATCGAGGCGGCCCTGGTGCAGCGCCTTTACACCGGTCGCGCCATCGAAGCCGGTGGCCAGCTGGCCACGGTGCTGAACCTGCGCAGCGGCCATCCCCTGCGTCAGCGCTTCCTGGCCGCCTACCTGCAGACCGACGAAGAGCGCTACCGCGCCTACTGGACGGTGCGCCGCCACGTCGGCAAGGGCGCGCCTCCGCGCGAGGTGGACGGGGTTACGGAAATGCTCGACCTGGTGGTGCGCACTCCCGGCGCGATGGGCTATGTCGACCTGAGGGACGTGCCTGCGGGCACCAACATCATCTGCCGCATCTGAAGCCCCGCGCGGGGTACTGGTGTGGCCCGGCTATCCTTGAAGCATGGATGGCAACGACGGCGGGAACGGGGCGACGGGCGCGCTGCAGGGCTTGCGGGTGATCGAACTGGCGGCCATCGGCCCGGTCCCGCTGGCCGGCATGCTGCTGGCCGACCACGGGGCCGATGTCGTGCGGGTCGACAGGCTGAGCGACAGCGGCCTGGGCCTGGGCTTGTTGCCCCGCTTCGACGTGCATGCACGCGGCAGGCGCTCGCTGGCGCTGGACCTGAAGGCCCCGTCCGGGCGCGTGGCTCTGTTGCGGCTGCTGGCTTCGGCCGACGTGCTGCTCGAAGGCTTTCGCCCGGGCGTTCTGGAGAACCTGGGCCTCGTGCCCGACGAACTGCTGGCCCGCAACCCGCGCCTGGTCATCGGCCGCATGACCGGCTATGGCCAGCAAGGCCCGTTGGCCCAGGCCGCCGGCCACGATCTGAACTACATCGCCCTGACTGGCTTGCTCGACGCCATCGGCCCTGCAGACGGCGTTCCGGTGCCCCCGTTGAACCTGGTGGGCGACTATGGCGGTGGGGCATTGTTCCTGGCCTTCGGCGTCATGGCAGCGCTGTTCGAACGCCAGCGCTCTGGCCGAGGTCAGGTGGTCGACGCCGCGATGGTCGATGGCGTGGCGGTGATGGCGGGGCTGTTCCAGGGTCTGCAGGCGGCGGGCAACTGGCGCGGCGAACGCGCAGCCAACCTGCTGGATGGCGGCGCGCCCTTTTATGCCTGCTACGAGACCGCCGACGGCAGGCATCTGGCCGTGGCCGCACTGGAACCCAAGTTCTTTGCCGAACTGGGCCGGCACATCGGTCTGGACCCGGCTTTCCTCGCCGCCCAGCACGACCGCGGCCGCTGGCCGGCCATGCGCGCTGCGCTGACGGCGATCTTTCTCACGCGAACGCGTGACGACTGGTGCCGCCTGCTCGCAGGCACCGACGCCTGCGTGGCGCCTGTGCTGAGCCTGGAAGAAGCCCCGCAGCATGCCCACGCCCAGGCGCGCCGCGCCTACACCCACCCCGACGGCGTGGCCCAGCCCGCACCTGCACCGCGTTTCAGCCGCAGCCGGCCGCAGGCGCCGCGGGCGGCGCCGCAACCCGGTGCCCATACCCACGACATCCTGAAGGAAGCCGGCATGAGCCCAGCCGAGATCGAAGACCTGGTCGCCACCGGAGTGGCGCGTTGAGCGCGCCCTGGCAGGTGCCTGCCGGCGCGCGGCCGGCGGCGTCCATCCTGTTCCTGCGCGAGCCGGCCGACGGCAGCGCCGGCCTGGAAGTGCTGATGCTGGTGCGCGCCGAAAGCGGTGCCGGCGACCTGCGCAGTGGCGCGGCCGTCTTCCCCGGCGGCGTGCTCGACGCGCGCGACCGGGATGCCCACGCCTGGTGCCTGGGGCTGGACGACGCCACGCTCTGCCGTCGCTGCAACCTGGCCGAAGGCGCGCTGGACTACGCCGTGGCGGCGCTGCGCGAAAGTTTCGAGGAGGTGGGTCTGTTGCGCGCCTGCGCCGCCGACGGCAGTGCCCTGGACCTGGCGCCCGGCAGCGCCCTGCACAGTGCGCTGCAGCCCTGGCGCCAGCGCTTGCACGCGGGCGAAGCCGGCATCGCCGAGCTATGCGCCGCTTTCGACCTGCGCCTGGACCTGCGCGCGCTGGCCTACACCGCGCACTGGCTCACGCCGCCGGGCCTGCCCAAGCGCTGGGACACCCGTTTTTTCGCCGTGCCGGCCCCGGCTGGCCAGCAGGCCGTGGCCGACGGCAGCGAGGCCCAGTCGCTGCTGTGGACAACACCCCAGGCCGCTCTCGGCGGGGCGCAGGACGTGCTGCCTTTTGCCGTCAACGCCGGCCCGGGCGGCGGGCTCAAGCTGCTGCCGGCGATGCGTTCGATGTTGAAGGAGCTGGCCGGTTTTCCCAGCGCCGGCGCCGCGCTGCAGGCTTTCGCCGACCGGGCGCAGGTGTCGCTGACCATGCCGCGGCGCGGCACCAGCCGGGCTGGTGCGCGCATCGTGCTGCCGTCGGAGCTGTCCTACGCCGAGATTGCCCGGCTCGACCCCGAAGGCCGCGGCGACGTGTCGTGCGAACTGCTGCCCGGGCGCGCCGTTCGGCTCTCGGCCCATGTCTGGCGCGTCACTGCGCCGAATCCCGGCGTGATGACCGGGCCGGGTACCAACAGCTATCTGGTGGGTGCGGGCGCAGACTGGACCGTCATCGACCCCGGCCCGGTCGATGCCGACCACCAGCAGGCACTGGTCGACGCCGCGGCCCAGGCCGGCGGGCGCATCACCCGCATCCTGGTCACCCACACCCACCGCGACCATTCGCCTGGCGCGATGCCGCTGGCGGCGGCCACGGGCGCGCCGGTCTGGGGCCGCCTGGCGGCTCATGCCGAATGGCAGGACGCCAGCTTCCTGCCCGTGCACCAGCCTTCGCACGGCGACATCATCGAGCCCGCCCCGGGCCTGCGGCTGCGCGTGCTGCACACGCCAGGCCATGCGTCGAACCACCTGTGCTTCCTGCTTGAGCACGAAAAGCTGTTGTTCACCGGCGACCAGGTGATGCAGGGCAGCACCGTGGTCATCAACCCGCCCGATGGCGACATGGCCGTGTACCTGCAGTCCTTGAACGAGCTGCTGGCCGAAGACCTGGACTGGCTGGCCCCGGGGCACGGCTTCCTCGTCGAGCGGCCGCGCGAGGTGCTGCGCCGGCTGATCGCCCACCGGCTGCAGCGTGAAGCGAAGGTGCTGGCTGCGGTCCAGGCGCACGGCCCGCTCGCGCTGGACGCGCTGGTTGCCAGGGTCTACGACGACGTGCCCGCCGGCCTGCACGGCGTGGCCAGGCGGTCGCTGCTGGCCCACTTGCTGAAGCTGCAGGGCGAAGGGCGGGTTGGCGCCGCGCCCGAGCGGAATCAGCCGCGGTCGGATGCCGGCGGTGCGGGCCAGGGCGGGGGCGGCGAGGCCAGCCTCTGGACGGCTTCGGCCTGAGGCCGCCAGGCGCCGTCCACCAGCAGTTCGTGGGGGCCGAACTGGGCCTTGTAGGCCATCTTCGGGCTGTTGGCGATCCAGTAACCCAGATACAGGTGCGGCAGCATCAGCTGGCGTGTCTGCTCCACCTGCCACATCACGCTGTAGGTGCCGTAGCTGCTGGCGGGTTCGGGTTCGTAGTAGGTGTAGACGGCTGAAATGCCGTCGTTCAGCACGTCGACGATCGCGACCATCTTCAGCGCCCCGGGTTCGCCGTCGGGCCTGGACGGTTCGCGGAACTCGACCAGTCGTGAATTGACGCGGCTTTGCAGCAGGAACTGGGTGTACTGGTCGACGCTGTCGTTGTCCATGCCGCCGCCGCTGTGGCGGCCGCTCTGGTAGCGCAGGTAGAGCTGGTAGTGCTCGGGCACGAAGCACAGGCGCAGCACGCGCGTGACGAGGTGGCCGTGGTCGCGCACCGAGCGGCGCTGGCTGCGGGTGGGCCGGAAGCCGGCCACCGGCACGCGCAAGGGCACGCACGCGCGGCAGCCGTCGCAATAAGGCCGGTAGGTGAACATGCCGCTGCGGCGGAAGCCTGCAGCGACCAGGCCCGAATAGGCGTCGGCGTGGATCAGATGGCTGGGCGTGGCCACCTGCGAGCGCGCCTGCCGCTCGGGCAGGTAGCTGCAGGGGTAGGGCGCCGTCGCATAGAACTGCAGCGACGAAAGTGGAAGTTCTTTGGGGTGGGTCACGCCGGGGCAGGGTGGAGCAGGTCGTGGGCCAGCAAATCCCACATCGGTTCATCATAGGTCCAATCGGCCGGCTTCATGGCCTGCGTGGCATCGGCCACCTGGACCAGGAACTCGCTGCGTGCAATCTCGCCGGCCCCCAGCGAGGCGAGATGGCGGGTGTTCTGCTGGCAGTCGATGAGAGTCACGCCGCGGGCGCGGCAGGCCGCGACGAAGCCGGCCATCGCGATCTTGCTGGCGTCGGTGCGGTGGGCGAACATGCTCTCGCCGAAGCACATGCGGCCGATGTTGACGAAATAGAGCCCGCCCACCAGCTGCCCGTCGACCCAGGTCTCGGCGCTGTGGACTTTGCCCATGCGGTGCCAGTCGACGTAGGCCTGCATCAGTTCGGGCACGATCCAGGTGCCGTCCTGGCCCTCGCGCGGGGTGCTCGCACAGGCCCGGATGACGGCCGGGAAGTCACTGTCGAAGCGCAGTTCGCAGCGTGGGTCCTGGATGAAGCGGCGCAGCGTCTTGCGCAGGGACCGCGACAGCTTGAAGCCGGCCACGGGCAACACCATGCGGGGGTCGGGGCTCCACCACAGCGGCGGCTGGCCCGGGCCGTACCATGGAAAGATCCCCATGCGGTAAGCCTCTTCCAGCCGCTCCGGCGTGACGCGCCCCCCGGCCGCCACCAGGCCCGGGGCGTCGGTGTCGGGCCCCAGCGCGGTGTGCGCCGGCGGCAGCGGGCTCAGGTCGTCGATCCAGCTGAGCATGCTGCGCGCCTGCCGCTCAGGACTTGCCCAGCTGTTTCCAGAGGAAGGCGTACTCCAGCGCCATCATCTGCGCGCGCTGGCCGTTGTCTGCGGCGCCGCCGTGACCGCCTTCCATGTTTTCCCAATACAACAGCGGGTGCCCGAATTCGAGCATGCGCGCGGCCATCTTGCGCGCATGGCCCGGGTGCACGCGGTCGTCGCGCGTGCTGGTGACGAACAGAACCTTCGGGTAGGTCTTGCCTTCCTTGGCGCTTCTCACGTTCTGGTAAGGGCTGTAGGCGCTGATGTACCGCCATTCGTCGGGCTTGTCGGGGTCGCCGTATTCGGCCATCCACGAGGCTCCGGCCAGCAGCTTGTGATATCGCTGCATGTCCAGCAACGGCACCTGGCACACCACGGCATTGAACAGTTCCGGCCGCTGCAGCATCACGGCGCCCACGAGCAGCCCGCCGTTGCTGCCGCCCTGGATGCCCAGCCGGCGCGGGCTGGTGATCTTGCGCGCGATGATGTCCTCGGCCACGGCAGCGAAGTCGTCGTAGCTCTTTTGCTTCAAGGCCTTGATGGCGGCCTGGTGCCAGCCCGGCCCGAACTCGCCGCCACCGCGGATGTTGGCCAGCACGAACACGCCGCCCTGGGTCGTCCAGGCCCGGCCCTGCACGCCCGAATACCATGGGTTCAGCGGCACTTCGAATCCGCCATAGCCGTAAAGCAGGGTGGGGTTGTCACCGTCGGCCTTCGCGCCCTTGGGCCAGATCACGAAGTACGGGATCTTCGTGCCGTCCTGGCTGGTGGCGAAGTGCTGTTCGACGCGCATGCCGCTGGCGTCATAGAAGCTCGGGCGGGCTTTCAGCCGTTCACGTTCATTGGTGCCTGTGCGGCCCAGCTGCAATGAGTCTGGCTGCAGGAAGTCGGCCACGTTCAGGAAGTAGGCCTCGGCCAGGGCGTCGGTGCGCAGCAGCGGATCGTGCAGGGCAGCGGCGCTGAGCGTGCCGGGGTAGGGAGCGTCGACCTCTCGCTTCGTCCAGCGGCCGGCCTTGGGCGTCCATTCCTCTAGCCGGCTCGCGACGTTGTCGGAGATCGTCAGCAGCAGCGTGCTGCGCGTGGTGGCGAAGCCTGAGAGCGAACGCGTCGCCGTGGGGGCGAACAGGGCGCTGAACTTGCGTTCGCCCTTCAGGTAGGCGTTGGCGTCGCCCACCAGCAGCGCGCCGCGTGGCCAGGTGGTTTCGCCCAGCTTCCAGTCGCTGCGCAGTTCCACCAGCAAGCGGTCGCGCCAGAAGCTGAGCTGGGCGTCGCTGGGCTTGTCGATGGGCACCAGCTTGCTGCCCTGCAGCAGCTGCATGCGGTTGTTGTAGAAGTCCAGCGCGCGCACGAACAGGGTGCGCTCGTAGCCCGGGGTCTTGTCGACCAAGGCATAGGCATAGACATCCTTCACGTCGGCTTCGTAGACCGTTCGGGCCGAAGCCAGGGGCAGGCCTCGCTGCCAGCGCTTGATGATGCGTGGATAACCGGATTCGGTCATCGAGCCCGGGCCGAAGTCGGTGGCGACATAGACGTGGTCGACGTCGATCCATTCGACGCTGCTCTTGGCTTCGGGCAGGGTGAAGCCGTTGTCGACGAAACGCTTCAGCACCGCATCGAACTCGCGCACCACGCTGGCGTCGGCGCCGCCGCGCGACAGTGATACCAGGCAGCGGCGGTACACCCCCTGCTCGTCGGGCCCGAGCCAGGTCGAGCCGGCCCAGACCCAGTTTTCCTTCTCGGCCTTGCCCAGGGCGTCGATGTCGAGCACGGTTTCCCAGGCTGGCTGCGGCTTGCGGTATTCGGCCAGGCTGGTGCGCCGCCAAAGGCCGCGCGGGTTGGCAGCGTCCTTCCACAAGTTGTAGAAAAAGTCGCCGCGACGCTGGACGTAGGGGATCTGCTCCTTCGAGTCGAGCACGGCGCGGATGTCGGCGCGCATCTGCTCGAAACCGGGCCGGGCCTGCAGCACGGTTTCGCTTTCCAGGTTCCGCTCGCGCACCCAGGCCAGCGCACGCTCGCCTTGAACGTCTTCCAGCCAGAGATAGGGGTCGGTGGCGGAGAGTGTTGCAGTGGCAGGAACGTTCTGTGACATGGCAAGGCGCGAGGCGAAGAAAGGGGAGGTGCTGGCAAGCAGGGCGGCGCCGGTCTGCAGCAGAAGGCGGCGCTTGGGCGTGAGTCGGTTCATGACGTGGGGGCTTGCAGGGATTTCAGGTGGATCTCGACACTGTCCGTCTGGTTCCCGACCCAGATCTGACCTTCCTGCACCGTCACTTGCAGCTGCATCGACCGGTCTGCCAGACGGGCCAGCGCCAGGCTGTCGTCGGCAGGAATCTGCCAGACCTGGAGGTTGCGCAGGCGGGTCAGCTTCGGCGCGATCGCCGCCCACCAGATGGGGGCGGACTGGGCGTAGCAGTACAGCGTCACGCGCTCGGCGCGGCCGCAGGCCTTGGTCAGGCGGCGGTCGTCGGCGGGCTGTCCCACTTCGACCCAATGCCGCAGCACGCCGGCCAGGCTGTGGCGCCACAGGTCGGGTTCGTCGCCGTCGGACAGGCCACGCGCAAAGACCAGGGCACCGTCGTGGTCGTCGGCGGGCACGTTCAAGGCGAAGGCCAGCACGCGGGCCATCAGGCGTTCGTCGGTTTCCGAAGGATGTCGGGCCAAGGTCAGCGCATGGTCGGCGTAGAGCGCGCGGTCCATGTCGGCGATCTGCAGGGCGGCCTTGAAGATGGTGGACTTGATGGCCATGGGGCGGAGGGCGGGGGCGGGGG
>LNFM01002889.1_pt1 | contig 45910 bp, 45 predicted proteins | sample 596031 | NCBI WGS metagenome assembly LNFM01 (sample SAMN04254537, study PRJNA301005) | activated carbon metagenome | isolation source: dual media filters at the Ann Arbor, Michigan drinking water treatment plant | place: USA: Ann Arbor
CGAAGATCTTGGCGCAGAACAGGCCGTCGCGTTCCGGCTTGAAGGTGCGGTAGTTGATGGTCTCGGGCTTCTTCACCTCGCCGAACGACCAGCTCCGGATCTTCTCCGGGGAGGCCAGGCCGATCTGGATGGCATCGAAATGCTCATCGGGGGTGAATTGCTTGAAAAGGTCGAGTAGTCCCTTCATGCATCTGCTCCTTAGTTCTTGACCAGTTCAATGTCGATGCCAAGGGAACGGATCTCCTTGACCAGGACGTTGAACGATTCCGGCATGCCGGCTTCGATGGCGTGTTCGCCCTTGACGATCGACTCGTACACCTTGGTGCGGCCGTTCACGTCGTCGGACTTGACGGTGAGCATTTCCTGCAGGATGTACGAAGCGCCATAGGCTTCCAGCGCCCAGACTTCCATTTCGCCGAAGCGCTGGCCGCCGAACTGCGCCTTGCCGCCCAGAGGCTGCTGCGTCACCAGGCTGTAAGGGCCCGTGGAACGAGCATGCATCTTGTCGTCGACCAGGTGGTGCAGCTTCAGGACGTGCATGTAGCCCACGGTGACGTCGCGCTCGAAGGCTTCGCCGGTGCGCCCGTCGTGCAGGCGAGCCTGCGTGCGGGTGGCGTTCAGGCCCTTCTTCGCGGCAATGTCGTCCGGGTAGGCCAGGTGCAGCATGGCACGGATTTCTTCCTCCGCGGCTCCGTCGAACACCGGGGTGGCGAACGGCACGCCATGGCTCAGGTTCTTCGCCATCTCCAGCACTTCGCTGTCGCTCAGATCATCCAGATGTTCGGTCTTGCCCCCGCTCTTGTTGTAGAGCTGGTCCATGAACTTGCGGATGTCGGCCATCTTGGCCTGCTCCTGGAGCATGTCGCCGATGCGCAGGCCGATGCCCTTGCCGGCCCAGCCCAGGTGCACTTCCAGCACCTGCCCCACGTTCATGCGCGAAGGCACGCCCAGCGGGTTCAGCACGATGTCGCAAGGCGTGCCGTCGGCCATGTAGGGCATGTCTTCGACCGCGACGATCTTCGACACCACACCCTTGTTGCCGTGGCGGCCGGCCATCTTGTCGCCAGGCTGCAGGCGACGTTTGACGGCGAGGTACACCTTGACCATCTTGAGCACACCCGCGGGCAGTTCGTCGCCCTGCGTGAGCTTCTTGCGCTTTTCTTCGAACGCCAGGTCGAAGCTGTGCCGCGTCTGGTCGTTGGCGTTCTTGATGCTCTCCAGCTGGTTGGCGACGTCGTCGTCGGCCGGGCGGATGTCGAACCAGTGGTACTTGTCCAGGCTGGACAGGTATTCCTTGGTGATGACGGTGCCCTTGGCGATCTTCTGCGGACCGCCGTTGGCCGGCTTGCCGGTCAGCAGCTTCTCGATCCGGTCGAAGGCGTCGGCCTCGACGATGCGCAGCTGGTCGTTCAGGTCCAGGCGGAAGCGCTTGAGCTCGTCGTCGATGATCTGCTGCGCGCGCTTGTCGCGCACGATGCCTTCACGGGTGAAGACCTGCACGTCGATGACGGTGCCGTTGGTGCCCTGGTCGACGCGCAGCGACGTGTCCTTCACGTCGGAAGCCTTCTCGCCGAAGATGGCGCGCAGCAGCTTCTCTTCCGGCGTCAGCGTGGTCTCGCCCTTGGGCGTGACCTTGCCCACCAGAACGTCGCCGGGGTTCACCTCGGCACCGATGTAGACGATGCCGCTCTCGTCCAGGCGGCTGAGCTGCTGTTCGCTCAGGTTCGGGATGTCGCGGGTGATTTCCTCGCTGCCCAGCTTGGTGTCGCGGGCCATCACCACCAGCTCCTCGATGTGGATCGAGGTGTAGCGGTCCTCGGACACGACGCGTTCGCTGATGAGGATCGAGTCCTCGAAGTTGTAGCCGTTCCAGGGCATGAACGCGACCAGCATGTTCTGGCCCAGGGCCAGTTCACCGAGGTCGGTGCTGGCGCCGTCGGCCACCACGTCCTTGGCCGCGACATGGTCGCCACGCTTGACGATGGGGCGCTGGTGGATGTTGGTGTTCTGGTTGGAACGCTGGTACTTGATCAGGTTGTAGATGTCGACGCCGACTTCGCCGGCCACCGTCTCGTTGTCGTTGACGCGGATGACGATGCGGTTGGTGTCGACATAGTCCACGATGCCACCGCGCCGGGCGGTGACGACCGTGCCCGAGTCGACCGCGGCGACGCGCTCGACACCGGTACCGACCAGTGCCTTTTCGGGGCGCAGCACCGGCACGGCCTGGCGCTGCATGTTCGCGCCCATCAGTGCGCGGTTCGCGTCATCGTGCTCGAGGAAGGGCACCAGCGAAGCCGCCACCGACACGATCTGCGTCGGCGCAACGTCCATGTACTGCACACGCTCTGGCGACAACAGCACCGATTCGCCGTTCTCGCGGGCGCTGACGAGCTCGTCGATCAGGCGGCCTTCGGCGTCCAGGCCGGCGTTGGCCTGGGCGATGACGTACTTGCCTTCCTCGATGGCCGACAGGTAGTCGATCTGCATCGTGACCTTGCCGTCGCTCACCCGGCGATACGGTGTTTCCAGGAAGCCGTATTCGTTCAGCTGGGCGTAAAGCGCCAGTGAATTGATCAGGCCGATGTTCGGGCCTTCAGGCGTTTCGATGGGACAGACGCGCCCGTAGTGCGTGGGGTGCACGTCACGGACTTCGAAGCCAGCGCGTTCACGCGTCAGACCACCCGGGCCCAGGGCCGAGACACGACGCTTGTGCGTGATCTCGGACAGCGGGTTGGTCTGGTCCATGAACTGGCTGAGCTGGCTGGCGCCGAAGAATTCCTTCAGGGCGGCGCTGATCGGCTTGCTGTTGATCAGGTCGTGCGGCATCAGGGCTTCGGTTTCGGCCTGGCCCAGACGCTCCTTCACGGCCTTCTCGATGCGCGCCAGACCACTGCGGTACTGGTTCTCCGCCAGCTCGCCCACGCAACGCACACGCCGGTTGCCCAGGTGGTCGATGTCGTCGACTTCGCCGTTGCCGTTGCGCAGATCGACCAGGATCTTGACGACGTCGAGGATGTCCTCGTTCGACAGCGTCATCGAGCCCTCGGGGGCGTTGCGGCCCACTCGCGCGTTGAACTTCATGCGGCCGACACGCGAAAGGTCGTAGGTGTCGGCGCTGTAGAAGAGGCGATTGAACAGGGCTTCGACCGCGTCTTCGGTCGGCGGCTCGCCGGGGCGCATCATGCGATAGATGGCCACGCGGGCGGCCAGCTGGTCGGCAGTCTCGTCAGAGGCCAGCGTCTGGCTGATGTAGGCACCCTGGTTCAGCTCGTTCGTGAACAGGCACTGGATTTCCTTGATGCCTGCGGAACGGAGCTTCTTGAGCACGGCCTCGGTCAGCTCGTCGTTGGCCTTGGCCACGATCTCGCCCGTGTCGGGGTCGACCTGGTTCTTCGACAGCATGCGGCCGACCAGGAAGTCCTCGGGCACGCTGACGAAGCCGGTGCCGGCCTGTTCCAGCGTGCGCACGTGGCGCGCGGTGATGCGCTTGTCCTTCTCGACGACGACGACGCCGTTCTTGTCGGTCAGGTCGAAGCGGGCAACTTCTCCCTTCAGGCGCTCGGGCACGAACTCCATCTGCGCACCGGTGTCCATCAGACGGAAGGTGTCGTTGACGAAGAAGTGCGCGAGGATGCTTTCCGGGTTCAGTCCGATGGCCTTGAGCAGGATGGTCACCGGCATCTTGCGGCGGCGGTCGACGCGGAAGTACAGGATGTCCTTCGGGTCGAATTCGAAGTCGAGCCAGCTGCCGCGATAAGGGATGATGCGGGCGCTGAACAGCAACTTGCCGCTGCTGTGCGTCTTGCCCTTGTCGTGCTCGAAGAACACGCCCGGGCTGCGGTGCAACTGGCTCACGATGACACGCTCGGTGCCGTTGACGATGAAGGAACCGTAGTCGGTCATCAGGGGCACTTCGCCCATGTAGACCTCTTGTTCCTTGATTTCCTTGACCGCCTTGGCCGGGTGCGATTCCCGGTCGTAGATGATCATCTGCAGCTTCGCACGCACGGCGGCGGCGAAGGTCAGGCCACGCTGCTGGCATTCGCGCACGTCGAACGGCGGCTTGGCGATGTTGTATTCGATGAACTTCATCTCGACAAACTGGTTGTGCGAGACGATGGGGAACGCGGACAGGAAGGCAGCTTGCAAGCCCTCTGGCTTGCGTTTTTGGGGTGGTACGTCCTTCTGCAGGAAAGCGACATAACTGTCGCTCTGCATGGTCAGCAGGTACGGTACGTTGAGGACACTTGCACGCTTGCCGAAACTCTTGCGAATCCGCTTGCGCTCGGTGTAGGTGTAGGGGGTTGCTTGCGCCATAGATCTCTCCGTGTCGAGAATGCCCACCTGGCCTAGGCAGACATTCATCAACGACTGGCTACTCGAACATTGCGTTCGAGGCTTGGTGGCAGGCCACTACCTGCCGCTGGCGGACAACCCCGGCATTGCACCGGAGTCCGACCAAACCTGTTCTCTGCAGTCGGATCAGAAAACACTTGCCAACGCAGCACGCCGCGCTGGCAGGTGCCCCCGCGGCACCGAAGTGCCACAGGGACTGGACCGCAATTACTTGATCTCGGCCTTGGCGCCGGCGTCGAGCAGCTTCTTCAGCGCGGCATCGGCGTCGGCCTTGGGAATGGCTTCCTTCACGGCCTTCGGGGCGCCGTCGACCAGGTCCTTGGCTTCCTTCAGGCCCAGGCCCGTCAGTTCGCGCACGGCCTTGATGACCGACACCTTGTTGGCGCCGGCTTCGAGCAGCATCACGTTGAATTCGGTCTTCTCTTCGACGACTGCAGCAGCAGCGCCACCGCCACCGGCGGCCGGAGCGGCCATCGATGCGGCGGACACGCCGAACTTCTCTTCGATGGACTTGACCAGGTCGTTCAGTTCCATCACCGACATGCTGTCCAGGCTGGACAGGAAAGCGTCTTTATCGAATGCCATTTTGGTTTCCTAACAAATTCAAGGGGTTCAGCGGGGCGATGTCGTTCAGGACATCAGGCCGCGGGGGCTTCGGCAGCAGCTTCGGCAGCAGGCGCTTCAGCGACAGCGCCAGCGCCACGCTTTTCTGCCAGCGCAGCCACGACCGCAGCCATCCGTTGCACGGGCGACTTCAACAGACCAGCCACTTGCGACAGCAGCACTTCACGGCTGGGAATGGCGGCCAGCGCTTTCACGCCGTCTGCATTCAGCGCCTTGCCGGCGTACGCGCCGCCTTTGATGATCAGCTTGTCGTTGGTCTTGGCGAAATCGGCGATGACCTTGGCAGCAGCCACGGCATCTTCCGAAAATCCATAGATCAGCGGACCGACCATCTCACCTTGGGCCACCTCGAACGGGGTACCGGCAACGGCGCGACGGGCCAGGGTGTTCTTCAGCACGTGAAGGTACACACCCTTGGACCGCGCATCGACGCGCAGCTTGTTCAGGTTTTCCACAGTGCCAGCGTCTGCGAACGGGCAGCTTGCGCTGCAACGTCCGTGACCACGGCGGCCTTTTCATTGCGATTGAGACTCAAGGTCTTTTCCTCACACAAATCGTGTCTGGCGCGAAAGCTCGCATTCGACACACCCGAAATTCAGCGACCTTGCTGTTTGTCGGAACCCCAAGAGGAATCCTTTGCAGCGGGACCGCCATCTGCGCTGGCTGGGCTGGGCACCGGGTGGGCGCCTGGCCTGATTAAGCGGCATCGGCCGGGAAGACTTCCCCGTACAACGCCGCGCCAGCGGTCTTGGATGACCTGACACACGTCGCTTTCGCTCGGCACGTCAGCCCACCAAAATCTGTTGCAGGCTTCAGCCGGCGGCTTGAAGCGAGATCGATTGCGTGTCCACCCGGACACCCACACCCATGGTCGACGACACCGCCACCTTGCGCAGGTACACACCCTTGCTCGTGGCCGGCTTGGACTTGTTCAGCGCTTCCAGCAGCGCGCGCAGGTTCGCGACCAGCTTGTCGTCGTCGAACGAACGGCGGCCGATGGTGCCGTGGATGATGCCAGCCTTGTCGACCCGGAACTGCACCTGGCCGGCCTTGGCGTTCTTCACCGCGGTGGCCACGTCGGGCGTCACGGTACCCACCTTCGGGTTGGGCATCAGGCCGCGCGGGCCCAGGATCTGACCCAGGGTACCGACGATGCGCATCGTGTCGGGGCTGGCGATGACGACGTCGAAGTCCATCTTGCCGGCCTTGATCTCGGCAGCCAGGTCGTCCATGCCCACGATGTCGGCGCCAGCGGCCTTGGCTTCTTCGGCCTTGGCACCCTGGGCGAACACAGCCACGCGCTTGGTCTTGCCGGTGCCCGAAGGCATCACGACGGCGCCACGCACCACCTGGTCGGACTTCTTGGCGTCCACGCCCAGTTGCACGGCAACGTCGATGGACTCATCGAACTTGGCGGTGGCAGCGCTGCGCACCATGACCAGAGCGTCGGCCAGCGGGTACAGCTTGTTGCTGTCGACCTTGCCCTGCAGGGCCTTGGCTTTCTTGGTCAGCTTCGTCATGTTCAGACTCCTTCGACCGTCAGGCCCATCGAGCGGGCCGAGCCGGCGATGATCTTCACGGCGCCCGCAAGGTCGGCCGCGTTCAGGTCCTTCATCTTGGTCTTGGCGATCTCTTCGAGCTGCTCGCGCGTGACTTTGCCCACCTTGTCCAGGTGCGCCTTGCTCGAACCCTTGTCGATCTTGGCGGCCTTTTTCAGCAGCACGGTCGCCGGGGGCGACTTCAGGATGAAGGTGAAGCTCTTGTCGGCGAAGGCGGTGATGACCACCGGCAGCTTCAGGCCGGGTTCATAGCCCTGCGTCTGGGCGTTGAACGCCTTGCAGAATTCCATGATGTTCAGGCCGCGCTGGCCCAGGGCCGGGCCGATGGGGGGCGACGGGTTGGCCTTGCCGGCCGGTACTTGCAGCTTGATGAAGCCGACGATTTTCTTTGCCATATGGCGCTCCTACCGAGTTCAAACGCCTTGCCGGAACCGTTCCGGCGCAGCTCCTCGTCCGTTGAAAAAACTCAGACCTTTTCGACCTGCGCGAAGTCGAGTTCAACGCCCGTGGCACGACCGAAGATCGTGACCGAGACCTTGACCTTGCTTTTCTCGTAGTTGACCTCTTCGACCGCACCATTGAAGTCGGTGAAGGGGCCTTCCTTGACCCGGACCAGCTCGCCCACGATCCATTCGACCTTGGGCCGCGGCTTGTCCACGCCTTCCTGCATCTGGTTGACGATCTTGGCGACCTCGGCTTCCGAGATCGGCGCCGGGCGGTTGCGCGCGCCTCCGACGAAGCCGGTGACCTTGCTGGTGTGCTTCACCAGGTGCCAGGTGTCGTCGGCCATGTCCATTTCGACCAGCACGTAGCCGGGATAGAAGCGACGCTCGGTGACCGACTTCTTGCCGTTCTTCAGCTCGACCACCTCCTCGGTGGGCACCAGGATGCGGCCGAACTTTTCCTGCATTCCGGCACGGTCGATGCGCTCACGCAGGTTGCGCTCGACGGCCTTTTCCATGCCCGAGTAAGCGTGCACCACGTACCAGCGCTTCGTGGATGGAACCACGGGTGCCGTGACCGGGCCGGGTTCCGGTGTCGGATCAACGACGGTGTCGGTTGTTTCGCTCATGGCTTACCTCAACTGCGCCAGCCCAGGATCAGGTAGAAGACGACCCATTCCACCGTCTTGTCGGTCAACCAGAGGAACAGGGCCATCACGACCACGAAGGCGAAGACATAACCGGTCATCTGGCCCGCTTCCTTGCGGGTGGGCCAGACGACTTTCTTGACTTCGCGGACCGAATCGCGACTGAAAGCGGTGAGCTGCTTCCCGGATTCGGATGTGAAGAACACGGCCACGGAAGCGGCCAGCAAGACGAGCAGCGTGACGACGCGCACCCACAGGTCTTGCTTGCCCAGCATGTAGAAAGCGGCGATCGCTCCCACCAGCAGCAGCACGGCGCCTGCCAGCTTGGCCTTGTCGGCGCTGGTGGAAACTGTTTCGACTTGCGGTGTGGTGGACATGGGCGTGGGGAGCAACGAAGCCCGCAGGCTGCCTGGAGTGCAGCGCCGCGGGCTGGGTGGAGCGGTATCGATGGCCTGTCAGGGTCTGAAAGACCACTCGGCTTTCACCGGGTGGCAGGGGCAGAGGGAATCGAACCCCCAACCTTCGGTTTTGGAGACCGACGCTCTGCCAATTGAGCTATACCCCTGCGGAAAAACTTCTCTGACGCTTATTCGATGATCTTGGCCACGACGCCGGCACCGACGGTGCGGCCGCCTTCACGGATGGCAAAGCGCAGGCCTTCTTCCATCGCGATCGGGTTGTCGCCAGGCATGACCATTTCCTTGTCCTTCGGCAGCTCGACCGCACCCGTGACGTCGGTCGTGCGGAAGTAGAACTGCGGCCGGTAGTTGTTGAAGAACGGCGTGTGGCGGCCGCCTTCTTCCTTGCTCAGCACGTAGATTTCGGCCGTGAAGTGGGTGTGCGGCTTGACCGATCCCGGCTTGCACAGGACCTGGCCGCGCTGCACGTCTTCGCGCTTGGTGCCGCGCAGCAGCACGCCAACGTTGTCCCCGGCCTGGCCCTGGTCGAGCAGCTTGCGGAACATTTCGACGCCGGTGCAGGTGGTCTTCTGCGTGGCCGCAATGCCGACGATTTCGATTTCCTCGCCGACCTTGATGATGCCGCGCTCGACTCGGCCGGTCACCACCGTGCCGCGGCCGGAGATGCTGAACACGTCTTCCACGGGCATCAGGAAGGCGCCGTCGATGGCGCGCTCGGGCTGCGGGATGTAGCTGTCGAGTGCCGCAGCCAGCTTGAGGATGGCTTCTTCGCCCAGCGGGCCCTTGTCGCCTTCCATGGCGAGCTTGGCGCTGCCGTGGATGATGGGGGTGGCGTCACCGGGGAAGTCGTACTTGTCGAGAAGCTCGCGAACTTCCATTTCCACCAGCTCGAGCAGCTCGGCGTCGTCGACCATGTCGCACTTGTTCAGGAAGACGATGATGTACGGCACGCCGACCTGGCGGGCCAGCAGGATGTGCTCGCGGGTCTGGGGCATGGGGCCGTCGGCGGCCGAGCACACCAGGATGGCGCCGTCCATCTGCGCGGCACCCGTGATCATGTTCTTGACGTAGTCGGCGTGGCCCGGGCAGTCGACGTGCGCGTAGTGGCGATTGGCCGTCTCGTACTCGACGTGCGCGGTGTTGATGGTGATGCCGCGCGCCTTTTCTTCCGGCGCCGCGTCGATCTGGTCGTAGGCCTTGGCTTCGCCACCGAACTTGGCCGCCAGGATCGTCGTGATCGCCGCCGTCAGCGTCGTCTTGCCATGGTCAACGTGACCGATCGTGCCCACGTTCACGTGCGGCTTGGTGCGTTCGAATTTACCTTTTGCCATTTTTCATTTCTCCGAAAGAAAGAGCAGTTGCCAGTGATGTGTTTAAGGTTTCCGCGGGGCTGTTGATTCGCCTGCCACTGGCAGCAGGCGGCAACCCCGCGAAGACCGGCTTCGTCTGTTGTTTCTTGCTTACTTGCCGCGGGCGGTGATGATCGCGTCGGCAACGTTTTTCGGAGCTTCGGCGTAGTGCTTGAACTCCATGGTGTAAGTCGCGCGGCCCTGGCTCATCGAGCGCAGCGTGGTGCTGTAGCCGAACATCTCGGACAGCGGCACCTCGGCGCGGATGACCTTGCCGCCACCGGGCATGTCGTCCATGCCCTGGACCATGCCGCGGCGGCTGGACAGGTCGCCCATCACGCCGCCTGCGTAGTCTTCAGGCGTTTCCACTTCCACGGCCATCATCGGCTCCAGGATCACAGGCGAGGCCTTGCGGCAGCCGTCCTTGAAGCCCATGCTGGCGGCCATCTTGAACGCGTTTTCGTTCGAGTCCACCTCGTGGTACGAACCGAAGGTCAGCGTGACCTTCACGTCCACCACGGGGTAGCCGGCCAGCACGCCGCTGGGCAGCGTGTCTTCGATGCCCTTCTTCACCGCAGGAATGAATTCACGCGGGACGACACCGCCCTTGATGGCATCGACGAACTCGAAGCCCTTGCCCGGTTCCTGCGGCTCAACTTTCAGCACGACGTGGCCGTACTGGCCCTTGCCGCCCGACTGGCGCACGAACTTGCCTTCCACGTCGGCCACGGCCTTGCGGATCGTCTCGCGGTAGGCCACCTGTGGCTTGCCGACGTTGGCTTCCACGCCGAATTCGCGCTTCATGCGGTCGACGATGATCTCCAGGTGGAGTTCACCCATGCCGGAAATGATGGTCTGACCCGATTCCTCGTCGGTGCGCAGGCGGAACGACGGGTCTTCGGCGGCCAGACGGCCCAGCGCGATGCCCATCTTTTCCTGGTCGGCCTTGGTCTTGGGTTCGACGGCCTGCGAGATCACCGGCTCGGGGAAGATCATCTTTTCCAGCGTGATGATGCTTTCCGGGTCGCACAGGGTTTCGCCCGTGGTGACGTCCTTCAGGCCCACGCAGGCCGCGATGTCGCCGGCCAGAATTTCCTTGATCTCTTCACGCTGGTTGGCGTGCATCTGCAGGATCCGGCCGATTCGCTCTTTCTTGCCGCGGATCGGGTTGTAGACCGAGTCGCCGCTCTTCAGCACGCCCGAATAGACGCGCACGAAAGTCAACTGACCGACATACGGGTCGGTCATCAGCTTGAACGCCAGTGCCGAAAACTTCTCGCTGTCGTCGGCCTTGCGGGTGACCGGCTTGTCGTCTTCGTCGGTGCCGGGCACCGGCGGCACGTCGATGGGCGAAGGCAGAAAATCGATCACGCCGTCGAGCATGCGCTGCACGCCCTTGTTCTTGAAGGCGGTGCCACAGAACATCGGCTGGATTTCTGCGGCCAGGGTGCGGGCACGGATGCCGAGCTTGATCTCTTCCTCGGACAACTCGCCCGATTCCAGGTACTTGTTCATCAGGTCTTCGCTGGATTCAGCGGCGGCCTCGATCATGTTCTCGCGCCACTTCTGCGCGTTCGCCAGAAGATCCTCGGGAATGTCCTTGAATTCGAACTTCATGCCCTGTGAGGCTTCGTCCCAGATGATCGCCTTCATCTTGATCAGGTCGATGACGCCGGTGAAGTTCTCTTCCGAGCCGATGGGCACGACGATGGGCACAGGGTTGGCCTTCAGACGCAGCTTCATCTGGTCGTAGACCTTGTAGAAGTTGGCGCCGGTACGGTCCATCTTGTTCACGAAGGCCAGGCGCGGCACCTTGTACTTGGTGGCCTGTCGCCAGACGGTTTCCGATTGAGGCTGCACGCCGCCCACGGCGCAATAGACCATGCAGGCGCCGTCGAGTACCCGCATCGAACGCTCGACCTCGATGGTGAAGTCGACGTGGCCGGGGGTGTCGATGATGTTGAAGCGGTGCTCGGGATAGGACATGTCCATGCCCTTCCAGAAACAGGTGGTCGCAGCCGAGGTGATCGTGATGCCACGCTCCTGCTCCTGCTCCATCCAGTCCATCGTGGCCGCGCCATCGTGCACTTCACCGATCTTGTGATTCACACCCGTGTAGAACAGGATGCGCTCGGTGGTGGTGGTCTTGCCGGCGTCGATGTGGGCGCTGATGCCGATGTTGCGGTAGCGCTCGATGGGGGTCTTGCGGGCCATGGTCTATCTCCAGAAATCAATTTGCCGCCCCCGGGTTGGTGTTAACCCGAAAGAGCGGCTTGAGGCCAAACAGGGAAGCTGCAGTCGCCTCGGGGGCTTCAGAAGCGGAAGTGCGAGAACGCCTTGTTGGCCTCTGCCATGCGGTGCACTTCGTCGCGCTTCTTCATCGCGCCGCCGCGGCCTTCACTGGCCTCCAGAAGCTCGTTGGCCAGGCGGGCGGCCATCGACTTCTCGCCGCGCTTGCGCGCGCTTTCCTTCAACCATCGCATGGCCAGGGCCTGCCGGCGCACGGGGCGAACTTCCACGGGAACTTGGTAATTCGCACCGCCAACACGGCGAGACTTGACCTCGACCATCGGCTTGATGTTGTTCATGGCGAGCATGAAGATTTCCAGCGGGTCCTTGCCCGACTTGGTCTCGACTTGCTCCAGGGCGCCATAAATGATGCGTTCGGCGATGGCCTTCTTGCCCGATTCCATGATGACGTTCATGAACTTGGACAGATCGACGGAGCCGAACTTCGGGTCGGGCAGGATCTCGCGTTTGGGTACTTCGCGGCGACGTGGCATGAAAGTCTTCCTTCTTCGGTTTCAGTTGGCGCGGCACAGCGGCCACCGCCTCGAAAGGCCATGACGACCTTTCACTTACTAGGCAATGAAGCCCGGGATTACGCCTTTTTCGGGCGCTTGGCACCGTACTTGGAGCGTGATTGCTTGCGGTCCTTGACGCCTTGCAGGTCGAGCGAACCGCGAACGATGTGGTAGCGCACGCCCGGCAGGTCCTTGACCCGGCCGCCGCGCACCAACACGACGCTGTGCTCCTGCAGGTTGTGCCCCTCACCGCCGATGTAGCTGATGATCTCGAAACCATTGGTCAGGCGCACCTTGGCGACCTTCCGCAGGGCCGAGTTCGGCTTCTTGGGGGTGGTGGTGTACACGCGGGTGCAGACACCGCGACGCTGCGGGCTGTTCTGCATCGCAGGCGACTTGCTCTTGGTGGCTTCGACCTGACGGCCGTGGCGCACGAGCTGGTTGATGGTTGGCATAAAAGTAACTTGTTCCCGTTTGAAGCTACGCTGGAAGGGTCCGACTGGCCGTCCAGGCTGTTGGCACCGCCAAGAAGTCGCCCAGGGGCTCCCAAGTGGTTTCCGCCAGGCCACCGCTGTTTCAGGTGCTGTGTTCAGGTTCTTTCTTGTCTCTCTTGGACAGCCTTCGTGGGATTTAACCCCCGTCGAATTCAAGCCCGGCGAGGTTCAACCCCGGCCAAGTTCAATCCATTGCCCTGGGCGACACCCATACCGAAACCCTGAATTTCGCTAAGGATGCAGCCCGTGCCTTGCCCAGCAAAGGACGCAGCAAAGTCTGCCGAAAAGCCTTCTAGTATAGGCGGTGCCCGTTCTCGGAGCAAGAAAGTTGCTTTCTGAGGTCCGAATGTCGCCTCGTCTCCAGTCACGAACCGCCCTTCGCATCATTTTGGACACGAACGTCTGCCTCGACTGGCTTGCCTTTCGTGATGCTGGCGTCGACCACCTTGCGCGGGCACTGGCTGAGGGCCAGGTGGAGTTGCTGACCTGCCCGCCCATGCGCCGGGAACTCCAGCACATGCTCGAGCATGCCAGTCTGGCACGCTGGCAGGTCGACTCCGCACACGGCTTGGCCCTGCACGACCGCCACTCGACCCTCCTGCCTGAGCCCACGCCCGGCGCCTGCGAACGCCTGAAATGCAGCGACCCCGACGATCAAGTCTTCATCGACCTGGCCGTGACACAGCGCGCTGCGGCGCTGCTGACCCACGACCGCGCCTTGCTGAAGCTCGCGCGGCGCGCGCGGCGTCTGGGCATCGAAGTGTTGCGCCCTCGCGACTGGCCTGGCGCAGAGCTCATCCAGGACCCGGCGGAGACGGCTCCGGCGGAGCATCCCATCGGTCGATGACCGCCACATTGCCGGTACTGACGCCGAGCAGGTATTCGCGCCCCCTGTGACGCACCAGCACCAGGCGCTCGCGAGGACCCAGCCCAGTGCTATGAAGTACCTGGGGCGCGACGGCGCTGCGGCCTGACAGACCCGGCTGAACACGACGCAAGGTGTGCAACACCAGCCAGGCCAGCGCCAGGACCAGCAACAGCGCCAGGATCGTCGCCAGGCCTTGAGAGACCCAACTGGATGAAGCGACCGTCATGACCTTGCCCCCGGTCTGTCGCCATAGTTCGTCAGGTCCTCGCCCGGGGCCTGCGCGGGTGGCCTGCGCCCGTCAGCCTGCTCAGGCTCCAGGGCCTGCCGGACGTCACGAGCCCAGAGAATGACCTCGGCCACGATGTCGAACAGGTCGGCCGGCACCAACTCACCCACCTCGCCGCGCGCAAGCAGATCGCGCGCCAGCGGGACATTCCGCACGATCGGCACGCCTGCCTCCTCGGCAGCTTCGCGCATCGCCCGCGCCACATGGTCCTCGCCCTTGGCGCTGATCATGGGCACGGGGCATGCGTCACGGTCATAGTCAATGGCAATCGCCACGTGCGTTGGATTGACCACCAACACATTGGCCTGCCGCGCTGCCTGCGTGGCGTTGCGCTGCGACCATTCCTGATGCGACTGCTTGCGCTGCTGCTTCACGTGCGGGTCGCCCTCGGCTTCTTTCGTCTCCTGCTGGATGTCGCGCATGCTCATGCGCAGCTTCTTGGTGAACGAATGCCGCTGGTAGGCGACGTCCAGTGCAGCCACCAGCAAGAACGTCACCAGCGTCCAGATGACGGTCTGACGCGTCACCTGTTCGAGCAGACCGGCCAGGGCGGTGACACCCGCCGGGGCATCGAACAACTGGCCCGTGGCCGGAATGGCGGTGCGCAGCACCAGCCAGCCGATACCGAGCAGCAATGCCGTTTTTGCCAATGACTTCAGCACTTCGATCAGATTGTCCATCGTGAACATGCGCTTGATGCCTTCGACCGGGTTCAGGTTCTCGGCTTGAGGCTTGAGCTTCTCACCACTGAAAACAGGCCCGGCCTGGAGAAACTCGGTCAGTACACCGACTGCCACAGCAGGGAGCACGGCCAGGAAAATCAAGAGCAGGCCGGTCTGCCAGGCCAGAGTTCCCAGTGCAGGCGCAGCCAGTTCAAAAGGTTGGGACATCGCCTCCAGCGAAGCCTGCATCAGAGCCATCAACTCGCGGGCCATGTAGGCGCCGGCAATGATCAAAACGCCCAGCCATGCCACCAAGGTGACCGTGCTCGTGAGGTCGTGACTCTTGGGCACCTGACCCTTCTTGCGCGCGTCCTGGAGCTTCTTCGACGTCGGCTGCTCGGTCTTGTCGCCACCGTCGTTCTTGTCAGACATGACAACACCTCGTGCGATGAACGATGGGTGATGCTGCAGGCCGAAAGCGGGTAGTGCCGTTCAGCCTGTAACTGCTGGTTTCAGTGGCACAGGCAAACAGACCCTAACGCCATAAAGAAGGCGCGCACATGCAGTCCAGAAACAACTGGAAACGGCTGAAGCGTGAACGACGTCACGAAAGTCACGGGCCACCCGCTACTGTTGAGGCCTTCGTCGGCGGGTCGCTGCCAAGTCCAAGTCCCGACGCGGCCGGCTTGAGGCCCGAGTTCAATCAACCCACTATGCACGGGAGCCTGCGTGCCTGTCATGAAAGTCATTTGCCATGGACACGCCGCCGGCATACTCATGTTGACCGTGCTGACGTTGGCCTTGGGCATTCCGGCCCAGGCCGCAAGCACGCACCAGGCTCTGGACGCCACGACCTGCGCGGCGCTCAATGCCGCTGCAGCGCGAGGTGGTGGCCAGTTTCCCCAGGGAAGGGCGGCCTGCGGCCTGACTGAGCCGCCACGCCAGGGCCAGGCCCCCGCAAGCGCCCACGCGCGGCAGCTGCAGCTCTACGCACCGGCAGCGACGGCTGCAACACCGGCCCCGGCCCCGAGCCCAGCCCTGAATCCGACACTGCGGCGCGACGGTTCGGCCCAGAAGCGCGGGGTGCGCAGCCCCGCACCCAGGCCACTGCCAGCGCCACTGGTCCGTGCGGTGCAACTGGCTCCGGAAATAGACCGGGTTGCCGTTGGCAACCAGATCGATCCGCTGCTGCTGCATGCCATCGCCCGCATCGAGTCTCGACACAACCCGGCCGCCGTGTCCCACGCCGGCGCGCGCGGCCTGATGCAGGTGATGCCTGCCACCGGCAAGCGCTTCGGGGTAGCCGACCCGGATTCGCTACACAGCGTGCCCATCAATCTCGAAGTTAGTGCACGCTATCTCAATGTTCTGAAGCGGCGGTTCCCAGGTGATCTTCAGCTCGTGCTGGCGGCCTACAACGCTGGCGAGGGCGCTGTCGAACGCCACGGGCGCCGAATTCCGCCCTATGCCGAGACGCAGGCGTATGTGCGCAAAGTTCTGCACGAGTACGCGGCGCTGCGCCAGGCTGCCGGAGTCAGGCCGTGAGTCTGTCGCGCTACTTCGCGTCGGTGTCGAACACGCCCGGCAGCACGCTGTCGCGCTACGGCGACCTGGCGCTGGTGGCGGGCGTCATCGCCGTCGTGGCGATGATGGTGCTGCCGCTGCCCACCCTGCTGGTGGACATCCTGGTGGCCGTGAACATCTGTGCTGGAGTGATGCTTCTGCTGGTCGCGATCTATGTGCGATCGCCGCTGGAGTTTTCGGTCTTCCCCAGCGTACTTCTGTTGACGACGCTGTTCAGGCTGGCGCTGTCGATCGCCACCACCCGGATGATCCTGCTCGAGGGTGACGCCGGCCACATCATCGACACCTTCGGCCGGATGGTGGCCGGCGGCAACCTGGTGGTCGGCCTGGTGGTCTTCCTCATCATCATCGTCGTCCAGTTCATCGTCATCGCCAAGGGCGCCGAGCGCGTCGCCGAAGTGGCAGCCCGCTTCACGCTGGACGCAATGCCAGGCAAGCAGCTGTCGATCGACAGCGACCTGCGTTCAGGCCTGATCGACAAGGACGAGGCCCGTCGCAAGCGGCGCGAGATCGAACTCGAGAGCAAGCTGCATGGCAGCCTTGACGGCGCGATGAAGTTCGTCAAGGGCGATGCCATCGCCAGCATCGTGATCGTGATCGTCAACATGCTGGGCGGCCTGGCCATCGGTACGCTGCAGCGCGACATGCCGCTCGGTGCTGCCATGCACACCTACTCGATCCTGACCATCGGCGACGGCCTGGTTTCGCAGATCCCCGCACTGCTGAGTGCCATGGCCGCCGGCCTGATCGTCACCCGCGCCACCGACGAGGAGCGCGACCGGCACCTGGGCGATGCCATCGGACGCCAGCTGGGTGCCAAGCCGCGGGTTCTGCTGGTCGCCGGCGGTGTCAGCCTTCTGATGGCCATGGTGCCGGGCTTTCCGGCGGGTGTCTTCGTCGGGCTGGCCTTGATGCTGGCGGGCATCGGTGCCTGGCTGACGCCGGAATTGAGAGAACACGGACTGCGCCTGGCCAGGCCCGCCGTGCGTTCGATGCGGGCGCCTGAGCCTTCGGCGCCAGTGCTGGCCACGCAGATGGCCGAAGTGCAACCCACGGTCCCGTTGTTGCTCGAACTGCCGCGTGCCGCACTGACTGCCACGCAGGCAGACGAACTGGTGCGGGCGCTGCAGGCCATGCTGGACCGCATCCAGCTGCAGATGGGCTTGCTGCTGCCACGCGTGGCGGTCCACACCCTGGACCGCGACGACCTGCCTGCCGACAAGCCAGGCACCGACAGCTGGCGCCTGCTGGCCTTCGAAGTGCCGATCGCCGAAGGCGCCCTGCCCACCGCGGACCTGCCCGAAGCTCTATCCATGGCCTGCTGGCAGGCGCTGCGCCGCCACGCAACGCTGTTTCTGGGAACCCAGGAAACGGGCGCACTGCTCACCCGCGCCGGCATCGACTATCCCGACGTCGTGAAGGAGGTGCTGCGCGCGCTGCCGCTGGCACGGGTGGCCGAGATCCTGAAAAGGCTGGTCGACGAAGAAGTGCCCATCCGAAACCAGCGAGACATCCTCGAAGCGCTGGCCGACGCAGCGCAGCGGGAGAAGGACGTCTACGCGCTGACGGAACTGGCCCGTATCGCGCTGAAGCGCCAGACCAGCCACCGCGTGGCCCCCAGCGGCACCCTGCGTGCCGTGCTGCTGGCGCCCGAGTTCGAGGAACAGCTGCGCGCAGCCATTCGCGTCAGCAACGGCCAGCAGTCACTGGCACTCGACCCGCAAGTTGCCCAGGCCACGATGCTGCGCCTCACGCAGGCGGTGCAGGCTTGCGGGCCCGCTGCCCTGATCACCGCCGTCGATGTGCGCCGCCACGTGCGCAAGCTGATCGAGATCGACTGCTTCGACACACCGGTGCTCAGCTACCACGAACTGATGCCCACGCTGCAACTGCACGTGCTGCAGCGGGTGGGGCTCGAAGACACCGTCCAGCTCGAAGCCGCCTGAACCCCACAAGCACCTCGTCATTCGAACTCGCACCCTCTCACACCAAAGCGCCATGTCAAGCTCAAGCCTGCCCACTGCCTCCAAAGCCCCGCGACTACGCTCGCGGCTGTCTTCGGTCCTGTTGGCCGGCCTGAGCTGCCTGGCGCTGGGTCTTCCAGTGAACGCAACGGCAGCACCCATACCCTTCGCCGAGCGTGAGGTCCAGCTCACCGCGAGAGAACTTCCAGTGGCCCGGTTCCTGGAAGACCTGTTCGGCCTGATCGATGTACCGGTGGTGGTGAGCGACAAGGCCCGCGGCGCCGTCAACGGCAATTTCCGCGGCGATGCCTCGCGCGTGTGGGCCAGCATCTCGCGCAGCTTCAACCTCGTGGGTTACTACGATGGCGCGGTACTGCATGTGGTGACACCCGGCGAGCTGAGCACGCGTACCCTGCCCCTGGGCGCCGGCGTGGCCGACCGCATCCTGCGGCTGGCGCGCGAACTGCGCATGATCGATGCCCGCCATAGCCTGCGCGCCACGGCCGAAGGCACGCTGGTGGCCACAGGCTCGCGGCGCTTCATCGAACAGGTCGAGGAACTGGCACGTGGCCAGGCCGCCGCCAGCGTCGCCAGGCCACCGGCGGGCTTCGACGTTCATTTCCTGCGTTACGCATGGGCGCACGACGTCTCGGTGGGTTTCGGCGGGCGCCAGGTGGTGGTGCCGGGGGTGGCCTCGATCGTTCGGGCATTGATGACAGGCCAGAGCAGCAGTCAGATCCAGGTGAGCCTGAACGAGCAGCGTCAGGCGCCGACCGTCCCCAAGCTGCGGGGGCAGGGGCTCATCGGGCAGACCAGCGCGCCAGCCGCTGCAGCACCGCCGGCCGGCAGCAGCAATGGCTCGGTGGCCGCGTTGCTGGCGGCCTATGCCGCGGACAACGCCCGCGGCGCAGGCGCCAGCAGCCCGGAGTCCGTGCTTCCCACGCCGGCCGCCGACCCGGCCATGGCGCGCGTGGAAGCTGACACACGGCTGAACGCGGTGATCGTGCGCGACGCACCTGAGCGGCTGTCGCAGTACCGGCAGCTGATACAGGCACTGGACGTCGAGCCCCAGGCGCTGGAGATCGAAGCGCGCATCATCGACATCGACACCGACCGCATGCGCGAACTCGGCATCAACTGGAGGCTGAACAGTTCGCGCGGCTCGCTGCTCTTCGGCAACGGCACCAGCAGCGACCTGCGACTGACGGGCAACACCCCGCCAGAACAGATCACGCCCACAGGCGCGGGTGGCTTTCTGTCGGCAGTGCTCGGCGGAGGTAACGAGCTCGCGCTGCGCATCAACGCCTTGCAGGAAAACGGCGCAGCGCGCGTGGTGTCCAGCCCGCAAGTGCTGACGCTGTCGAACGTCGAGGCCGTGTTCGACACCAGCCGAACGTTCTACGTTCGTGTAGCCGGTCGCGACGAGGTCGACTTGTTCTCGGTGTCGGCCGGCACCACCTTGCGCGTGACACCGCATGTCTTCCGTGATGGCAACGACGTCCGCATCAAGCTGCTGGTGGCCATCGACGACGGCAGCCTGTCGTCGGCACAGGTCGACCAGATTCCCGTGGTCGACCGCGCCACCATCAGCACCCAGGCCCTGATCTTCGAAGGCGAGAGCCTGCTCATCGGCGGCCTCACCAGGGAATCCAGCAACAGCGGCGTCACGAAGGTGCCTTTCCTGGGCGACATCCCCTTGATCGGCAATCTGTTCAAGAACACCAGCGAAGGCTCGCGCCGCACCGAGCGTCTTTTCCTCATCGCCCCGCGGCTGGTGCCGGCGCGGCGCACTGTCGTCGCACCGGCGGAACCCGGGGCTGAAGCGCCCGTCAGCGCGCCTTCCAACGCCACCCCGCCCCTGGCACCGTCCACCCCGCCACCGGCCGCCACGCCCTTGACCTGGGCCTGGCCGGCAACCACCGAAGGTACAGCATGACCACGCCACTGGCTCAGTCCCCCCGCGCAGAGACTCGCGAACTGCGGGTGCTGGAAGGCCCGCAGCAAGGCGCGACATTGCCGCTGCTGCCAGACCGCAGCTACAGCGTCGGCACAGGTGTCGGCGCCGACATCGTCCTGCGCCTGGCGCCAGGCTGCGCGGACGGAAGCGCCCACATCAGCCTGCGTCCCGAAGGGCTGCTGCTGCAGGCACAGGCAGGTGAGGTTCAGATCGGCGGCAGCGCACTGGCAGCCGGCGAGAGCCGGCTGTTGCCCTGGTCCACGCCATGGCAGCTGGGTGGCACGACTCTGGCTGCTTTCGCCGCGGGCGGCGCCGAAACCGCGGCGGCGCCGGTGCCCCCGGCGCCGCCACGGCCGGCCTTGGCCCCCAGCCCGACCCCGGCGCGCCTGCGCGGCTGGGGCCGGCGCCTGGCCACAGGAGGGGGCGCGGTGGTCGTGGCCTCGCTGTCGATGTGGGCCATCGCCACGGCCATCGCACCCACCTCTCCCCGGCCCGAAGCCCTGGCCCAGCGAGCACAGGCCACTCTGCACGCCGCAGGCATGACCGCGGTCACCGTGTCCATGCCCACGGGCCAGGGGGACCCGGTCGTCGAAGGCTACCTGGACACCCATGCCCAGAGAACCCGCGCCGAGAGCCTGCTCGCCGCGCAGGGGCTGAAGCCGCGGTTCACGGTCTGGATCAACGAGAACCTGGCGCAGGCCGTGCAGGACGTCTACCGCGTTCACGGCATCAGTGCCGAAGTGCAGACCCTGGGGCCGGGACGCGTGCGGGTGAACACCGCTCTGGCCGATGTGACCGCCTTGCAGAGCGTCGAGAAAAGCGTGCGCCGCGACGTGCAGGGACTGAACCAGCTGGACACCCGAAACAACCCACCGCCGGACGTCCCCAGCCCCGTGCCCAGCCTCGACGACCCCGGCAAGCGCGTGGCGTCGATCGTGGCGGCCGATGAACCCTACGTCGCCACACAGGATGGCACTCGCTACTTCATCGGTGCACTGCTGCCCACCGGCCACCGCATCCTGGCCATCGCCGATGGCCGTGTCGAATTGGAACGCGAGGGCCAGAACACGGCCCTGGTCTTCTGATGCCCCTGCCCTTCCTTCACTGTTTCCCAACCACCCACTGGAGCATTTCATGAGCAACAGCATCAATCCCCTGAGCCTGGTCGCCGCTGCCCCCACCAGCACGTCGTCCAGCAGCGGCAGCAAATGGTTCGAACTGATGGCCGAGGCCTGGGGCAAGACCCTGGACGCCAAGGCAACCCAGATGGAGCAGACCGCGGCGCAGATCAGCGGCGGCGACGATCGCCCGGCCACCATCACCCAGCTGTCGGCCCAGTCGCTGCAGATGGGCTTCCTGTCGCAGAGCGCGCATACCGGCATCTCGTCGGTGGGCTCGGCGCTGGAAACCATGGCCCGCAAGCAGTAAGCAGGGAGCAACGCCATGACCAGCTTCAGCGCAGCTGTCGCACCGCCCGTGGCGCCCGGCCAGGGCGGCACACCCGTCCAGGGCACACCCTTGCAGGTGGGCTACGGGGCATCGCTGACCGACCTGTCCGCCTTCAATCAGGCCTTGGCCGGAGCCGGCCAGCGCCTCGAAGCACGGCCGGTTTCGGCGCCGAACGCCGCGCTCGAGGCGGTGTTCAGACCCCTGGAGCAGATCAACACCGAAGCCGCACAGCTGTCGCAGCACGCCCAGGCAGCGATGCAGGCCGGCACTGATCTGACACCCGGCGAGATGGTGATGCTGACGGTGAAGTGCCACGAGTTCATGTTCCACAGCCAGCTCACCGCCAACGTGGCGAACCGCGCCTCCGACGGGCTGCAGCAGCTGTTCAGGCAGCAGGCTTGAGATGCAGCCCCCAAGCCGTCAGACCTGGCCCGCAGGACCGCTGTCGCCCGCTGGACTGCAGGGGGTAGCCCCTGAGCGCGCGACAGCCGCTGCGAAAAAGTTCGTACTGCTCTTCTGCGCCGTGGCGCTCGTCGGCTGCTCGCAGCAGGAGCTTTACGGCCAGCTCAGCGAAAGGCAGGCCAACGAGATGGTGGCGTTGCTGCGCAACCAGGGCATTGACGCCGACAAGCAGCGCGGCAAGGAAGGCCAGCAGTTCGCACTGATGGTGCCTGCCAGCGGCTTTGCCCGCGCCGTGGAACTGCTGCATGGGGCAGGCTACCCGCGCGAAGAACACGACACGCTCGGCGGCGTGTTCAAGAAAGACGGCTTTGTCACCACGCAGTTGGAAGAGCGGGCGCGCTTCATGCACGCACTGGCCCAGGAGCTGGCCACCACCATCCAGAGCATCGACGGCGTGGTGCTGGCGCGCGTACATCTGGCCGTGCCCGAAAAGAGGCGCTTCACAGAAAAACCGGAAACCTCGGCGGCGTCGGTGTTCATCAAGCACCGGCCGGGGATGGACCTGAGCCCGCAGCTCGGGTCGATCAAGGCGCTGGTGGTGAACGCGATCGAAGGCTTGCCTTATGAATCGGTCACGGTGGTCACTTTCGCTGCCGAACCCTGGGTTGGCAGCGGGTTGAATGCCCGCAAGGACGAACCCGCACTGCTGGCCGGCCTGAGCCTGCCACTGATGGCAGCGGCGGGCCTGGGCGGCACGGCGCTGCTGGCCGGCGCAGCGCTGTGGGGATGGCAGCGGCGGCGGCCCGCGACCGAACTCGATTCCGACCCGGGATCCGATGAATACAGTGGTGGCGGCCCGGGTTCCGCACTATCAGCTGTGGTTCGTTCCGGCCTGCCCGTTTCCCGTCACCGTGACCATGCCTGAACACACCCACCGCGCTGCACCCGCGCACCGGGCTGTCGGACCCGGGCTGCTGGCCGCCCAGCGCATCGTGCACGTGGCCGAACTGGCCGCCACCGCTGGCCATGTCCGCCTGGGCTGGGCCAGTCTGCGTCAATGGCCGGAATGGGCCGGGCCCGACCAGCCGCCCCTGCCCTGGCTGCGCACCCTGGGCGCCTGCTGGCATGCCGCGGAATTGCAGCAGTGCATCGACGGCGCGCGCTTGAACAGCCTGTGCGAAGACCTGGGCCCACAAACCCTGCAGGCGGTGCTGCAACTGGACGGCATGGATCTGGCCGGAATCGATCCCCCGCAAACACTGCCGCCGGCAGGCAGCACCGGCGACTGGCGGGACACGCTGGCCGCCCACGGCCGCAGCGTCGCCCTCGCAAGCATGGCCGACCCCGACCTGCGCCCGGCCGTGGCGGCCGTGCTGGGCTGGCTGGAAGCCCCTGCGCATATTCCAGTGGCGCTGTCTCAGCGCTGGCTGGCCGTTGCCCACCACGCACGCGGCTGAGACCGCTCAAACTCGACGTCAGCCGCCTGACCACCATGATGACCGCCACTTCCTGGCCATCTTCGCAGCCCGCCGAAGCAACGCCATTCTTGCTGCTGCATGCCGACCCGAGGCTGTCACTTGCCACCGACAAGCTGCTGCTGCCTCCCGAGCAGGCCCCGGCCTTCGCCGATGCGCTGGCACTGGCCGAAGCCCTGGGCCGCTTGCGCGACGATGAAGAGTCCCGTATCCAGGCTGCTGTTGCCGCCGGTCGCGCCCAGGGCATTGCCGATGGGCTTGCGCAGGGGCGGCTTGAAGCGCAGCAGGCGGCGGCGACCCAGATCGCCGACACAGCTTTGGCGCTGGCCACGCGGGCTGAGGCGGACCACCGGGCACTGGAGCAGCAACTGGTGGCCCTGGCCTTGCTGGTGGTGCGCCGCATCGCATCCAGCCTGGCGCCGGAAGCGGTGCTGGCAGCGCTGGCGCGGCAGGCCCTGGAGCACCTGGCCAGCCAGCGGAGCGGCACTCAAGCCACCGAGTCCGATGTCCCGGCCTGGCGGGGCTGCCAGTTGCGTCTGTCCCCTGCACTGCTTCCGGCAGTACAGGAACAGCTGGGCGACACTCCAGGCCTGCGGCTATTGGCCGACGACAGCCTGGCGCCGCTGGACTGCGTGCTCGACACGCCCGCTGGCCGCCTGCTGGCCGGGCTGGACACGCAATTGGACCGTGTGCAGGCCCGCCTGGCGCAACCCGACCGTAGCCCTGCGGTCACATCACCATGACAGGACCCTGCACTCCAGTCGCAGGGCAGGAAGCGCCGGCGTCCGCGCTGTCGCCAGAGGCAGCCTCGCCGTCGTCGCATTGGCGCCGCCTGCTGGCCGATGCCCAGCCACTGGTCGAACGCGGCCGCGTGGTCCAGGCCTTCGGCACCACCTTGCACGTCAGCGGGCTGACAGCACGCATCGGCCAGCCTTGCCGCATCATCGACCCACAGCACCCGCAGCACACCGTGCTGCGCGCCGAGGTGATTGGCCTGGCCGATGGCCACGCCATCCTGGCGCCGCTGGGAGACCTGCGCGGAGTGGGCGTGGGGGCCGAGGTCGAACTGCTCGACAGCGCTGCGCGCATCCCCTGCGGGCGCGGTCTGCTCGGCCGCGTCGTCGACGCCTGGGGCGAACCGCTGGACGGCAGGCCGCTGCCCCCAGGCCTGCCGTGGCAGCCCCTGCGCGGCGCCAGCCCCAATCCGATGGCCCGCACGCCCGTGCGCCAACCGTTTGCCACCGGCGTGCGCGCCATCGACGCCGCGCTGACGGTGGGCGTGGGCCAGCGCGTCGGGGTGTTCGCCATGGCCGGCGGTGGCAAGAGCACGCTGCTGTCGATGCTGGCACGTGGCGCGCTGTGCGACGTCAACGTCATCGGCCTGATCGGCGAGCGCGGGCGCGAAGTGCGTGAATTCATCGAAGACGGCCTGGGCCCCGAGGGCCTGGCGCGTTCGGTGGTGGTCGTGGCCACGTCGGACCGTCCGGCGCTGGAGCGCGTACGTGCTGCCGAAGCGGCCACTGCGCTGGCCGAAGGCCTGCGCGCCGAAGGTGCGCAGGTGCTGCTGATGATGGACAGCGTGACGCGTTACGCCCGCGCGCTGCGCGAAGTGGGCCTGGCCGTGGGCGAGCCGGCGGTGCGCCGTGGCTACCCCCCCAGCGTGTTTGCAGAGATGCCCCGGCTGTTCGAGCGCGCCGGCAACGACGCCGTCGGCGCCATCACCGCGTTCTACACCGTGCTGGCCGAGGACGAGGACGGCAGCGACCCGGTGGCCGAGGAAGTTCGTTCCATCCTGGACGGCCACATCGTGCTGAGCCGGGCGCTGGGCGCGGCCGGCCACTACCCGGCAATCGACGTGCTTGCCAGTGCCAGCCGGGTTTTCCAGCGCGTCACGGCACCCGGACACCAGACGGCGGCACGTGAACTGCGCGCCTTGCTGGCCCGCCATGCCGAAATCAAGTTTCTGCTGCAGGTGGGCGAGTACAAGCCCGGCAGCGACGCCATGGCTGACCGCGCGATCGAACGCATGCCTGCCATCGACACACTGCTGCAGCAGCACCCCGATGACAGCACGCCGCTGGGCGAAACGGTCGCCCGGCTGCAGGCGCTGATGGCATGAGGACCCGCCACGAAAGCCTCTCGTGATGAACCCACCCGGAAAACCGCGATGACTCCCGAACGCCGCCACCTCGACCAGGCCGCGCAGCTGCTGCGACTGCGCGAACTGCGCCGCAGCCAGGCCGAAACCCAGGCCCGCCAGGCTCGCCAGGCGCAGGCCGCTGCACTGGCCGCCGCGCAGGCTGCACAGGCTCTGGTCGCAGCCCAGCAGGACGCACGCCTGGCCCTGCTGCAACAGATGGCTGAGGGCAGCCTTTTGCTGCGCTGGGCGGCGCAGGCACAAGCCCGACGGGATCTCGTCGAGGACCGCCTGGAGCGTGCCGAATACGCCTTGATCGACGACGAGGAAGCCCTGCACACCGCAGACCACCATCTGGATCAGGCCAGCGCCGCACTGCGCAGCGCCTGGGCCAGAGACGACGCCGCCCAGAGTGCGCTGCAACGCGCCCGCGGGCAACTGGCCGCCGCCGACGAACGCCGTGCCGAACGAGAAGATCCCTGCCCGATTGCCCTGCCACCTGGAGCCCAGCGATGAACCCCAAACCCCCACGCACCGTTTTCCTAGTCGACGACAACGCCGACTTCCGCCACAGTGCCCAGTGGTGGCTCAGTGGCGCCGGCTACCGCGTCTGCGACTTCGGCGATGCCGAATCAGCGCTGAACGCACTGCACGCACTGGCCGCCGACAAGCCCGAGGAACTGCTCAGCGCCTGCCTGCTGCTGGATGTGCGCATGCCCGGTCTGAGCGGGCTGGACCTGCATGACCGCCTGGCTGCCGGCGGGCTGGCGATGCGCGCCACCCTGCACGACGGCTTCTCCACCGCGCCAGGCGCTGCCCCGCCGCTGCCAGTGGTCTACATGACCGGCCATGGCGACGTGCCGCTGGCCGTGGCCGCGATGCAGAAGGGTGCGGTCACGCTGCTGGAAAAACCTTTTGCCGACGATGCGCTGGAGCATGCGCTGGAGCGCGCCTTCGCCGCCGCGGAGTCGGCCTGGGCGCGCGCCCAGATGGAGGCCGCGTTCCGCGACAGCCCGCCGGTCACCGCAGTCGCGCCGGCCCGCGCCGAAGCCGAAGCCGATCCCGGCTGGCACATGCCCCCCGACCCCGGCCATGCCGGGCGTCTGGAGTATCAACGCCGGCTCGAGACCCTGTCACGCCGGCAACGCCAGGTGATGGCGGGCATCGTCGCCGGCAAACTGAGCAAGCAGATTGCCTTCGATACCGGCGTCAGCGGCAAGACAGTGGAATTCCATCGCAAGTGCCTGATGGACAAGATGCAGGCGCGCAATGCGATGGAACTGGTGCGGATGGCCATGCGCGAGAGCGTCGAAGACGACATGGGACTGGCGGCATAGCGCGAACCAGGCACGCTCCCCCGCCCGACTCCGGGCCGGTTTCAGCGGTCGGGTGCGACAGTGCGGAAACGCCTGCCTTCCCAGACCCAGTGCGTGGGTGCCCCGCTGGCGTGCCCCGCCGCTTGAACCCGCACACCGCGACGTGGGAGCAGATAGTCCAGATCCGGGTCGAAGCCTGGCATGACGCTGTCCGACACGTCGATCCAGGCCGCCGCATCATCCCCCGACTGGCGCATGTACCAGGTGCGCTGGGTGTCCGGCCAGCGCTTTTGCACCGCCAGCATCCAGCCCCCGTCGGCGTGCCGGAACAGCGCGGCCTGATAGCCAGGCAGGCCGGCGTCACCGCGGATGTCGAGGAAGCCGTTGGCGCTGTCATAGGTCTCGAACGCGGGGTGACCAGGCAACAGACGCTGCAGTCGCTCCAGCGCCGTCAGTTCGACCTGGGGCCACGGCAGGCTGGCGAACAGCTTCGCCAGGCGGCCAGGCACTGCCGGCAGCAGGCCGCTGTAGGCGGGAGCCAGCACTGCGCGGGCTGCTACCGCATTTGGGACGTCGCGCAGCAGTTCGCCCAGGGCGGGCATGGGCTGCACGCCACCAACGACACTGCGAAAGACGCTGCCAGCATCTTCCCGTGCACCGCCTGCAGGCGCAGGACGGCTGAAGGTTTCGAGCACCACGATGTCGCGGCTGAGCGCCGGCCCCACCGCCAGCACCGCACGAACTTCGACGTCCATGCCGAAGTCGGCGTCGCGCGGCTCGCGCAGCCACAGCCAGCGCTGCCGGCGGGGGTCATCGGCTTCGGGCGTGAGGTAAACGAGCGCATAACCCCCATCGGCACCGCGCCAGGCCAGGAACTGGCCACTGGCATGAGCGCCGAAGGGCAGGGTTTGCGGCCCGTGCAGCAGCCGGGCGCCGGCAGGCAGCACCTGTGGCAACCATTGACTGACAGGCGCGGCCAGGTCCAGCGACAGGCTGCGGGGTGGATCTGGCTCAAGCGCTTCGGCGCGCGCCACGGCCAGCCAGAGCGCCAATCCGAGCAGCGCGAGCGCAGTGCCGCGCAAGGCGAACCACCGCGGCGGGCGAAACAGCAGGTTCATGCCGCGACGATAGAGCCGCGACGCCAGCCGCGGTCTGATGTGTGTCACCGGCTGAAACGTGCGTAGGCCTCGGCCATGCGGGTGTCGTACTGGTTGGCGGCGTAGCCCGAGCCGTTGTAGGCCGCAGCGAAGCTGGCCCAGTCGTGATTGCGCAGCGCAGTCTGCATTGCCGGGTGCGCCTGGATGAAGCTGACGAAGGCATCGAGTTGCCGGCCTTCGTTTTGCTGCATGCCGGCCACGAAGTCGCGCACGTTGGCGTAGCCTGCGGCCTGGTGGTTGAACCCCATGATCTGGAACCGGCCCCAGGAAGCCGACTGCAGCGCCACGTCGCCGTTCAGCGCCATGGCCTCGCTCAGGCGCGTGTACTCCGCTGCACCGCCTTGGTACAGGTCGCGGTTCCAGCGCGGGCTGGAGATGCCAGGGTGGCTGCGGTCGTACTGGCCGCCAGTGCGGTCGCTGAACTGATGCGCTTCGAACAGGATGCGCGGTCGGCCGTCGGCCAGGAAACCGGTGCGCGGGGCTTCGACCTCGGCCACGGCGCGAATCGCGGCCACTTCCACGCCCAGGGTGCGCGCGGCGCGCTGCCAGTCGGCTTGAGTCAGGCCTCGCGTCGCCGCCTCGGCGGGCGCTGCAGGGGCCGCCGGTGCTTCGGTGCCTAAGGCTTCGCTGGCGGTCAGACGGGCGGTGTTCACGACAACGCTGCGCACGCTGTTCTGGTTGCCCAGTGCTTCGAACAGTCGCGCGTGCTCTGCGGGGGGAAGGGTCAGGCAGCCGGCTGAGCCCGTGTTGTTCTGCCCGCCGACGTGGATGTGCATGCCATAGCTGCCGCGCGCCGTCGTCACGCCATCATCGAACCGCCCGTTGTGGTTCGTGTCGCGCTGTGTGACCTGGTCGTTGCCGGCCATCAGGGCCACCGCGCCCGCGAAGTTGCCGCGGGTGAAACGGTAGGTGCCATCCGCCAGCCGGCCCTGGTCGCCACGGCTGTCGCCGCCGTAGTTGCCGCCCACCGCGCGTCGCATGTACGGGCCGCCATCTTCGTACTGGCCCGAGGGTTCGGTGTTGGCGCGCAACTCCACGGCATGCTTGCTGCCATCGGCAGCTTGCCACAGCACGACCATGCGGTCGTCGTATTGGCCGCGCCCCTGGTTGATGCGGGTGTCGGTGTCGTTGCGCAGGCTCAGGATGACGCGTCGTCCGGCGGCCAGGTCGGCCTGGGCCGAGGCGTCGCCGAATTGCTGCAGTTGTGCGGCGTACAGGTCGAAGCGCTGCGCCTCCGTCAGGCCCCGGGTGTCGGGCAGCTGGCCCGGGACAACGCGGCCAGCCGTGGCCGCTGGTGCGTCGGAATCAGCGGGGACGGCAGGGCTGATGGGCGTCGAGCCCGGGGTCTCGCCCACCGGCGCTGGCGCTGCCGGAATGCGAAGCACGTCGCCTGGGAAGATGAGGTTCGGGTTATCGATGCCGTTGGCGCGGATCAGTGCGTCCAGCGCCACGCCCTGGCGGCTGGCAATCTGCCCCAGCGTGTCGCCCGGGCGCACGGTGACATGCCGGTCTGCTGAGGGCAGGTTGATGCGCTGGCCGATGTCGATCCGGTCGGGGTTGGCGATCTGCGGGTTGGCGGCCAGCAGCGCACCCAGGCTGACGCCGTGGCGGGCTGCGATGCCGCTGAGCGTGTCGCCACGCTCGACGCGAACGCTGCCACCGCTGGTCGCGAAGGAATCGTTCGCGAAAGGGCGCTGTTGCGCGGCGATGGAACTGAGGGCTTGAAGGCTCATCGGGCGGCTCCGCCAAAGGAAGTCGCCCAGCGTAAGCAGCACGACCCGCCCTGGACACTGAGGATCGGCCATAGGGTGGTGTGACCATCGGTGTCAACACGTGGCCTGCAGGCCTCGCGCAAGCCTGGACGGTCATCAGACCCTAGGCAAACTCCCAGGGTCAGGGGCACAAAGCCGTAACCATCCGAAAGCGGGCCTGGGCAAAGCCTGGTGGATGGGCAAGCATGTATGGCTTTTCAGGAGCAAGCATGCCCGACGAACCTGTCTTCAAGCCCCGCAAGCTGTTGGCCCAAGCGGCTCTGTGCCTGCTGCTGGCCGCCTGCGGCGGGGGTGGTAGCGAAACCGGGGGCAGCACAGCCGCGCCCAGCCCGACACCGCCCGTCAGCCCAAGCCCCAGCCCCAGCCCCAGCCCCAGCCCCAGCGCGGCACCCACCGGTCGCCTATGGCACAACAACTACGCACTCGACTTTGCCGATGGCACGCAGGTGGCGAATCTGAACAACAGCCCATCGACCGTCGCCGACATCGATCGCTTCGCCGTGCCCTGGCCCGACGGCACCCAGTACGTGCTGACCGACTATCGACCCTCGCGCCGCGAAACCACCATCACCGTGAAGGAGACTGGCACGCGGCGAACCCTTTTCGAGCTTGTCTATGACGGGTACGCCACGTCACCGCAGCCTTCGCCGGTGAGCAAGGAAGTCTTGCTCATGACCGTCGGCAACAGCATCACCGACCCCGCCGACTACGCTTTCATCAACCTGCGCACCCGCAGCCTCTTCGACCGTTTCCCTGCAGCCACAGTCAGCGCCGACTGGATGCCCGACGGGCGCTACCTGCAATTGGCCACCAGCGGCCAGATCTCGCTGGGCACGCCGGGTGGCGCCCGCGCGCCAGCCGGCAGTTTCAATCTGCAGGGTCGCAGACTGGGGGCAGTGCGGGTCAACGCCCAGGGCACACAGTTCATCGTGACACTGACCGACAGCAGCGGCGCCCTCACTCGGAGCGACCTGTGGGTGGCCCAGGTCGACGGCAGCAATGCAGGGCGACTGACCCGCACCGACATCACCAGCTACGGCCACTGGTCACCCGACGGGCGGCACATCGCATTCGACGCCGACACGGGCTCGGTGTGCAACAACGCAGGCTGTCTCGGCAGCTGCGAGATCTGGTACGTGGACAGCAGCGCCAGGAATGTCGACCCATTGCCCTCGTTCCCTGGCCCGGCATCGGCTTTCCAGGTGCGCGACCGGAGCGGGAGCACCCGTCGACTGGGTTGCGAAGTCCTGGCCTGGTTGCGCTGATGCCCGTCAAAACCGGCGGCAGGGTCCGTACGGCCTGAGCCGACCCTGGGGTCGCACCTAGGGTGCCATGACAGTTGGAAGCCAGAAATCAGCGGCACCCTAGGAACGATCACAGGTAGGCAGCCGGCATCGAAGCGGGTTCAATCCATTCCATCGGTTGCGGCTTTCAGACACCCGGTCGAAGCGACAAGCAGCGATAGCGGCGGCAAGTTGATGCAAGGGCCGAGAGCCCGGCAGACAGCAAGCCAGACATCTGATCAATCTTTGAAGGAGAGAGTCATGAGTGGAGCACTGAACAGCGTCTTTGGTGGTGGCAACGTCTTCGGCGCGCTGCTGAGCATCGCCAGCATCGCCTTTCCGCCGATGGCCCTGGCAACGTCGTTGTCCAACATGGTCACACAAGCCATCGGTCAGGCTCTGACGGGTGCGGTATCGCAACTCGTCCAGAACGGCATGCCCCGCTTCCTGGGCGAAGCCATCAAGCAGATGATCCAGGACGTCCTGCCGAAGCTCACCCAGCCCAGCGACAACCAGGCCGACGAGGCGGTTCAGAACAACTTCCAGTCAGATATCCAGGACCTGACCCAGGAACTGATGGAAGCGATCATCAAGAGCGCTCAGGCCATCATGCAGCAGGACAAGGGCGACGGCAAGTCTGGCGGCACCGCCAAGGGCTCCAAGCCTGCCGTCAGCTGGCTGGAGGCGATTGCCTTGGCCATGGGCGAGGCCGCCGGCAACAAGGCTGCCAAGATGGTGGAGCTCAGCAACAAGTTGGCAACCCTGTCCTCAGCCGGTGGCGGCGAGAAGGCGCAACAGAAGGCGGCCAAGGAGATGAATGCGGTGAATGCGCAGTTCCAGGCAACTGCGCAGGAATACAACATGCTTCAGACCGCATTCTCGACGGCGATCAAGGCCATCGGTGAAGGCCTGTCGGCCATGGCTCGCAAGCAGTAATAACCTTCAGTCGGGCATCGCCTGCGGCGGAGCATCCGTGCTCCGCCGCAGGCTTTTTCGTCGTCCGATCACCCCCTTCGATATACAGACCGCCGCATTCAGTCACACCATCCTGGCCCTGCTGGCCTAGGATGCTGTCCTCTAGCGGGAGACACTCGTCATGTTCAGCCTACTCGCCCGGCTTTTCATCCTCGGCGCCTCGGCACTGGGCTGCGCCACAGTCATGGCCCAGATGTTCAGTCCTGGCTATGCCCTCAGCGGCGCGCCCATGTCCAACTTCCTCAGCACCAGTTACCTCACGCAAAGCGTGAGCAACAGCCTGGCCAGTCCGTCCGAAGGGAAATCCGAGCGTCGGGCGGCGCCCGGATTGCGCCCGTTCAAGGAAGGCGGCTTGTCTGCCGACCTGAAGGCGCGCACTGCCGGCCCCAGCCTGATGCCCGCGCGGATGGCTCAGCACTATCCGGCGCAGCAGCGCCCACAGGCCCAGGCACTGTTCGAAGACCTGCTGGCGCGATATGCGCAGGTCGAAAGACAGTTCGAAATTCCGCGCGGCGACCTGCCCGGTGCAGTCGCCGCCTTCCTGGCCGGCAGTTGGATGGGACTGCATAACGCCGACTTCCCGGATGCACAGTTCCGACCGGTCGTCGAGCAAATGCGATCGATCCTGGCGAACAACCCGCAGCTGCAGGCGGCAGCCGACACCGAAAAGCGCGAGATGTACGAGCAGATGGCCATCCTGGGCATGCTGATGGCCGGAACCCAGATGGGCCTGAAGCAGAAGGCCGACGCCGCCATCGAGCGCAACATGCGCGTCACCGCACGCGCTTACCTGGAACAGTTCCTGAAGACCGATGCCGATCGGGTGCATATGACCGCTGCAGGCCTGGTGCTGCGATAGCAGTGACAAATTCTGAAACATCCCTCGGACCGATCCCAGGTGGGCAGCCAACCCGACACCCGCTAGGGTTGCAGCCATGCTGCCCACCACCCCCGTCGCCCTCGCGTTCGCCAACACACTGGCGCCACGCACGCCAGCGCTTCGCGCGCCCGAACCCGCGCAGGTGCTGCAGCACCTGGCCGCACTGACACAGCTGCTCACACCCTGGGACCTGCAAGCACTGGGCATCTGGGCCGACGCGTCCGAGCGCTACGGCATGCGCCGCGTCCATGCGCACGACGGCAGCGGCCTGCCCGACGGCCAGATCGTCGTCCATGAGTCGCCTGCTGGCGGTCACCGGGCGCTGCTCTGGTGCATGGACACATCGCCACGCTGCCAGGTCTGGGTCGACGGCCAGGCGCTCGATGTGCCGCTGCAAAGCAACGGACAACCCCTGACGCTGCTGCCCGGTCACTGGGCCGGCGAGGACTTTTTCTGCCTGGCAACGCTGGTCGACGATGCTTCAGGCCCAGCGGCCAGGCCCGCGGACCTGGCTGCCGCTGGCGACCCAGCGTCAGGCACGTCGCGCGGCCTCTGGGTGGGCCAGGTGTCCACGGGCCTGCACTGGCAGCTCCACCCGGCGGCCGACGAGCACTGGCCGTCGCCCTGGGCCCGTTGGGTGGCTGGCGCCGGACTTCGCGTCTGGGCCGACAGGCAGAGCGAAAGCTCGGCGCCGGCGCGCCAACTGGCGCTGGACTCACAACGCTGGACATGACGGGCATCGACTGGGTCTGCCAGACGCCCCGCCTGCGGTTGCGCCGCTTCACTGGCGGCGACCACGCGCGGCTGGTGGCCATGCACCGCGAACCGCGGCTGCGTGCCCTGCTGGTCGACGACTTCGACCTTGATCAACCGGAACGCAGCTGGCAGTTCCTGGCCGGGCTGGCCGATGTGCAGGCAAGGCATCCTGGCCTGGGCATCTGGCATACCGAACGCTGGCTGGCACCCGACCCCGCCACGCTTGCTGAAGCGCAAGGCGCAGTCGGCCGCGGCGAGATCGACGCCGGTGCGCTGCAGTGGCTGCAACAAGGCCAGTGGGACTTCTGTGGCTGGTTCAACCTGATGCCGATGCCCGAACACCCGCAGCGCGTGGAGATCGGCTGCCGCCTGCTGCCATCGGCCTGGGGCACCGGACTCGCCCTGGACGGTGGCGAAGCCTTGCTGGAGATGGCCTTCGGCCCGCTTCAGCTGGACGCGGTGTGGGCGGTGTGCCACCCGCAGCACCGATCGGTGCACGTGGTGCTGGCGACCCTTGGCTTCACGGCGCTGGGCCTGGGTCCCTATTGCGGCCAACTGGCCTCGCTGCACAGGCTCCATGCGGTCGATTGGCCGGAGGTGCAGCAGCGGCCGCGGCGGCAGCGCCAGCGGCTGGCGGCCCAGGCGCAGCGGATGCCCACGACGCTCGAAACCAGCGTCTGATTGCATTCGGACACACCTGCCCAGGGGCCGATCCCAGGTTGCCAGCGCCCTGGTGGCGCTGTGAACTCCGGGGTGACTGCCATGACCATGATCATTTCAAACCCGACGCACTCTCCAGACGTGGCCAAGCAGGCCGAGCCCGGCCCTGCAACTGCTGGCGCTCGCGAGCATTTCGGCCTCAGGCCGCCGGCCGACCCAGCGTTGCGCGAGGCATTCGAACGTGCGCTGGCTCGGCCACCCCAGGCCAGCCCAGACGAGGAAGCGCCGCTGTTGGAAACAGCGGCGCAGCCGTTGGCCACCGTGGGCGTACCCCAGGCCAGACTGCGCCCCCCGACGCCTGACGAACTTGTCTTCGTCAGCAGCCAACCCGTTGAAAGCGCAGGCCGGAGCGTCCTCGGCCCAGGCCTCGAAGGGGCCACCTCGACCGTTGCGGGCAGACAGCCAGCGCCAGCAGTGCTGGGCGCAGCGCTGTCGGCGCTGACCATGCCTGCGTCGCCTGAAGGCATTCAGCATTGGCAGTTCAGCTTTTCGCAGCCTGGTTCGGCAGTCAGCGGCGTGACGCTGACAGCGCAGCCTGAATCGCCCTGGCAGGTACAGGTCACGCTGCAGAACCATGCGCTGTCGCTCAGCCAAGGGCGTGAACGCGGTGCACTCGACGCGCGGCTGGGTGAACTGCGGCAGCGCTTGCTGGCGCGGGGCGCAGCCATCGGCGACATCGAACTGCGGGACCCGTTCGACGACCCTCAACGCCGATGAGCTGCCCCAGCAGCTCGACTTTCGCCCCTACCCCGGACTGTCCGATGCCCGACACCCCAATTCCCCAAACGCCGACGTTCGACAACCCTGTGGTCGACACCACCTTGCAGCCCCTGGCCCGCGAAATGTCGCAGCTGGTGCAAAGCGCCATGGCCAGGACCTTGCGCGATGCGGCGGCAGTCGACACCCAGATCCCCCGCCTGCGAACACCCCGGGCGAAGCAGGCCGCCAGCGCCAGCGCTCCAGGGCCAGGCGTGCTGGCCCTGGCGGCGTTGAATCCAGGCGACGCCGCCGCACGCCGCGAGGCGCAGGCGCTGTACGGTCGCTGTCTGCAGCATTACCGGCGGCATGTGCAAGCCCAGCTGGAAGGCGGGGTTCACACGCAAGACGACCTGGGCATCGCCGCCGCGTTCTTCGTTCTGGCCAATCTGGGCGCCTGCCAGGACAGGGAGCCTGACGTCGCGGCGCTGCCTGCTGTCGAAAGGCAACTGCGCAGCCTGCTGGCGCAAACCACGGCCTGGCGGCAGCTGGGCAGCGCCGAGCGACAGTCGCTGTTCGAACAGTTTGCACTGCTCGGCGTGCTGGTGAACGAATCGCGGGTGGCCTCCCAACAGCAAGGGCCGGCCGCCAAGTCGCATGTCCAGCGCGCCGCGCGCGGGTACCTGCAGCAGTTACTGGGCCTGTCGCCCGACCGACTGAGTGCGTCGACCCAGGGCCTGACCGTGCTGGACAAACTGCACTGAAACCCCGCGAGGCCTGGACGCTGCCGGCTCACCCTTGGACATCCGCATCGCTCCCGTGACGGGCCCGACAGGCACGATGGGCCTGGGCATGGGCCTGCCAGCCCCGGGTTCCATGCCCGCTCCGACCGCTGAGACCTCGCACCCGACCAGCCCGCCCTCCGGCAGCGCCACGGCCATCCTGGCCGGGCTCAGCAGCCCCCTGGCCAATGCCGGACTGTTGCCGGCAGCAGCTGCCAGCGAGGTGGCTGTGGCGAACGTGACACTTTCGGCACGGCCCGACAACGGCGCCGCCACGTGGTCGGTCGCCGTCACCCCCCTGCTGAACCAGGCGCCGACTGTCGGCCGGGCCGAAACCCATTTGCACACGCAAATCGACGCCTCGCAGCTGGCCCAGCCCGCCGGCCATCACCACACCGAAGCTGGCGCTGCGCTGCCGCTGGCACCCGCCTGGGTGACGGCACTGCAGACGCCAGCGCCCCATCTTGGGCCGTTGCCGCAGGCTCACAGCGAGCGGCGTCAAGGGCGGGGCCAGCCCGATCGCGACCCGGCCGAAGCCCAGAGCGAAACCGCGCCGCAGGACACTGCACCCGAGCGGCCAGCGCAAGCATCGCCAGCAGATGAGGATCCTGCCCCGGCATCCTGGCCACCCTCTTTCGAAGCCCTGCTGCCGCCAGAGGTGCGCGCAGAACTGGCGCTCAGGCGCAGTGTGCTGGTGGTCGCGCCGCCCGGTGCCGGGCAGCGTGGGCTGCAACTGGCCTGCCTGGGTTTCGACAGCCGTGGGCAACCGGCCTGCCACCGCTGGGCCGTGCGCGGGGCCGTCGCGGCAACGGACCCGGGCTGCGACTGGGTGTTCTGGCGGGTGCGCCGCGAAGGCGACGATGGACAACGACCCCTGCTGCACGCGCGTTTGCTGCGGCCCAGCCAGACTGCAGCCAGCGGTCTGGTGCTGCGCGCCACTGCCACGGTGCTGCCGCCACCTTTGAGGCCGCCCGCACACGCCTGGCTGGACGTGCTGGAACCACAGCGACTCTGGCGCCACCTGGGCTCGCAGTGGACCCTTCTGCTGGCCTGGAGCCCGCATGCACTGCCCTTGAACACGCCTGCAACCCGACCATGAAGAAGACTGCACCGCATCCGACGAAGGCAGGAGCCCTGGCGCCGCCAGCCAGCGACGACAGTGCCCTCGCGCTGGCCCGTCACCTGCGCGACCGGGAAGAGCTGTTGTTCACTTCGCGCAGCATCAGCATCGGCGAAATGGCCAGCACGCTGGCGCACGAGATCAATCAGCCAGTAGGCACCATCGTCAATGTGCTGCGCGGTGTTTCGGCAAGGCTGGCGCGGCTGCCTGTGGCGCCAGAGCACGAGGCGCAGCTGAACGACCTGCACCAGGGCCTGAAACTGGCGCTGGATCAGGCGCAGTTCGCTGGCCGAATCGTTGGTCGAATTCGCGAATTCACACAGGCCCGACAGCCCGAGCACCGCCCGCTCGACCTGCGCATGTTGGCACTGGAATGCGTGGCGCTTCTGGATTGGGAGTTCACGCGCCAGGGTGTTCCGGTCGCCACCGAAATGCCCACGCCCTTCTGGGTTGTGGGCGACGCCGTGATGCTGCAGCAGGTGGTGGTGAACCTGCTGCGCAACGCATTGCAGGCCCATCGCGGCCTTCCGGCAGAGCAGGCTCGGGTGCTGTTGCGGCTGCAGGCCCTGGGCGACACTGAGGTCGAACTCACCATCATCGACCAGGGCTGCGGCATCAGCGCCAGCGCCGAGGGCAGCCTGTTCGTGCCTTTCCAGTCGAGCAAGCCCGACGGCATGGGCATCGGGCTGAACATCTGCCGCAGCTTCGTCGAGCTGCATCAAGGCCGGCTCTGGTTCACGAGCAACGAAGAACCGTCAGGCGGATGCACTTTCCACCTGGCATTGCGCAAGGCAACCCCGCAGGGCTGACGCCGGGGCGCTGCAGCCTTCAGCGCAGGCCGGGCGTCCAGCCCGGCCCGGCCCAGGCTGGCGAGGCCGCGGCTCCGGGAGCCGAAGGAAACCCTTGTCGGGCCGCCTGCAGGAACGCGTCGACCGGCACTGCCGCGGCCACGCCCGGCCGCCAGGCCTGGACCAGGGCGTCGAGGGCAGCACGGTCGCGCCGCGACCAGGCGCCTTCCAGCGGGTCGGCCGCCGCTGCTGCAAGCCTTGCGCGGTAGAGCGTGTGGGCCTGCGGGTCGTGCGCCATCAGGCCCAGCAGCGCGCGTGCCGCCTGATCGAAGCCGTTGGCTGACAGGCTGTCGTTGTGGCCGGGGTGCAGATACCAGGCACACAGGAATTCGATCGGTCCCTGCTGGCGTGTGGCCGCACCTGCGGCGGCACCCCAGGCTGTCTGGCGCCCTGACGGCAGACGGCCGCTGGCCAGTGCCTGGGTCAGCGTGCTGGCCACCGCCTGCTGGGCCAGCGCTTCGCCCTGTTCGCCCACCAGGCACAGCACACGCAGGAAGGCCGGGTAGAGCTGGTCGCCCAGGCCCAGGCACAGCTGTTCAAGCCAGCGCACACGCTCGCCCACGGGCAAGGTGCAGCAACCTTCCACCAGCGTCTGAGCTGCTTCCCACCAGTCGGGCAGTGGCCGCTGCGCCGGCGTCATGTCGGGCCCCGCGCGCCGAACTCGGGCTTGAGTTGTTTCAAGCCGTTTCAGGCCTTCAGACCGCTTCGGGCGACAGGCAGGCCAGGAAACGCTGGCACAAGGCCTGTGCGTCGCCGGCAGTCGGCTGCACGGGCGCACGCAGCACCTGCGAGCCTTCGACCAGGGGTTCGTTGAACCAGGCCGCAGCCTGGCGCCCTGCGCTGGCATCGGCAGTTGCTGCCGCCGTGGGCCAGCCCGAAGGGCCCAGGCCGGCGCCGCGCAAGGCGAGGGTGGGTGGGGACAAGGTGTTCATGACGACAAGCATAGACAACTGCAGAACCTGCCGCTACTGAGGATCGATCCCAGGGTGCGCTGTTTCAACTTCACCGGGGCACCCAGGCCTGCAGCGCCGGCAACAGCCCGGCAACAGCCGCTTCGATCTGGTCTTCGATGACCGTCACCAGCGGCACGAACAGCACCATCCAGACCAGCGTGGCGGCCAGGCCCTTGACCGACATCGAGACCGAGATCAGGTTGAGCTGCGGCGCGTAGCGGTTCACCAGGCCCAGCGCGAGGTCGATGACGTACAACACCAGGATGCAGGGCGCGGCCAGCATCAGCGACAACACCGCAAAGCTGGCAAAAGCCGCTTCGAAGATGGACAGGGTTTCGCGCGGCAGCGCCAGGCCGGGGTCCGAAAGAGGCCAGATCGCGAAGCTCTGGACGAGCACCGCCACGAACATCATGAAGCCGCCGCCGGCCATGAAGATGAACAGCGCCAGACGCGACAGCAGCGCACCCGACAGCGATGTCTGATGGCCCGACATCGGATCCAGAAGCTGCGCCATGGTGGCCCCGACCTTCGTGTCGACAATCTGCCCGGCGGTCTCGAAAGCCCACAGCACGGCACCCAGCAGCACGCCGAAGCCCAGGCCCAGCAAGGCCTCGCGCCCGAAGAGCTGCAACCACTGCCCTGCCGACCAGCTTTGCACCGGCACCACGGGCTGCACCGCCAGTGTGATGACGGCCAAACCGACGAAGATGGCATTGCGCACCATCGCCGGTACGGTTTCGGGGGCAAAGACGGGCAGCAGCAGAAAGGCCACGGCGAACCGGGTGCAGGCCAGGCCCACCAGCAGCGCCCGGTCACCCAGACTGGTGATGACCGTCAGTGTTTCCAATGGGCGAGCGCTTCCACCGGGGTACTCATCCTGAGCTTCATCAACGGGTACCGACGATGCGCGGGAAGTCGCTGAACAGGCGATCGCTGAATTGCAGCAGCGTTCCGCCCAGCAGCGAAGCCGTGGCGAACAGGGTCAGCACGATGGCCACCAGTTTCAGCGCGTACTGGAAGGTCTGTTCCTGGATCTGCGTGGCGGCCTGCAGAATCGCCACCAGCAAGCCCACCAGGGCCGCCACCAGCACCGGCGGGGCCGACAGCAGCAACACCAGCCACAGCGCCTGCAGCGTCAATTGCATGGCTTCGCTGCCGGCCATGTCAGGTCAGCCCGGATGTTGCGATAGACCCGAGTTCCCGCAGGAGGGGCAGCGAGAACAGCGAGCGTGTGGGCAGCATTTCAGTAGGACAGAACCAGGCCATGAGAGATCTTCACCCAGCCGTCCACCAGCACGAACAGCAACAACTTGAAAGGCAGCGACACGGTGGTCGGTGACAGCATCATCATGCCCAGCGCCATCAGGATGTTGCTGACGACCAGGTCGATGATCAGGAACGGCAGGAAGATGAGAAAACCGATCTGAAAGGCCACGGCCAGCTCGCTGACCACGAACGCTGGAACGACGACGATCAAGTCGCGGTCGCTGATCTGCGCGGCCTGGGCTGGCGTCAGGCCGCGGCGCAAGGTTTCCAGGAAGAATCGGCGCTCTTCGGGGGAAGAATGCTTCAGCAGAAAATCGCGCAGCGGTTCCTTGGCTGTGTTGGCGGTCTCCATCAAGGCGGCCGTGCTGCTGCCGATGCGGTCGACCTGGCCGACCTTCTCGGCCATCTGCAGCCCCACGGGGTACATGACGTAGATCGTCAGCACCAGCGCCATGCCATTGAGCACGACGTTGGGTGGCACCTGCTGCAGACCCAGGGCATTGCGCAGCAGGCTGAGCACGATGATGATCTTCGTGAATGCCGTGACCATGACCCCGACGAATGGCGCCAGGGCCAGGACGATGACGGTGATGAGCGCCGACGAAGGCGTGAACTGATTCAGGTCCATGCTGCAGCCAGTTCCAGGCTCTCGACACGCTCGATGCGCAAGCCCCAGCCGGCACCACAGGGCAGCAGGCGCCCCCAGGCCACGGCCTGGCTGCCCAGGTGCAGTTCGACCTGGCCTGTAGCCAGGGATGCGGCTTCGCCGCAACCTCCGAACCAGGCGCGCATGTCGACCGCCGCCGGTGCGGTCAGCCATACCGACCAGACCATCGGGGCGGCTGCCTCATGGCCAGCCTGCACCGGCCCGCCAGGCAACACCAGCCTGGCTTCGTGCGGCTGCCAGGACGCGGCCACCTGCCAGCCTGCTGGCGGCGTGGTCACGTTCGGGCTGACAGCCCGCAGCTGAACGGGCCAGCCGCGCTGAAAGCCTGCCGGCAGCAAGAGCACTGCACCCGGCACCAGACCGCCAAAGGCAATACGCTGCGACGGCAGCACTTGCAGACACACCCGCGCTGTCCATGACGGCCAGTCAACAGGCAGATGGGCAGGCGCCGCCCGGCCAGGCTTCAAGACCGACCAGGGGAGCAGCAGCCGGCCACCCGCCAGTGCCGTGTCTGCGTCGAAAGGGAGGGACAGGGCTGTTGCGTTGTTCCGTCCCTCAGGCCCGGCGTGCGGCAGCGCGGGCTCGGGGCAGGGCAAGTCCATGGCCAGCCAGGACTCCAGGGTGGCCAGGGCCGGCAACGCGCAGGCCAGGGCGCGGGCTTGGGCAAGACCCTCGCCAGGGGCAGTGCAAGGCAGTTCAAGCCGCCCAAGGCCTGAACCCAGCGGCAGATTGAAACCTTGCGTCGGCGTCATGGCCGACACCCGGGAAAAGCCTGTTGGCTGGCTGAGAACATGGTGAACAGATCAACAAGACCGCGCTGTTTGCGCCACCCTGGAGTTCACCAGAACCGGGCCTTCGCGACACCCTGGGACACAGCCCAGGGTGAACGCAAGCAGTTGTGTCAGCGGTTCAGCGTCCAGTTCAGGATTGGCGCAGCGATCGGTTCCGGCATCGTGCTCAGGAGGAAATCCCGGAGGTTCGGCGTGGACGGTATCGGCCGGGCTTCCCCGCCGCCTGGGGTGCTGCTCAGGAAGCTGCCCAGAGAGCTGAGGAAGACCCCGACGAACGAGATCGCGAGCAGGCCTTCAAGCATGCGGAAGGCGCCCTCGTGCTGCTGGGTCAGCGCACCGCCCCTGAGCAGGTCGGTCTCGTTGATGTACTTCTGGTCGACCTGCCGAATGCGGCCGTTGCCGTCCATGGCCAGGAAGCCCTGGCCGAAGGTGTTCTCGTGCAGCACGTTGCCATCGTCGACGGCCAGGTCGACGAGGCGGCCCCAGCCTTTGCCTTCGTCGATGGCCAGGTCGCCCCGGGTGTTGGTGTCCACGCCGGTGATCTGCACGCCGTAGTCGCCATTGCTGATGGTGACCTTCGACGACAGCGTGGCGGTGGGATCGTTGCCCCAGGGCGTGGTCTCGATGGTGACCTTGGTGCCGTCGTCCAGCATGAAGGTGGTGGTGCCCCAGAAGTCGAACATGTGCTTGCCATCGATGTCCATGTGCGGGTCGCCCCAGGCACGGTAGGTCTCGCCCGTGTTCTTGTTCTGGATCAGCACTTCGTTGTCGTCGCCGGCGCTGATGCGGTAGTTGTCGTTCTCGAAGACAGCCTTGCCACCCTGCATCTGAGTGCTGGCATTGCTGGGGTTGCAGGGGTCGACGAAGCAGCCCCCTGGGCCACGGGTGGCGGTGGTGAAGGCTTGGGCTGCTGCCGCCAGCAAGTGCGGCGATGACAAGGCATTGATCATGGGACATTCCTCCTGGTGCCGAGACGGGTGGGGTCGCCGGCTGCTGTCTCGGAGCATGGCAGCCAACGCTTGACCGTGAGTAGATGGCAAGACGAGGCGCTCGACAGCCTGGGATCGTTCCTAGCCTAGGGTCATTCCTAGCCTAGGATCGATCCTAGGCTAATGCCCTCGTGGATTGGCATCCGCATCGCCCCAAAGGTCTCGGCCAGCGTCCCGCAGGGAGCAGCGCATGACCACCGCCACCACCACTGCCACCGCGTCACCCACATGAAAAAGGCGGCCGAAGCCGCCCTTTCCTCGACCGCGCCCGCTGGGCTTATTCGGCCGCATCTCCGCCAGCCGCCGCCGCAGCGGTGGCGGCGTCCACCTGCGCCATCTGCACGGCCGCCAGCTCCTCGGCTTCCTGCATGGCAATGGCCTTGCGTTCGCTCTCGTCCATGGCTTCCTTGGCACGACGCGCCTCGTGGAAAGCCATGCCAGTGCCCGCAGGGATCAGGCGGCCGACGATGACGTTCTCCTTCAAGCCACGCAATTCGTCGCGCTTGCCCATGATGGCCGCTTCGGTCAGCACACGCGTCGTTTCCTGGAACGACGCAGCACTGATGAAGCTGTCCGTGGACAGGCTGGCCTTGGTGATGCCCAGCAGCACGTCGGCATGCGTGGCCGGCACCTTGCCTTCGGCGCGCAGGCGCTCGTTGGTGTTGAGCAGTTCAGAACGCTCGACCTGTTCGCCGTTGATGTAGCTGCTGTCGCCGTTGTTGACGATCTGCACACGACGCAGCATCTGGCGGACGATCACCTCGATGTGCTTGTCGTTGATCTTCACACCCTGCAGGCGGTAGACGTCCTGGACCTCGTCGACGATGTAGCGCGCCAGTTCCTCGATGCCCAGCAGGCGCAGGATGTCCTGCGGGTCGGCGCTGCCGTCGACCACCAGTTCGCCGCGGTTTCGTGGACCAGGATGTTCTTTTCCTTGGCGATCAGTTCCTCGTGCACGCGGCCTTCGGGGTCGGTGATCTGCAGGCGGTTCTTGCCCTTGGTCTCCTTGCCGAAGCTGATCGTGCCGGTGATCTCGGCCAGCAGACCAACATCTTTCGGGCTTCGCGCTTCAAACAGCTCGGCCACCCGCGGCAAGCCGCCGGTGATGTCGCGCGTCTTCTGGCCTTCCATCGGGATGCGTGCCAGCACTTCGCCAGGCGCGAGGTCTTGTCCGTCGCGGATCTGGATCAGCGCACCCACCGGGAAGCCGATGGTCACGGCGTGGTCGGTGCCCGGGATCTTCACCTCGACACCGGCAGCGTCCAGCAGCTTCACCTGCGGGCGCACCACCTTGGCCGCACCACGGCGCTTCGGGTCGATGACGACCAGGGTCGACAGACCCGTCACCTCGTCCACCTGCTTGGCCACCGTGTTGCCCTCTTCGACGTTCTCGAAGGTGGCCTTGCCGGCGAATTCCGTGATGATCGGGCGGGTCAGCGGGTCCCAGTTCGCCAGCACCGTTCCGGCCTTGACGTTCTGGTCGGGCTTGACGTTCAGGATGGCGCCGTACGGCAGCTTGTGGCGTTCACGCTCGCGGCCATGCGGGTCGCTGATGACGATCTCGCCGGAACGCGAGATGACCACCAGGTCGCCCTTGCCGTTGGTGACGTAGCGCATCGTGGCGTTGAAGCCGATGATGCCTTCGCTCTTGGCGTCGACGCTGCTGGCCACGGCTGCACGCGAAGCCGCACCACCGATGTGGAAGGTGCGCATCGTCAGCTGCGTGCCGGGTTCGCCGATCGACTGCGCGGCGATCACGCCGATGGCCTCGCCCACGTTCACCTGCCCGCCGCGGCCCAGGTCGCGGCCGTAGCACTTGGCGCAGATGCCGAAGCGGGTGTCGCAGGTCAGTGCCGTACGCACCTTCACCTCGTCCACGCCGGCCGCTTCCAGCACGTCGATCAGGTCTTCGTCCAGCATGGTGCCGGCCGGCACCATCAGCTCCTGCGACTCGGGGTTCAGCACCTCGGTGGCCGTGACGCGGCCCAGAATGCGGTCGCGCAGGCTTTCGATGACTTCGCCACCTTCGACCAGCGCACGGCGGTTCATGCCGTTCTGCGTGCCGCAGTCGACCTCGGTCACCACCAGGTCTTGCGTGACGTCGACCAGGCGGCGCGTGAGGTAGCCCGAGTTTGCGGTCTTCAGTGCCGTGTCCGCCAGGCCCTTGCGGGCGCCGTGGGTGGAGATGAAGTACTGCAGAACGTTCAAGCCCTCACGGAAGTTGGCCGTGATCGGCGTCTCGATGATGCTGCCGTCGGGCTTGGCCATCAGACCGCGCATGCCGGCCAGTTGGCGAATCTGCGCCGCGCTGCCGCGGGCACCCGAGTCGGCCATCATGTAGATGCTGTTGAACGACTCCTGGTCCACGGTCTTGCCGTGGCGGTCCACCACCTTCTGCTTGGACAGCTGGCTCATCATGACCTTGCCGACTTCGTCGCCGGTCTTGCCCCAGATGTCCACGACCTTGTTGTAGCGCTCACCGGCTGTCACCAGGCCCGAGACGTACTGCTGCTCGATTTCCTTGACTTCCTTCTCGGCGCGCTCGATCAGTCCAGGCTTTTCCTTCGGCACCAGCATGTCGTCGATGGAGATCGAGATGCCGGCACGCGTGGCCAGCCGGAAGCCTGCTTGCAGCAGCTTGTCGGCGAAGACCACGGTTTCCTTCAAGCCGCAGCGGCGGAAGCTGACGTTGATCAGGCGCGAGATTTCCTTTTTCTTCAGCGCCTTGTTGATGTTGCTGAACGGCAGACCCTTGGGCAGGATTTCGCTCAGCAGCGCGCGGCCCACCGTGGTGTCGGTGAGCTTGGTCACGGCCTCGAATTCGCCCGTGTCCTTGTTCTTCACGTACTCGGTCAGCAGCACCGCGATCTTGGCGGTGATCTCGACCGCGCCGTTGTCCAGCGCACGCTGCAGTTCCAGCAGGTCGGTGAAGACCATGCCTTCGCCACGCCCGTTGATGCGCTCGCGGGTGGCGTAGTACAGGCCCAGCACCACGTCCTGCGAAGGCACGATCGACGGTTCGCCGTTGGCCGGGAACAGCACGTTGTTGGACGCCAGCATCAGCGTGCGGGCTTCCATCTGCGCTTCGATGGACAGCGGCACGTGCACGGCCATCTGGTCGCCGTCGAAGTCGGCGTTGAAGGCCGAACACACCAGCGGATGCAACTGGATGGCCTTGCCTTCGATCAGCACCGGCTCGAAGGCCTGGATGCCCAGGCGGTGCAGCGTCGGGGCGCGGTTCAGCAGGATCGGGTGTTCCTTGATCACCTCTTCCAGGATGTCCCACACCACCGGCGTACCGCTCTCGACTTCCTTCTTCGCCGCCTTGATGGTGGTGGCGATGCCCATGGCTTCCAGGCGCGAGAAGATGAAGGGCTTGAACAGCTCGATGGCCATCAGCTTGGGCAGGCCGCACTGGTGCAGCTTCAGCGTCGGGCCGACCACGATGACCGAACGG